>JAABUV010001167.1_pt1 | contig 38605 bp, 31 predicted proteins | sample 5559971 | NCBI WGS metagenome assembly JAABUV01 (sample SAMN10711881, study PRJNA513362) | rock metagenome | isolation source: Antarctica rocks | place: Antarctica: Victoria Land, Knobhead nord | collected 2015-12-19
GAGCTGAAGAGCTTGTTGAGCTGCTTCAGAGCGACGTATTCGCGACGACACTTTCGAATCAGATTCTGATCTTCGTAAATTTCTTTCAGATGTTTCAGTAGCTCTGATAGTGATTGATAGAATGAGAAAGCGTCAACACGACGCTTTGCATAGATTTGCTGATCAGCATCGTCTTCTAGCCTGAAAATCACATAGGCAATATGAATCTTTTCAGTAGAGTAATGATTCGCGTTGACATCGAGCTTGTCAGCTATTTTGATGTTTCATGTCTTTCAGATAGAGTCATCTGTTTCGATGAAGATGAATGAATCCGAAAGCTTGACGAACTTGTGATCATCGTTCTCGTTTCCGTTACCAGATAGAGTAGAAGATTCTCGTTGAGAGCGAGCTTCGAAAGTCGAGCTTCGTTCAACTTCAGAGCAACGAATCGAAGCTTCTTTCTGATTGACTGGTTGTTCAGCTGACTGAGTATCTTGACGAAGCATAGATCGATCAGCTTGACGTTGTTTCGCTCTGAAGTTCAACCGCTCGCCTTGTAGCTGATTGATCTTTTTCTCTAGCTCATCGTTTTTATCAAAAGCGACTTCTAGTTGTTTCGCTCTCTTTTTGTGATCGTCTTGTACGAGAAGTCAGTGTTCATTGAGTTGTAGAGTCAAGTCTCGCTGACTTCGAAGCTCGTTCAGCATATTGATGACTTCGTCGAATTGATTGCTGACTCAATGAAACAGTTGTTCTTCGATGTTTATGTTTCATGAGATGACAGCTTTCTCAGCTTCGGCTGAAACATCGATGAATAGAAGTGAAACTCTTCTATTGACAGTGCTTCTAAGCAGACGAGTTGTTCGAGATTCAACTGACTCGACGTCGCGTGTCATGATGAGAGAAGATAGAAGTTGTTGAGATAAGAGTAGATGAGAGATTGATGTTTTGAATTGATGTTTTTTGATGAGTGAAAATTCAAAGAATCTCTTGTGAATTTCAGGTAATAATTGAGTGCTTTATTCGAAGAATTCCTTGCGAATAGAATGATGAAAATGAGTGTAGAATCGAAGAATTTCTTGCGATCTAAAATGATGATGCAAATTTGAAGAATTCCTTGCAAATTTTTCTTACTGAATAGATTGTTTTGTATCGTCTATTCATCGATAACAGAATAGTAGATGATGAGCATTTATCTAATGTTAGAGGTCTGTCTAGAGCGAGTCAAATAGAGATGTCATTTAACTAGAAGATAAATGCTAAGAAAGAAAGATAGCTACGGGAAAGAAGCTGACTACATATGTGTGTTTCTCAGCCGACGTTAGGCTCAATAGAAACTAGTCAAGGTGACGAAGCGAGGATAGGCCTGATAAGGCTAGAAGGCTGAGCCTGACAAGACTAGAATCGTGACACTTTTCATCTTTGACGTCAATCACGCAATCTATCATCGAAGAGATGAAGAATGCAGTGAGCTTTGATATGAGCTTCTTATTTCATTCATTCTGTCAATATGATAGCTTGTGCATGTTTTGTGCTATCTGACTAATAGTTGCAAGAGTTTACTTTCATCAACTCTCGAATTTTCGAGAAAGCGAGAACTGAATGATACACGTATCGTATGAAACTCATAAACTATTCATGTATCAATTTCTGCATCTGCTAATGACTTTTTTAGACTGCTGATTCGAGTACTGACGAGAATGATTGAGCAAGAAAGTCTTGTTTTTCTTTTCTTTTTTTCTTTCTAATGATAGCTAAATAGCTTTCAATCTTTTTACTTCATTTTATGCATACTTGTGATTTTTCGTGATGACGTTAATGACTTACTTTCAAGCTTGATGAGATGTCTGCAATGAAAGAATCTCAATAAAGTCTTGCAGTTATCAAGACAGTCTGATGATTTTCAGATATTTTCAGAAGCTTTAAAGTTCTTTCAGCTAAGCAGATATTGCAACTGATCATTCTATATGCAACTATTCAGTATGTCGTTGATCTCTCAGCTATCATGTATCTCTTTCTCTAGCTCAAGATCTTTCACGAGCGACTCATTTGATTTTCTCTTTCTCGAGCAGAAAGATTTCAGCAAGCTGACATTGAATATCGAATGTATGCGCATTTTTGAAGACAGTTTCAGACGATAAACTTGTCTGCTCAGACGCTTCAGAATTCTATACGATTCGTATTTTCTAACTTCAAGTTTCTTGAAAAACTTCTTGATTTGAATGTTCTTGACATTCAATCACATCAACTGATCGATGAGATACATCTTAACAGAGTGTTTTTTGTCATGCTGAGTCACGTAGTTGACATTTGTCTCTGTGAATCTGTAGCGAAGATTCTCATGCAGTCTTTTCATTCTTGTTACGTAGTTCGTGATTGACTCTGATTTCTTTGAGTGACTCTTGACGTTGAACTTCATTCTTGAATGTCTTTCTGTGACTGCAAAGAATGATGTTATCGATGTTGCAATGTGAACGCTGTTATTGTAGAAGAACTCAATCATGACAAGAAGACGAATTCAATCGTTTTAAACATCGTTGCAGTACGCTTGAAGATAAGTCTCGAGAGTTTGATTTTGTCTTTCAATTTGATTATCGATGCAAGAATGAAATGCAATACTAAGTTTTCACTTGATCAGAAGATGATAGCACAGCGATGTTCAAAAGTGTGATGTAAATATGAAATCTCTGTCAGAGACTATATCATCAGAAGTCTCGTGATATCAAACTACTTTGTCAAGAAAGAAATCAATCAGATCGAAAACAATCATTGTTTTTCAAGTAGAAATGTAGTGTGTCATCTTGAAAAGACGATCGACTACAATCATAATGCTGTCGTAGAAGACATCTGAGACGCTTGTGTTGTCAGAAAGATCGATGATGAAGTTCATGATGATGCTTTCTCATACTCTTCGAGAAATGAGCAGACTATTCAGAAGTTCTCAGATTCTGTGACGTAATGTCTTGTGTTGCTGACATGATTTACAGATTCTGCAGTATTTCTTAATGTTCTTATTTGCGAACGATCAGTTGAAGATTCATTGAACAAGCTCTAGACATCGTTGAGAATCGAGATGTTCTGCAAGAAAGCTGTCATGATGTCGTCTCATAATCTTTGCTCTAAATTCGTTTTGTGCAGAAACATAAATGAATTCTTGAAATATCATGATGTCGTCTGTGATTTTCTTCGATCAGTTGATCATGAAGACGCTGAAGTCAATCTCAGTATCACGCATGCTTAAGTTTTTCTTTTTCATTAATTCTTGTACTGTGATGACGAGATAATTCATTTTCTGCTGTTTGCAGATCAGTTGAATCAGACTTTCAAAAGAGTAGCTTGCAAAGTCAACAAAACTTGAGATCAGAACATCATTTTGTATCGACGAATTGAAGCGTTTATGAATTTTCATAGACTTCGAGACTGCATCATCTGTCTCATCTGAATCATTCTGAATTGCAACGAAATGATTCTCTGATGCGTTCACTTTCTCTCTTGTGAATAAAGCTTTCTTCATTTCTTCAGCAGAACGACGCATAGTTGAATCTCTGTTCTAACTCATGATCAAACATTCGCTTTTCTCAGCAGAACAACGCATAGTTAAATCTCTGTTCTGACTCATGATCAAACATTCTCTCTTCTCGACAGAATAATGCATAGTTGAATCTCTGCTCTGACTCATGATCAAACATTCGTTCTTCTCGACAGAATGATGCATAGTCGAAACTCTGTTCTGACTCATGATCAAACATTTATTCTTCTTGACAGAATGATGCATAGTCAAATCTCTGCTCTGATTCATGATTAAACATTTGCTCTTCTCAACAGAACGATGCATAGTCAAAACTCTGCTCTGACTCATGATTAAACATTTGCTTTCATCAGCGAGACGACACATAGTCAAATCTTCGCTCTCTCTAACAGAACAACACGTGATCAAATCTCTGCTCTGACTCATGATCAAACATTCACTTTCTTCAGCAGAAGAATTTACTTTTCTGCGTTTTCACTTCATCTGAATGACATCTTTCTCAGTCTCAGCGACAGTGATAAACATTGACTTGATGTTTTTGCAAAGATAAATGTCTTTTCTAGTTTCAGTGACAGTAGTAAACGTTGACTCAATGTTCTTGCAAGAGCAAATGTCTTCTTTAATTTCAGTGACAGTAGTAGATCTTAATTCAATGTTCTCATGAAAGTCGATGTCTTTTCTAGTTTCAACAACAGTAGTAGATCTTGACTCAATGTTCTTGCAAGAGTCGACATCTTTTCTAGTTTCAACGACAGTAATAGATCTTGACTCAATGTTCTCGCGAAAGCAGATGTTCTTCTGACGAGAAATAATGACGTTTTGAAATCATCATTGAGACTTTTCGTCAGCAGTCGAGAATTTCTTCAAAGTTTGAGAAACTCTTCTGATTCTTCTTGCAAACATTGATAAGTTGATGATTATTCTTTCATGATTCTTGATGCTCAGAGTCTTGAACTGTCAAGTGAAGACGATGAGCATTAACGCTGACTGACTCGAAAGATTCTTCAAGAGTTCTCTCATGTATGCTAGATCATGAGTGAACTCTCTCTCATTTACGTCGATATTTTTCTCATAGTTGAATCTTCTTGACGAGTCATTGACAGAGTTGCTCACTTTCTTTTGATAGAAAATCTTGAAGTTGTACGCAGTAAATCTGTTGACTCACTTCATCTGTCTGCAAGAGAGCTTGATTGTTGTCATGAAGTGTTGAAGATTTGCATGATCATTGATTATTTCTATTTCATGTCAAGTCTCTTCTAAATAATGTCTTCAATGATTCATGCTTTCAACGATTGTCAGCATTTTCTGATCATGTGCATCATAGTTTCATTCAATCGATTGTCACTTTCTTGATCAGATGACTACTGAGTGTCAGTGTAGATTTTCAAGTGTGATATCTGTTTGTTGAGACATCATCATTTCTTCTGCAAATTCAAAAATGTTCATCTTCAGTCTTATGACTTTCGCAGAATTGAAGTGCTGAAGAACAACGTTTTGAACAAAGATGACTTTCAGCTTCTGAAAAGCATTTCAAGCACTGTCGATGAATTCAATTCGCTTCATTTATTCTTTGAAAATTTGTCTCTTCTTTGCGTTAGAAAAGAAGCTCATTTTGAGATGATCAATCAAGAATGATGCTATTCTTGAATAGTTCTTTATGAATCAATGATAGAAGTTGACAAAGTCGAGAAATGTTTAAATCTCTTTCATTATTCTCGATTGTGATCAATCTTGAATGATTTGCACTTGATTCTTCTGCATTGAAATTTCTCTTTTTTCTACTTTATATTTTAGAAAGAATAGCTCTTTCTTGAAGAATTTGCATTTGAAGAGCTTGATGTAGAGCTTTAGAATCTGCAGTTTGTCAAGAATTTATCGTATGTGATGAACATGTTTCTTGCGAATTTTGCTGAATATCAGAATGTCATTCAGATAAATGAGACAGATGATGTTGAGAAATTTGAACAGAGTCTGATTCATATAGATCTGAAAGAAAGTCGATGCATTGATGAGATCAAAGAGCATCACGAGATACATGTATAAGTCAAATCTTGTACAAAATGTCATCTTTCATTCATCTTCTTTTCATATGCAAAGTTTGTTGAACGCGTTCTTGATGTCAAGCTTGATAAATCACTTGACGTCTGCAAGATGATTGAAAGCTTCATTGATCAATGAAAGAAAACATCTATTCTTGAGAATGATCGCGTTGAGCTCTCAATAATCAACGCATGATCGCAGCGTTTCATCTTTTTTAAATGTAAAGAGCATGAGCATTTCAGCTAAAGAGATGAAGTATCGTATCATGTTTGTTCAAAGCTGTTTCTCGATATACATCTTTTGTGCAATGAGTTCGACTGCGAAAAGATTGTACAAAGAATCTCAGAGAATGATACAATTCTTCTTGATGCAAATAGCGTGATCATGAGACTCGTGAGTCGAAAGAACTTTGACTTTTTGAGTGAAGAAATTCGTGAAATTCGCAAATTCTTTTGAAACATTTAAGAATTGATCAACTATCGTATTCTTGATCTGTGTGAGTTGAAAGTTTTCTTCTGTCACTGAGAAACTCAAAGAATCGTACAAAGCATCTAAAAGTGATCAAACGTGTATTGTGATGCTTTGTTGCTCGAGATTCTGAGTTGATTGAGTGCTTGAGACTTCTTGTTTCTTCTGATGATTACGTCAACAAGAAAACTTGAAAGTGACTTTTCTTGCAAAGCTAGATTGATGAATATTGCATGCAAAAAGACTTGACGCAAGTCTTGCTTCATTGAACATCACGTAAAACGATTCTGAAACTGTTCTTCAATGAGATAGTCTCTTTCTTTCATTCTGAGCACACAAGATTCTTCAGCGTAAGCGTTGATGAGCAAACTCGTGAATGAGATTGTGCTTTTCAAAGAATAAAAAATCTAACATGAGATTCTCTGAAACATATTTGACAATGATAAAAATCTTCAAGATGCATAGATTGCTTTCATTGAAGTTCTAAATGTTCAGATCAAGCAGTATTGTTTCATGTAATTGCATTGATTTATCATCGAAGAAAATTCTCATGAACTTTCAAGAATGAATATTCTCGATCTTATCTAAATGTTTCATAAGACTGTGATGAATCACATTTAGCATACACTTAATGTTCATCATGACTTGAGTTTCAAGAAGATTGAAACATTATGACTTGATCTTGACTACGAGAATGAATGATGTTGTGACTGAGTTCAAGTTCTTCAACGTTGTCAACGCGTTCAGTTTAACAGACAGTTGACTGATTGAGTTGATTCACTGAACTTCATACTCTTCAGTTGCTTTCTTTTCTTGAGCGATCGATAAATGAAAGAAATCTATCAAACTAAGTCTTTTTTCAAGACGTCAATAATGAAGATGTTGTTAGAAGCAGAAGAAGTTTTCAAGAAGAAAGCTTTCAAGAAGATGAATCATGAGTTTAAATAATTTAATTCTGCGTGATCTTTAGATTTACATCTGATGCACGTTCTCTCGCTGACTCTGCAATATTTTTTCTTTTGAAAGACTGTTTTTCTCAGTTCTGATTCTCATTGCTTTTGTTGATCATCAAAGTATTCTTCTTTTTCTCAATTATTGATTCTCTGCAAAGAACTCTGCAAACTCTTCTTGTGTGATCAATTCTTGAGAGACGAGTTTGTTTTCAACTGTCAACTCTGCTGAGCATAATTCAAAGCATGCTGCATGTCGATGTATTTCATCAATTCTCGACAGAACATCTTGCTTCGTTGAGTGAAAGTTAGTACAGTTAGCTTGATCTTGTTCAAGAAAAGTAGCTCACTCAGAAATCTGAACAATAGCACTTTCTCAGACTTCGTGATTTCAACACGATTTTGAAAATGTGTTTTGTTGAGTTTCAGAAAGAATGATACACATGTTTGATCACTTTTTTTATAATGACATTTCATAGATCGTTCACTTGATTCTGAAGTGACTTCGCATCAAGCAAGCATTGCTGAAGAGTCTCAAGAAACTTCGCTCATGTGATTCTACAATCTTTTTTCTCGACAGTCTTCTCGATCTGTTGAAGATAGTGCATCATCGTGATCTTTACATATTTCATGACATAATCAAGCTTGTCGTCGTCTTTGATGCAGTTCATCTTGATGAAGTTCAACTTTAGTTTTCTGAGAAACAACTTCAAATTCTTGTCGATGATGAATTCAAACTTCTTCTCTTTTGAGAACTTATTCGAAAGAATAATCTTAAAGATGATCATTCTCTTTTTAGAAAAATCATCATTGATGAAAGAATTCTCTATGACTCTAACAATGATTCTTTTGCGAAACTTCGATTCGAGATGATCAGATGCACAACTTCATCATGTTAAAAAGTAATCAAAGTTTGACGTGCAAAACGCTTGATTCAGATCTTTTAGCAGAATGATGTTTTCAATGAACAACGTCTTGCATTGAATGCACATCTTCAAATAATTCTGTTGTCTCTGCAAGATCTTCACGTTGTCGATAATGCTCTGAATTTCATTGAAAGTGACAAACGAGAATTCATGCTCAACGACTTTCATTCTTGTCTTAAGCAACGTGCATTGTCTCTCTTTTCTTTCTACATCGATGTGAATGTTTCTGATGTTTTCATTCAATGCTGCACGACAACGAGTCTTTAATAAATTTTTCAAACTAATGCTTGTAAAATCAGAAGATGATTGAGTTAATGAAATCATGATATCGACGATGATCGCTTGACACTGTGTGTTAGAGACCAGCATAGAGCGAGTCATATGAGTGTAATGTAACGAGTATATAAATGCTAAGAAAGAAAAGTATCTAGAAGGGAAGGATCGACTATCTATATGACTCAGAAGAACATAAGCTAACTCTGAATAGAGTTGACTTCGAAACAAGTCTATGCCCTAGCGACGAGCGATCGACGATAGCTCTCAGAATAGCCATCAACATAGTCATTAACATAGTCATCAACATAGCCATCAACATAGCCATCAACATAGCTACCAACGAAGATGCGTAGCTAGAATCGTAACACTGTGCAAGATTCTTCATCAAGTTTAATTGAAACTTTCTTTTATTGTTGCAAGAAATTTGATCAAGTAGAGCGAGTGCAAGCTTTGTGAAGATGATGAAAGTAGATGAAACAACGTTCTTGAAAGACATGCAAATATTGCTTTCAAGAAGTGAAATCACGACATCAAGAGAAGTTATATCTTGATCGTGATGCTCAAAGAGTACATCTACGATGTCAATGATGATGATTGCTTGAGTCAAAGACGCAGAAGTTTCAAGAATGAGAAGAAATTGAGATTTGCTATGAAGATTGAGTGTCATATTCGAAGAATTGCTGTTCAAGTCAATAAATTTTTTTTTGATCGTATGAACTATCATCTCTGCAATAGAGTAAAGTGTTAAAATTGTGAGTAGTTTGAGAAATGTGCAGTCATACTAGAGAATATGCACGTAGATAATATGATCAAATTTGATAGTAACTTAGTAATATCTATTCATATAGAAAGTTAACACTAAACTATGAAATACAGAAGTGAACTCTTCTTTATATACTCAGAAGACTAAGCTCAAGCATTGTTGATGAGACAAGCGAGATTACATGCAACTCATGCAAGATTTCTTGAAGATTGTATGTGACTTGAACTCTTATCATTGATGAAACGTTGAAGATTGTAATGAGCTTGAACTCTTGATAGACTCAGAGACTTTGAGAATCGATGATAAAGATTCTCATAGACTCAGATTCTCATTTGAGAAATCAATTCTCATGTCTATTCTCTATTTTCTGAAAAGCTCTGACTTTCATAGATCTGAGTTCTGACATCAGTGTCTTGAAGATCATTTTCAAACTATTCTGATTCTTGATAGAATCAATGTTCTATTTATTGAATCGAAAGCAAATCTTTATTAATGAGTATGAATGATCAATCAAACAGATGAACTCTGCAGCGAATATAGACAAGCTATGAACGAAAACAAGCTCAAATTTCATATCACTAAACTGAAGAACTGCAAAATCATTGATGACGTTTTATTTAAAAAAGATCTACTGTGAGTTTCTGAGAACATGCACATGAAATTACTACAAGAAGTGCATGATCAATCTTCAATCTCTCATCTCGACAATAATAAATCATTGATCTAGTTCAGCGTTTCTACTATTGATCAGATCATCGAGCTACTATTCGATGATACATTTGAAACTGTCATGCTTGTCAGCGAAGCAAAGTCTCTAAAGATAGCATCAATGAACTTCATCATTCTCTCTCGATTTCACAGAAACGCTGAAAAGATATAGCTATGAACTTCATCATTGAACTATCTCTGTCAAAAGAGTATAACATCATTTGCACAATTATACGTTGTTTCATCAAAGAACATCACTATGTTCTCTGTCATTGAAAAGACGAAAGCATCTCAGTTGAAGAAACGATTTGAATCATGCTATGAAACGTCTATTGACTGCATGATCTACTCAGTTCTATTATTTCGAACAGAGACTTTCAATTCATATCGACTATGTGAAAAAGTCTTTGCAAGCAATTGAGAATCACAGTTAGTTTATTCACAGTCTATCATTCTGAGATCAACAATCTGTTGCGAGCATGCATCTTTGATATCTCTGATTAGTCTGATTAGTCTAACATAGACTAGTATAAAGCTGTGAGTAGAACTGTTGTTGACACGCTAGCGATCTAGCGTGTCTTCGTGAGTAAAACTCATGTCATGTTGCATCTTCTTTCTACTTCAGCTTTGAACTTCTAGTTAGAATACACTCATATGATTCGCTCTATGCAGACTCATAACATTAGTTCAAAGCTCATCAATCTTGTTATCAACGTGTAGACGATATAAATACAAGCTACATCACTCAAACTCGAATTAGTATTGAAATTCGAAAATCGAGCTCAGAAGACTCATTAGAAATCAAGAAATTTCTAGAACAGAACAGAAGAACATGAACGCGTTGCTCTAGACTAACTTTTTACTGAGCTCGTCGTCAGAACAGAAGAACAGAAGAACATGAACGCGTTGTTCTAGAACTGAAACCAGAAATTTCAGTTGAATCTCGATCAGCAATTTTCGACTCACACAATGACTAGAAGCACAGAATTAGAATCAGAATCAGAATCAGTGAGCATTGCTCGCTACAAACTTCAAAATGCTAGAAGAGAATCACTTCTATCACAGAATCGAACAGCATCAGAAGAAGAAGACATGAATGCATCATCAAATACAGAAGAAGAGAACACGAACGCGTTGCTCTTTGATCATGAAATGATCAAGATCAGCATCAGCACGAAACTGAATGCTTGAATAAGCGCTCATGAAGCAGACAATCTCGTTGTCTTTATCAAGTACATGTGTCAACAGCATGACATCGAAATCAAGATTCACAATGACATGATTCAGATGTTGAATGATGTCAACAAGATCAACATCGAGTTGAAAGCTACGCAGACAACGTTGAATGCTGTTTGAACGCATCTACAGAAAGAGATGAAGAAAAAGAATGTGATTATACGTCATCTAGAAGCGACATCAAGTCGACTAAGCACTTCGATTTCGAAAGATTGATTCTTGAAGTCGATCAAGCTATCTGACTCGTTTCTGTTTGAAGATTCGAGACAGAATGTAAATAATTGATTGTTTTGAATGTGAAACAAGCTGAAGATGAACAAGAATCATTTTTCTATTGAAGAAATGAAGATTGCATATGTGAAAAGTCGAGTCAGTGAAACGACGATCAAACACATAGCACTCAGAATGAGAGACACGATCACGAACTCGTTTCTTGAAGCAGAAGAGATACTGTCGATCATAAATAAAATGTACGACAATCTCAATCAACATCACACGACTCAACGACAGTTCTTGAAGCTGTATTAAAACAAGATCTTCTTTCATAAATTTTGAATGAAATTTCAGAGACTTAGTGCAAAACTAGAGTACAATAACGAGACTTTATTAGATGATCTTCAGCATAAGATTAGCTCAAACCTTCAGCGAGTCATGATCAACAAACAAACTATGAATTTGAATGAATTCGTCGACATCTGCATGCAAATCGACGTTCGATTGACGAAATTGAATGCTCGATCAGCCTTCAAGGCATCAACGATTCAAGTCGCTCGCTCTATCGCTAGCATCTTGACGACGATCACTACTGCGATCTCAGCTTCAATCTCTGCATGAAAGAAACTCAGAATATCGAACGTTAACTCTGCTAAAGAGAAGTTGTTTAAAAAAGAACTCTGCTTCAAATGCAAGAAGTCAGAACATAAAGCATGTGACTGTCTCAAGTCAGCTCAGATGCACGAAATTGCAGCGAATTTGAAAAACGATCTGTTCTCGTCAAAGTAGTGACTGAGAGCGACATGCTCATATCTTGCTTCATCAATATGCTCGATGACTCGTTTGATTTCAAATTGTTTATTGTGAACATCATCTTGAATAGTCTAGAAAAGATATTTCGATTTCTCGCTCTGATAGACATTGAAGTCACTGACATGACGTTCATAGATGATTCATTGATTTCAGAGCTATGTGAACGCTTTGATATTCAGTCGATTTCACTGTTCAAATCGAAGTCGATTCATTCATATGACAAAACTCTCGATCGAAGATCTATTACACATGCTCTGTATATCTCAGTCACTATACAAGAACATAAGAATGAAATGATGTCTCTATTAATAACTCGTCTAAGTCAGCATAAGATAATCATTGACAACTTCTGATTGAAAAGAAATCAAATTTTGATAGATTCTGCAAACGATCGATTGATATCTTCATCAAATATTCAAATCTCGAAACTTATCGTTTTGAAAGCAAGCAGTCAATCAGCATTTCATTGACTCAAATCAAGCAAGATCTGCGAAATGAAATGAAAGAACTTGAAGTCTATGTCAACGATCATCTTAAAGCGAACTACAAATTCGAAATCAGTGAATCGATTCATTGAATCAGCTCTCATACGAAAGCAAAGCACTCAAGTTGACTTTGATCAACATGAACTCATTCAGTCATCGAAGAAGAAAGAGCTCGACAATATTGTCATGATCGAAGTCGCTGCTTATCGAACTCTAGTCAAGAAGAAGAATGTCAAGATCTTTACATTGATCATTAGTGAAATCAACAAGATGCTTAGCTCAATCAAAGATTCAGCGAAACTGAATGAAATGATGTCTGTCATGTCATTAAAGAAACTGAAGAAAAAGCTTTCAATAGTTTATCATGACTTTCTGAACGTTTTTGACAGAGAAAAGACAACTCAGTTGCCTTTGCATCAATCATATAATCATAAGATTGAATTAGAAGATGAGAGTCAATCTTCTAGAAGTTGATTGTACTTCATGTCAAGTCACAAGTTGCAAAAGATCAAGAAGTACCTAGAAGAGAACTTGAAGAAGAAGTTTATTACACTCAGCAAAGCTTCATTCGCTTCGTCAATACTATTCGTCGAAAAGAAAGATGATAGTCTTCGCTTTTGCGTGAATTATCGAAAACTGAATGCTCTGATCAAAAGAGATCGTTATTCAATACTCTTGATAGACGAAGTACTCGCTCGAATTCAAGACAGTAAATATCTGACTCGACTCGACATTATCATCGCGTTCAATAAGCTTCGCATGAGCATTGAAAGTGAGAATCTAATCACATTCGTCACTTTCTTCAATGTCTACAAATATAGAGTAATGCTCTTCAAATTAATCAATGAATTGACATTCTTTTAGCACTATATCAACGACATGTTGTTCGACTGTCTGCATAAATTCTGTCAGATCTATCTGAATGACATTCTCATTTACAGTAAGATCTTGAAGAAACATAGAACTCATGTGAAAGAGATGCTAGACAAGCTTCGTGAAGTCAATCTGCAGATAGACATTGACAAGTGCGAATTCGAGATTCAGAAGATCTCGTTTCTAGAACTACTGATATTCATCAATGATTTACGAATGAACTCTTGAAAAGTAGATGTGATTCGAAGCTGAAAAGTGTCTCGATCGTTGACTCATGTACAGATCTTCATTGACTTCTGCAATTTCTATCGACGATTCATAAAGAACTTCTTGAAGATCACTTGATCTATGATAAAGCTGACTCAAAAAAATCATTCATTTGAATGAACAGAGATCTGTCAAACGATCTTTGAGAAACTGAAGCAACAGATGACGACAGTTCTCGTTCTGAAGCATTTCGATTCAATCAGAGAAGCTATTCTGAAAATAAACTTCTCAAACTATGTCAACGACGAAGTATTGTCTCAGTATGACGATGAAGACATTCTACATTCAATGATCTTCTATAGCAAGAACATGATTTCTGCAGAATGCAACTACGAGATCTACGACAAAGAGCTTTTGACTATCATTTGATGCTTGAAGCATTGATGCTTCGAATTGAAATGTACTGATATTTTGATCAAGATCTTCATCGATCATCTGAATTTGAAGTACTTCATGATCATCAAGAAACTGATCAGACGACAGACTAGATGAGCTGAAAAGTTATTCGAATATAACTTCAAGATCATATATCAGTCAGAAAAGCAGAATCTGAAAGCAGACGCGCTGATCAGAATGTCAGACGTCAAGCTAGTTGAATCAAATGATGATCGAAAGCTATATCAGCATCAGATGCTATTATCAGCAAGCACATTTGAACTGCAATCAATAGAAGATGATCAAGATCTGACTCAGATCTTGCTCATATTTGACTCAGATTCGAAACAGAAATCGAAAGCTAATGAAGATTCGATCGAAGAGATGATTTCTATTCAGAATCGAATTATAGTCGAAAATCGAACGAATCAACAATGTATCGATATTCGAACAGTCATAGAACAGAACAGAAGAACTTGTCAAGATATGAGTCTAGACAATTGCAGAGTACTGAACGAAGTACTCTGAAAGAATGATAAATTGTGAGTTTCTCAGTCAATAATCACTCAACTGATAAGAAAAGCACATGATCTTTCAATCAATGATCACTCTGATATGAATTGAACATTAGACTTGTTAAGACGATCATATTGCTGATCGAAGATGAGAACGACAATCAAATGCTACATTCAAAACTGTTACGTTTGTCGTAGATCAAAAGCATCAAGAGATCGAATCAATGAACTGCTGAAGTCATTGCTCATATTCAAGCAGTGATGACAGAACATATCATTAAACTTTATTATCAATCTATCAGAAAGTGATGAAAACAACGCGATTCTGACAGTCATAGATCAATTGTCTAAGAAACAACATTATATATCGTGTTAATCAGATGACGAAGAAATCTTTGCAGAACAAACAGTCAAGCTACTGTTGATATGAGTCTTCAGAATTCATGAACTATCAAGATTAATAGTGTTCAATCATGATTCACAATTCATATCGATTGTCTGAAAGTCTTTATGTCTGAGACTCAACATTAAGATGAAACTATTCACAGACTATCATTCGCAGATCAATGATCAAACAGAAAGAGCGAATCAGAATGTGAAACGATATCTACGAAGTTATTGCTCTTATATGCAAGATGATTGATTCACCTGATTATTTATGACTGAATTCGTCGATAACAATACTATTTTATCGTCAATTGAACAGTCAGCGTTCTTTCTGAATAAGAGCTTTCACTCTTGTATGAGCTTCGATTTGAATTCAACTGAATATGAGATCACTCGAACTAGAATCAAAGCAAGCAAAGCGAAAAATATATTTGAACACATGAAATGATCACTAGCATTGATCAAGCAAGCATTAGCAAGAGTCAAAATCACAATGAAGAAACAGATTAACAAGCATCAAAAGAAAATGATCTACAAGATAGATGACATGATGTTTCTAGATTCTAGAAACATTACAATCGCAAGATCATCAAAGAAACTAGATGATAAGATGCTAGAATCTTTCAAGATTCTGATTGAGATTGAACATGCATATTGACTGAAATTGTCATCGACAATGAAGATTCATTTGAAGTTCATCTTGAATCTGCTGCAACTCAATTCGAAGAATTCTTTGAAGAGACAATGAAATGAGTCGTCTAATTCTATAGTGATAAATGACGAAGATGAATGAAAAGTGAAGAACATATTGAACTTCAGACATTACAGATAATGATTACAATATCATGTCAATTGAAAAGTATACAACGTTGATTTACATTGATACAACGTCAATGAAAATGAGTTCAAGAAATGTCAGAAGATCATAAATGACTTTCATGAACGTTATTTGAACAAGTCAAGATAGAAATCAACTCAAGAAACATTGACTAAACTGCAGCAATAAGAACATTGCTAAATGAAGAAGAAGAGTAATGTTACAAGCATGTCTCGCTACTCTGAGTTAGTCTAACATAGATTGTGTTAGACTATTATAGACTAGTACAGAGCTGATGTTGACACGCTAGTGATCTAGCGCGTCTTCGTGAGTATAAGACTCTCAACGTGTTTCATCTTCTTTCTTCTTCAGCTTTGAACTTCTAGTTAGAATACACTCATATGATTCGCTCTATGCAAACTCATAACAAGAGATGCTAAACAAGCTTCGTGAAGTCGATCTGCAGATAGACATTAACAAGTGCGAATTCAAGATTCAGAAGATCTCATTTCTAAAACTACTTGTTACGATTCTAGCCTTCGTTTATTCTTTCTAGTCTTCATCTTGATTTCATTCTAATTGAGTCTAGTGAGCATTTGAGCTAGAGATGATGTCATTGAGACTCTGCATCATATGTGTAAGACGTCAACTCAATCGAGTCTAGCACAGAGCTGAGAAATACACATATAAGAATCGAGTTCTTTTCTGTAGATACTTTTCTTTCTTAGCATTTATCTATTAGTTAAATGACACTCATATGATTCATTCTATGCTGATCTCTAACAGTAGATAAATGCTAATCAACTACTTTGCTATTGACGTGTAGATGATACGAAATAACCTACTTCGTTCATTCAGAAAATTCACAAGAAATTCTTTGAATTACTTTTATCAAAACACACATTCAAATTTACTTAAATTTATCAAATCAATCACTCAATCTTATCACAATCAAATCTATCTATCTATTTTTATCTTTCTCACAATGACACGCGACTTTGAATTAGTCAAGTCATGAACAGCTCGTCTGCTTAAAAGCACTGTTAGTAAATGAGTTTCTCTTATTTCTTTCGATACTTCAGCGAGATCTCAGAATGTTGCTATCTCATGAAACATCAACATGAGTCAACAACTTCGTCAATGAGCTATTGATCAGTCAGACGAGATCATCAAGATGCTGATCGAGCTAAGAGATCAACGAGACATGATTTTGAAACTCAACAAGCAATGAATCAATCTACAAGTCGATCACATCAAGAGACTTGATGAGCTAGAGATCAATCAAACGACAATAGACACTCAAGAAGAGATCATCGTCGAACTACGAGAGAAAGTATTGAGTCTCAAAAAGAAACAGCGTTCAGTGAATCATTCTCGATCTCGACAGTCTATGAAGTCTCAAGCTTCTATCGAGAATCATACTCGACGAAAGTCATTCACTCTATTCGACAATGATCATCACAAGTTCTTCAAGTTTTCGAATTCATCTATATTCACTGATGAAGATGAATCGACATGAGACAGCTGAAGAATCAAGATAGACGACAAGCTTCAGACAAATGTCAATCATTTCAATAATGAGAATATCTGTATTGTTTATGTGATATCTAGACTAGAAGATGATGCTGCTGAGCACATCTTCGCTTGACGTCAACATGATGCTTTGCATTCATACATCTCGATCGACAAGCTATTTGAGCATCTGAAAGAAATATACAATGAACTGAATAAGAATCAAAAGTGTTGTCGCGAGTACAACGCTCTAAGACAAGCAGACAAGTCTTTCAATGTCTTCTACTTCGACTTTATGAAGCTATTCAGCTATCTCGAGTACGATGATCGCACTCTGATGAACGATCTTCAGAATAAAATCAATAATCGCTTGCAGAATGCTCTATCAATCTGTTCAAAGAACTTTACTTCGCTCACTCGCTTAATAATCTTTCTTCAAGATGTGAATAGTAAACAACGAGTCAATTATCAGCTTCGCAGCGAACGTTGCACTGTCATCATCAAAGTCACTGTCGTATCTGATAAATGTGCTACTTCTCTGTCAGTAACAACTTTGATAGTTGATTATGTTAAGTCAACTATCTCTTCTATCTCTGAGTCAGCGAGATCATCAATTATCTGCTACATCTGCAAGACTTTCAATCATTTGTTCAAGAATTGCTCTCAGCTGAACAAGATTGACACTTCTGCATCTCATGCATTCATCTCTTGTCTACATGAGATCGTTATTTCGAAGAATAAAGAGAATGAGAAAATGTCTTTCGAGAATAGCGAGGCAAAAAACTAGAGACTTTCATCAAAGATGCGATGAAAGATGTGTTAATTTCTTCAACGATGAGCATGTCAGATGATTCTTTTGCTTCTGAATCTTTGACTACTGAATGTGTACTTTCTAACAATGAAATTAGTTACTCATTGAAGTCATTAATTGACATCGAAGCTGCTGACTATTCATTCATTGATGAAGTGATCACGCAGATTGTTTGTGATCAGTTGCAAATCGAGTCTCTGACTTTAATCAAAGCGAAGTCAATTCGAGAATTCGACGATCATTATGCTAAGAAACTCATTACTCATGTCATCTATTCAAATCTGACTGTTCAAGATCATACGATTAACACAGCTTCTATGTTGATCACTCGATTAGATCAACATCAAATGATTCTTGAAAAAACATGAATGAACAAAATCAATCTAATAATTGATATGCAAATCAATTTTCTTCGATTTTCGAATTTCAACTCTACTAGTCAGAAATCGATTGCTCTATTCTCAAGCAATAAATCAATCACGAAACGAAAGAGCTTGACTTCTACTCATATACTGAAGAGATCTTTCACTTTCGTGACATCTCAATTCAGTCAAAACAAGAAGTTTATTGAACAGTTAAAACAGCGTGACGCGACTTTGACTAGCATCAATTCTAAATCAATGTTTAGTCTGAAATCATTCTCTTTCAGTTCAATGAACATAGCAATGATAAAAGCAACGACATATAGAATGTTAGTCAAACGTTCAGACATCAAGACATTTGCTGTTATTGTCTTGAAAATCGATCGACTCATAACTACAGCTGAAAACAAGTCTGAAGAAGTGAATCTGCATGAGTTTTCTCACGCTGAAGCTCTCGAGCAAGTCAAGATCAAGCTTTTCTCTGAATATCACGACTATTTAAACATCTTCGATCGAGCAATGATCAATCAGCTATCATTACATCATTTCTATTATCACAAAATTGAGTTGATCGATGAAGAAACACTTTCTCGAAGCAAACTATATCAGATGTTTGATCACAAGCTTCAGAAGATAAAGAAGTATCTGATCAATCATTTAAACAAAGAGTTCATTTTCTTCAGCTTTGCATCATACGTCTCGCTTATCTTGTTCATTGAAAAGAAAGACGATAGTCTGCGTTTCTGCGTCGATTACAGAAAGCTCAATGCTTTGATCAAACGAGATCGCTATTCTTTGTCATTGATAGACGAGACTTTCGCTCGTATACAAGAAAGCAAGTACCTGACTCAATTGAACATCATTGTCGCGTTCAACAAACTATGCATGCACTCAGATAGCGAAGATTTGACTATCTTTATTATCTTCTTCGACTCATACAAATATTATGTAATGCTCTTTGAATTAATCAACAAATCTGCGTTCTATCAACACTATATGAACGACGTGTTGTTTGAGTATCTACATCAGTTTTGACAGATCTATCTAGATGACATTATCATCTACAGCAAGATTCTGAAGAAACACAAGCAACATGTACGATTGATCTTGAATAGACTACAAGAAGCTGATCTACAGATAGACATCAACAAGTGCGAGTTTTATGTTCAGAAAACTATCTTTCTAGAACTTTTAATATCAATCGAAGAATTGAAGATGAATTCGCGAAAGATGCAAGCAGTTGTTGATTGATCTACACTCAATAATCTCACTCAAATGCAGTTCTTCATTGACTTCTGCAATTTCTATCAACGCTTCATCAAGAACTTTTCGAAGATTGTTCATTCAATGATTCAACTCACTCAAAAGAAGATCATATTTGAATGAAATGAAGTCTGTCAGATCGTCTTTGATCATGTGAAGAGACATATGATCAAGACTTTTATACTACGTCACTTTGATCAAACTTGTGAGACTATTCTCGAAATCAACTCATTCAACTATGTCAACGATGAAGTTCTCTCTCAATATGATGACGAAGAAGTACTACATTCAATTGTCTTCTATAGCAAGAACATGTTTTCTGCTAAATGCAACTACAAGATGTATGATAAAGAACTTCTGATCATCATTTGAGCATTTGAACACTGACGACTCGAACTGAAGCTAACTGACATTTCTATCAAGATGTTCATCGATCATCAAGCGCTCATCTCATTGATGAAAGATAAAGAGTTGAGCAGATGTTAAATGCGTTGAGTTCAGAAGCTCGCTGACTTCAACTTCAGAATAATGTATCGATCTGATAAACAGAACATCAAGATCGATGCATTAACTCGTCAAGCTGACGTCATGCTCAGAGATTCAGAAGATGCGTGCGTTCGCTATCAATGAATCACTATTCTGACTTCAAATCGAATGAAAATTGCTGATTTAAAGAAGAACATCAGTGAATCAATCTATAAACAGATTCTTGAGACTAATGAAATCGACGAGAATTGTACGCTACTTCGCGAAGCAATAGCAAGAGATGAGACACAATATGAAGATATCAAATTAAAGAATTGTTGAACTCAGAATGAAATCTTGTATCATGATAGTCAGTTATGAATCTCGTTCAACGAGCTTCTACAAATGAATCTGATTCGTGAGATGCACGATCAATCATCAGTTGATCATTATGATATTCTTAGAACTGTGAAAGTCATAAAGCGAAACTACTATTGATCATTCATGCGAAAAACAATAAATTGATATATTCAAAACTGCTATATCTGTCAACGTTCAAAGACATCTAGAGATAAATCAAATGACTTGCTTCAATCTCTATCGATATTTGAACAGCGATAACAAGACATAGCAATGAACTTCATTATCAATCTATCTGATTCAAGCGAGTACAACGCTATTCTGACGATCATCTGCAGATTGTCAAAAGAAAGACATTATATTTCTTGCATCATTGATGATGAAAATATCACTGTCAAAAAGACAGCTAAAATGCTGATTCAATGAGTATATTGAACTCATGATCTATCAAGCTTCATAGTATCTGATCGAGGTTCGCAATTCACCTCTATACTATGAAAGTTTCTTTGCAAACGACTGAGCATTTTTCTTTGATTGTTCATCGTCTATCATTCTCAGATCGACGATCAAAGCAAACGAGTCAATCAGAACGTCAAGCGATATCTTCGATTCTTCTGTTCGTATATGCAGAATGACTGATCTAAGTGACTATTCATGATCGAGTTCATCGACAATAACATCTTGTTCTCAGTCATCTTCTTGATTCTCTTCTTCATGAACAAGAGCTTTCATTCTCATATGAGCTTCAACTCTGACATCATCGAGTATGAAAGCACTCGCGAACGCTTGCAGATCGATCAAATCAAGAATATATCTGAACAAATGAACAAGACATTGATCTTCGCTCGTGAAGTTCTGATCAAAACATGAAAACAAATGATGAATCAAGCTAACAAGCATAGAAAGAAGATCAATTATAAGATTGAATCAAAAGTGTTTCTGAACGAACGAAACATCGTTACAGCGAGACTCTTCAAAAAATTGAATGACAAGATGCTTGATTCTTTTCAGATCATCAATCTCATTGACTCATTCTATAAATTGAAACTACTTGAAACTATGCGTATACACGATGTATTTCATTCAGAGCTTCTTCGTTTCGTCGTCAATGATTCTCTGTCTGATCAGAAGAATGAATTTTCGAAGTCAATAGTGATAAACAATGAAGATGAATGAGAAATCAACGATATATTGAACTTTCGATGATATCGAAGATGACTTCAATATCGAGTCAAATGAAAGAGCTATGACAATGATTTCAACTGATATAACGCTGACGACGACGAATTTATGAATGCTCAAGAGATGATCAATGACTTTCATATCAAATATTCAAGAAAAGCGCACTAAGAAACAACATTCATGCGAACATGAATATTCAAGAAAGAGAGATAAGTTATGATTCTAGTCTTTATCTATTCTTTCTAGTCTTCGTCTTGATTTCATTCTAATCGAGTCTAGTGAGCATTCGAGCTAGAAATGATGTCATTGAGACTCTGCATCATATGTGTAAGACGTCAATTCAATCGAGTCTAGCACAAAGCTGAGAAACACACATATAAAAATCGAGTTCTTTTCTGTAGATACTTTTCTTTCTTAGCATTTATTTATTAGTTAAATGACATTTATATGACTCGCTCTATGCTGATTTCTAACACTACTGATATTCATCAATGATTTACGAATGAACTTTCGAAAAGTAGATGTGATTCGAAGCTGAAAAGTGTCTCGATTGTTGACTCATGTACAAATCTTCATTGACTTCTGCAATTTCTATCAATGATTCATAAAGAACTTCTTGAAGATTACTCAATCTATGATAAAGCTGATTTGAAAAAATCATTCATTTAAATGAACAAAGATCTGTCAGATGATCTTTGAGAAACTGAAGCAACAGATGACAACAGTTTTTATTCTGAAGCATTTTGATTGTTATGAATGCATCAGAATTGATTAGAACTAATCAAGATCTAGTCAAGATTTGATCTAGATCTGACTCAGGTTTGACTCAGATATGACTCAGCATCTTTTCTCTTTTCTAGCATCTTCTAATCAGCTTTTATTGTCTTTTAGATAAACACACTTCTTTGTGTTACGAGTAGTTAACAGATGTCTATGACAAACACATTTCTTTATGTTGCAAACATTTTTCAAATCAATTCTTTTTTGTGTTTCAACACGTTCTCTTTGAGATCAGCGTTGATCTGAGTAACTACTATATAAAGCATGTTCTTCTTGCTTTTTGTATCTTCTTTCTTCTGTATTCTTAAAGTCTTAGTTATAACTATCTCTATAAATCAAACATTCTAGTCACGCACGCACTCTGATTAGTTTCTAGACATGATCTCAACATTACTTTAAGAATTCGTTAATTACATGATACTGATTTCATTATTCATTCAAATTCACTCGATTGACAACGAGATGAGTATAAAGAAATTTGTGTATTTGATGATCAACAACATTGAAAGACAAAACAACATCAAGAAATTAATAGAATCAAGAAATTAAGATCTTGCATTGCTAGAGAATCTACAGCTCATTCAGTACGCGCTCGTTCAAATCAATTAATAGAATCAAGAAATTAAGATCTTGATTGCTTGAGAATCATCAAAAAAATTCTTCTCAAATCAGCAATACTTTTCTTTGAAGACTAAACAACTTGAACTATGATCTCACTACATATCGTCAAGCATCGCTCTTTGCTCGATCGTTAATTCTTCGTTATGACTTGATCATCTGTGAAAAATTTCTCTGAGAATTATCAAAGTCTTTATTCTTCTGTCATTGCAGATTCAATTATCTATTCTGAGTTATCATCTTGCATATTGAAATATTTTAGAATTGACTTCGTACAAAAACGTCATCACTCTGTGTCTCACTCTCAAACTTTCAATAAATCTTTGAAAGCTTCTACTCTCTGAGATATAAAAAATGTAAAGCAGCTACAACATTGAGTCAAACAAGACTCAGAAGTGTTTCTAGAAGATTTAAACAGTCTTCAAACTCAATGAGATCTTGATGTGAAAGCTTGTGAGCTATTTGACAAGATATCAAGCGAACAAATATGAAAGACTCGCTTTGAGAAAATTGATCGAGCAAAGAAACGATTGAATCAATTGAATCAGACACTTCAGAACAAATTGATTGAAGCACAATATCATCTGCGAGTGACTAGAAATGTCACTTCATCAATCTTTATTCTTTTCACATTCAGCAAGCAATCTCAGGAAGCTTTTGAATTCATCTCTGTTTACTGATGAAAAAGAATCTATCTGAGATGATTGACAAGAAAAGATTCGCGACAAGCTAGAAATCAACGTTGATCATTTTGATAATGACAGAGTTATACTAGTCTACATTCATTCTTGAATCAGCGAAGATGCAGTCAAAGTCACTCTAGTCAGACGTCAGCGAGATTCATTGAACTCTTATTCAACAATCAATGATCTACTAAATAAACTTGCTCAGCTATACAATAATTTTGACAAAGAGACAAACTTTCGAAGAAAGTATGTTAATCTCTCTCAAGAAAAGAGCAAATTCAGCGATTTCTATTTAATGTTTCAACGTCTGTTCTTTTATCTAGAGTATCATGAAAAGCAATTGATCATTAATTTATGAGACAAGATAGTTTATCATCTTCATACAGCTTGAAGTAGTCAATTAATTCAGTCAGAATCTCTGAACGAAATTCGTGACTATCTGATTCATTTGCACAATGAGCATTGAGTCATGAATGACATCAAAGAAAAGAAATTCATGATCAAGATCAGAAAGCAAGTCATCTTTGCTGAGAAATGAGATTCATTGAATCTCTATAGAAAGATCAAAGTTATCGTCGATCAGTTAAAATTGTGTGACGTAACTTTGACTAGCGTCAAAGAGACAGATCTACAAACTGAAAGCTGTTTCATTTGTCATAAGTCAGATCATTTCTCTAGAGAGTGCTTTGATCGAACTTCAAGAATCAATGCATTAGAAGATAATGAGTTTGATCAATTTACATTGAACTCTGAGTCAGATTCTGATTCAAAAAACTAGTTATTTCTTTCAGAGTCATTGAAGAGATAGAAATCATATTTTTGTGCAGTCAAATCAAAGTTCTATCAAAAGAAAACTATTTTGAAAAGTCATTTCTGATCAATGCTTCTCTTATCTCTCAGAGCAATTCTTTCAGCCTTCGCTCTTTGATAGACAGTGATTTCGTCATCTACACGCTGATACATGACAAGCTAGTTGATAAAGTATGTCAGAAACTTGAAATACAATCTATATCACTAGCAAAAGAGAAGTTAATACGAGAATATGATGAGAAGTTAGCTAGAAAGACTATTACTCATAAGATTTTACTCAATCTCACGATTGAAAGTCATAAGAAATTGACTGTGTCAATGCTGATAGCTAATATCGAGCATCATGAAGCTATATTGAGCAAACTCTGAATGAACAAAAATAAAATATTATTGAACATGAGACATGATACTATCGTATTCTCTGATCAATTAAATATTTCTATTTCGATTTTTTCGATCTCGTCAAATATGAAGCATTCAAGTTGATCGCGATCAACTTTCATCTCTTCAGCGACTCATAGCAATGCTTCAAAGATTCTCAAGCGCTCAGTTTCAATCATTCAGAAAGAGTCATTTTCAATTCAAAACATAGACATCGTCTCTTTTCAAGCACTAGTAAAACGAAAAAAGAAGAATCAGATCAAGATTTTTGCTATGTTTGTTGAAGACATCGATAGAAAAATCATTTACAATACTCAATGTGAACTAGATGTTATAAACGTCTTTTCAGTCAATGAAATGACTCAGAATCTAGAAGTTATTAAAGTCAAGCTATCATTGAAGTATCAAGATTTTCTAGATGTCTTTGATCAAGTTCAAGCAGACAAGCTATCGTCTCATCATTCGTATGATCATAAGATAGAGCTTACTAGTGACGTAACATCATCTCACTGTCGAGCATATTGAATGTCTCTCTACAAGCTTCAGAAAGTAAAGAAATATTTGAACAAGAATCTTTTCAAAGAATTTATAACTTCTAGCAAAGCTTCGTATTTCTCATCTGTTCTGTTCGCTCTAAAAGCAAATGAAGATCTACGATTCTGCATAAACTATCGAAAGCTCAATGTTATTATCAAAAGAAATCACTATTCTTTATCTTTGATAGATGAGATGATCAACAAAATAGTTGATTGCAAGCATCTGACTTGATTGAATATTATTTCGATGTTCAATAAACTATGAATGCATTCTGATAGTGAAAACTATACTATCTTTATTATCGCTTTAAAAGCATACAAATCAAAGATGCTACTTTTTGAACTTATCAATGATTTGATCTCGTTTCAGCAGTATATGAATGATGTTCTATAAGACTTTCTAAATGACTTTTGTCAAGTCTATCTAGATGACATTCTGATCTACAGCAAAACTCAACAAGAACATAAACAACATGTCAAAATGATATTGAATCGCTTACAAGAAGTGAGTCTACAGATGAATATTTGAAAGTGCGAATTCAATGTAGAAGAGATCATCTTCTTAAAAGTCATAGTATTTGAACAGAATCTTCGTATGAATTCTGTCAAGGTGAAAGTCATAGTCAATTAAACTACGTCGATTAATCTAAAAGAAGTTCAGAGCTTCGTGAGATTTATTAACTTTTATCGTCGTTTCATTAAGAATTTCTTGAAGCTAGTCAAATCATTCACTCAGCTGACTAGAAAAGACACGTTTTTTGTTTAAAACGAAGTCTGTGTTCAAGCTTTTAATGATCTAAAGAAACAAGTCAGCTCGATCTCAGTTCTACGACATTTCAATTCAAAACGACAGACTATTCTAGAAATCAATGCATCTGACTACGTCAAAGATGAAATTCTATCACAGTACGATGATGAGAAAGTTCTTCACTCGATAGCTTTCTTCAGCAAAAGCATGATTCTCGCTGAATGCAATTATCACATCTATGACAAGAAACTGCTGATCATTATTCAATGTTTCAAACACTGAAGACTCGAGCTTGAATGCATCAAGTTACTCATTCAGATGTTTATCAATCATCAGACTTTGAAGACTTTCATGAAAAATAAACAGTTAACTCGACGTCAAGTCAATTATCTAGACATTCTATTCAAGTTTAACTTTCAGATCATTTTTCGATCAAACAAAATGAATATTAAAGTCAATGCTTTAATCAGAATGTCTTTGATCAACGTCTCTGAATCAACTCAGCGTACTGAAGATTGCTATCAGATCATTCTAACATTCAATAAAGTAAATATTCTAGCTATTGAATCTGAAGTTGATCTCTATCAGCGAGTAAAAGATGTCAACAGAACAAATGAGTTTTGCAATGAGTATAAACAAGCTATAAGCGAAAACAAGCTCAAGCTACATAGCACTGAATTGAAGCACTGCAAAATCGTTGACGACGTTCTGTTTAGAAAAGATCTACTGTGAGTTTCTGAGAATATGCATACAAAATTGCTAAAGAAAATTCATAATCAGTCTTTCATTTCTCACTCTGATGATTGAAGAACTATTGATCTAGTTCAACGTTTCTACTATTGATCAGATCATCGAGCAACAATTAGACGTTATATTCGAAACTGTCATGTCTGTCAACGAAGCAAGACATCTAGAAATAGCATCAATAAACTTCTTCATTCTCTTTCAATTTCACAGAAACACTGAAAGAATATAGCTGTGAACTTCATCACTGAGCTATTTCTATCAGAAGATTATAACGTCATTTGCACAATCATATGGTGACTCATCAAGTGTTAGAAGTCAGCATAGAGCGAGTCATATGAGTGTTATTTAACTAATAGATAAATGCTAAGAAAGAAAAGTATCTACAGAAAAGAACTCGATTCTTATATGTGTGTTTCTCAGCTCTGTGCTAGACTCGATTGAGTTGACATCTTACACATATGATGCAGAGTTTCAATGACATCACTTCTAGCTTGAATGCTCACTAGACTCAATTAGAATGAAATCAAGACGAAGACTAGAAAGAATAAACAAAGACTAGAATCATAACATTATCTTTTCTTCTTGAATATTCATGTTCGCATAAATGTTGTTTCTTAGTGCACTTTTCTTGAATATTTGATATGAAAGTCATCAATCATCTCTTGAGCGTTCATAAATTCGTCGTCGTCAGCGTTATATCAGTTGAGATCATTGTCATAACTCTTTCATTTGACTCGATATTGAAGTTGTCTTTGATATCATCGAAAGTTCAATATATTGTCAATTTCTCATTCATCTTCATCGTTTATCACTATTGATCTTGAGAATTCATTCTTCTGATCAAACAGAGAGTCATTGACGACGAAACGAAGAAGTTCTGAATGAAATACATCATGTATACGCATAGTCTTGAGTAGTTTCAATTTATAGAATGAGTCAACAAGATTGATGATCTGAAAAGAATCGAGCATCTTGTCATTCAATTTTTTGAAGAGTCTCGCTGTAACAATGTTTCATTCGTTCAAAAACACTCTTGATTCAATCTTATAATTGATCTTCTTTCTATGCTTATTAGCTTGATTCATCATTTGTTTTCGTGTTTTGATCAGAGCTTCACGAGCAAAGATTAATGTCTTGTTCATTTGTTCAGATATATTCTTGACTCGATTGATTTGCAAGCGTTCGCGAGTGCTTTCATACTCGATGATGTCAGAGTTGAAGCTCATATGAGAATGAAAGTTCTTGTTCATGAAGAAGAGAATCAAGAAAATGATTGAGAACAAGACGTTATTGTTGACAAACTCAATCATAAGTAGTCACTTAAATCAGTCGTTCTGCATATATGAACAGAAGAATCAAAGATATCGCTTGATGTTCTAATTGACTCATTCGCTTTGATCATCAATCTGAGAATAATAAACGATGAACAATCGAAGAAAAATGCTCAGTCGTTTGCAAAGAAACTTTCATAGTATAGAGATGAATTGCAAACCTTGATCAGATACTATGAAGCTTGATAAATCATAAGTTCAATATACTCATTGAATCAGCATTTCAGCTGTCTTTTTGACAATGATATTTTCATCATCAATGATGCAAGAAATATAATGTCTTTCTTTTGACAATCTGCAAATGATCATCAGAATAGCGTTGTACTCGCTTGAATCAAATAGATCAATAATGAAGTTCATTGCTATGTCTTGTCATCGCTGTTCAAATATCGATAGAGATTGAAGCAAGTCGTTTGATTTATTTCTAGATGTCTTTGAACGTTGACAGATATAGCAGTTTCGAATATATCGATCTATCGTTTTTCGTATGAATGATTAATAGTAGTTTCACTTTATGACTTTCACAGTTCTAAGAATATCAGAATGATCAACTAATGATTAATCGTGCATCTCACAAATCAGATTTATTTGTAGAAGCTCGTTGAACGAGATTCATAACTGACTATCATGATACAAGATTTCATTCTGAGTTCGACTATTCTTTAATTTGATATCTTCATATTGTGTCTCATCTCTTGCTATTGCTTCGCGAAGTAGCGTACAATTCTCGTCGATCTCATTAGTTTCAAGAATCTGTTTATAGATTGATTCACTGATGTTCTTCTCTAGATCAGCAATTTTCATTCGATTCAAAGTCAGAATAGTGATTCATTGATAGCAAACGTGCTCAACTTCTGAATCTCTGAGCATGACGTCAGCTTGACGAGTTAATGCATCGATCTTGATGTTCTGTTTATCAGATCGATACATTATTCTGAAGTTGAAGTCAGCGAGCTTCTGAACTCAGCGCATCTGATGTTTGCTCAGCTCTTTATCTTTCATCAACGAGATGAGTGCTTGATGATCGATGAACATCTTGATAGAAATGTCAGTTAACTTCAGTTCAAGTCATCAATGTTAAAATGCTCAAATGATGATCAAAAGTTCTTTATCATATATTTCGTAGTTGCATTCAGCAGAAAACATGTTCTTGCTATAGAAGACAATTGAATATAGTACTTCTTCATCATCATATTGAGAGAGAACTTCATCATTGACGTAGTTGAATGAGTTGATTTCAAGAATAGTCTCACAAGTTTGATCAAAGTGACGTAGTATAAAAGTCTCGATCATACGTCTCTTCATATGATTGAAGATGATCTAACAGACTTCATTTCATTTAAATATGATCTTCTTTTAAGTGAGTTGAATCATTGAATGAACAATCTTCGAAAAGTTCTTGATGAAGCGTCGATAGAAATTGCAGAAATCAATGAAGAACTGCATTTGAGTGAGATTATTGAGTGTAGATCAATCAACAACTGCTTGCATCTTTCGCGAATTCATCTTCAATTCTTCGATTGATATTAAAAGTTCTAGAAAGATAGTTTTCTGAACATAAAACTCGCACTTGTTGATGTCTATCTTTAAATCAGCTTCTCATAGTCTATTTCAGATCAATCGTACATGTCGCTTGTGTTTCTTCAAGATCTTGCTGTAAATGATAATGTCATCTAGATAGATCTGACAAAACTGATGTAAATATTCAAACAACACGTCGTTCATATAATGTTGATAGAATGTTGATTCATTTGTTAATTCAAAGAGCATTACATGATATTTGTATAAATCAAAAAAGATAATAAAGATAGTCAAATTCTCATTATCTGAGTGCATACGTAGTTTATTAAACGCGACAATGATGTTCAATCAAGTCAGATACTTGCTTTCTTGTATATGAGTGAGAGTCTCGTCTATCAATGACAGAGAATAATGATCTCGTTTGATCAAAGCATTGAGCTTTCGATAATCAACGCAGAAACGCAGACTTTCGTCTTTCTTTTCGATGAACAAGATGAGCGAGACGTATGATGCGAAGCTAAAGAAAATGAATTCTTTGTTTAAATGATTGATCAGATATTTCTTTATCTTCTGAAGCTTGTGATTGAACATTTGATATAGTCTGCTTCGAGAAAGCATTTCTTCATCGATCAACTCAATTTTGTGATCGTAGAAACGATGCAATGATAGCTGATCAATCATTGCTCAATTGAAGATGTTTAAATAGTCGTGATATTTAAAGAAGAGCTTGATCTTGACTTGCTCGAGAGCTTCATCATGAAAAAGCTCATGCAGATTCACTTCTTCAGACTTGTTTTCAGCTGTAGTTATGAGTCAATCGATTTTCAAGATGATAACAGCAAAGATCTTGACATCTGAACGTTTGACTAACATTCTATATGTCGCTGTCTCTATCATTGCTATGTTCATTGAACTGAAAGAGAATGATTTTAAACTGAACGTTGATTTAGAATTGACACTAGTCAAAGTCGCGTCACGCTGTTTTAACTATTCAATGAACTTCTTGTTTTGACTGAATTGAGATGTAACGAAAGTGAAAAATCTCTTCAGTATATGAGTAGAAGTCAAGCTCTTTCGTTTCGTGATTGATTTATTGCTTGAGAGTAAAGCAATCAATTTCTGACTAGTAGAATTGAAATTCGAAAATCGAAGAGAATCGATTTGCATATCAATTACTAGATTGATTTTGTTCATTCATGTTTTTTCAAGAATCATTTGATGTTGATTTAATCAAGTGATCAACATAGAAGCTGTGTCAATTGTATGATCTTGAACAGTCAGATTCAAATAAATGACATGAGTAATGAGTTTCTTAGCATAATGATCGTCGAATTCTCGAATTGACTTCGCTTTGATCAAAGTCAGAGACTCAATTTGCAACTGATCACAAACAATCTGCGTGATCACTTCATCAATAAATGAATAGTCAGCAGCTTCAATATCAATCAATGACTTCAATGAGTAACTAATTTCATTGCTAGAAAGTACACATTCAATAGTCAAAGATTCAGAAGCAAAAGAGTCATCTGACATGCTCATCGTTGAAGAAATTAACACATCTTTCATCGCGTCTTTGATGAAAGTCTCTAGTTTTTTGCCTCGTTATTCTCGAAAAACATTTTCTCATTCTCTTTATTCTTTGAAATAATGATCTCATGTAAACGAGAAATGAATGCATAAGATGCAGAAGTGTCAATCTTGTTCAGCTGAGAGCAATTCTTGAACAAATGATCGAGAATCTTGCAGATGTAGCAGATAATTGACGATCTCATTGACTCAGAGATAAAAGAGATAGTTGACTTAACATAATCGATTATCAAAGTTGTTATTGACAGAGAAGTAACGCATTTATCAGGTACGACAGTGACTTTGATGATGACAGTGCAACGTTCGCTGCAAAGCTGATAATTGACTCATTGTTTACTATTCACATCTTGAAGAAAGATTCTTAAGTGAATGAGCGAAGTAAAGTTCTTTGAACAGATTGATAGAGCGTTTTGCAAGCGATTATTGATTTTATTCTGAAGATCGTTCATCAGAGTGCAATTGTCGTATTTGAGATAGTTGAATAGCTTCATAAAGTTGAAGTAGAAGACATTGAAAGACTTGTCTGCTTGTCTCAGAGCGTTGTACTCGCGACGACACTTTCGATTCTTATTCAGTTCATTGTATATTTCTTTCAGATGCTCAAATAGCTCGTTGATTGAGATGTATGAATCATGTTGATATCAAGCGAAGATGTGCTCAGCAGCATCATCTTCTAGTCTAGATATTACATAGACAATACAGATATTCTCATTATCAAAGTGATCGACATTTGTCTGAAGCTTGTCGTTTATCTTGATTCTTCAGCTGTCTCATGTCAATTCATCTTCATCAGTGAATATAAATAAGTTTGAAAACTTGAGAGACTTGTGATGATCGTTGTTGAATAGAGTGAACGACTTTCGTCGAGTATGATTCTCGATAGAAGCTCAAGACTTCATAGACTGTCGAGATTGAATGTGATTCATTGAACGCTGTTTCTTTTTGAGACTCAATACTTTCTCTCGTAGTTCGATGATAATCTCTTCTTGAGTGTCAATTGTCGTTTAATTGATCTCTAGCTCATCAAGTCTCTTGATGTGATTGACTTGTAGATCGATTCATTGCTCATTGAGTTTCAAAGTCATGTCTCGTTGATCTCTTAGCTCGATTAGCATCTTGATGATCTCATCTGACTGATTGATAGCTCATTGACGAAGTTGTTGACTCATGTTGATGTCTCATGAGATAGCGACATTCTGATATCTTGCTGAAGCATCAAAAGAAATAAGAAAAACTCGTTTACTAACAGTGCTTCTAAGCAGATGAGTTGTTCATGACTCGACTGATTCAGAGTCGCGTGTCATTGTGAGAAAGATAAAGATAGATAGATAGATTTAATTGTGATAAGATTGAGTGATTGATTTGATAAATTTAAGTAAATTTGAATGTGTGTTTTGATGAAAGTAATTCAAAGAATCTCTTGCGAATTTTCTGAATGAACGAAGTAGATTATTTCGTATCATCTACACGTTGATAGCAGAGTAGTTGATTAGCATTTATCTACTGTTAGAAATCAGCATAGAGTGAGTCATATGAATGTTATTTAACTAATAGATAAATGCTAAGAAAGAAAAGTATCTACAGAAAAGAACTCGATTCTTATATGTGTGTTTCTCAGCTCTGTGCTAGACTTGATTGGGTTGACGTCTTACATATATGATGCAGAGTCTCAATGACATCATCTCTAGCTCAAATGCTCACTAGACTCAATTAGAATGAAATCAAGACGAAGACTAGAAAGAATAGACGAAGATTAGAATCGTAACATCAAGAAACGTCACTATGTTTTCTGTCATTAAGAAGACGCTGACATCTCAGTTGAAGAAACGGTTTGAATCATGCTATGAAACGTCTATTGACTTCATGATCTATCTAGTTCTATTGTTTCGAACAGAGACTTTCAGTTCATATCAATCATGTGACAAAGTCTTTGCAAGTGACTTAAGATCACAGTTAATTTATCAACAGCTTATCATTCTGAGATCAATGATCAATCGAAACGAGCTAATCAAGACGTTGAATGAGAACTAAGAATCTACTGCAATTACATGCAGAACGACTGAGCAAAATGACTATCAATGATAGAATTCAGCGAGAATTTCAATATCTTCTCGATCATCTCAATGACTTCGTTCTACTTCAATAAGAATTTTCACTCACGAATGAGTTTCGATTCAGATACGACTGACTACGAAACTACTCGTGAACGTCTTGAAGCTAGAAAAGCAGATGATATTGTCATTTGAATGAAAGAACTTCTTATTTTCGATCATCAGCAATTGAAAAAGACGAAGCAGATCATTGAAGCTCAGATCAATAAACATAGACGAGACGTCATCTATGAAGTAGACGACTGAGTTTGATTATTCTCTAGAAACATAAAGACAACTAGATCATGTAAGAATTTGAAAGACAAACAGCTAGAATTCTATCAAATCACTGTCAAAGTTGAAATCTTCTATCATCTTCGTCTATCAATAAGCATGAAGCAGCTGCATTTAATGTTCAGTTCGAAGCTATTATGTTCTTATTTCAACGATTTCTTATCAGAACAGCATTCAGAATCATCTAGATCTCTCATTATTAAAGACTATGAGCATTGAAAGATAGATGACATTCTGAACTTTAAATGATATTGAGATTAAATACAATACAAGATCAAATAAACGAGACTAGATTGAGATGACGAATGATACTATGTTGATAAAGAAGAATTCAAGAACTCGAAAGAAGTTCTAGTTGAATTTCATAAGTTCTATTCAGACAAGTCACACTAAATTGAAAAACAGTGAAAATTTTTGCGTTTCATTTGTTCTATTCATGCAAACATGAATTTTCAAAGAAAAGAATAATGTTATGAATGCATCAGAATTGATTAAAACTAGTCAAGATTTAGTCGAGATCTGATCTAAATCTGACTCAGGTTTGACTCAGATATGACTCAGCATCTTTTCTCTTTTCTAGCATCTTTTAATCAGCTTCTATTGTTTTCTAGACAAACACACTTCTTTGTGTTATGAGTAGTTAAAAGATGTTTATGACAAACACATTTCTTTGTGTCACAAACATCTTTCAAATCAACATCTTTCTTGTGTTTCAACACGTTCTCTTTGAGACTTGCGTCAATCTGAGTAACTACTATATAGAGCGTGTTCTTCTTGCTTTTTATACCTTCTTTCTTCTGTATTCTTAAAGTCTTAGTTATAACTATCTTTATAGATCAAACATTCTAGTCACGCACGCACTCTGATTAGTTTTTAGACACGATCTTAACATTGATTCAATCAGAGAAGTTATTCTGAAAATGAACTTTTTGAACTATGTCAACGACAAAGTATTGTCTCAATATGATGATGAAGACATTCTACATTCAATGATCTTCTATAGCAAGAACATGATTTCTGCAGAATGCAACTATGAGATCTACGACAAAGAACTTTTGACTATTATTTGATGCTTGAAGCACTGACATCTTGAATTGAAATGTACTGATATTTCAATCAAGATCTTCATCGATCATCTGAATTTAAAGTACTTTATGATCATCAAGAAACTGATCAGATGACAAACTAAATAAGCTGAGAAGTTATTTGAATATAACTTCAAGATCATATATCAGTCAGAAAAGCAGAATCTGAAAGCAGACGCGCTGATCAGAATGTCAGACGTCAAGTCAGTTGAATTAAATGATGATCGAAAGTTATATCAGCATCAGATGCTATTATCAGCAAGCACATTTAAACTGCAATCAATAGAAGATGATCAAGATTTGACTCAAATCTTGTTCATATTTGACTCAGATTCAAAACAGAAATCAAAAGCTAATGAAGATTTGATCAAAGAGATGATTTCTATTTAAAATCAAATTATAGTTGAAAATTAAACGAATCAACAATGTATTGATATTCAAACAGTCATAGAACAGAACAGAAGAACTTGTCAAGATATAAGTCTAGACAATTGCAGAGTACTGAACGAAGTACTTTGAAAGAATGATAGACTGTGAGTTTCTCAGTCAATGATCACTCAATTGATAAGAAAAGCACATGATCTTTTGATCAATGATCATTCTGACATGAATTGAACGTTAGACTTGTTAAGACGATCATATTGCTGATCAAAGATGAGAACAACAATCAAACGCTACATTCAAAACTGTTATGTTTATCATAGATCAAAAGCATCAAGAGATCGAATCAATGAACTACTGAAGTCATTATCTATATCTGAACAACGATGACAAGACATATCATTGAATTTCATTATCGATTTATTAAAAAGTGATGAAAGCAACGCGATTCTGACAGTAATAGATCGATTGTCTAAAGAACATCATTATATACTCTGTTAATCAGATGACGAAGAAACTTTCGCTGAACAAACAGTCAAGCTGCTGCTGATATGAGTCTTCAGAACTCATGAGCTATCAAGATCAATAGTGTTTGATAGAGATTTGCAATTTATATCAATTGTTTGAAAGTCTTTATGTCTGAGACTCAACATTAAGATGAAACTATTCATTAACTATCACTCACAAATCAACGATCAAACAAAAAGAGCAAATCAGAATGTAGAATGATATCTACGAAGCTACTGCTCATACATGCAAGATGACTGATTCATCTGACTATTTATGACTGAATTCATTGATAACAATGCTATTTCGTCATCAATTGAATAATCAGCATTCTTTCTGAATAAGAGCTTTCACTCTCATATGAGCTTTGATTCAAATTCAACTGAATATGAGATCACTCAAGCTAGAATTCAAGCGAGCAAAGCAGAGAATATATTTAAACACATGAAATGATCATTAACATTGATCAAGCAGACATTAGTAAGAGTCAGAATCACAATGAAGAAACAGATTAACAAGCATTGAAAGAAAATGATTTACAAGATAGATGACATGATGTTTCTGAATTCTAGAAACATTATGATCGCAAGATCATCAAAGAAGCTGAACAATAAGATGCTAGAATCTTTCAAGATTCTGACTGAGATCGAACATGCATATCGACTGAAACTGTCATCGACAATGAAGATTCATTCAAAGTTCATCTTGAATCTACTATGATTGAATTCAAAAAACTCTCTGAAAGAACAATGAAATGAGTCATCTGATTCTATAGTAATAAATGACGAAGATGAATAAAAAGTGAAGAACATACTGAACTTCAAACATTACAGAAGACAACTGCAATATCATGTCAATTGAAAAGATTATGATGTCGATCTACATTGATACAATGTTGATGAAAATGAGTTCGAAGACTGCTTGAAAATCATAAATGACTTTCATCAGAAGTATTTGAACAAGTCAAGTTAGAAATTGACTCAACAAGAATTGATCAATTGAACTGCAGTAATGAGAACATTGCTAAATGAAGAGAAAGAATAATGTTGCAAGCATGCATCTCTGTTATCTCTGATTAGTCTGATTAGTTTAACATAGACTAGTATAAAGCTGTGAGTAAAGTTATTGTTGACACGCTAGCGATCTAACGTGCCTTCGTGAATAAAACTCACGTCATGTTGCATTTTCTTTCTACTTCAGCTTTGAACTTCTAGTTAAAATACACTCATATGATTCGCTCTATGCAGACTCATAACAATATCATTTGCAACATTAATACATTTGCTATGTTGATTGATTCACTTGTGATTTTGCAATGCTTGTATAAAAGTAAATGATAATGTAATAATTAAAGAAGATGTTGAGAAAGAATTGATATACTTGACTTAAGATTTTGCTGTCATCAGAACTTCAATCAACATTCTTGAAGATTTAGTAAGTGATGTAAACTCATTGTTTCTATTGATTACTTCTAATCAGCATGTTATATGATCAGCAGTCAGTCAATGATGAACATCTGATTCATTGATTCAACAGTACTTTTTCTTATTGTGACAGTTTTCTTTGTAAATTCAATTCATCTGAAGAACTTTCATTTGTTTTACAATGTTTGCATGAAGTTGATCATGCTCATTGACTTTCTTCTTCAGCTTCATTGTTTGAGTGAATGATATTTTCATCATCGAAAGCTTAGTTATGAACGCTGAAGACGTGATATCAATCTTATCATGATCAAAAATGAGTTTTAGATTAATGTTTACATTCTTTTTGTCTGTTGAGTACTTCTGTTGAATGTTTAAAGTTACTTTCTTTCAAAAATCATGCAATGTCAAAGTCATTCACTCATTCTTCTTTATTAAATATCAAATGATGATGACTTTTATAAATATTAACACACACTTCATGTCGATGAAATTAACATGCTCAGAGCATTTATGCATCTGCTCTTGATGCAAATCTTGAAAATTGACGTTGTTTTCATCATTTATAGTAATTTGCAAGATGTCATTAATGATGAGAATGATTTCATACTTAACTGTCATGTTCATAAATGATCTGAGTGATTTTAGTGATGACTTTGACTTCGTTGATTTTCATCTTTTCATCAATGCAGTGAGCTTTGTGAATTGATTTGAAGCTGCTTGAATCTTAGACTGATTGTCATTTAGATTCTTCTCATTCTCATTCTCATCTTCAAATCAGTCAAGCTTCGCTGATAATGATACACACGCTCTTCAAGCAACAAAAGTAGCAGCAGTCTTAGCGATAAAGATCACAAGCTCGCTCGAGATGAGTGCATTTACGACTTGAGAAGTCTGAGAGATCTTGAAGAAATTAAGTCTGAGCAAAGAAAGATCTTCTACATCTGAAAGCATCGGGGATGAGAAGATCTCTGTCTCTGAAGAAAGTACGATAGAATTCTTAGATACGGGGGCGATTTTGCGTGCCTTAGAAGTCTTGGGTGCATCTAGATGAAGCAGAGCCTTGGAGGGAGCCCTTTTGCGTCCGATACGCCTGAGGGGCATTCTGACTATCTAGGATTGCCCCCGTGTGAGGCTGAGGTTTGTATAGCTTCAAAAATGAAGCTTTGGGGTGTTTTGGGGGTGTGGGGATGATATCTAGGTATTTGCTCTATTTGCATCAAATTCGGGGCTGATTTGTGTGTTTTCCCCGCCAAATTCGCTAAAACCCGAAAACTGAACCAGACTTTTGCATACAACGATATGAGGTTAAACTTGAAAACGTAGACACAGGCTAACGGGAAGGTCGAAGAAGGCCTTGATCTCGACTAAATCTCTCATCTTTACTTCTTACAAGCGACTCTATATTGCTAATTGAATTAAGTCTGGAAACCATTTCTGCCATGTCGATTGATTGCAATCGGAGATGAGGCTAGATGTTCCCTCGTTTTGACAATTCCTTTTCTAC
>JAABUV010001169.1_pt1 | contig 38570 bp, 51 predicted proteins | sample 5559971 | NCBI WGS metagenome assembly JAABUV01 (sample SAMN10711881, study PRJNA513362) | rock metagenome | isolation source: Antarctica rocks | place: Antarctica: Victoria Land, Knobhead nord | collected 2015-12-19
GGCGAGCCCATGGACGATGACCACCTGATAGGAGAAGTAGCGACTCTCTTCTTCGCTGGCTTTGAAACCACCGGTAACTCACGATTCCGCACGATTGCTTCCACTTGTGCATGAAAATGCTCCCAAATCTAAAACCTTCCTTCATGTCCTTAACAGCTTGCTTGTTTTTACTTGTAACCGGTCGGCCGGTTACAGCCTGCATGCAGGCTGCGTGACTAGCATGCGAGTCATGCGCTGGTACATGTGATGGCCGTCGTTGCCTGCACGGCCTTGCTCCACTGTCAGCGACCACGTTGATTTTGTAAGCCCAGGATCGATGCAAGCACCCAGCGTTTGTGCCCCGCGCGCAGGCCACACGGCAGCGTGGGTTGTGTTCTGCGTCAGCCAGGCGCCCGACGTGGAGGCCCGGATCGTGGAGGAGCTGGCCAGCCTGGACCTGCTGGCCACGCGCGCGCGCCCGGCGCCGCGGCCCATCCAGTGGGAGGACACCGGCAAGCTGGCCTACCTCAACAACGTCATCAAGGTGCCGCCGCCACCTCAGGAGCCCCAGAGCTTGGGTGGTGAGCATGTGCACTTCCGTCGTAAAAGGTTGCTCACGGAAAGTTGCACACGCCGTGCACGGCACAGTGTTGGCATTACTGGTGAGGGTAGGGATGCGCACCAGTCTTGTGCGCCCTGGCGCGGCTCGCACAGGCAGGGCTGTGGGCTGCCCCCCCCCGCGGCGCGGCCGCGCCGCCACGGCCTGATCGGGCATGAGCAGCAGCGTGTCTGGGAAACTGCGTGGAGGCGGCATGGAGCGGCGAGATTCTGCCCAAACGAGGGCCCCCGGCGCAAGAGTGCTCGTGCGCGCGCGCGCGCAGGAGGCCATGCGCCTGTACCCCGCCGGCGGCATCGCCACCTTCCGCCTGCCGACCGGGCGCAAGCCGGTCGTGCTCAACGGCGGCAAGCTGGTCCTGCCGCCAGGCGTGATCCTGCACACGCCCATCGCCGCCATCCAGCACAGCGAGGCCAACTGGGAGCGCGCGGGCGAGTTCCTGCCCAGCCGCTGGGAGCAGGTGCCGCGCCCTGGCGATGGAGTCCCTGTTGCCCTGTTGATGAGAGCCTGGTCGTGCGAAGCAGCGAGGCGAGGACCGGCGGGCGGCTGCGGCATGTCTGCAGCTACCGGGTGGGCTCGCTGTGCTGTCAGGACCGTTTGTTCGTTTGGCTGAGAAACGCAGTGTGGGTCACGGCAGCCGTGCTCGTCGCCTGAAGCACAGGAGCTGCTTTCCGGCCCTTGTCGTGGGCATGGCGCAAACCACTGCCGCGGCTGCCGTCACGTGCGTCAATCGTGTCGACGAGCGTGCTGCGCCACAGCAAACCGGCGTGAGCAAACCGGCGTGCGCGGAGTGTGGCTGAGTGGGTTTGTTCTGTGAGCGCGCTGCAGGCCGGCGTGGAAGACGCCATGCATGCGCCGGTCGTCGGCGGGCGCACCGTCAAGCGGTTTGTGCCTTTCAGCGAGGGCGTGCGGGACTGCGTGGGGCAGAACCTCGCGCGCCTGAACCTGACGACGACGCTGGCGCAGCTCTACGGCTCCTTCTCCTTCCGCCTGGCCGAGGAGGTAAAGACCCCCTGGCACGCCCGTCAGCGCTGGTGACCGTCCGCGTGATGCACGTTTGAGCACTGCCACTGTCCTCTGACAGCGGCTCGTCATGGCCTCCACGTGGTTTGAGGGAGCGCTGTCTGCGTGTCTGCCAGAATGTGTAAGCCGGCTCGCACCTGCTCATCTTGTGCTCTGCTCGCATGTACATCAAGCTGACCTTGCACGTCAACTTGGGCACGTGTGGGGGATACTGGCTGCACCCGCTTGTCCTTCAATCAGGAACCGTGTCTAATTTGCATGTGCACGGCGTGCAGATGGGCGGCCCCGAGGGCGTGCGAGCCGCGGAGCGCACGTCCATCACGCTGTCCTGCGCAAAAGGCATGAAGGTCCATGCGCTGCCGCGCGCGCACAGAGCTTGAGGATTCCCCGGCGTCCGGGTGGCCTTCATCATGCAGCGGGCCCCTGTGGGGTCTGCTGCGGCAGAGCATATGCCGCCCCTGATCTGCGATCTGCAAGTCCTGGCCGTCTCGCGGACTCCTGCGCATGACTCGCCTGAGATGTCCTGTGTACATGGCGTGGTCGCACGGCTGAATGGCGTCCGCAAGCCGCCACTGCTCCTCAGCATACATGCATCTTTATGAGGCGAGAGACATGCTGGTGGATGACAGTGCGGTTGTGCGCGTTTGTCACTGCGCATGCACATATGGAGGTACCTGTCTTCGCACAACTGTCTTGAATCGCACCCTCGCTGTGATTTTGCTGGCACTGACAAGACAACACGCGGCGCATTGCCGGAGGGTGCAGTGTTGCTGAAATGACTGCCGCACGGATTTTTTTAGCGTTTTGCGCTTGAAGTGGAGAAATCAACAGAGGGGCTTTGACTGCTCTGACTAGTTGTGCGCAGCTTGGTTGGGTTGGAGACGCCTTGCGCAGTGCGCTTTGGAGCCCTGAAACAAATGTAGTGTCTGTATAACTTTGAGAAGCATTCTCTCAGGGTGTTGTAGGCAAGCCCTCGCTTGCATACTGGGTTTGTTGTTGGTGACGGGTGTTTTAAGGTTCTGTTCTGCTTCAAACATCAAGGCGGACTGTGCGGCAGTCTGTTATTATACGCCCGCAACTCGCAGTGCAATACACGAGCACTGCATGGCGGCCGTCACAATGACACATGCTGGTGGCGCGCATGTGGCGGTCCCTGCCTCACCACTTGGCTCCCAGGCGGCGCAGGTGCTCGGCCACCTCAGCAGCAGGCCCGGTGACCTGCGCGCACGGCACCTCTAGCACACATGTGCGGTCTTTTGCAGTGCTGCAGTGCTTGAGCTGTTGCCACAGTCACGAGCCTATTAACATTACAAAGGAGGTTCAACTCAAAACCTGCAGAAGCAGCCCCGGCTTGGCGCCTGCACCGTATAACCAAAGACCAGGAGCGCATGAAGCGCAACAACACAATTTGACGCGCCTCACGACCCAGGACATTTGCAGCACATCACTTCCAGCTGTGTTTTTGGCACAGACGCAGCAGCAAGACAAGCAATGGAAGCTATGCATGCACCCGTCGTCTGTGGCCTTTGCCACCTGCCTGCAGCAACCCAGGGGCAGGCCTGCGGGCTGGCAGACGCGGACCTGCATGCGCCCGTTGTCCATGAAGCTCGCGGTGTCCGCAAACGCAAGCTCCTCCAGCCGGTGCGTCACCCACAGCGCCGTCACCTGCGGCCCCCGCAAGCGCTCGCCGCCGCGCCCAAGCCAGCTGGCGCGCCCCCAGCAAGCCGGCAACTGCAGAACGGGCAGGCCTGCCAAGCCAGGTCAGTGCATGGCACACTCGATGGCCAGCCGGAGCCGCACGGCAGCGCAGCCCGCGCCCCGCCCTAGCGACGCCCCTGCGCATGCCTGCGCCGGGCGGGGCTCGCCCTGGCAATCCAGCAGGAAGCGCAGGGGTAGGGTGGGGCCACCGGCCGGGCGGCCACCTGTCCGGGCCCGCCCACGCACGCGCGCACGGCCTCCAGCACGCCGCGCTGGTCCGCGCCGTCCAGGAAGGTGGTCAGCTCGTCCAGCAGCAGCACCTGGCGCGCGCGTAAGACCTAACCCTAACCCTATAGTAGCAGTGCACGTCCATGGCGGCCAGCAGCAGCACCTGGCGCGCGCGCGCGCGCCGGCTCGCGCGCCGGGACCGGGCAGAGCGGGCGGGGTGTGCGCCGCCAATGTAGGCTGTCCGCAGCGTGCTCTGGCAGCGCACTGGCTGCCGCACGCCACGCCATGCAGCCACTGCAGCACATCGGGCGCCTTGGCTGCTACACAAGTGGCAAGTCTCCGCAGTGTTGCGGGGTGCGGCGCCAAGCACAGTGTTTCATGCCGTTCCCCCTTTATCCGAGCACGCACCTTGGGCATCTGCGCGAGCGCGCCGGCGATCGCGCAGCGCTGCCGCTGCCCGCCGCTGAGCGTGTGCGTGGGCCGCTGCGCGACATCGGCCAGGCCGACCGCGGCCAGCGCGGCCGCCACCTGCGCGCGCGCGGCCTCCGCCGGCAGGGCGTACCTGCCGGCAGCCGTGATGTCAACAGTGGGCATAGCAAATTAAGGGTGGCTGATGACCGCAGGCGCTCTGCATGCCCTGCATACAGGACATGCGCGGCACAACAGAAAACATGGGTTATTCAGCCAAGCAGCCTTGTTGGCAACAAGTGTGCCATACCTGCCGTGCGAGTTTACGCATCAGACGCTGTCACGAAGCATAGCAAGTCACTACCGACTCTGCCATGCACACTGAAAAGGAAACCTGCTCGAGTGCGCCCCGCAGTCCAGCCCAGCGCCGTTGGGCCGCCCTTGCCGAGCACTCGCGTGTGAGGAGCAGGCACCAGCGCGCCTGCCCAGCATATGTTCTCAATGCAGCAACGGGGCGCGCCTGCCCAGGCCGAACGCGACGTCGGCGGCCACGGTCGGCATCACGATCTGGTGGTCCGGGTTCTGGAACACAAAGCCGGCCGGCGCGTCCGCGCGCACGGCGCCCGCGTCCGGCGCCAGCTGCCGGCCCAGCACGCGCAGCAGCGTGGACTTGCCGCAGCCGTTGGGGCCGAGCAGGATGTGCAGCGTGCCGCGCCGCACCGACAGGCTCGCGCCGCGCAGCACCTGCGCCGTTCAGGTTGGACCTTGTCCCAGCGTTTGCAACGATACAGGCTGTGGTGCAGGCTGTGCAGCCACGCCCTACACCTCACCACACTGACAGACCCAGGGAGCACCGTTGTGCTCCTGCTACACGTGTAACAATTAAACATAGCCTTGGTGGGGCCTGCAAGCATAGCACACAGAAAGCTTTGAAGCTTACTACCCACTGCACTGTGTTGTAGGTGCTGTGTGCACCTCTGCAGATTGGGGAGCAAGACACAGCACGCAGCACAGTGTAGAGGTATGTCGTGTATGTAGCCAGCTATGTACGTAGTCTGGCAGCAAGAGCCTTGCTTGGGCGTGCACCTTCTTATCACCGAAGGCAACGTGCACGTCCTGTGCTTCAATTGCGGTCTGGCTCGGCAGCTGCACGGCTGTGCCCGCCGCGGCGGTTGGCGCTTGCTGGGCGCTCCGCACGTTACGCCTGCCACAGTGACAGCCACTCCTGACACCCCTCACAGGCAACAGCTGGCTCTTCCTGAAGTGCGCGGCGCCTTGGGCCTGCGCGGGCGCGGCTTGCATGCAACACTGCTGCAGACGCAGCACAGGCCTGCAGCAAGCCACTTTGTGCACGGTGACTTGCGCCGTTGAGTGCAGCTCGAAAAGAGCCCGTCACAATCTTGGAAATTTGTATCCACAGGCGCTTTTCCACCAACTGCTTTCCCGCCTTATTTGCTCATTCGCACAGTGCAAGGGCAGGGAGCGCATGGCTGCATGCAGACCAGCAGAGTCCTCCTCGCCCATGCTCTCTTGCTTACTGAAATACTTCAGTGGCAACCTTTGATCTAAGTGCACATGGAATGCATGTCCATGGGCGGGATTCGCTTCTTTGCCATACCATGAGGCACATAATAGCAAGAAAGTGTGAACAGTGCACTAGTCTCGTCCATCCACCCATATTCCAACTGGTTCATTAAAATGCAATTATACCGCCACTGTCTGCTGACAGGCGCATCTTTACTGTCAGCACGTGAGTGTGCAACCCAAGAACTTTACGCAAGCATAACCAGGGCAGAGACATTCAAAAGGCAAGCACAACCAGGACTGACAGTCAGGTACAAGCACCCTTACGGGTGCCTCCCCACATCGTGTGCAGCACATGCATACACCTCAAAAGTGGACTTTGCATCAATGCAAAGACACACATCTTCATCAAGTATTGAAATTTTCATCCAATTAATCATCACCTGTCAACATCACCAATGTACAGGGGTCGTTCAGCCCATGCACGTCAACAAAGCAAAGAATGCGTACGGCAACGTGTTGACTGATGCTAGTCAAGCGCCCTGCTGCTATCAGGTCTGCTATCAGGACGGTAATCTCAACCGCCATAAATTGTCTGTTCAGTATGCCCAGCCCAGAATCCTCGCGCCTCAGCTGACCCTACAGCCATAGGTTGACCATGTTACCAAGCCCTCAGGCTCGGTAAGGGATGAGGCCACTGATGCCGCTGAATACAACGCCGACGGCGGGCGCCAGGAAGTGCAGCGGCACGCCCGCAATCGAGCCCCGCACGCCGGCCGCGCCGGAGCACGCACGCTGCAGCAGCATCGTGGCAGAGGGGACGATGGCAGTCTGCACAACAGCGCTCTTGCCTGCAGGCAAGCGGCAGCCGGTGTACTATATGCCCAGGTAAGGTTGCATCCACAGCATGCAGGCAATGTTTGATGTGCAGCGCAGAATTTACTATGCTAGTGCATCACATGCACATCCAAGCACAGGTAATGCGCGTCAAGATGATGGCCGCTTCCATAACACACAGACACTGCATACATGCGTCTCGTAGACGCACATTGTGGCCAGAGCGGACATGTGCTGTAGCGCACATGCTCTGCAGCACATATTACGCATGGACGAGCTCGAGCAACAGAGCTCGCAGATTCATGCACCTGATTGCACAGTAAGGATGGGGACAGCAAGGGCGTGCCTACGCGGGCAAAGAAGGTGTCTGGCCCTGCGTGGATCATCGACTTTGCAAACTCGTAAAATTCCTGCACAGCACCGCATCTGCCCGCGCTGAGTGACCCGGCGCAGTTTCCGTGAACGGCAAGCAGCCCCATGCGCATGAAATTGTGACCAGGCTGTAAAGTGGCTTCGTATCACAAGGGCTGCTGTGCCGCTCGGCAATGTGTGCCCTCTGTGGCAAGCAGAGACACTGAGAGCCTCGCAGCGTTGACCTGTGGTGCACACTGCAGCTTCTAGGCCACAGCGGCCAACATACGACAACCATCTGCAGGGACTGTCAAGTCACAAATGCTTAATTCACACCCACTCGCAGAAGCTCTCTTGCAGGGGCTTGCACAGGTCTCAACACACCTGCTTGTTGAGGACGCCGTCGTGGTTTGTGTCAAACTCTGCAAGCGCGGCCTTGATGCGAACACGTGTCGGCGGCTCCTGCCATCCTGGTAACCTTTTGTTCACCACATTGTAGAGGTGTAGGATGGCCACCTGCGCAGCCGTGCCTGCCAGATCAGGTTGTGTGCAAGGGCAAATGTCGCTGGCACTGTGCAGTGAAGATGCCTGCACGCCACGCAACATCTCAGAAGATAAGGACAGCACTTGCACAATCTGAAGTGCCCAGCTGTGAGCTCCTCACGCCTGTGTGACTCCAGACGGACTCACCTCAACCTCCAAGGTAGTCAGGGCGTTGTCGCCATCAAAGTCCACCTGACTGAAGACAAGATCGCTCAGCCGCTTGAACAGGAAGTTGAAGAGCCTGCATCACACGCACATTAGTTGCGCCCATGCACGACTTGTACCACAAAAAGGATGCTCGGCAGTTGCAAGCGCATGCATGACCCCCCTCCGTGTAAAGTCGACCAATCGTGCAACTCACCCCATACTGTTATGGAGACACAGAGCTACTCTGCGACCACTATTGGCAGCGTTCAACTACCCCCTTCTGACGCAAGTGCTTAGCTATCGGCAATAGGCTATTGCTGTTAGATCCAGGCAAACTAGACTGTTGGCCTCTGATTCAAAGCTTGCCTCAGGCTAGGGCCCCCATCCAATCATCCTCGCCGAGGCTCGGGCCCTGCATCGAAACCTGCACCAGCTGCCTTGCCTCCCGTTGCACAGCGTCAAGCTACACGCAAGTACACCTGCACTTGTGTTGCTCTGAGGCGCGCCGCTTGCGTGACCACTTCTCGCAGACGTCTAGGTGGCTGGCTGCCGCCTGAGCACCATGTCATAGCTGCGCCCGTCGCCAGGCCTTCACAATAATCAGCTGGGATGGAGGCGCGCATCCATGCCAGCAGCGCCTCATACCTGCCTGTAAGAGTAGGATTGCTGAATCGCATGATTATTGCTTGCCTTCGCACCGCAGGCGTCCGCTGTGATAAACCGCGCAAACACGCATGCCTCCTTGCACCAATTGTAAGAGACGTTTTACAAGTGAAGCTCCGGGCCGCGCAGGTGACCCGGCGCAACTTCGAGGATGTCCTGCCCCAGGTCCGCGATGCGCTTGCGGAGTGCAGCTTCTACGCGTTTGACTGCGAGATGACCGGCCTGAGCGAGACTGACCACGGCTCCCAGTACCTGGACGATATCGAGGAGCGCTACCGGCAGGCGTGTGCCCCTGCACTGGGCACTTGCTTGGCAAAACCGGGAAGGGTCAGGACTGCCAACGAGCCGCAAGCCTGCTGTACATCTCAGGGCGCAGCGGGTCGCTCCGCAGCATGTAGCAGCCTGCTCGCCTTGGACGAGTCGTCTGGTGTGTGCGCTTCTGGCCTGCGTTTCGTGGCCGCTCGCCCTGGGCTGCCACGATATCCTGTTCTGCACACGGTGGTCCCAGGCTGTGTTTGTGGCTGGCTCAGCTTAAGGTTGTCGCGGGCAAGCAGCTCACAGACCTGTAATTTGATATCGCTCGGTTAGCAGGTATGCATGCACCTCTTTTTCCGACGCTGCTGTGCGACACATGCAGATGGCGGCGGGCGGGCAGGCCTTCCTGATCACCCAGTTCGGCCTGGCGGCCTTCCGCTGGGACGGGCAGCGCTACGTCGCGCGCACGTTCAACTTCTACCTCTTCCCGCGGCCCTTCCAGGGCCTCGACCGCCGCTTCATGTGCCAGGCGCGCCCCTGCATGGTTGGTGCACGTGAGTAACATATTTGTACTGAGCTGGCCGTGTACCTCTCGCTGACATGACCCCGGTGCACTCGCAGCGCTTGCGGCCTCACTCCGCTCAGCCAACCAGCTGGCGCATGCATAGAGTGCCAGTGCAGGCTGTGCATGTCGTGCATAAGCATTTTGTGGGCGCGCGGGGCCCAGTTGCAACCCTACTTAAATGACACGCAAAACGGGAATGATTTGGTGTCAGTCCGCTGATGCTGCGCAGTGCCAGCGTGCGACTCTGCATTGCACAAGATGCGCGCACTGCTCGCCGGCTGTGCCCATTTCCAGGTAATACAACTGCTGCTTGTCTCGCGCTAGGCGGGGCTGACTCGAATCAGGCTGAAAAGGACTGGCGCCGCGCGCAGGCAGGCTCCCTGGACTTCCTGGCAGGCCAAGGGTTTGACTTCAACAAGTTCGTGTATGAGGTGCGCTGGCCTTGTGAGTCGTGGCACGCTAATTGAGATGCATAAATGACATGGACATGCTAGGGCGCGCCAGTGAGCGCTCCGTCATGGGTCTGAGGAAGCACAGCATGAGGTTGTTGCCGTCTTATTGACTGGCTTAACAGTGTCTGGCAGAGCCCGCCAACCCGGGCCATTTGGAATGGCCAGCAGGGAGGGGTACAGACTGGGTGTGCTTGAAACACGTGTCTAGGCCCCGGCGGCGCTGGCGCAGGGCGTGTCCTCGCTGCCGGCGGCGCTGCGCGACGAGCGGCTGGCGGCTGTGCACGCGCCGCCGCCCTCGCGTGAGATCCGGATCTCCAAGCCGGACGACATTGCGTTCGTGGAGGCGCTGGTCGCGCGCGTCACCGCCTGGCTGCAGGTGCTCCTGCCGTGTCAAGCATTGTCAAGATAGGGTTTGTGTAGGGTTAGACTATCAGTGTTAAGAAATAATAATAATAACAGCCAACATAGCACTTGAGGTGCTGCTGATAGGGCGTACTCTCACACGTCCGGCTTGGTTACTGGGGGGCGGGAAGCGGCTGGTGCTGAGCGCCGCGTCTCGGCCCGGCAGGGCGCCGAGCGGGAGCTGCTGCTGGAGGAGGTCAACAACTACCTGCGCGCGATCCAGTACCAACAGCTGGAGAAGGCGGGCCAGTTTGGCGCAGCCGAGCCGCCAGGCTTCTACTTTGAGGCGCGGGCTCCCCCGCCCTGGTGCCAGAACGAGACGGAGCCCTTATGGCCTATGGTGATGGGTAGGTGCCAAGGGCACCTTTCCTGGAAGCGTGAGGCGCTCTGATCGTCAGTACTGGTGTGTGGCTCAAAGAGTGCTCAGAGAGAAATAGCACCCTGCTTGCCGTTATTCTCACGTGGGTTCCACGTCCCTGCAGGATGACACGCAGTGTGCTGAATGCATGCGTGCACTGCCCCTCGCCGTTCTGCCAGCCCCAATACCCTACCCTGGCCGCCACGCACACAGCGTGTGGAGTCGCCGGCGAGCGGACGGTACGTGATCCGCCTGACGCGCGCGACGCCGGCGGAGGTTGCCGCTTTCCATGCGCGCCAGGCTGAGGCGCGCGCTGGCCTGCTCGCTGGTGGGCTGCGCGTGTGGCAGCCCTGCGCTGCGCGCATGCTCGGCGCGCGCGGTGGCGTGCATGCACTGGCCGTGGCAGTGCCAGATGGCCGCACAATAGCGCGATGTAGCGTTTATTGGCCCCCCATGCGCCTCTGGCATGGCCTATTGTCCGTGTGCCCGCTCGGAATACTGAAGTGGAATATCAGATATGTGCTTGAGATGAAACCCAGCCTGCTGGTGCTGCTCTGCTGCGATCACACCCACTCAAGCCGTCCGCAGCAACGACATGCTTCACGTGACGGCGCCCGGTGCGGCCGCGCGCAGGAGCGCGTCGCGGCCATCCACCGCGCGGCCGGCGCGACTGCGGTATTTGAGGCCATGCGCGCGTGCGGCCGGCCCGGCGTCGGCCACCACATGTCGCTGGACCTCACGTTCTGCCTGGCTGCCTTCGTCGGCCCGCTGCCGGCCGACTGGCTCGCCTACAAGCTGATGGTGCAGCGGTGGTTCCCAGGCGCGTGGCGCCGGTTCAGACCCTTGCTGGTCCGGAGCCTTGCTGATGGTGTAGAAGCGGTTCCCAGGCGTGTGGCGCCGGTCTGAAAACATTATTAGGCAGAGTTTGCAAAGATGTCCTAGTGCATGCTGTCTTGGCGCCTCGCTTGAGGGTGTGCGCAGCCCGCTGCCGGCGGACTGGCTTGCGTGCAAGCTGATAGTGCAGCAGTGGTTCCCGGGCGCATAGTGCTGGTCCGTGCCGTAGGTTAGGGTTAAGCAGGGTCAGACAGAGGCCACAGATGCACACGCTGTGTCGGCGCTGCGCCTCAAGGGGTGCGCGGGTCGCTGCCTGGAGCTCTGTGAATTAGCAGCTGATGGGGCGGCATGGGCTGTCCAGCTGAACGTGCCATGGCGCAAGCTACGTCCCAGCCTGCTCTCACGTGGGACGTGCGGCGCGTGACCGCCTGGCACCCAGGGCGGCGAGCGTGCCTAGGGTAGGGTTCTGAGGCCCCGCACGCTCAGGCGGCGTGTGGGACACCAAGCACCTGGCGCGGAGCCTGCCGCAGCTGTTCCGCGGGCGCAGCACGTCGCTGGGCGACATCTACGAGGCGCTGCTGGGCGGCGGGATGCGCGCGCAGGTCCGTTTGTTCTGGAAACAACATGGTCTTGACAACTTGGAACTGGTGCCTGCACAAGCACAGTACCCGCACGTTGTATTGCGCACTTGGACACCTACACGCTGAGAACCAGCACAACTGCCGCCCGCGATGAGCATGAGCGCAATTTGTGTGCCTGCAGCTGCTGTGCTGACACACTCAGCTGTATGCGCCATGATGTTCAGCACCTGTGGGTACACAGCAGCCAGCGCCGCGCTTGCTGCACCTTGATCCGCCGCTCGCCGACGACGGGGCAAGGCAGACTCATACCGACACAGCGCAGGCGACGCTTGCGTGCGCTTACCATACATGGCAGGAGTGCCATGATGAGGATCGACAACTACCCTGTCGCTCACCTAACCCTACCCTACCCTATTCCTATCCTATCAGCTCCAAGCTGCACCCGCAGGTGGACGCGTACCTGGACGCCGCGGCAGAGCGCGCGGCGCTGCTGGGCGCGCCGCCGGCCGGCCAGTGGCAGCTGCCCGGCGTCGCGCACGCGCCCGGCTTCGACCTGTACACCGGCGCCGACGCGGCGAAGCATGCGCACGAGGCCGGGTGCGCCGGTTGCCCTGGTCGGGGCCCTGCGGCCACCTGCACAACACCTGCGGCTCTGAATCAGGCTGTTCGTGAGCGGGTAGTGCAATGGATGAAGCATTGGCGCCGACTGAGTTGTCAGGGCAGAGTGTGCATGGACGTTCTGTTGTAGTCAAAGCCTCAAGGCTCCGCAACTCGCATCCGTAAGTTGCTGTCATGAGACATATGTCAGTAGTATCCGCGCATCTCGCTTTGTGTGATTCGTGCTCCAGTGCAATGCATCGCCCAGCAGGAGCGCTTGCAAGCCGCGCCCGTCTGGCGGTCAGACGCGCGCTGCGGCCGGCAGGTACGACGCATTCATGACGGGCGCCGTCTTCGCCTGCCTGCTGCCGCTGCTCGCGGCGGCCGCAGACCCCGCAGACGCCGCGGCGAGCGAGGCAGACGCCGTGGCGCCGCCGCCGCCCGCCCCTCCACCGCCGTCGCTGAAGCCGAAGCCGAGCCGCGGGCGCGCCGCCCTGGGCGCGGCCCTGGCGGCGGCCGGGGCGGCGGGACGGGGCGAGGACGCGGGGGCGGAGCCCATGGACGACGACAGCGGCCTGGGCGACGAGGCGGAGGCGGCCGCAGCGGCGCTCGCGCGCGGCGTGGCAGCCGGCGACGCGGGCGCGCTGGAGCGGCTGGCGCAGGCGCGCGCGGCGCTGCGGCGGCAGCCGCCCGCCGGGCCGGCGCTGCATGCCGTGCAGGTGCGGGCTGCCGTCTCTGCGGTTCTCCCTCGCCCTGTCTGTCGCAAAAGGCGTGCAAGTGAGGGTGCATGAGATATGGGTGCAGCCTACGCGGTCTGCTGTGGGCGACGCCATGGCGCTGGGGCAGCCGAATCACCTCATGTGTTGCTGCGGGCTGCTGCCGCATGTTCGGCCAGCGCAAGGCCCCTACAGGCCCGCGGTCAGGAGGGGAGCAGGCCCGATGACATTACTCACGCGCCAGTAGTGCCAGCTCATGCTTTGCTGACTAGCACGCAGGTCTGTGGGCCAGGCAGCGCTTGCGCAGCCGCATGCAAGCAACATGCCCACTCTGGTGCTGTGGCAGAGTACGCCCGTGCTCTGCCCAAACCTACCCTTGTTCCGCCATGCGGCCTTGCGCAGCAGCGCAGCGCACCCCTGACGCGCGCCCCGCGCGGGGGGCGGTCGCTTAGGGCTGCATGCTCTTGATGGCGAGCGACCTGCCATACGCGGCGCTGTGGGGCCCCGACTTCACCCCCGAACCTTACAAACCTAACCCTACCACCCGCGCGGCAGGCGCTTAAGGGCCGCATGCACCTGATAGCGAGCGACCTGCCGTACGCGGCGCTGTGGCTCCCCGACCCCGACCCTGCTGCCCGACCCTACCCTGACCCTTACCATGCGGCCCGCGCGCGGCAGGCGCTCAAGGGCCGCATGCACCTGATGGCGAGCGACCTGCCGTACGCGGCGCTGTGGGGCCCCGACCCCGCGCCCGACCGCGATCACGTCTTCTTCCTCAGCGGCCTGCCGCCGGGCGGCCGCCAGAGCGACCTGCAGCGCCCGCTGGCCGCCGCGGGCCTGGGCCGCCTGCGCGTCAGCATGCGCGCGCGCGGCACGCAGGTGCCCCCGGGGGCCGGGGCGCAGGCGCCTGGGATGCGCTCGTCCCGGGCGTGTGTCAGTGTCAGGCGCTCAGGCCAGCCGGCGCCTTCGCTGCCAGCGCGTCAGGGCAGGCTCTGCGGCCTTGTGCAGCACTCTCCACTGCCGGCTACAACGCATGTCTTCACCTGAATGCTATATAATATGCAAGACTGCGCAGCCTGGCGGCAGCCTTCACAGCCGCCTCCCAAGTTAGTGAACGGCCCGCAGTGCGGGGCGCGCAGGCAGTGGTGGAGCTCGCCGCGCGCGGCGGCAGCGCTGCCGCGCACGCCGCCCTGCTGCGCTCGTGCCTGCCCCTGCCCCTCGCCCAGGCGCGCGGCCCCGCATGCGCCCGGCGTGGCCCCCGCAGGACTTGCGTGCTGGCTTGGCTTGGTCTGCAGAGGCAGCGCGTGCAGACGCGTTGCGTGCCTTGGGTCCTGTGCCCGGCCGTTCAGACTGGTGCTGTCGCTCGTCCCCTTTTCTGGGCCACAGGTTAACAGACCCACATGTGGCAGGCCTCGCCGCACGAGGCGCGGCAAGGGCACGCTGACCCACGCTGACCCCAGCGCGTGCCTTTGCTCCGCGCAGGTGCTGACAAATGCGGACTTCTTGGCGCGCAAGCGCGCCGGCGCCATCCTGCCCGGCCCCTTTGGCGGCTGGACCGACACGGCCGCGCGGCCGCCTGCCCGGGAGGGCGTTGCAGCCGCCGCGCCGCCGGGCGCCGGGCCCAGTGCGGGCGCGGCGGGCGTGCATGACGAGGGCGTCCTCGCGCGCGCGGCCAAGCGACTCAAGCGGCGCCGCGATGATGGAGGGCACGGCGAGGGCGGCGGCCCGCGGCAGTGGTGCTCCATCATGTAGCAGTGGAGAGCTTGTTGTGCAGGATTGCTCACCTAACGGGGTGCCCTGCTGACCAAACATTGGGGACGTGCATTTTCATGGGTCAGATGTTTCCAGCGGCGGGCGCTGTGCCCCGGCGCGAGCAGCAGCCCGCGGCAGCGTTGCGCTGCCCTGCATGCAGCCATGTGTGTGGGGCATCGCAATGCTCAACGTTGCAACAAGACCAGAGAGTGCATCGTGACGGCACAGTGGTATAAACCATGCATTCGTCTAGCAGAGGGCGAGTTAAAACACAATACCTGTGCAGCGGGTAAAGCGGCGCAAGGCGACGGCATGTGCCGACAACTTTTCAACTTCCATTGTTCACCGCATGTGAGATTTGGCTGGATCCTATGCTTTGCGTGCATCGGGAGACAGCACGGACCTCTACCAGAGTGCAATTGGTATCTGGCAGCCATGTGCGGCTGCTAGCATGCACCGTAGCAGTGCGTGGAGACCATGCCACATGTACATTGGCAGACGGCGTGCACTGCCTCTGCGGGTAACACTTTCACCTCCTCGCACAGTCTGCTGTAGTACAGCAGCTGTGCGCTGCTGCTTATCTAGGCAACCTCTTGCACACCCGCCTAGTTTCACATACGGGCATGTACAGACTCTGGCAAACACAACAGCTACATGCGCTATATTCCCTGCCGCCAGCAACCCTGCAAGTCTTCAAAAGCCTGGCAGCCGCGAGCCTCCCAACCCCCTGTCAGCACGCCTGCACAAACAGGTTGGACACCATGCCTGACAACACGCCTGGACGGCACGGCCCCGAGGCAGCATCGCATGCAAGGAGTGTCAGAGGCCTGGGGCTAGTCAACCCTGCCATCTGTCAGACCCATCTGGTCCAGCTTGTCCAGCTCGGCTTGCATGAAGTCATCGTCGCCTGCCTCCCCCGCATCCTCATACCTGCACCGCGCGCCCGCGCTAGCTTGCTGCCCGGCATTCCCACGGAGCTTCACACATTCACACATGCAGAATGAATGGATGAAAGGCCCTTGGGGTGCGCGCGCCTTTCGGCGCACCCAGGGCGTATCTGGTTACAGCCTGTTTCAGCCAAGTGGGGCTGTTTAGGCAGAAGGGGTCTTGCACATGTGAGTGTGCTGGGGGGTCGCGTATCTAACACACGGCATGCCTCCACGTCCAGAAAGCCTGTCATGCGGGGGAGCGCTTCACAGGGCCCATCGGCAGGCGCACCGCTCCGCGGCGGACAGGTGCGGCAGCGGCGGGGGCGGCACCGGCAAGCTGACCTGCTGTTGAACCTCCATCACCAGGTCTCCCTGCCCCGCCTTTGCACGATGCAGCAAGCTGTGCTGGCCATGCCGCGCCCGCGCGCCTGCGGCCGCGGCCGGCGCGGAGCCTGAGCGCCCCGCCGCGCGCGCGCGCGCAGACCTTCTGCCGGCGCTTCCTGTGGCACGAGCTGCAGCTGTGGGCGGGCGACCTGCCGCGCGACGCGCTCGTCGTGCTCAGCCACGCGGACGACCTGGTGCCCGCGCCGCTCGTGGCGGCGCACGTGCGCGAGGCCGCGCCGTCCGCCGACATCATGTACCACCCGAGCGCGGGCCACGGCGGCTTCCTGGCGGACCTGCCATTCCAGCGGCGCATGGTCGCCGGCATCGCGGCGCTGCTCGCGGCGCCCAGCCGTGCGCCCGGGAAGGCTGGGGATGCCGGCGGGGCGGCGCCCGGCGGCGGCGGCCCGGGCAGCCCGTCGCTCATGGGCGGGCCCATGGACTCGCTGGACCCGGAGCATTAGGCTAGCCATGCCCCACGGCCGTGTTCTGAAATACGAGGTCCCAGGAAAAGACAGGCTGTGGCCGAGCCGCAGCCCCTGGCTGCCCTGGCAGCCTGCGGGCGGCTGCGCGCATGCTCTTTGCGGCAGGCGCTGGTGCAGGATGGCGCGCGCAGGGGCGGACCAAGCTGCACGCAGCAGCTAGAATGGCAGTCGGCGCTTGATCAGGGAGTCCTTCGCTCATCTGCACGGCGCAAAGCAGCGTTTGCAGGGAAGTGTGCAAGTTCAAGCGCTGCAGCAAACGCATGTTTCTGCTGGTGCGCGGCGTAGCGCCAGCACTGTGCATGGCGCGGGGCATGGAGGACCTCTGGCATGCCCCGATGGGGAGTTGGGGGTGCCACATGCATGCGCACCAGGGTCTTAGACATGGCAGGGCAGAGCGGGGTGGGCGGGTCAACCTGAGCATCCGGGCTGTCTGGGCAGGTACTTCACAATTTCTGCATGCGGCACCACCCAGCCCTGTGCGAACATCAGGTGTCCGCTTCGAGCGCTGCCAGGGCATGCGAGCGCCAGAGCAATAATCTCTAGTGTTGTGTCAGGAGTGTTGCTCTCTGGAGCGGTTGGCTGAGGCACCAGGGCTGAGTTCCTAAGACGATGAGGTCAAGGTGTTTCTGCGTGCAGGTGCTCCTGCACAGTGCTGTTGCGTCGTGGTGGTTTAGTCACACGCTTCGGTTTAGGGCCTCGACCTTAGGCGCAGTGCCCCGTACTTGTACCCAGTTTGCGGCCAGCGCCTGTGTTACACTTGCAGTCTGTCTTGCTAGAGGTTCGCCCCAACTGTGCTCTCAAGGTCACGCTGTAAACACTTGCCCAGCATGCTGCAGGATTTTGCCAAGGAAGGATATTTAAGGAAAGGAAAAACCCTGAGGTTAGCTTCTGCTCTCTCACGCGCTGCCTGGGCAGTCAAGACGAGATCATGACGCAGCCCGGACTGCCGCGCGCTGCTCCAGGCTAGGAACCGTAAGAGAAGCGAAAAGCAGTGAGGGTCACGCGAGCCACGCTGTGCAGATGTCTGCAGCCCATGCTTCGCTGCTGCCGTGCCACCTCACCCCGCCTAGCTGCAGCATGCTGCCAGCCGTGCGCGAAGCTTTTGCGCGGACGCTGGGTCCGACGGTAGGGATGGGCCGCTGCATGCTGCACAAACTATCCCAGAGTTGCACGCACCTTTTGCGTTAAATATGGCCATGCCGGCTTAGGTGGCCAACAGCTACGCGGACTGGCGCAAGCACTACGTCAGGACGTTCAACGGCTCGCTCTATGTCGCGTACAACGACGACGGGGCCAACCTGCCAAAGGATGCTGTGACTGTATCAGAGGCCACCGGGTGCGCAGGCGCTGCAGAGCAGCTGGGGCATCGGTGCTGTATCAGTCATCCCGTTTGAGGTCTCTGTAACGTGCAGCGCTCCCAGAAACTGTGCGTGCGAGGCTGCAGGTATGGCCTGCTCATAAGCCTGATGGCCGGGCAGCGTGATGACTTTGACGGATTCCTGCGCTTCTACGACAACCACGTCAACTCGCGCGGCCTCATGTGCTGGCAGCAGGCGCGCAGGCCCGGAGCATGCTAGCCAGTCGTGTAAATGTGGGCAGGTGATAGCTCGACTTGCTGCTGCTGAGCAGCGCGGCAACACGTGGGAACGTGTCCGGCGGCGAGGAGTTGCGAGTGTTGCGCGTGGCTCTGCCGAAAGCTTGCGGGCCTGGTGCGGAGGCTGTCTCTACTCGGTCAACTGGGGGTGCTTTTCAACGGGCTTAATTTGCACTTTAATTTAATTTAATTTTGACCAACAAGGCGCGGCGCACTGCAGGTGCTGCGCAACGGCCTGGTCCTGACCAACCCAGACCCGGCAGCTTCCGCGAATAATTGCGCCACAGACGCCGACACGGACGCGGCGTACGCACTGCTGCTGGCGGGTGCGGCGCCTGCTTATAGGGTTAGGGTAGGATAGGGGGGGTGGGACAAGGGCACAGCGCACTACCGTGACACAAGCCAGAGAGCTGGCTACTGACGCTGTGGGCGAAGCAGTAACTGCTGCACCTCAGGACGCCGCTCTCACGCCAGCTGGTGCATCACCTCACGCCCAGTCTCGCAGCTTGCTGTACCAGCACGGGCTGCGCCGGCTTCTCAGCTGATGCATGCATGCCACCTCCGCATGGCCTCGGCACAGGGTCTGCCAGTGTGCTGGAGCGTGGTTGTGGAGGCGCCCCCTGGCTCTGGCAGTGGCAGTCTGAGCAGATCCGTGTTGCGTCCAAGGCCAGAGGCGACAGGCCCGGGCTCCTGAGCAGCGTGTGAGCTTGTTGGTGCGCCGCGCAGCACGGCTGTGGGACTGCGAGGCGTACCGCACGCGCGGCGTGCAGATCTGCTCCTCCATCTGGATGCACTGCATCAATCACACAACGCACATGCCGATGCTCGGCGGCTGGGTCGGCGGCCCCGATGACCGCTTCGGGCCCCTGAAGGACACCGCGTACTGTGACATCTGCCGGCCCTCCGACCTGGTGCTGTCGCACTACCTGCTGTTCGCGCAGGCGCGCCATGCGCTGCGCACAGCTGCGTGCTGCGCCGCCTGATGTGCCGCATGGCGTGCCGTTGGCGGCCACGTGATGTGCGTGTGCGGGCAACTGAGTCAAGTTCCGGCGGCACTGCATGCGGGCAGTGACTGCTTCGGCAGGACGCGCGCTGGCAGCGGCAGCGGAGCAGACCCTGACGCGGTGCCCGCCGCACACTTCAGCATTGCAACGCACCGTGCTCCCCTGGGACGGCCAGGCAGCAGTCGGCCCGACCGAGACTGCAAGCAGCACACACGGGCCGCATATGCGCGCAGCTTCTGGCTGAGCACGCGCACAGCGCGCTGAGGCCGCGCGAGCGCCCACGCGTGCTTCGCCCGCCGCCGCAGGAAGACAAGGAGCACGCGGATGGCTGGGAGCGCGTGCGCGCGGCATCGCTGGAGGCGCTGAACGAGCTGCTGGACGACAGCGTGCACGGGCTGTGCTCGGACTTTGTCGCGTACAACAAGGGCACCGGGCGCTACCACGCGGTGACGTGCCAGGTGCTCGAGCGGCCCGGCGACGGCACGTTCTCATGGAACGCGTGCCGGTGCGCGCCCTGCCGGCCCCCGGAGGGCCCGCGCGCGAACTTGATTGCCTCAGGCTGCAGGGCCGTGAGTGCGGGGACCCGCGCCTGTCTGCGCGGTCTGCGGGCGGGTCATGCGCAGCGGTCATGCGTCGCTGATTTGCCGTGCCACCCAGTGATCTGACAAGCAGGAAAGCACCGCTGCTTGCAGGGAAGCAAGGGCCTCCCTCTGTAGCAGCAGCAGCATGGGGGCGGCGCGCAGGATGCCCTGGCGCGTGGCCGTGTACTTCTGGGAGACGGGCGACAAGCGCGTGCTGCCGCTGATGCACACGCTCGCCAAGTTCTTTAACGGCCAGAAGCAGGCGCGCAGCTCGGGCCCATCACGACTAGGCAAGGCGTGTCAATCATTGCAGACGTCTTTTTTTTGTATTATGAAATCTGGCACCCATGGCATCGCCCCGGGCGCTGTCAGGGCAGGGCGGGCTCGGGAAGCGAGCCTGTGCTCCCCACATGGCTCTGCCCACCCTGACCTAGACAGCTGCCACTCCACACGTGCAGGCCCTCTGCGGCCGCGCCTGCTGGTGTCCCCATCTGCCCCGCCCCCCGCTGCCGCGCTGGCGGCATGAGCCAAGCGGGAATGCCCTGAGCGCGGCGCCGGCCGCGCGCGCAGATCATGGCGGGCTACGCGCTGGACGGCACGCCGCAGGTGGACTACGCCACGCTTAGCTTCATCGCGCCCGCCTGGTGCCTGCTGCAGGTGCGGCGGTGTGACCCTAATCAAAGCGTCCCCGCGTTTGCGGTGCGCCAGCGCGCCCAACGCGCGTCTGCGCACACCGCGCACGCCCGTCCGCACCCCGCGCGGGTTCACACAGAGCCGGCTCGTGAGTGACCGGGGCTGGCGGCCGGCGGCGCGCGCCCGAGCGCACTTGGGCAGGCCCCAGCCTGCGCCGCCCCGGCCGCCGATGCACGGGCGCCGCGCAGGTGCTGGGCGACCCAAATGCGCGCGTGCTGGAGACGGAGTGCCAGCGCCACCTGTCCACGGGCTGGGGCACGTACTTTGGGGAGAGCATCCTGCTGCTGGCGCGCCTGCAGCTGGAGCGCCGCTGGCTCGACGTGCTGCCCCCGGCGTGCCCCCCCCGCGCAGCCCGTGCGTGAGGCAGCCGAGCAGCGGCCACCTGCCCCATGCAGCGCCCCTGCTCCCACGGCCAAGCGCTGTGCGCGCGATGTGAGGGCAGCTGCTGCCGACAGTGCTGTTGCGCGCCAGAGAGCAGCAAGCAGATATTTGTAACTGCAGGAGCAGCCGGTCCTGTGTGCCTGTCCATGAGTGCTGCCCATGGCATGTTGCCGTTTGAGAGTAGAGGCTGCCGAGGCTGACTGGCGCCGCCCCCACACTGCTGCGCAGGGCAGCCTCTGGTCGCCGTTCTGAGCGCGCAGCTCCGACCCGGCCCCGCCCCGCTCCGGCCGTGGGGCGGACGCTGCGAAGGCGCCGCGGGCGGGCCGCGGCAGCCGTCGGGCATGGCAGCCGGCGTCAGGTCAGAACCGGCACCTGACCCCTGCCGGCTGCCGGCCAACGCCGCATGGACTGGACATCTGGCTGTTGGACGCGGGTGGGGTCAGGGGCGGGGCAACACGGCTCTGCACGACGTGCAGCCGCGCCCTCCTTAACAGCCGCCGGGGTCTCTTCTGCTCGCCTGCATAGCCTTGCTTTGGAGCCCTGCCGCCAGGCGCACTGCAGCGACATCTCTGCCAGCGCGGCCGGGCGCTCCTGTTCGGCGCGGTCGCGAACAGGCGACACCCGCGCGGGGCGCGTGAGTAGCCCGCTTTTTAGAGCCAGGGTCGCGGAGCCTTTGAGCGCGGCCTGATGGGGGATCTTGCAGGTTCTCTTTGACACAAGTTTACGGTGCAAGGGTGGGCAAGCCCGGCATGGGAGACAGCGCACAGGGGCGCGCTGGACAGCCCTCCATGCGGCTGCTGTCCGTGCTGGGACTACCAGGCGCGCCAGCCAGTTTGCTCCCCTCCAAGCTGCACTGACCTCGGACTGTCCACAGTGCCTGTGCGCCCGTCGCTCCTCGCATTTGGCCTCATCGCAGCACCGGGTTGCGGCACCGGGGCGGTGCGCGCCGCTGGGGCTGTGCGCCCCCCGGTGCGGCCTGCGCGCCCCAGACAGGGTGCGCGGGGTCTGCGATGGAGGAGAGGGCGGCAAGCGATGCGGTGCGGGTGCCGCTGGACCGCATCGCTGTGGGACCGCTCGGCAGCTCTTTGCTCGGCAGCCCTCTACTGCAGGTTTTTCTTTTCCCCTCCCCGGGTTCCAGCCCTGCCCGCCCTCCTTCCTGATCAGGCGCGCGTGCGCTTGCCGCATGCGAACCGGCACTGCGGGGAGGGGGCCGCTGCGCCTGAACCATTGCATGCATATCAGTGGGGGACCTGGGCAGCGGGGGCGTCGCGCAGCCGAGCTAGCACCGGGTAGAGTGCCGTGTCAGGCTGCCGTGGGCTTTCCGTTTTCAGCCTTGCCAGGATTTTTGTGACGCTTTGCCAAGCCCTGGGTGCAGCGGCGCGGGTCTGGGGCCCACTGTGGCGTGAGGGGGCCTTTTTGGTTTGGGAGGCGCCGCGCATCTGTCCGGGGCGCACCCGGGGGTAGACGTGAACAACAGTTCTGCCGTAGTATTCAAGATGCGATGCGCTCACAGGGTGCTCTCCTGCCAGCGAGGGGGGATGGGTGTGCGTGTTGCAAACCGCCCGGCTGTGCAGCGGGGCGAGCCAGAGGTGCATGGAGGTACGCATTCAGCGTTTGCAGCGCCTTGGCTGCGCCGCGATATCTGAAGTGGTCGGGCCGCCATAGTATTATGCCACGGATGGGTGCTCTGGATGCCCTGCGGGCGAGAGAGTCGCCCAGGATGTGTTTCTGCATTGCGGGTCGGCCACGGGGTGCCTCGCCGCTTGGCGGTGTCGAGCAGGCTCAAGAACGGGCAGCCACCCGCTGTCCTGCTGCTGCGCAAGCCGCAAGTCGGTGCCCCGTGGCCCGCCAATGTCCTGCAGCCACTGGAGAGTGGGTGCCCGGACGTTAGCTTCCCCAGCCGCTCGTCAGAGCGTGCCCCTGCCTCAGCGTGCTTGCTGTGTGTGCGCTTGCCATCAGCCTGCTCTGTCTGCCTCGGATCGGATCCTCAGCCTCAGCTGCCAGCGTGCATGTGTTGCGGGTTTCTCAGACCAGTGTGTGTCTCATGCAACCGGCCTGCACTTGTTCTTCCCTCGGCGTTGCTTTACATAGGGACCGAAGTTTTCCCTCGGTGTGTGTTACAAGAGACTGGGTGCTGCTCGCACTGTTGCACCCCGACAGCCCCGCTCCTGTCCAAGTCCTCCGGCATGCGCACACACCCAAGGGCGCGCCAATTGCGCGTCCAGCGCATCAGCATGCCCTGGAACTGCCCGCCGATCAGCGTGCAATGCTCCTCTGCCTCTCCATGCCCGCCGCGCCGCGGCATGCGGACGGCCCCAGTTATTGGGTAACAAGCCCGGCATGCACCTTTTAGGTATTAAGCACAACCAATATGCAAACCATGCTCATGCAGGTACCTGTACAGGTCCAACTGCTTGCACCACTGTGAAGTGGAGAACGAGTGGAATGGATGACATGGACCTTGTTGAGCCCATGAAAGCGCATTTGCCAGTCCCACTGTTGCTGGGTCAGGCAGGTCGGTGAGGAGAGGTGGGCTGCTGCTCAGGCAGCACTCAATGAGACAAAAGTCCCTTGGAACGTTTGACATTGAAGCGGAAGCAGCACGCGCACACGCACCGCGGTCAACCAAGCGAGATGGCACGCGCGCCGTGTAGAGTACGCGCGTGCCGCTCTGCACGGCGCGGCACGCGTGCCATCTCACTTGAGCACCGCGCGGTGGTATGCGCGTGCTGCATTCTTCTCTGTCAAGCGATGCAAGGTACTTCTGCGTCTTGCCGAGTTTTGCACGTGCGGAGACGCTAAGGCGGCCGAGGCCCAGGCGGCGCGCAAGGACGCGATGGCCTTTCCAACTGCTCTCTTTGCCTGCCCCCTGCCTTACGCGCTTGCTTGCAGGGTCTCCAGGTCACCTCAGCTGCTGCAAGCTGCCTGAGAAGCAGATGTGGTCAGATATTTGGTGTCTGCCCTCCTGTGGCGCAACTAGTGTGTTACATGGAAGTGCAGCACAAGCCCGGCAATACAGCTCCCGAGCGATGAGCAAAATTGTCCTTGACAGGGTTAGCAGACACAATGTGATGCTGCTCATGCAACCTGCTTGGATGTAACAGGGCACAAATATGGCACCAAAACAGCTCCACTCCTTGCTGACTCCTCGGGCAAGCGCGCGCTCAGAGCGCGCCCGGCCGCGCGTCCAGGTGCATCAGCATGCCCTTGGACAGCCCGATGACCAGCGTGTAGTGCTCCTGCGCCGCCACGCCGGCCGCGCCGCCCATCTGCGCAGCACCGGCGCGCCCGTTGGTCGCAGTGTCTCAGCGCAGTGCTGCTCTGCTCTGCTGCATGCAGCCCTCGCCACATGTTCTTTGCAAGTCGCTCCTTAAGAGCACAACCATGGTCATGTCGCAGATGGCCAGGGACTCGCATGGCAACCAGCGGCTGGCGGCGTGCTCCGCGACATGCAGCACCAGACGCTGGGTGCGTGCGGCTGCAGGCACATGACCTCAGTGCAGGCGCCCGTCACGCAACAGGCGCGGCACGCGCGTTGCTCAGGCAGCGCGCGCAGGAGCGCGCGGGCACTGCATGCATGACTGCAGCGGATTATCGATATGCGCCCATGAGCGCAGCAACCTCTTCCTGCCAAAGGCGTCGAACACCGTCTCCAGTGCTGCTGAACGGATTGCGCCTCCAGGTGTGCAGCCATAGGGTAGGGTAGAAACCCTAGTGCGGCACAGGACCACCTCGTCGGCCAGGCGGAAGGAGAAGGTCTGCAGCAGCGTGGCCACCACGGTGGCCAGCGACAGCTTGGCGAGGCTCTGGCCGACGCAGTTCCGCGGGCCCTCCGCGAACGGCATGTAGCGCTTGGGGCGGGCCGCGGCTGCCGCGCCCCGCACAGGTGCCCGCATCACAGCCGCACGGCGCAGCAGGCATGCAGTGAGCCCCCTGGCCAGGCCTGCCAACTCCAGTGCTCCCAGCCCAGGCCGCTCCTGCTTCCAGCACGTGACGCTGGGGTCGTGCGCGCTTGAGAGGGACCCGCCAAGCCATGGCGCAGCAGCCGCAAGCAAGCGCAGGCCCTGCGTGTGGGGTGGCCAGGCAGGCGATGCCAGGAACCCAGGCTGAGCAGGCAGGGCGCATCCGCGCCACTTGGGCGCCTCCCCCGCCAATCCCGCACACAGCCTTGTCAACCAGGGCGGCGCCTGCGGCGTCCGGCGCGGTGGGGGCGCCGCTCGCCGCGCCGGCGCCGCCGCCGCCCAGCGCCGCCAGGTCCGCGTCGGAGTACCACTCGGGCGCGAGCGCGAGCCGCGCGGGGTCCGCGAACTCCGCGTCCAGCGCCAGGTGGCGGCCGTCCGGCGTCAGCCAGCGCTCTGCGCTCGCGCTCGGCGTGTCGTCAGGTCATCGGCGGGCCGTTGGGCTCGAGCTGTTGCTGTCTCCAGTTCATCAGGGGGCCGCTGGGCTTGAGCTGCTGCGGTCTTGTTTGACTAATGAGACAAGCGTCTGTGCACTGCCACGCGTGGCCGCCTCGCCCAGCAGCCAGGGCATTTCCTGTCAGGCAAGTCAGCATGCCCCAGGCTCAGCAGTCTGCTGATACAAACGCTGCACAGGAGCCACGCAGGCATGTGCGAACGCAGCATAGCACTGTGCAGCCGTCCTCGCACGTGCCTCCGAGACGTCAGGCCTTGCTGCCTTCAGACAGCGCTGCCCATCGTGCAGCCCTCACGCGGTGCGGCTCGGGCACCTGCCAGACACGCTTCTGGGGAAGGAGAAAGGGCAGCGCTCTGGCGGGCGCGCGCCCCCGGCAGGAAGGCCTCCGGCTGCGGCCAGTTGTGCGCGGCCATGTGCAGCGCGGCCGTGGGCACCCAGAGCGCGGTGCCGGCCGGCAGCGTCAGCTGCCCCGCCAGGCTCAGGTCCCGGCTTGACACGCGGATCTGGCCCACGGCCACCGGCGGGTACATGCGCAGCGTCTCCTGCGCGTGCGCATCCAGAGCGCGCGTGTGGACATGGCCCACCATATGGTAGGGTAGGGGATTGATTAGGGTTAGGTTTAGGTGAGCCCGCCATAGGCTGCGGACGTGCGCGGCCTGTGGTGGCCATGCATGACAGCTGCATGCAGGCTACCCGGCGCATGAGTAACCTACAGGATGTCCGACGACGAGTCTAGGGTGTGCCCCGAGGCCAAGGGACGAAACTCTTCCCGGCCCCGGCTCGCTGTCTGGTCAAGGCCTGCAGCGGGCGTGAAAGGAGCAGGATGCTGCGGCACATCACGAGAGAGCCATGGAGTAACTGCAAGCCCGCCCAAGAGCGACCACAGGACCCCTCCATGCACAGGCACGCCACCCAGGCACCGCCCAGTGCACGCGAGCGGCGGGGCCTGCTGCTGCGTCACCGCAGCAGTGACGCAGCAGCCATGAACCTCTCAGGATCAGTCAGCGTGGCAGGGTGCGCGCGGCACCTTGATGACGGCCTGAAGGTACGCGAGCGTGGCCAGGTCGGCGAACTGCAGCGCCCGTGGGCGCGGGCGCTTTGGCGTGACGAGCAAGCCCGCGGCGTCCAGCTCAGCCGCCAGCCGCGCCGCCACGGCCGGGTGCTGCGAGATCATGTACCTGCCGCGCCGCGGCGCCGTGGCGCCGCGCTGGGTCGCCGGGCGGCGCGCGCCTGGCCTTGCCAGGCATGCAGGCGCGCACCGCAGGGTGCCCTGGGACTGCACCACTGCGCTCTGCGCAGCCGTGTGCCTGCTGTGCAAGAGCGCTGGAGCAGCCAACAATCTGTGCAGTGGAGCTGCGGCAAACCCTGGCAGAACAGCAGCAGCATTGAGGGGACGCATGCATTCAGGTCATGCACATGCACAGACAGGCGGACGGCTCTCGGCAAGCTCCGAACGGTAAAGGGTGTCGGAGGCGGCGTGTGCGCACATGATGAAGGTACCGGTGTGGCCCGAGGTGTCTATGCCTGCCCCCGCAGCGATCTCTGTCATGATTGGCCATGATGCGCGTGCAGGTGGTTATTGGCTATTAATTAGAACCCTGAGCTCACCCCAAGCAGGGTGTGCAGACGTGAGAAGCAAGGTCATGCCTGCAAACAGGAGCGCGGCGGCCTCGGGGAAGATCTGCCGGCTGGTCAGCGGCGCGCCCGTGCGCGGGTCGCGCGCGCGCTGCAGCAGGTCCGCGAACGAGCCGGCCGCGGGCGGCGCCGCCCGCATGTGCTCCAGCAGCGCCTTGATGATGGCCTGCATTTGCCGGAACCAAGGCCCCCTATATCACAGCGTCCCTCCCTGTGCAGCCTGCAACCTGACTCTCAGCTTTCGGCAGCCCAGGCCTCATCACAAGCCCAGGCCTGATCACAGACGGGTCGCAAGGTGCGTGATGAGGACGCGCGTGCTAGGCGCTGTTAGATAAGGCGCAGCTCGAGGTGCAACAGAGCGGAGCGGGCGCGCAAGCAGCTTCACGACAAGGGTCGAGCCCAGGGCCGGGCGCGCCCGGAAGCGCGAGATGGTGAGCCACCCGTGGCGCACGTCCCTCTCCCACAGGCGCCACCAGCGGAAGATCTCCGCCTATTCCAGCCGCTGGATAGCATTAGGGTAGACTACCCTACCCTATCCCTAACCCTATGCTGAGCAGGCTGCCATGCACTGACACCCCGCATGCACCGAGGCATGTGGCTTATGACAGCGCGTCCGGCGCGGCCGACAGCGCGCCTGCACATGATGCACCGCCACAGCAGGCAAGCGGCGGGCCTGCCGCGCCGCCTCTGCTTGCCTGGTGCGCGCAGGGGGCCTGCTCGAGGTCTCCGCGGCGGACGGCGCACCAGGCGTAGCTCGATCTCGCGCGTGCTGCTGAGCAGCGCCTGCACGTTCTGCGCGGCGGCGGCCGCGCCGGGGCTGCCCGAGGGCCGCAGGCTGGCCAGCGCCCCCATCTCCTTGTTGAAGCCGAAGGTGCCTGCGGCACAGCTTGGTGCGCAGCGCGCTATCTGTGCTCTCTCCCCTTTCCCTCTCTTTTTTTGTCTGCACTGATAGTCATTTTATTTACAAGGAAGCGAGGCAACCCTCCTGGTGGTAAGAGAGCAGAGCATGACATTGCTGGGCGTTGTGAGCATGCAGGCGAGGGGCCTGGCCGGCATGTGTGAATGGGCGCGGGGCGGCGAGCGCGCGCACCGATGACGTCCATGGACTCCTTGAGCAGCAGCTCGTCCACGTTGCGCGCGCGCGGCGGCCCCTCCAGCAGGATGGCCACCAGCTGCCGGCTGCGCCCGAGCACCTCAGCGAACGCCAGCCTGCAGCACACACCAGGTCGCGGATTATGGTGCGGCATGCTGTCAGGCACCTCATGCATGGCGCACGCTGTGCAGGCATCCCCTGGCTGCATCTTCAGAGCCTCAGGTAGGCTGGCCGTCTGTCGCAAAGTGATGCATGCAAGATCGTGTTTGCAGAGCCAGCGCAGCAGTCAGCACAGGACTGATGAGGTACACGAGCCACTGCGTGCGTACCCGGAACCTGGCATCCACACCACAGGCACCGGCGCAGGGCGCGCCTTTGCGCGCAGGCGCTCGCCAGCGGGTGCGCGCACCGCATGCTCTTTGCGCTGAAGGCGGGGGCGACGGCCTTCCTCACGGCGCGCCAGTAGTCGTCTGTGGGCCCGGTCAGCATGTTGGGGCCCCCCAGAAACTGCGCGCTCGCATGGCCCATGTCAGTGGATTCCATGTTGTATCTGGCTCCCGTCCTGGCAGTTGCTCCCTGCTGTTCTGCTGTTTTGAAGATTCTCGCCAACAGCCAGCACCGCACTGCTGTTGCCTCAAGAAGGGTTGAGTGAAGATCGTGATGAACTCCCAGGGGATGTCGCATGGTGTCCCTTTGGTGTGCCAAGTGCACCTACAGTATATGCGCCTACAGTATGTGCGCAATAGCAGCTGCATGCCCGTCACTCCGGGTGCGCACCGGGTCGAGGAACGAGTACTGGAAGCGCAGCTTGTCGAGGTGCCGGCTGCGCAAAATGCTCGTCGCCAGCACCGGGTCCGTCACCACCACCGCCTGGCGGGTGGCGCCCGCCGCGTCAGCGCTGCACAGCGCAACGGCGGATGAGGCATGGCGTGCTGCGCTTCAAGTGGCTGCAGTATGGACTGCAGATTGTGCAGAGCACATAGTGGTGATCGGGCCGGGCGCATGCTGAGCATCACGCCGCATCAGGGAGGTTCTGGCGCCACACGGCCGTGCAGCTGGCACAGCAATCGACCTGGCCGCAAAACAAATCTGGGTCAGGTCATCTGACACCTGGCTTGACCCAGATCGGGCCCGGGCTAAGCTGCGCGGTGCGGGGGCGCAGGCCGCGCACGTGGAACATCATGATGCGCAGCTTGAAGAGCGGGCCGTAGCGGTTGACCAGCCGCGTGGCCTCCCGGTGCACAGCCGGGTGCGCCACCAGGTCCATGCCGGCAAACACGCCGGCCGCGGGCGGCCCGGGCAGGCGCGCGAGCGCGCGCTCGCGCCGCCAGAAGCCCCAGGCCGCCCTGCGTCGCGCCGCGCGCCGCAGGGCTGGGCCGAGGGCGCACGGGCCTCATGGGAGTGATGTGCCCAAGCCCGTCAGGTGGCTCTGGGTGTGAGGCATGCGCCTGGGTTGCTGCTTACCCTTGGCATGCAGGCCGGCGAGGCACCCTTGGCATGCAGGCCGGCGAGGCCGGTGGTCTTACAAAGCCTATGTCTTAGCCGCATGTGGCGCATGCGGGCGCTCTTAGTTTTGAGAGCCCAGGCCACCAAAGCTGAGTTACGCCCAACTGCATGGCCATGCCATAAGCTTGCAGATGGGCTGATGTTGATCCGCACGGCAACCTGCAGAGAGTACAGCTGCTTGCGAGCGTCATGGCGAGCTCCAATGCGCCTGGGCTGGACAGGGTCTGCATGCAAGCGCAGGCCTTGCCAGCACGCCCCGACACAACGGACCTGGCGCCTGACAATGCCAGTGCAAGCGCCGATCGGCCATGCAGAGTGTCTGGATCAGCACTGCGAGGCAGCCGGGCGGGCACCTGGCGATGCAGAGGCCGCCGGCGGCGAGCACGAGCGCGCCTGCGGCCAGGTGCGCCCGGCCGGCGGCGCCACCGCGCGCGGCGCCGCGCGCGACCAGGGCCGCCGCGGCGACCATGCCAACCAGCAGGAGCGCGCCGCGCGAGATGAAGTCGTTGCGTATGTGCCACTGCAGCACTGCCGCCACCTCGTGCGCCTGCACGCGCGTCGCCGCCATCTCCTTGAAGGCCCAGGGCACGTCTTTGGGGTCTGATGGCGTGGTCAGGCTGCTTGTGCTGTGGCTGTGCTGGGGCAGTGCTACAGGAGCTACACAAGCGCTCTCATCGGCCAACCTTGGATCAGTCCAATAAAGCTGGAAAAGCGCACGTGTGCAGGTAGGGTTGCTTACTTCCAAGCAATGCTATGCGCCTCGCCAGCGCGACGAACGGTTGATCGCCAGCAACACAGCGATCGGACAAACCCAAGACCGGCTGTATCCGTGCAGAGTCGGCGTGTGCGCACGGCGCGGCGCCGGGTTTTGCACCGCCGGCCAGCTTTGCAGCGCAGCGGGCTGTGCGTGCAGCGCCGTCGCGCACTGCTGCGCTCGCAGGAGCAGCGTGTTTCCGACAAGGTGAAATCATTGCTGCGCAGTACCCGCTGTGAAGTTGCGCCTGTGGTGCAATACCGCTGCACTGAGGGGGCAAGGCGCATAGTCTCCCCACTTGCTCTGCATTCCGCCGCCCTTGCCGGGCTTTCTTTGCGCAACCGCGCGCACCTGCACAGGCGCGGACGCCATCAGCGCCCCGCGGTCGGCAGAGGCACGCGTGTGGCAGGCCTCGTGAACACGTCCCGAGGCGCGTACGCTGCTGGCCCCAGAGCTGCGGACACGCAAACCCAAATAGCGCGCCGGCGCGGTGCGCTCGCATGACGCGCCGGCAATGGCGCGGCATGCGCAGCCCCGCGGCATGAGCCCGCCCCGGCTCCACCGCCGCTCCGCACGCTGGAAGCTAGCGCTGCTTGCCGCCACCTGCTGTCTGGCTACGGCGGGCGGCGCTGGCGGCGAGGCCCCGCCCCGCTGGCACGGCGCGCATGTCTGGCGTGCCGGACGCGTGTCGCACGCGGCAGCCGGCGCGCTGCCTGGCTCCCTGCGCCGCGCGTTGCAGGACACAGGCAGCAGTGGCAGCGGCGGCAGCGGCAGCGCTGCGACTCCCGGTGCCCCACGCGCCGCGCAGCCGGCGCTGCCCGCGGCCGTGGCGCCTGGTCTGATCCACGCGCCCGCGCGTGCGCCCTCAGAGCGCGCCGAGCACCTGCCGCCAGCGGCGGCCTCCCCAGGGCCGGCCGCCGCTGCGCGCCAGCCGGCGCGCGCCGCGCGCCGCACAGGCGCGCCCGCCCCGCAGCCGCGCGACGCCGCGCCGGCGCCGCACGCAGCTGCCGCGCCGCTCGCGCCCCCCGCACGCGCACCCGCGCCGGCCGTGCGCTCGCGAGGAAGCTCACCGCCGGCCGCCGCCCCCGCGCACCCAGCCGCGCTGGCTGTGGCGAGCGGGCCAGCGCGCCGCGCGCCGGCGCCTGTGCGGGCCCTAGAGGCGACCAGGCCGACGCCTGCGCGGGCCCCTGAGGCGTCCAGGCCGGCGCCGGACGCGCAGGCTGATGCCGCGCGCGCGGCGCAACGGCCCACGGCCGCGCCCCGGCCTGCGCCCGCGCTGGCGCCGGCGCCTGGCCACCCCAGGCCCGGCTACGCCGCCGCGCACGCGGCCGACCCACGCATCGGCCGCCAGGGCGCGCCTACCGGCCCGCTTACCTTCCTGGCGGAGAGCCCCGCGGCGCGGCTGGGCGGCGCGCGCGCGGCTGCCGCGCCCGCGCCTCGGGCAGGCCTATCCTCGCTCTTCCCCGCGCTCACGCAAAGGGCGCCCGCGCCGGCGGAGCGCGCGGCGCGCGACGCGCCCGGGCCGGCGCCCGCGCGGGCGCCCGGCCAGGCGCGGCCAGTGGCGGACGTGGCGGCTGCCGCGCCGCGCGAGGCGGCGGCGGCGCCGGCGGCCGCGCCGGACGCGAGCGGCCCGCGCGCGGTCCTGCACCCGGCGGCCGAGGCGCCGGGCGTCGCGCTGGGTGCTCGCCCGCCCGTCCGCCCGCCAAGCATGGACCCAGGAGTGCCCTCGAGCGCTCCGCAGAGCAATGTTGAGTGTTGAGGCTTGCGGGAGAGGGGAAGCAGCCTTACCAGCAGATAGTGCAGGTTCTGCGCGGTTAAGACTCTGACGCGACCTGCTCACGCATAGCCTCTTACCAGTCATGTTGTTCGGGGGCATCTGTCAAGTAGCGCAAGCCCAGTCTCTCTGAAATGACTGCGGCGCCGCGCAGCTCTGCCGGGTTCCGCGAGCAAGCAGCTGCCAGGGCCGGGCGGCGCCGGCGGCCAGCCGCAGACCCTGCCGCCGGGCATCTCGCAGGAGGTGCGGCGTCGCATCAGCTTGGCCTGGGACAGGCCATCTGAGGCCGGCTGTGCCCCACATACGGTTTCTTTTGGGATCCTCTGCCACAGCACTGGAGGTACAGCGGCGCGAGCTTTTGAACGACAAGCAGCCGGCGCCCAGTGACTGGGTGGTTGGCTTTTGGCCCCATACTTTCGCTCGCCGCTGCGCGCGCACGGCAGGCGGCGTCCCGCACGCGGCTGCCGCTGACGCGCGGCAGCCCGCCCAGAGTCGGGCGAGGCCCCCGCGCCCCACCATACCCTGCACCATACCCTATGCCTCACCCTTGCCCCCCCGCGCGCGCGGCAGATGGTCTTCCGCACGCAGTGGCTGCTGACGGGCGGCGGCCTGCTGCCCTGGCGGCGCGACGCACAGTTCCTGGCCGGCATGACGCGCTACCTGCAGGTCGGCGGCAGCGGCGTCGGCAACCTCACGCTCAACGGCTGGCTGCCGTTCAACCTGACGCAGACGCCTGTGCGGGCCCGCCTGCGGCTGCCCCGCCCCCGCCTCCCCCGATGGTGTCTGCAGTCTACCCTGCCCTCACAGACCCGGAGCTGCAGACGTAAGCCCGGAAGAGCACCCGCCAGGCGCACTCGAGCACCGGCCAAGCTGGGCTCTGTCAGCACCTGACATGTCCACTTTTATCCCTACTAAGAGCATGCGTGCGTCTGTACGAACTTGTGCATGTGAGCAGCAGATTGTGAACTGGGAGGGAGTCTGGGCCAGCGCAGCGCCCAGGGACCGCTGGCCGTGGTGCTGTGAGCCGCGCGCGCGGCCGGCGCGGCCAGGGCCCCTTTTGAGGGTCGCAGCGCGCGCTCACCGGGGGCGGGCCGCGCGCGCAGGACGTGCTGCGTGCTGGCGTCGGTGCCGCCCGCGGCGTTGGCGCGGCTAGGGTTTTGTCAGGGTTGCAGCAAGGTCATAGAGGGCGGGCCGCGCGCGCAGGACGTGCTGGTGCTGGCGTCGGTACCGCCCGCGGAGCTGGCGTGGCTAGGGCTTTTTTCAGGGTTGCAGCAAGGTCACTGAGGGCGGGCCGCGCGCGCAGGACATGCTGGCGCTGGCGTCGGTGCCGCCTGCGGAGCTGGCGCGGTTAGGGTTGTTTCAGGGTTGCAGCAAGGTCACCAAGGGCCGGCCGCGCGCGCAGGACGTGCTGGCGCTGGCGTCGGTGCCGCCCGCGGAGCTGGCGCAGGCGGTCTGGGTCGGCATGAGCGGCGCCACGCAGGCGCGCCGCTGCGCCCGCCCGCAAGGCCCGCGCGGGCTTGCCGGCGGCTCGCTCTGCCGGCTCCTGAATGCTGGCGTCATGCCGGGACCCCTCTGCTTCACCCTCGCACGTCCTCGTTGCAGCGTGCCTGAGACCCAGGTTGATCGACGTCAGGTGCGTCCCTGTGGCAAAGGCAGGCGGCTTGGGTGAGCGGTCCAGGGGGCGGGCAAGGGAAGAGGCGAGCGGACGGGCAAGAGAGGGAGCTGAGCGGCGGGTGCGCGGGCAGGGCCTACGCGGGTATCAGGAGCTGATCGCCAACCTGGTGCCGCTGACGGCCACGGCGCGCTCCAAGGACCTGGTGCCGTACATGGCGGTGCGGGCCGCTGGGTCTGCAAGACCTACCAGGGTTCTGCTAGGGTTTCCATCAGAGCATGCATGGACGCTTACTTCACACTATAGCGGCTCTCTGCCTGATGCGCTTCTGGGCATTGTCAGGAGTGTGTGCAGGACAGTCCATTGCGGGCCAGCTGGCCAGGCGCCTTAGGCGCACTGACCGGCCGCACCGTTGCTGCGTCGCGACTGCGCGCGAGCGCCTGACGGGTGCCTGATGGGTGCCCGCAGGCGGCCGGCCTGAATGTGACCAGCGTGCTGCTGTACAAGCTGGACTACGGGCCGACCGACGCGCCCGCGGGCTCCGCGCCCGCGCCCGCGCCCGCCGCCGCGGCCGCCGCCGCGGCCGCCGTCGCCGCGGCCGCGCCCGCGCCGCCGCCCGCCGCACGGAGCCTGCCGGGCAGCACAATCGCAGGCGCGCTGCCGCCCGCTCGCGCGGTCGCCGCCCTGCTGCGTGCCGGCGCACGGCTCGCCGCCCTGGCACTGGGCCGCGTCCAGCCGCCACATCCCTTCTGCGCCCTGCCGGCTCCTCGCCAGCGCCGGCACAGAACCCTGCTGCGCGTGCGGGCTGCTGCATCACCAGCATTGGTGGCCAGCAAGCAAATACCTGGTCGAAACTTGAACTTGCATGCATCTGCAGTGTGCGCTGCACACCAAAAGTCAGGCCCCCGAACCGCGCACACAGCCTACGAATGGCGTTGTGCGCCGCCCGGCGGCTGACGCCGCGGCGCGCGCCGACAGCCGTGGCGGCGTCCTGCGCGGCGGCGGCGCTGGCGCTCGCGGCGCTGCTGGTCCTGGTGCGCCGCTTCCTGGCCGCGCGCAAGCGCACCGGCACGGAGGACGGCGCGGGGTCGCCCAAGTTCGCGCGGCGGCGCGGGAGCCAGGGCGAGCTGCGCAGCGGCGGCGGCGGCCGCGAGTTTGCGCGCCTGGGCTCCGGCGCGACGCTCACGCCGCAGGGCAGCCCGGCAGGCGCGCCGCACGCAGCCTCCGTCCCCCCAAGCTGCAGGGCAAGCGGCGGCGCGCCGGTCGGCGTGCAGACGCAGGCGGCCAATGGTCGCCACAGACGTTGTGCCGCGGTCTTGGTGGTTGCTGCCACGCCAGTGATATCAATTGGGTGTGTCGCAACACTTGCATCGCAATCTGTGCTGTGGAAGTGCCACACCAGAGCTTTAGCACACACGCGGGCTGACGCCGGGCGCTCTTCGTGCCTATCACCCAGGCCGTACACGCTTGCCTCTGTGCTCACGTGACCGGCGGGCGCGCGGCGCTGCGGGTGCAGGCATGCTGCTCTCGAAGAGCGGGCGCCTGGGCAGCGGGCGCAAGGGCTCCGGGGCGCTGGGGCTGGGCGAGCGCGTGAGCGAGCACTGGGAGATCGACCCACGCGAGATCCAGATCATGCGCCGCCCCGACGGCAGCCCCTGGCTGCTGGGCGAGGGCGCGTCCAGCACGGTGCGCCGCAGTAGCACCCACCTGGGGCGGGGGCGCTGGGGCGACTCGCTGGGGCGCGTTGACGGCTGCGCCTCAGCGCTGTCCTAGTACTGGCAGGCCTCCAGCTGCCGCCGTGTGCGCATGTGTGACACGGTGCCATGCTGCTCGGTGGACCGCGCTGCTTTGTCGCGGGCGGACGTGCAGGCCGGCGTTAGACGCACTTACATGCGTGCAGCTCTGCTGGCTGGAGTTCGAGGCGCTCTTTAGTCGTGGTGTCGAGGGACCAGGCAGCCGGGAGGTCAAGGACGCGTGGTGCTGCCGCCTTTGCAGGCAGGGGGCTGCTGAGTGGTGGCGGGCGGGGGGCTGGGCAGCTGAGAGGAGCAGCGCGCGCCCTTTACCCTATACCCTATACCATATACCCTACAACCCCACACGCTCGAGGTGAGGTGGGCGGGGGCGGCGGCGGCGCAGGTGTGCAAGGCCACCTGGCGCGTGCAGACGGTGGCCGTCAAGATGCTGCTCAACACGACCGAGAAGCAGCTGGAGGCCTTCCGCCGGTGCGCCACCGCCGCCCGCCCCGGCCCGGCCTTTCAGACACCGAGGGGTTCTGCTGGCAATGATGGGCAAAGGTGAAGGCACCCTCCTCGGGATAGGGTCCCGTGTCCCCTCCGCGGGAAGGCGCCACGCCTTCAGCACATGTGGCGGCGCAGCACCGGGCTGCAGCGGACCGCGCTGCTGTGTCCTTGTTTTGGCCATGTTGCTGTGATCGCTGTCGTATGGGGACTTGTCCGCGGCTTGTCTGCAGCAGCACAAGCTGTGCATACCCTACCCTACACCCGGACGCCCACTGGCGCGCCCACGCGCGCGCGCGCAGGGAGGTGTTTATCCTGGAGGACCTCAAGGACGCCAACATTGTGCAGTTCCTGGGCGCGTGCTTCGAGGAGGGCAGCACCATGCTCGTGACAGGCGCGCCGCTCACGGCCTGGCCGCCGAGTGCTGGGGTGAGGGGTGTGCCCAGGGCGCGTGGCTCTGCGGCGCAGATGGCAGCGCTCTCATGGTCGCGAGCGGTGTGTCCATGGACCTCTCTGCCCGTGTCATAATCAACCGTTTGCAGCGATGCGGACATTGTGCGCGCAGGCATTAGAACTCAGAGCAGTCGACACAGCATTGCCGCAGCACTGGGAGCCTGGGGCGGCTGGCGCGCCAGACGCCAGGCGGGGCCGCAGCGTCGCCAGCAGAAGCACACCGTGGGTAATGCCGCCAGTGTTCCGTTAAAGCAAGTACGGACGGCTGACGTGCAGAGCGCTGCGCGTCGCGGCAGAGTTCATGGCGGGCGGGACGCTGTATGAGGCCATCGGCAAGGACCGCTCCGGCAAGCTGGGCTGGTACAACCGGTGCGCGCCCTGCGCACGTGTCGCCGTCTTGCAGCGCAGTGGCACCCTGTGAAGCCTGATGTGCCTGTATACAAAAGGCTACAAGCGAATTGCCTAGCTGAAGGGCCGGCAGCATAGCTCTCTACGCTTCTTGTAATCTCCTGTGTGGTTTGGCGCTGCGACGAGCTTGCGAGTGCCCGTTGCTTGCCATGCGAGTGTTGTTGTTTCTTCGTAGAGAAAGGACAGGGCTAGACACAGCTGCGGGCGTGCAGCCTCCTTCAGCGCAGGGCGCCTGAGCGCCGGGCCGCCCGGGCGCGCGCAGGGGCAAGAAGGTCGCAATGGACATCGCGCGCGGCATCGACAAGATGCACTCGCGCCAGTGCGTGCACCTGGACCTCAAGAGCCCCAACATCCTGCTGTCCGCGAGCGGCACCGCCAAGATCGCGGTGCTGCCCTGCTGGCAGCCCTAGCCCTAACCTATCCTAGCCCTAAGAGTCCCACATCCTGCTGTCCGCGAGCGGCACCGCCAAGATTGCGGTGCTGCCCTGCTCGGCAGCCCTACCCTAAACTACCCAACCCCAAGAGCCCCAACATCCTGCTGTCCGCGAGGGGCACCGCCAAGATCGCGGTGCCGGCCTGCTCGGCGGCCAGGCAGCCCAACAGCGTGCTCCCCTGTGCTCGCCTGTGCGGTTGTGCCCTGGTATCTGCATGCCAGTTTCGGGTTGAAGGACGAGGTGGGTGTAAACGCATATGTGGGTTCTGAACATAGTGCTATAATCGGTCACACTATTCGTGTGGCGCACGTATGGCCGCACAGTCAAGAAGCAGGAAGCAGGAAAGCTTGATTTGCGCCGGGGAGCGAAGCATGGGTACACGCCTGGTCTGCACTGTTTGCACCTCCGCTGGCGGGGCCATTGCTGCGGGAGCCGGGTACCTGGGCCGGAAGTTCACAAGGGCGCTCGCCTCGCCTGGCACCCTGGCCGGCAGGCGCGCGCGGGCCAGGCCGCACCAGGATACAGGCGCAAGCAAGGCGCCGCGCCCGGCGCCGCGCCCGGCGCGCCTCCGGCACGCCCTCCGCCGACACCGATGGCTGACAAGCCCCGCGCGCGCGCGCAGGACGTGGGCCTGTCGCGCATCCTGACCAGCGACCGCACGCAGATGACCAGTTTCCAGGGCACGTTCGAGTGGGCGCCGCCGGAGCTGATCAACGGCGGCGAGTGCTCCGCCTCGGCCGACTGCTACTCCTTCGGCGTCGTGCTCTGGCGCGCGCGCCGCGCCGCGGCCCCGCAGCGAGCAGTGCCGCTGCTTGGTCGCGTGTCTGGACCTCTCCTCCGCACGCGGCGGACAGGCGTTACAGAAACAGGGGGGCGGGCGAGCGGGCACACACTGCTTCACAGATGCACTGTGCTTTTTTTAGAATATGCATTGATGCCTTCACGTCACTCCATGCAGCGCGCCAGGCACCTGTAACCAGGCGCCCTGTGCGCGCGCAGGGAGATCGCGACAGCCGAGCGGCCCTTCCGGAAGCAGTTTCGGCCGCCCCGGTGCGCGGCCCCGCGCCGCGCTGCGCATGCCGCCTGATCTACCCTACCCTACCATATGCGCAGCACAGCCCCTTTTCTGCACCGCCGTGTTTGACCCACCTGCGCTGTCCCCAGACCGCCAGAGCCCAGCGTGCTGCCTCGCCCGCCGCTCGCACATGAGCGGTTTCCAGTGCGCTCGCGCATGAGCGGTTCCCAGTGCGCCGCCAATACCCTAGTTTACCCTGGGTGCGGCCGCAGGGTGCCGGAGGAGTGCCCGGCCGAGATTGTGGAGCTGATCCGCGCGTGCCTGAGCCCCGACCCGGCCGCGCGGCCGTCCAGCACGGCCATCTTCCGCGCGCTGCAGGCGCAGGCCGCGCCGGGCGGCGGCCCGCCACTCTCGCCCGCGCTGTCCGCGGCGATGCTCGCGGCCGCCGCGTCCGGCGCCTCGCGCCAGGGCAGCGCCGAGCTGGGGCTGGGCGCCCTGGGGCTGGGCGCGGCGCAGAAACCGCGCGAGCTCGGCTCGCGCGCGGGTAGCGGCGAGGAGGGCGCGCCCGGGCGGCCGGCCGCGGCAAAGCCTAGCAGGAGCCCCGGCGCGAGCCGGCCTGCCTCGCCGCCCCCGGGCGCCGGCGCGGCCGGCGAGCGCGG
>JAABUV010001170.1_pt1 | contig 38550 bp, 35 predicted proteins | sample 5559971 | NCBI WGS metagenome assembly JAABUV01 (sample SAMN10711881, study PRJNA513362) | rock metagenome | isolation source: Antarctica rocks | place: Antarctica: Victoria Land, Knobhead nord | collected 2015-12-19
TTTCCGAATCAATTAAATACTTCTATTTCGATTTTTTCGATTTCTCTCAATTCAAAGCACTCAAGTTGATCGCGATCAACTTCGCTCTCTTCTATCATTCAGACTAAGATCTCTATTATGCTCAAACAATCTGTTTCAACTACGACTAAGAAAGAATCATTCTCGATTCGAAGCATAGATGCAGCTTCATTCAAAACTTTACTGAATCAATCAAAGAAGAATCAGACTGAAGTCTTTACTCTATTCATGACTGATATTGATAAAGAAATTGCGTACAATACTCAGTGCAATTTGAACGCTTTAAACGTCTCTTTAATCAATGAAACGACTCAGAATTTGAAAGATATTAAAGCAAAGCTGTCATCAAAATATCATGAGTTTCTAGATGTTTTTGATCAAGTTCAATCAAATAAACTACTTTCTCATCGCTTCTATGATCATAAAATTGAGCTCATCAGTGATTCAATGCTTTCTCGCTGTCGAGTTTATTGAATGTTTTCTGTCAAACTTCTGAAAGTAAAGAAGTATTTAAACGAGAATCTGTCGAAGAGATTCATCACTTCTAGTCAGACTCTCTATTTCTCTTTCGTTCTATTCATTCTCAAAGCAAATGAAGATCTTCGATTCTGCGTGAACTATCAAAAGCTAAATGTCATTTTCAAAAGAAATAAATATTCTCTATTGTTGATAGACGAGATCATTGATAAAATAGTGAATTGCAAGCATCTGACTAGATTGAACATCATATCAGCGTTCAACAAACTTTAAATGCATCTTGATAGCGAGAATTACATCACTTTTATCACTGCTTTAGAAGCATATAAATACAAGATGCTATCATTCAAACTGACTAATGAATCGATCTTCTTTCAGCAATATATGAATGATGTTTTATGAGATTTTCTGAACGACTTTTGCCAAGTCTATCTAGATGACATTCTCATCTATAGCAAAACGAGAAAGAAACATAAAGATCACGTCAAACTAGTATTGAGTCGACTACGCGAAGCTGAACTGCAGATGAATATTCAAAAGTGCAAATTCAATGTAGAAGAGACTATCTTTCTAGAAGTCATTGTATCAGAACTAAATCTTCATATGAATCTCAGCAAAGTGACAGTCATAGTCAGTTGAATCACTTCGATCAATCTAAAAGAAATTCAGAGCTTCATGAAATTTGTTAACTTCTATTGTCGTTTTATTAAGAACTTCTTGAAGCTAGTCAAATCATTCACTCAGCTGACTAGAAAGAACATGTCTTTTGTTTGAAACAAGATTTGTGTTCAAGTCTTTGATAATTTAAAGAAACAAGTCAGCTCAACCTCAGTACTTCATCACTTCAATCTCAAAAGACAAGCTATTCTGAAGATCAATGCTTTGAACTATGTAAAAGATGAAATACTATCTCAGTATGATGATGAGAAAGTTCTTCATTTGATGATCTTCTACAGTAAAAGCATGATCTTCGCTGAAATCAATTATCACATCTATGACAAGAAATTGCTAGTCATTATTCGATGCTTCGAACATTGACGACTCAAGCTGAAGTGCACTAAACTACTCATTCAGATATTCATTGATCATCAAGCTTTGAAGATCTTCATGAAAAATAAACAGTTGAGTCGATGACAAGTCAACTATCTGAACATTCTGTCGAAGTTCAACTTTCAGATCATCTTTAGATCAGGCAAAATGAATACTAAAGTCAATGCTCTAACTTGAATGTCTTTAGCGAACGTCTCTGAATCAGCTCAACGACTTGAAGATCATTTTCAGACTATTCTGATCTTCGATAGAGTCGATGTTCTACTCGTTGAACCGAAAGCAAATCTTTATCAGCGAGTGCATATGATCAATCAAATGAATGAGCTTTGCGACGAATATAGACAAGCTATGAACGAGAACAAGCTCAAATTTCATATCACTAAATTGAAGAACTGCGAAATTATTGACAGCGTTCTCTTTAGAAAAGACTTACTGTGAGTTCTCAAGAATATGCATACGAAACTGCTACAAGAAGTGCATGATCAATCTTCAATCTCTCATTTTGACAATAAATGAATTATTGATCTAGTTCAGCGTTTCTACTATTGATCAAATCATTAAGCTACTATTCAATGATACATTCGAAACTATCATGCTTGTCAGCGAAGCAAAGTCTCTAGAAATAGTATCAATGAACTTCATCATTCTCTTTCGATTTCACAGAAACGCTGAAAAGATATAGCTATGAACTTCATCACTGAACTATCTCTGTCAGAAGACTATAACGTCATTTGCACAATCATATGTCATCTCATCAAAGAACGTCACTATGTTTTCTGTCATTGAAAAGACGATGACATCTCAGTCGAAGAAACGATTTGAATCATGCTATGAAACATTTATCGACTGCATGATTTACTCAGTTCTATTGTTTCGAACAGAGACTCTCAATTCATATCAACTATGTGAAAGAGTCTTTGCAAGCGACTGAGAATCACAGCTAGTCTATTCACAGTCTATCATTCGAAGATCGACGATCAGACGAAACGAGTCAATCAAGACGTTGAACGCGAACTTAGAATCTACTGCAATTACATGCAGAACGACTGAGTCAAATGAATATCTATGATGAAATTTAGCGACAATTTCAATATCTTCTCAATCATCTCAATGATTTCTTTCTACTTCAATAAAGAATTTCACTCTTGAATGAGTTTCGATTCAGATACAACTGACTACGAAACAACTCATGAATGACTTGAAGCTAGAAAAGCAGATGATATTGTTATTTGAATGAAAGAGCTACTGAGCTTCGATCGTCAACAATTGAAAAAGACGAAGCTGATCATCGAAGTTCAGATCAATAAACATAGACGAAACGTCATTTATGAAGTAGATGACTGAGTTTGACTATCTTTCAGAAACGTCAAGACAACGAGACTTTGCAAAGATTTGAAAGACAAACAACTAAAATTGTATCAGATCACTGTCAAAGCGAGACTCTTCTATCATCTTCATCTATCAGTCAGCACGAAGCATCTGCATTCAATGTTCAGCTTGAAGCTACTGCGATCGAATTCAGAAGACTCTCTATCAGAACAGCATGCAGAATCTCTCAGACTCATCATTATTGATGATGATGATGATGAACACTGAAAGATAGATGACATTCTGAACTTCAGACGCTATCGAGATCGAATACAGTACAAGGTCAAATGAAAAGATTTAGATAGAGACAATGAATGATACTATGTTGATAAAGATAAATTCGATGACTTCGAGAAAGTTTTGAATGAATTTCATGTGCTATATTCAAGAAAGTCACGCTAGTATCGAAATAACTCAATAAGAAAGCAAGCAAATGAGCGACATTCATGCAAACATGAATTTTCGAAGAAAAGAATAATGTTACGAGCGTATCAAGACTGAATAAAGCTAGTCAGTATCTTTAGCTCAGATCTGACTCAGTTTCTATTTTCTTTCATCAACATCTTTTTGTTCAACATCATCTTTCTTTCTACATCACATTCTACTCGTGTCACAAACACATTCTCTTCAAGCTTAGCGCAGTCTCTGAATATTACTTAAATAAAAGCTCTTGTACTCATCTTCTTCTGTATTCTTAATATTTAGTTATAACTATCTCTAAAGATCAAGCACTATTCAATTCTGACTTTCGCTGATTGACTCATTTAGACATGATTCTGACAAGATCATCAAAGAATAATGTTTTAATTAACATTTCAAAATCTGATGCTTTCATGATTAATGTTTCATCTGAATCAATTGATGCATTGAAGACTATTGCAATTAATTTGATTGATATTTCATCTGAATTAACTGATGCATTAAAGATTATCATAATCAACTTGAATGCACTTAATTCTAAGATCACGTCACATACATTAAATGAGCATAAAGCTCACATGAATATTCAAATCACTCAAAAAGTCTTTGCATCAAGCATGTTTAAATCAGCAGCTCAAACATTTTTACATGTAATCATTTCAAAGAGAAAAAGAGACAGTGAAGATCAACAACTGAAAGAATGCACATTTAAAACCTTGTAAATTATGATGATCTGATTTGTCACAAAGAAAGTTGATGATGATGAGAGTGATTCTGATACAAGCATGTCATAAGCATTATTCAACGTCGATGAATCTGATTCTTCTAAAGCAATAAGAATTTTCACATTGAACATTTACAAAGATGCAATGCAGAATTCAGTTTGAAGAAAACTTTGAAAAAAGTGATTAATGCAGAACTTGTGATGCTAATTATTAATGAGATTTAACAAGAAGAAGTGTCGCTCAAAAAGATCAACATCATGATAAGCAAATGAATCTTCAAGTCAAAGATGTACATTAATGATTTTCTTAATAAATTAAAGACAAGATTAATAGTCAAAGATTTCTTTTAAATTCATGAAGTTGACTATAAGAATACTTTCACATCAATCATTAAGTTTAACACTCTGTAAGTCTTTTTAATCATTGCAACAATGAAGAATCTTGAACTTCATTAAATTAATGTAAACAATACATTTACTGAATCATTTTTCAAAGAAATCATTTACATGTTTTCTTCATCAGAAATGAAAGTTAAATTCAACTATGCTCTGAGAGTTTTTTGAAGTCTTTATGATCTCAAGTAAGCTGCACAAGATTGACATGATTGCTGTATAACAGCATTGTCTGAACTTAACTTCACTTAATGCGTTGCAAACTCATGTCTTTTAATTCATGAATCAAAAGAAATCATGTTGCTACTATACATTAATGACATAGTCATTGTTTTTAAATTATTGAGCAACGTTAAATGATTTAAGCATGAGTTTCAATGTGTTTTCAAAGTCAAGAATCTGAGAAAAATGAAGAAGATTCTTAACATTTAAATTACTTGCAACAGAAAGATATAAAATTTACAAATGAATTAAATTCACTATCTTCATGATGTTCTTGAAAGACTTAACATGAGACAAGATAAGCACAAGATAACAGATTTTTCAATGAATAAATATGATGCTTTTCATTCAGCTGAACTTGAAGATGTGAGAATCAATCAGCATGAATATCAACAAGTAATTGAAAGTCTCATGTATGCTACAATTCATACTTATTTTGACATCACTTTTGCTCTCAATCAATTAAGTCAATATCTCAGTGATTTTGCAAAACATTATGAACATGTTTTGAAAAAGTTGATGCAATATGTTCATTTCATCATTGATCTAAACATCACATATGAAGTCAGTAAAAGCATGAAGTTAGTAGAATACTCTGACTCAGACTACGTCTCAAACAAACTAGATCACAAGTCGATTCTTATTTACATTTACATGCTTGATGAAGAATTAATCTTCTGAATGAGTTGAAAGCAAAAGTTCATTGTCACATTGATCATTAAGACAGAATACATGACTTTATCAATCTGCGTTAAGAAAAATCTATGAATCAATCAAGTGCTTAAGAACATGAATCTGACAAAGTATCTGAGCATCAGTCACAATTACGTTGATATTCTTAAGAAGATTACTCATTAATCTGTCTCATTCACACAGCTCAAAAGAAATAATCAAGCATCTTTTATACTGATTAAGAATGCTTATATTTATGAAAGATCAAAGCACATTGACATCACTTATCATTACATTCAAAATCTGCACAAGAAGAATCAGATTTCAATGAACTTCATTTCTAGTTAAAATATGATATCAAATGAATTGATTAAATCACTATCTTAATAGAATTTCAAGAAATTCATTGAACAACTGAAACTGAAAAGCAGTGAAAGCTGAGAAACTTGTAAGCATCAAGTGAAAGTATTAAGAAGTGCAATGACAGACTTGTTTCTAGCAGCTTATTGCAATAGCTTTGAATTCAGTCTGAATTTAGTCAGACTTGTTTCTAGCAACTTTCTTTAAACTAGCATCAAAGATAAAGTTGCATGTTGCAACTTTGTTATGCATGACAGTATATAAATAAAGCAGTTTGTGACTTCTTTTTACAATTTAAATAGATTTCATCAGATGTGATACTGTTCACTTTACTCTTTCAATAAAAGCTGTCATAAAATTAGTATCATCAATTCGCTTTAACTTCTTCAAATCATCATGATGAAGAATTCTTTGTTTAATTAAATGAATTATAGAAATCATAAATTTTGATATTTCTTTGCTTATGTTCAGCTCATCTGTTGTTGTCTTTTAAAATTGATATTAGTTTCTACAACTGAAAGATAATGCATATAGATAATGCATATCTTTATTGCTTTTAAAGCAATTTTCTCTGCAATAGTATTTACATCTTGTGTTGCAGCAGTTATATTGAAAAGCTTTATTGTTTCAGCAACAATCTCAGCATTTACTTTGCATTTGATTTTTAACTTGAAGCATTCAACTATAAATAGATCAGTGCTTTATCTAGTATTGTATTACTGAAATGCATTATCATGCATGCTCTTGTTCTTGCGCTCTTGTTTTACTTAATCTTTGACATTGTCTTTCATAATTGCTTTGTCTGTTTCATTCACTTCTTTTCAAACATTAAATTGTCTTAGTTTGTATAATCATTTGAATATGATTACATGATCATTGTTCTGTCACTTGTAGTATTCTTTGATCTCATTGAATCAATTTTCATCACGAATTCAACTTGTGATAAACTTTGAATTTACAAATAAAATGAACATTATCTGTTAGAATCAGAATTGTTCTCTTGATAATGCATTTGAATAATGCAACAGTATTGATAGAATTTGAGTAGTTTAATAGAATATAAACTTGTAGAGAATTTAAGAAAGTAAGAAGTATAACATCAAGTGAGATGAATTAATTTTCACAAAGAATTATTTCTAAACTGTTGAACAGAGTGAAAAGTATCTGTTAAAGTCAGCATTGTTCTCTTGATGATGCATTTGAGTAATGCAATAATATTGATAGAATTTGTGTAGTTTGATAGAATATGAATAGATAGAGAATTTTGAAAAGTAAGGAAAAAACTCATCAAGTGAGATGAATTTGATTTTAAGTGCAACGAGAAAAAATTAATTATTAGAACTAACACTTATTTAATATTTAGAACAATTTATTTTTCACTTTTTCATTTTCATTTTTCAAACTATTTCTTGAATAATGCTTCAAGAAATAACACATTTAAATTTTAATAAAACATTCAAAAAATTAATTCTTGAATTTTGATATTTTGATAAACATCACACATCAATATTATGACATGCAGCAAGCATAAAATCAATAATGCATACTGATAATGCAATATGACTTGTTTATTGCTGACAAGTTGATTTTTAGCATATGCATCAGCATGTAAGAAGTTGATGAATTCAACTGATAATTATGTTATCAAAGAAACTATTTCAGTCTTTGCATCTACTAAAAAAATAATGCATATGAGTAATGCATTATTAATTGACATGTTAATGCTTTGCAACAGAAAACTAAAAGACGTTACAAATCAAAAATGATTGCATTGTGCAAGATTTGAAAATATCAGAAGTCAGTTGAAAATCTCATTCTTAAAATGATCTTTGAATGACTTGTGAAAGAGATTGTGCACAACTGTGCTTATACAAATATGCTATCATACAATTATTGCATTCAACGCTCTGTCTTGAATACTTTTCAAGAAGTCATTGAAGACTTTATGTGCTTTTTTATGAAAAGTAAGTGCATTACTTTTTCACATTATCACTCTTGTTGTAGAATTTTCATTGACATTTTGCTTTATGCAAACATCAACTTGACAACAATTCATGTCAAATGTGTCATCATTCAAGATAGAAATATGAGATTTATTAAGAATCTCATGATGAATCTTGATGTCATATTTTTCAAGACAGACTAGAAAATATTTATCTTCATCAGTTAGATAAACAATGTAATTCTTGAAATCACATTTGCATTATTCTTGTACATTACTTTTGTGCATTGACTCAACTGTACTTCTAATAAGTACTTACTTTAAATGCAAGACTTTTAATAAATGAGACAATATTGCAGATTTATGAATAAATTTGCATCAGAACAGTCTTCAAAAATACTTGAAATGAATCAGCAGACTCGTTGATCTTTTGATCATCATTCTTCTTTCTGCAATAAATATCTCAAAGCTCAGTAATAATCTTGTCTGAATTTAAATTCATAGTTTGATTATAATACTTCATCAGCATTATTTGTTTCATCATTTTTAAACTTATCTGTAATTGATTTCATCAACATACTCTTCTAGCAAGACTGAAAGTTTGCTCAATATTTATTGAAAATATTGAGCATGAAAGAACATCTTTAGTCATTTGCATCAATCTAGAAAAATTCGAAGCATTGTTTTTTCAAAATTATCATGTTGAACATTTTTTATTTATAACATTAGTGCAAAAATATCAATCATCTTCATCTTAAAAAGAATGAGCATATTAAGATTGCTGAAGCAATGATCTTTTAACAGTTGCAACAGACTACAAGATCATTAGTAAATGATTAAATGTATTATCATAATGCATTATTTCATCAGCATCACTTCTTGCTTTTTGTGCTTCTGCTTTCAAATCAACAGCTGAATCTTTATAGTAATGATGAAAATACTTTTTGAACTTTGTCTTGTACTTGATCTTGTAATGAACAGACTCTTCATCATGATCTGTATTTTCATTGTCTTTGTCATCTCAAGTCTTGTAAAGATTTAGCTTCATTGTAGAATTCAAAATATTTGCAAAATTATATATTATTTCATCGCTGTCTTCAATCTTGACATAATACTTTGCAAGTTTGATTAAGACTTTTTTGCAAGTCTTTACTATAACAGCACTCAATGAGCAAGTACTTCTTCTTATATTCTTTTCAATCTGCTCAAGATGATTGAAAAGTGCATTAAATATTCAAAATCTCAAGTGAATATCTGCATTAATTGTTCGTGACACTATTAAAGTGCATTCGTAGAAGAGATTTAATAGATTGTCAACAAGCAAAATCATGAATCACTTACTTTTATCAAGTTTAATCTTTGTGATCTTGAAATCTTTGCAGTATTTCTCTGTTCAAAGATTAACAAATTTACGTAGTTGATATGCTTAATGAAGCATCAAGTATGTAAAGTTTCAATGAATGCAAATATCTTGTATCAGTTTTCTAGATTTTTTGTCATTCTGCTTTTAAAAAGCTCTGAAGTGAATTAATTGCTGAAAAGAGTCGTTGACAGTTATCATTAAAGCACAAATCTAATTTCATGATTAATAAATGCATTACTTTTTTGCATTATCATTCAAAGCAATATCTTTTTAATTATATCATTAATGTTTCATCTTTAAAGATATTATAATGAAAGCATAAAACTTTGAAGAATTTTGAAAAAATTGATTATTGAAATTGAATCACGAAAATGAATTACTTAAACTATCTAAAGACATAGCACATCATTGACATGATGCTCACGCTTTATTCTGATTGTTAAGAGCAAATGAGAAGCATCATTGACATGACATCAACAAGTGAACAAGAGATGATTATCACTATCTTGCAGAAGAATTCAGTCAAGACAAAAAATATACAGAAGAAATTACACAAGCTGCAAGTACTTTATGAACTCAACAAATGTAGAAACAACAAGCTGATGCTCTGAGAAAAGATGAAAAGTTTGACAGAAATGATAGAAAAGTTGACGCATCAATGCATTGCTGTATTAACTATCAATCAGCGCATGAAGAATTAACTGAAGAGACTGAAAAAAATAATGAGTAAACTTGAAAAAAAGTTCGTGAAGAAGAAAGAACATGTTGACAACTGAGCAAAGAAAGTGAGCATGAAGTTAATGACATCAGTTGAAAATCATCTTGTGTTCAACATCAATATATCATCATCAGTGCAAAATTATTGTGAGAAATTTGAAGTAAAAATCTTCATCAAAAAGAAAGAAGAAGTAAAGAGAATCATGATAACAATAATGAAGAACATAGTGAAATGAATGAGAGAGATTGATGTTGACGAGACGTTGTCAATGTGCAAAAACATAGAAATGATGAAAAGATGATTAAAACTATTGATATTTCAAGTCAAGATGAAGAGCAGCAAAAGAACATTGAAGAAAAATAATTTTTAAATCAAAGAAATATTGTTGAATGCATGTTTGCATGAAGTTAGTTTTGAAGTAGTGATACATGAAATTAAAATTAAAGAAATGTCTAAGAATATAAAGAAGAAAGAGATGAAAACACTCATCAAGATCAACAAAAACATACATTCAAAAATGATGATCAAGAAGATTGAGTGACTCACAAAGAAGAGTGAGCAAAAGAGATACATCTTGCTGATAATACATGTAATTAGCGTTGAGATGATGAACAAGCTGATCAATGAGAAAGTATGTCATAAGATCAACATAAATATCACACAGTTTTACAACTTAAGCTGCAGAGTGCATCAATGTCTAAAGTATCAAGAATATAATCACAAGATGTACAAGTGTAAAAACAAACAAAGATGCATTTATTGCATGCTGAATCATCGCTTGAAGCATTGTTTTTACAAACAGACTTAAGACATGTGAAAATGTAAAGCATGTTAAAATACATACAGAGTCTTTGACTCTCAATGTCATAAATGACAAGCTGAAAAAGAAAGAATAAAGAGAATCACAAAGCACAGACTTTTATATTATGTCATACAAAGACAGAAAGAACTCAAGACAGTGATATCAAAGACATTTATAGAAACATTTATCAGTTTAAAATTGTTGATGAACAACAACTTAAAGAGAAAGTAAAGATGTTCAATGAATGAAAGTCATTTGCTCAGCACAATCATCATATCAGAAAACATTATAATGAATTACTTAATTAAGAAGTTAAAATCAAATGAATTAAAGTTAATGTTAATTACATCATTGTTAATGTCATCTTTTGTTGAGAATTTTACAAGTGAAGTAAATGTTTTGCAAACATTCAAAAGAATACAAAACAGTTTGAAATGTAAATTTTAATATTTCAGCAAAAGAAGCTTTAAATATTATAATACAATGTTCACAAGTTTAGAAACAAGATGATGATAGCATTATTACATGAGAAAAAAATAAAGAATTATGACATTTTAGTTCTTCAAGAATTTTGATGATTTGATGATATTTTCAAAGCATACTGCTCAGCAACTGTTAACTTCATGCTGAAGAATAATGAAGATAAAATCTATTTTTACATAAACAAGAAAATCGACAGCAACATTTAATATTCAACATGATACTTCAAAGATGTAAATACAATTACATTATAAACATTAATAAATGATGCACAGATGATTCAGAAAGTTATACATATTCATGAAGTATACAATTTATCATTCAAAAATCATGAAGTTATTTATGAAAAAGAAAATCTTTCAAACATTGAAAAAATGCTGCATATGTGAAGAAAAAGCATTCTTGTAGAAGACTTTAATTTGCATTACTTCACATGAGAAGAATCATTTTATTCAAAACAATATTTATTGTTGAATGAGTTAATTAAAATAATCACAAACATTGATGCATTGCTAGTATTATTTCAAAACATAATTACAAGAAATTATTAAAAATCTTAAATGATAATAAATTTGATTTTTATGACAGATGACATTATGAATTGATTAATACAATGTGAAATCAATGAAGAAATGAAAAACTTCTCAAATTATTTATCAATATAAACAATTATAGAAACAATCACAACGCACGCATTACAAATTTTGAAAAAAAGCATTACAAACAAGACAAAGTGAATCTAAAAGATGATTAAACGACGATGAATTGCATGAATTGCAGCAATGCTGATTCGAAGATGATTGCGAGCGACGTTGATTCATTGCAAGAAAACAGAGACGTGAGATTGAAACACTCACGTGACGATGAAGAGAATGTTGCTAACATTATTGATCTACTAATAAAGATATCAACGTTAGAGAAAGAGAAAAGCAAAGATCATTCATGAAAAAAGATAGCATTGAAGCTGATTCAACGTCTTCGACTCGACTCAGAAGAAAAACATCATGCGAATCAGAACGCGTTCATCGCGAAGAATGTACAGAAACTGAAGACATCAGTTCAACTGCTTAACAAGCAGTTGCATACACAGAAAAACACACGTCTTTCAATGAAAATCACATCATGAGCGAACGTGACAAGAGAAGAAATAGCGACGAGAGAGCAACATTTCAGAGATGACTCGTCGTCGCTTTGCAAAAGACGAGAAGTCATGATTAAGATAATGAATAGAAGAGAAATAAAAGAGATACAGAAGAAGTCAATCAAACAGATTCTACAGAAAATCACAGACGTGTTGACAGATCAAAGAAATCTAATCGTGTCACTTTGCAAGCTGAACAGCGATAACATTTTCCTTCATGCAGTTAGCTCAGATGCTCGAGCAAATCTGAAAAAGACTCAGACATGAGCAAAAGAAATCGCGAGTTCAACACACGTAGCACGTCAAATCTTTGCAATGCTGACACATGAAGTATGCACTACAATAGACATGAGCAATCAAGAAAAAATCATTGAAAGATTGATAAAAGATAACACAAGACTTCATGAAGATCTGAAAGTTCTAAGAATAGTCTGACTCAAGAAGATAGCAGATAGCAAAAAGACTCATTCGTCGCTCATCATAAAAATCACGATCGAAGCGATGATGAATCGACTAATGAACGTGAGCATGCTGAACTCATATCAAGAATGTGCATGCAAGCTATTTGAAAAGAACTGTTGCATCACACAGTGCTTCAGATGTCACGAATTTGATCACATGATTAAGATCTGCAGAAAGAATCAGCACTGCGAAAAATGCATAGACAAGCATCACATAAAGAAGTGTGTGATGTCTTTGAATAAAAGACGTTGTGTCAACTGCAACGAAAATCACGAACTCTGAAGATGCATCTGTCTCAAGTGACGACAGCAGATGAAACAAGTGTTCGAAATTTATAGAAATAGATTGTTCAGATACTCTGAAATGTCTAAATACAATTGCACATTCTTCTCGCTGTCTCTGAACTCTTTAGATTCAACGAACTCTTCAGATTCAACGAATTCTTTCGATTCAACGAATTTCTCGAGCTCAGCAACAGTCATGCTGAAAACATGCAGTTGAATCATTGATGAATCAACTTGACAGATAGTAGAGATCAAGAAGAGACGAGTCGATCTTTTCTCTTGCGTAAGTAGTGACTCAGACGAGACAACATCTGAGCAGATTCAGAAATGTTCAATCAGAAAGTGAGAAAGATCATCAATGATTGAAAGCATACAAAGAGTTTTCTCATCGCAGAGTTAACAACAGCTACAAATAACTTTATGACAAAACAGTCTTTTCTACGAATTCTACAGTACAACATCAGAAAATCATTAAGAATTCAAGAATCATTTCTAATTAATAGAAAAGTTCGCGAATTCAACATAGTAGCTATACAGAAGCAAGATTGCAACAACAATGACTTGCAGTCATTTAGCGCAGCACACAACTTCTTTCACCTAGTGAAAAACTCGTCATCTCAATCAAGAACATGCATATACATTAACAAACATTTAAGACTCGATTAATGAATAGTAGAAACAGCTGAGTCAGACATTTGCTCAATCAGAATATTAACTTGCAACACAGATGATGAAACGCAGACGCTAAGACTTCTAAACATCTACAACTCATGCTCACTGTTTACTACATTCATAGAGAGATCTTTAATCATTTCTCGTTTGAATGAACTACTCAAGAATGACTGCAAACAACTGATCATAGAAGATTTCAATCTACATCATTCTCACTGAGAAAAACAAAGATGCTTCACTCATCATACGATGACTTATACTTTACTAAACATCATTACAAACGCAAGGCTGAAATTATTACTGAAATCAGACACTATTACTTGCAAAGCTCACAATCAATTTACAATAATTGATTTAGTCTTTAGCAGCGAGAAAATACAGTTCATGACACGCAAGTACAAGATATGAATCAATCTACATCAGAGATTGAATCATCTTTCAATCATCATAGAGTTATGTCTACAAACAATCTCAGTGCAACTCTCGACTTGATGACTTTGAAAAAAAATGAATACAGAAGCATTGAATGCTTATCTGCAAATACATTTATCTTTGAAATGCTCTTTAGATAACAAGACTATGATGAATGACAGAGTGTGCAAGATTATCAGAGTGCTACAGAAGATCATTGAGAAATCTACTTTTTTAACAAAGTCATCAAATCAAGCAAGAGACTTTTGAAATCAAAGCTGCTTCGAAGTAGTAATGAAATCAAGACAACTGCAAATCATATGAAAAACATAAGACACATTAGAAGCATAAAATGAATATCTGAAGCACAATGATCATAAAAACAAGATCATTCGATAAACGAAATGCGCACACTTCAGAACACAAATGCATGAGCTGAGCAAAGCACTTAAATCGATATGACGCTTTGCAAAATGAGCTAGAATCGAAAGTCAGCTATCTAAAAAGCTTTCTCAGTTTTTATCACTGAAGCGAAGCGACATTGATCATATGACAACGACGTTCAAGAAAAAATCGAGATACTGCGAGAAAAGTTCTTTTTCTCATCTTCTCAAGCGAATGTCAACGACATTGCAGAATCATTCATATCTCTGACAGTCTCATTCAATTCACGCATCACAGAAGATGAAGTGAAGCAGACAATCAAATGAGTAAAAGCAGACAAAGCATTGAATGCTTCAGATATTTCAAACAGAGCGCTTCAAGTGAATCTTGCAGAACTGATCTCAGTACTGACGAGTTTATTCAATGCATGCGTAATACACAAGTATTATTCGAAGCAGTTCAAAAAGACTTAGACAATAGTACTATGCAAATCAAAGAAAAGCGACTATATTGATTCAAAGATGTATCGACTCATTGCTTTGCTTGATATCATGAGCAAAGCGCTGAAGTTGATCATGATCAAAAGAGTGAGTGACATAGTTGAGATTCATCACATGCTATCAAATGCTCAAATGAAAGCGAGATGCAAGCGATTTGTGATCTCGACGTTAGATCTACTAGTAGATCAAGTTCACACAGTGTGAGACTGTGAAATTAAATATGTGATCTTCATGCTAAGCTTAAACGTCGTTGAAGCATTTGATTGAGTCACACACGTCAGACTTCTGCACACGCTGAAAATGAAAAGAACGTCAAGCTACATAATCGAATGAACACGCAGCTTTCTAGAGAATCGAGAGACGTCGCTAATATTCAATGAACAAATAAGCGACATGCGCGAGATAAACGCAGACATATCACAGAGATTTTTCATTTTATTGATTCTCTTTCTATTCTTTCACGCAAGTTTAATTGAAAAATGCGAAGCACTGAAAATTAAAATCGAAGTGCTTGACTTCATAAACGATATTAACATTCTAGTCTACGACAGATTCACTGAAGAAATCTGCAAAACACTAAGCAAAGCACACGACATCTGCGTGAAATGAGCTTGCACTCATGATGCAACGTTCGCATCAGAAAAGTACAAGCTTACGCATTTCACTAGAAAATTGAAGAGATTCAACATGACGACTAGCATACAAATAGAAAGCTCAGTTATTAAATCAAAATCAGACGTACGAGTTTTAAAGATGCAACTGAACACGAAACTGCAATGAGACGCGCATCTTTGACAAATAGAGACGAATCACGTCACAAGAATGCTGACACTTAGTCATCTTGAAGTTTTCACATGAGAAGCTATCTTCACAAAAGCGAGACAAGTATACTCAGCAGTAGTGAGATCAGAAATTGCATTTGAAGCGTCAGTCTGACATCAGCGCGACAAGAAAGATGAACTGTCGAGCAAAGAATGCAGACTAGAAACACTTCAGAATCAGACTCTGCATCACGTAGCAGAAGTGTTCAAAAGAGTAAACATCAAAACTCTAGAGACAGAAACATACATAAGTTCGCTACATGTTCATCTGAACATGCTACAGAACAAGATCACGCTACACAGTTAAATCAACGATCGAACGCAAGAAATCAGACAAGCATGCAAACTAATACGCGTTTGTTTGACGAGAGTTAATCGCGTCATTTCTTGCTTACTCGTCATCAAGAAAATAGTACTTCTGAATGTCTTCATTCAAGAAGATGCAAAGATACAGTTGAGATGCAGACGACACACTCTCTTCTTCACAATGATTTCAACAAGTGATAGCATCGCAATAACGCAGTATCACAAAGATCAATGAAATCAATGATGAGAAAAGTACAAAGAACGCGTCGCAGACATCAACGTAATCTCAGCACAAAGATTGCATCTGAGCAATAAGACAATAAAGATGTGTGATGATTTTCAGAAAGCAGAAAGTATTCTTGCAATGCACATCAAAATTGAACGCATAGATCTGAATGCTTATCTGCACTCTAGAAATGTTTCAGACATGAATAGCTTGCGATGCAACTGCGAATGAAGTCATCAGACGATGAAGCATGTACTCATGCATTGCTTGAACTGATTGCATCTGCGATCAAGAATGCTACAAGATGCTGACTTCTCAAACTATCAAATAATCGTCATCATCACGAAGAATCTCAGAGCAGTAGCAAAGATGATGATGAAAACAAAGCTCTTGAAGCAATTTAAAGTGACTAGAACACTCGTTCTTTAACATGCAATCAACGTGAACAAATTTGATACATAGTCTTAAAACTCACTGTTTCAACTGCATAAAGCAGTCGTGTAGACTGCGAGTGATTTTCTACCTCAGAGAGTTTTGTTCACTCGATACAGATAGCATAAAGTTTTTCATGAGTCGATTTAATCGATGTCACAAGAATGTATGAATTTATTATTATTATTATAAACAATTATAAATTTCAGAGTCTGCAAAGAATCAGCGCGAAAATTGCGTTGCAACTGAAAGATAATGAATGAAGAGAAATTCATTAGTACTTTGAGAGAACAAATGTTGAAATCATTGTCAAATCATGAAATGAAATGTTAATGTATAAATGAATACATCAAGTAATTGCTGAATGCATTAAAGAAGATCATCAAGATTTTCATTCTTTGAGCAAAATCATACAAGATGATTAAAGCAGAATGAACAAAGAAGTGTATGAAAATCATCGAAAGCATGCAATGAATGAGAAGAAGTTGTTAAATCATTGATGATTGAACAGAGTACATTCAAGCATGTGACAAGAAGAGTAAGATCATCAGAAAATAGAAACGCAGTGAATATCAAGAGATCATGCAGAATGTTGAACAATTTTCAAGAAAACTGTTCAAAACTGCAAAATGAGCAAGAAATGCAATCACAAATACATTAACTTAAGTGACAATTTTCTTTCTGATCAAGTCAGAATGCTTTAACATCATCATAACAATGCAAAATAAAGTGAAGATGATATTTTAAACTCACTTTTCATCATTTTCAAAAATTTTCATGCTGAACACAATAAATTTCAAGTACTTGTTTTCAATTAAAGATGATGTCTCGCTGATGCATTGTAAAATTAAGAAAGTTGTTTACAAAGTGACATTTAACAAGATGTTGAAACACATGAAATATACAAATAAATAATGCGCAGACTTGTCAACAATACATCAGAATAAATACATTCTTTCTTTGAAAGATGTTTATAAAAGAGAATACAGTCAACTCAATTTAAAAGCACAGTCACAATAATGATGTAAAAGTCAGATAAGAAAAATTATTTCAATGCAAATGTTAAGAAGTGCAATGACAGACTTATTTCTAACAGCTTATTGCAATAGCTTTGAATTCAGTCTGAATTCAGTCAGACTTATTTCTAGCAGCTCTCTTTAAACTAGCATCAGAAATAAAGTTACATGTCATGATTTTATCATGTGTGACAGTATATAAATAAAACAGTCTATGACTTCTTTCTACAATCTAGATAAATTTCATCAGATATGATACTGTTCACTTTACTCATTCAATAAATTATGAGTTCAATTAGCAAGAAGCTTTCAACATAATTAAATTAAAACACTTTAAGCATTTAATGCTCAGCAACTTGATACAAAATTTATTCAAATGAGCAATCAACAATCACTTACTATGCATCTTATAAGAAGACAAATAAGTACATTGATTTAAAGAAGTTCAGTGAAATTCAACAGCTTACTATGCATCTCATGAGAAGATAAATAAGCATTCACATCAAGTCAATAGTTTACTATGAGTTTTCAAGAAAGTGAACAAATAAACACATTTATTATGTTAAAGAATGCATAAACTTTCATCATCATTGACGAGATTAAATTCTTTTCACTTCACTCGTCAATTTATTTAATATCTTTATTTTTTTTTCTTTGATTTTAACAACAAGCTGAGTCTACATTGCACATCATGAACTTCAATGACTTCTTTGTTAAACGACAATCTGTTCTCATTCTCACTTGTAAGAACTGCAATCAATGATTTTCTTTCATGAAGAGATGACTCATTGAAAAAAACTTGTGATTTATTATTGAAGACAAGTTTGACTCAAACACACTTAATAACGTCATCAGCATCATTAGCGAAATTCAATCTCTCAACTTTGAAAGTCAAAAGATCAATGCAAAAGCTCATTACTAACTGATCATTTGCATCATCATTGATGATCAAGAACACATTGCAGACAAGACATTAGCAAAAGAGATTTGAGATGCTTTAAGCTATAAATATAAAGAGAAGTTACAAATCACTGAGAAATAATATCTGATGAACTTCATTAACTACAGAATGTTGATGAATATCTTCATTGAAAAAATATGAACTCATCTCATCAAATTGACTTGAAAGATCGTTGCAACACAGAAAGACATAAGTAATTTATTTAAATTAAAATGTTGCTTTTAAGTTTTACTTCAATTGCTGTCAAATAAATATACAGTCATTTGAGATGTCATTGATGTGCAGAATAAGTCAAATATCAAGAAGAAACTTCAAAAGTTACAAGAAAAGAAAGCACAATTGAAGACAATAAAGACTGTGTTATAAGTTAAGTGAGAAAATAAACATGAGCGCACTGATCATGAGCAGAACAAATGTAAAATCAGTCATCATTGCAAAAGTCTTTCAAACTTCAACAGCAATCAATTGCATCATCATCAGTTGCAATGATTTCTAAAATGTTTTCTTTGTGAAGATGAACATTATTTAGTTGATTGCTTTCATCTGTTTGCAGCTCAAAAGCTTGTGAAGAAATATAAAGATAAAGACAAAACAAAGCATAAAAGCATTGATGATTTTCAAATTCTCACTGAGCTTCTGAAGAGCAAGCACAAGAAACATAAAGTTTACAATGTAAAAAGCAACGACTTTGAAATCTTTGATAACAATGAGAAAGATGAGAATAAGAAAAGTGAGAATATTGCAACTTTGTCAAAAAACATTGTCAGTAAAATTTCTGAATTCAACTGAATTGCAGATTCTGATGTTTTTTTACATATGATTGATCAACTTCAACTTTTTAATGATTTTTTAATTTACATTAAGAGATGCATCATCAAAGTTGAAGAGAGAAAATTGTATGTCAATCATTGTGACATAGCAGTTATGTAAAATCATCATAAAAACTCAGTTAAGCTGTCTTCTGTTCTTCATGTTTTTAAACTTGAAATGAATCTTTTTTTTGAAAGAAGAATGTGTAAGAAAGATCTGCAAGAAAGTTTTAATAATAAAGATTTATACATGCACAACAAGTGAAAGAAGCAAATGATTGAGATTTTAAAATGCAAAGATGTTTACATAGTAAAGAGAATTGCAAACAATCTTGATGAATTTGCGTTACTATTAGTTATGCAGCATGATGTTTCATCAGCATTTTCAACAATGCATAGTTTAATGAATCTCAATGATTTAATGAATTTAAATCACTTTGCATCTTACATTGATGTAATTCATTATGAGAACGAGATCGAAGTTGATCACGATTAACTTAGTTTTGCAAATAACAAAAGCTTCAAATTGTACAAACTGTGACATCATCATTTTGCTCATCTTAAATCAGCAAAGCTTCATCAACTTCATAAGATCATCACTTTGAAAAAATTTATTCTCATTAACAACAGTTACAAGAATGTGTGTAAAATATGTATGTTCATCAAGTTCATCAATAAACGAGAACACAATGTCAGCAATTGAAAGACAAGTATCTTGACTTTCATTTTCATAAACATCTGTGAATCACTATCATCATTTTTCAATAATAAGTCGTACTTTCTAAAGATAGTTGACAATCACTTCAGAAAGACTTGATGCATTTCTTTGAAGCAATGATTCAATGCATCAGATGCTTTGCAAAAATGAAAACTCAGCGTAAAGCTTTACAACAATGTTAAACTTCTCTCAGTACACAGTGATAACATCATGAAACTTAAAATCATCTTGAATGACTGATGTTCATCAATTGATATTGCTTCTCAATACACTGTTTTACACATGTTGATTCAAAATGAAGTAGTTGAAAAAGTTATATGCATCACAGAAAACTTGATGCAAGTCATGATCAAGAATGCTGAACTTTTCATTAAGTTCTGAGCAAAAGCTGCAAAGACAAATGTTTATTTGTAAAATTGAATCATCACAAGATTCTTGATTGATGAAGCTTTCATGATTTCAAAGAAGATATTTATTGAGATTAAGCTTTCAATTGATCATGTACAAGTATGAAAATGCAAATGTTACTCATACATTAATCTCAAGTCATTGTCAGTCAAAGACAAATGAGACAAATTCATGAACAGAGACAGATTTGATGTTTTCATGAAATATGTAAAAAATATTGACAAGCAATATTGTTTCTGAGTTTCAGATTTTAATTGAATTATTAAGAATCATGCTGTTAAGTTTGTTAAAGATAAAAAGAATGAAGACATGAACTTGTAACTTTGCAAGCAGACATTCAACATTCTTTCAGAGCAAAGATTTGTAAAAAGATCATCAAAGAATAACATTTCAACTAACATTTTAAAATTTGATACTTTCATGATTGATATTTCATTTGAATCAATTGATGCATTAAAGATTATCATGATCAACTTAATTAATGTTTCATCTGAATCAACTGATGCATTGAAAACTATTGCAATCAACTTGAATGCACTTAATTTTAAAATCACGTCACATACATCAAATGAGTATGAAGCTCATGTAAATGTTCAGATCACTTAAAAAGTCTTTACATCAAGCATGTTTAAATTAACAATTCAAATATTTCTGCATGTAATCATTTTAAAGAGAAAAAGAGACAGTGAAAATCAACAACTGAAAGAACGTGCATTTAAGATCTTGCAAGCTATAATGATTTGATTCATCACAGAAAAAGTTAATGATGATGAGAGTGATTTTAACATAAGCATGTCATAAACATTATTCAATGTTGATGAATTTGATTCTTTTAAAGCAATAAGCATTTTCATGTTAAACATTTATAAAGATGCAATGCAGAACTCAGTTTGAGAAAAACTTTGAAAAGAAGTGATTAATGCAAAACTTGTAATGCTAGTCATTAATGAAATTTTACAAGAAAAAGTGTTGTTTAAAAAGATCAACATCGTGACAAGCAAATGAATCTTTAAGTCAAAGATGTACATCAACGATTTTCTTAACAAACTGAAGACAAGATTAATAGTCAGAAATTTCTCTTAAATTCATGAAATTGACTATGAAAATACTTTTACATCAATCATCAAGTTTGACACTCTGCAAGTCTTTTTAATCATTGCAACAATGAAGAATCTTAAACTTCATTAAGTTAATGTAAACAATGCATTTACTGAATCATTTTTCAAAGAAATCATTTACATGTTTTCTTCATTAGAAGTGAAAGTCAAATTCAACTGTGTTTTGAAAGTTCTTTGAAGTCTTTATGATTTCAAGCAAGCTGCATAAAATTAACATGATCATTGTGTAACAATGTTATCTGAACTCAACTTCGTTCAATGCATTGCAGACTCATGTCTTTTGATTCATGAGTCAAAAGAAATCATTTTGCTACTATACATTGACAACATAGTCATTGTTTTTAAATCATTGAGCAATGTTAAATGATTTAAGCATGAGTTTCAATGTGTTTTCAAAGTTAAGAATCTGAGAAAAATGAAGAAGATTCTTGATATTCAAATCACTTGCAACAGAAAGACATGAATCTTACAAATGAATCAAACTCACTATTTTCATGATGTTCTTAAAAGACTCAACATGAAACAAGATAAGCACAAGATAACAGATTTTTTAATGAATGAATATGATGTTCTTTGCTCAGTTGAACTCGAAGATGTGAGAATCAATCAGCATAAATATCAACAAGTCATTGAAAGTCTCATGTATGCTGCAATTCACACTCATTTCAACATTGCTTTTACTTTCAATCAATTAAGTCAATATCTCAATGATTTTGCAGAATATCATGAACATGCTTTGAAGAAGTTGATGTAATATGTTTATTTCATCATTGATTTAAACATCACATATGAAGTCAGTGAAAGCATAAAGTTAGTAAAATACTTTGACTCAGATTACATTTCAGACAAACTAGATTGCAAGTCGATTTTCATCTACATTTACATGCTTGATGAAGAATCAATCTTCTAAATGAGTTGAAAGCAAAAGTTCATTATCACATTGATCATTGAGACAGAGTACATGATTCTATCAATCTGCGTCAAGAAAAATCTATAAATTAATCAAGTACTCAAGAACATGAATCTGACAAAGTATCTGAGCATCAATCACATTTACATTGATATTCTTGAGAAGATTACTCATCAATTTGTCTTATTCACACAGCTTAAGAAAGATAATTAAGCATCTTTTATGCTGATTAAGAATGCTTATATTCATGAAAGATTAAAGCACATTGATGTTACTTATCATTACATTCAAAATCTGCACAAGAAGAATCAGATTTCAATGAACTTCATCTTTAGTCAAAATATAATAGCAGATGAATTGATTAAGTCACTATCTTGACAGAACTTCAAGAAATTCATTGAACAACTGAGATTAAAAAGCAGTGAGAATTAAGAAACTTGTAAGCATTGAATAAGAATGTTAAGAAGTGCAATGATAGACTTGTTTCTAGCAGCTTATTGTGATAGCTTTGAATTCAGTCTGAATTCAGTCAGACTTGTTTCTAGCAGCTTTCTTTAAACTAGCATCAAAGATAAAGTTGTATGTTGCAACTTTGTCATGCATGACAGTATATAAATAAAGCAGTCTGTAACTTCTCTCTACAATCTAGATAGATTTCATCAGATGTGATACTGTTCACTTTACTCATTTAATAGCAAAAATATATAAATCAATTGTATTACTTAATACATTAAGCAAAGTACTGAAATTCATTGTATTTAAACATTTGTAAAATGTTGTAAAAGCTTGCAATTCAATATTGAATATTCAGATAAAAGTTTGCAAACACAGATCAATAAATATGATTTTGCAACTAATTATAAAAAAGATACATACTGTGTGAAATGACATGAGAAGAAGAATAGTTTCATTGCTGAGTCTGAATGAGAAGAATGCATTTAATAATATGATGCACAGCAAACTTTTACATGACATGAAAAAGAGAAAAGTTTCTAAACTGCTTCTGAAGTTTGTGAAGAACTTTCTGAAAAATCAACACATCATGATTACAATTGATGATTACATGACGATGAAATGCAGCATGAACATTAATGTATCACAAAATTCTTTGCTATCATTGATATTATATCTGTTTTATAATATGAACTTGTTAAAAGCATGTGATGATATCAAGCTGAGAACTAACTTTACAAACTTCGTGAATGACATCAATATCTTGATATACAAAGAGTTTATGAAATGCAACTGCAGAGTTTTTAGCGAGATTTATGATAAATGCAAACAGTAATCAAAAACGCATGACATCAAATTCTTAATGACAAAGCATGAGCTGATTCACTTTATGAAAACTTCTAAATGATTTAATATGAAAGTTGATGTAAAGTTGATAAAACATCAGATTAACTTGAAATCAGATATCAGAATCTTGAAAGTTCAACTGAACTTTAAGCTGAAATGAGTGATTCACATGCATCATGTTGATACAAAACTAGTGATTAAACAAAAAATCATGCAAACAATCATCAAGTTTACTTAAGATTCATCAGTGATAACAAGTAAATAAATATACTTTGTGATAATGCGCTTTCTGCTTAGTCATAAAATCATTATATGATATACATCACAGAGAATGAAAGATCATCAAAAGAATGTGAACATTAAGCTGAGATCAATGCAAGAAAGAGCATTGTGACAGATCATCAATGTTTATCAAGTGATATTAACAGAAACTCTATAAATGAAAATAAACATGATGTCAATAAGTATTCACTTATAAAAGCTGATACAAAGATTGATAACAAACATGAACTTTTGAAAATCAGATGAAGTTATCAAGACAATAATGCATTGAATTTGTAATAACTTAACATTCAAAAAAGATTGAAAATCAACGCTGCATAAAACATCTTTACAGCTGAAGCAAAAGTGAATGAAAGAAATACTTAAACAAATGAAGATGAATTGAAGTCATTTTTACACAGTGATTCTCTGATCAAAGTCATCAAAGATAATTATAGTTGCAAATAAGAAAATGTCAATAAGATAACATAATTTTGATACATTCATATCAAAGCAAAAAGTTTACTTGAATGATAATGACAGCAGAAATGATGTTACAGCAATTGCAATGAAAATGAACTGAAAGCTAAATAAAAGACTGAGAGAATTGACTTTAATCATCACTCATCATGATGAGCTGAAAGAATTAGTTGCAAGAGCAAAACATCTTGCAGATGTAATGACAGTGAATCAAGAGTGTCATGAAAAGATATACAAAGTATACAATGATAATCAGATTTCTCTGAAAATAGTGAAAGTTATGATATCAACAAAAGATCAAACACGTCTGTAATGAGTTCAAATTGCACATAAGAGCATTTGATTTTAAGAAGTTATGCTGAAGCTACATTAAGTAGCAAAACATGCAGAAGTACTTGAAAATGAAGTGATGAACAAGATAATTAATGATATACATGATTTGTCTTTATTGTTGATTGATCATCAATGCATTGAAGTGATAACAAGATTGATGTTCATACAGAAACAGATCAAACAAACATGAAGAATAATCTGAAAAGAGAAATTCAACGCAGCTCATTTTCAATATCTGACATCAAAGATGACATATTGACATATTGACATCTGCAACTACACAAGAGTTATGCAAAGTCTCACAGCGCATTATTGATGCAGCTACACATTAAGAAAATTGACTTCAATCAATTTCTACATGAAAGATGAGTACTTAAAGTCACTACAACAATGTGCAAGTGCAACAAAGATTAAATGTTGATCAAGCATGTTTTATTAACATGTTTCAAATAAAAAACAGAATGAAAAATGATGCAACATGAAGAGAACATCATGAACTTGAGAAAGCTTCTAGAAATCAGAAGCGTGATGACAGTAATCATTTGAATGATATTCTCAACAAGCATACTGAATTAATTTCAAACTGTAATGTCATTGAAGAATTAAATGAAAGAGAGAAAAAGTAGAAAAGAACAAGCTCATAAAGTTCTTGCATTGAGAACAGTTACAATATAGAACGCAGAAAAAGCGATAGTAGATATGAAAAAAGCGCTACGCTAGCGCAGCATTCGCTACAATATATAAAATCTCACATAGATTCATAATGAGTGTTGAATCGAGTAAGAATTAAAAAAAAATTATCTTTTTAATAATAATAATAATAAATTCATACATTCTTGTGACATCGATTAAATCAACTCATGAGAAACTTTATGCTATCTGTATCGAGTAAACAAAACTCTTTGAGATAGAAAATCACTTGCAGTTTACACAACTGCTTCACGCAGTTGAAACAGTGAGTTTTGAGACTATGTATCAAATTTGTTCGCGTTGATTGCACGTTAGAAAATGAGTGTTCTAGTCACTTTAAATTGCTTCAAGAGCTTCATTTTCATCATCATCTTTGCTACTACTCTGAGACTTTTCGTGATGATGACGATTATTTGATAGTTTAAGAAGTCAGCATCTTGTAGCATTCTTGATTGCAAATGCGATCAGTTCAAGCAGTGCATGAGTACATGCTTCGTCGTCTGATGACTTTATTCGCAGTCGCATCGCGAGCTATTCATGTCTGAAACATTTCTAGAGTGCAGATAAGCATTCAGATCTATGCGTTCAATTCTGATGTGCATTGCAAGAATGCTTTCTGCTTTCTGAAGATCATCACGCATCTTTATCATCTTATTGCTCAGATGCAATCTTTGTGCTGAGATTACGTTGACATCTGCAATGCGTTCTCTGTACTTTTCTCATCGTTGATTTCATTGATCTTTGTGATACTGCGTTATTGCGATGCTATTGCTTGTTGAAATCATTGTGAAGAAGAAGATGTATCATTTGCATCTCGACTGTATCTTCGCATCTTCTTGAATGAAAACATTCAGAAGTACTATTTTCTTGATGACGAGTGAGCGAGAAATGACGCGATTAACTCTCGTCAAACGAGCGCGTATTAGTTTGCATGCTTGTCTGATCTCTTGCATTCAATCATCAACTTAACTGTGTAGCGTGATCTTGTTCTGTAGCATGTTCAGATGAACATGTAGCAAACTTGTGTATGTTTCTGTCTCTAGAGTTTTGATGTTTACTCTTTTGAATGCTTCTGCTACGTGATGCAGAGTCTGATTCTGAAGTGTTTTTAGTCTGCATTCTTTGCTCAACAGTTCATCTTTCTTGTCGCGCTGATGTCAGACTGATGCTTCAAATGCAATTTCTGATCTCACTACTGCTGAGTATACTTGTTTCGCTTTTGTGAAAATAGCTCTTCATGTGAAGACTTCAAGACGACTAAATGTCAGCATTCTTGTAACGTGATTCGTCTTTATTTGTCAAAGATGCGCGTCTCATTGCAGTTTCGTGTTCAGTTGCATTTTTAAAACTCGTACGTCTGATTTTGATTTAATAACTGAGTTTTCTATTTGTATGCTAGTCATCATGTTGAATCTCTTCGATTTTCTAGTGAAATGCGTGAGCTCGTACTTTTCTGATGCGAACGTTGCGTCATGAATGCAAGCTCATTTCGCGCAGACGTTGTATGCTTTGCTCAGTGTTCTGCAGATTTCTTCAGTGAATCTGTCGTAGACTAGAATGTTAATATCGTTTACAAAGTCAAGCACTTCAATTTTAATTTTCAATGTTTCACATTTTTCAATTAAACTTGCGTTGAAGAATAGAAAGAGAATCGATGAAATGAGAAATCTTTGTGATATGTCTGCGTTTATCTCGCGCATGTCGCTCATTTGTTCATCGAATATTAGCGACGTCTCTCGATTCTCTAGAAAGCTGCGTGTTCATTCGATTATGTAGCTTGACGTTCTTTTCATTTTCAGCGTATGCAGAAGTCTGACGTGTGAGACTCAATTAAACGCTTCGACAACATTTAAGCTTAGCATGAAGATCACATATTTGATTTCACAGTCTCACACTGTGTGAACTTGATTTACTAGTAAATTTAACGTCAAGATCACGAATTGCTTGCGTCTTGCTTTCATTTAAGCATTTGATAGCATGTAATAAGTCTTGACTATGTCACTCAGTCTTTTGATCATGATCGACTTCAGCGCTTTGCTCATGATATCAAGCAAAGCAATGAGTCGATACGTCTTTGAATCAATATAATCACTTTTCTTCAATTTGCATAGTACTATTGTCTGAGTCTTTTTGAACTGCTTCGAATGATACTTGTGTATTATGCATGCGTTGAATAAACTTGTCAGTACTGAGATCAGTTCTGCAAGACTTGCTTGAAGCGCTCTGTTTGAAATATCTGAAGCGCTCAACGCTTTGTCTGCTTTTACTCATCTGATTGTCTGCTTCACTTCATCTTCTGTGATGCGTGAATTAAATGAGACTGTCAGAGATATGAATGATTTTGCGATGTCGCTGACATTCGCTTGAGAAGATGAAGAAAAGAACTTTTCTTGCAGTATCTCAATTTTTTTTCTCGAACGTCGTTATCATATGATCGATGTCGCTTCGCTTCAGTGACGAAAACTGAGAAAGCTTTTTAGATAACTGACTTTCGATTCTAGCTCATTTTGCAAAGCGTCATATTGATTTGAGTGCTTTGCTCAGCTCATGTATTTGTGTTCTGAAGTGTGCACATTTCATTTGTTGAATGATCTTGTTTTTATGATCATTGTGCTTCAGATATTCATTTCACGCTTCTAATGTATCTTGCATTTTTCATATGATTTGCAGTCATCTTGATTTTATTATTACTTCAAAGCAGCTTTGATTTCAAAAGTCTCTTGCTCAATTTAATGACTTTGTCAAGAAGATAAATTTCTCGATGATCTTCTGTAGCACTCTGATAATCTTGCACACTCTGTCATTCATCATAGTCTTGTCATCTAAAGAGCATTTCAAAGATAAATGTATTTGCAGATAAGCACTCAATGCTTCTGTATTCATTTTCTTTCAAAGTCATTAAGTCGAGAGTTGCACTGAGATTGTTTGTAAACATAGCTCTGTGATGATCAAAAGATGATTTGATCTCTGATGCAGATTGATTCATATTTTGCACTTACGTGTCATGAACTGTATTTTCTCGCTGCTAAAGACTAAATCAATCATCGTAAATTAATTATGAGCTTCGCGAGTAATAGTGTCTGATTTCAGTAATAATTTCAGTCTTGCATTTGTAATGATGTTTAGTAAAGTATCAGTCGTCGTATGACGAGTGAAGCATCTTCGTCTCTCTTAGTGAGAATAATGTAGATTGAAATCTTCTATGATCAGTTATTCACATTCATTCTTGAGTAGTTCATTCAAACGAAAAATGATTAAAGATCTCTCTGTAAATGTAGTAAACAGTGAGCATGAGTTGTAGATGTTTAGAAGTCTTAGCATTTGCATTTTGTTGTCTGTGTTGCAAGTTAATATTTTGATTGAGCAAATGTCTGACTCAGCTGTTTCTACTATTCATTGATCGAGTCTTAAATGTTTGTTAATGTATATGCATGTTCTTGATTGAGATGACGAGTTTTTCACTAGATGAAAGAAGTTGTGTGCTGCATTAAATGACTGCAAGTCATTGTTGTTGCAATCTTGCTTCTGTATAGCTACTATGTTGAATTCGCGAACTTTTCTGTCAATTAGAAATGATTCTTGAATTCTTAATGATTTTCTGATGTTGTACTGTAGAATTCGTAGAAAAGACTGTTTTGTCATAAAGTTATTCATAGCTGTTGTTGACTCTGCAATGAGAAAACTCTTTGTATGCTTTCAATCATCAACGATCTTTCTCACTTTCTGATTGAACGTTTCTGAATCTGCTCAAATGTCGTCTCGTCTGAGTCACTACTCACGCAAGAGAAAAGATCAACTCGTCTCTTCTTGATCTTTACTATCTGTCAAGTTGATTCATCAGCGATTCAACTGCGTGTTTTCAGCATGACTGTTGCTGAGCTTAAGAAGTTCATTAAATTGAAAGAATTTGTTGAATCTGAAGAGTTTGTTGAATCTAAAGAGTTCAGAAACAGCGAGAAGAATGTGCAATTGTATTTAGACGTTTCAGAATATCTGAACGATTTATTTCTATAAATTTCGAACGCTTGTTTCATCTGCTGTCATCACTTGAAACAGATGCATCTTCAGAGTTCGTGATTTTCATTGCAGTTGATGCAACGTCTTTTATTCAAAGACATCACACACTTCTTTATGTGATGCTTGTCTGCGCATTTTTCGCAGCGCTGATTCTTTCTGCAGATCTTAGTCATGTGATCAAATTCGTGACATCTGAAGCATTGTGTAATGTGACAGTTCTTTTCAAATAGCTTGCATGCACATTCTTGATACGAGTTCAGCATGCTCACGTTCATTAGTCAATTTGTCATCGCTTTGATCATGATCTTTACGATGAGCAACGAATGAGTCTTTTCGCTATCTGCTATCTTCTTGAGTCAGACTATTCTTAGAACTTTCAGATCTTCATGAAGTCTTGCGTTATCTTTTATCAGTCTTTCAATGATCTTTTCTTGATTTCTTATGTTTATTGTAGTGCATACTTCATGTGTCAGCACTGCAAAGATTCAACGTGCTACATGTGTTAAACTTGCAATTTCTTTTGCTCACATCTGAGTCTTTTTCAGATTTGCTTGAGCATCTGAGCTAACTGCGTAAAGGGAAATATCATCGCTGCTCAGCTTGCAAAGTGACACGATTAGATTTCTTTGATCTGTTGACACGTCTGCGATTCTCTGTAGAATCTGTTCAATCAACTTCTTCTGTATCTTTTCTATTTCTCTTCTGTTCATTATCTTAATCATGACTTCTCGTTTCTTGCAAAGCGACGACAAGTCATCTCTGAGACGTTGCTTTCTTGTCGCTATTTCTTCTCTTGTCACGTTCGTTCATGACGTGATTTTCGTTGAAAGACGTGTGTTTTTCTGTGTATGCAACTGCTTGTTAAGCAGTTGAACTGATGTCTTCAGTTTCTGTACATTCTTCGCGATGAACGCGTTCTGATTCGCGTGATGTTTTTCTTCTGAGTCGAGTCGAAGACATTGAATCAGCTTCAATGCTATCTTCTTTCATGAATGATCTTTGCTCTTCTCTTTCTCTAACGTTGATATCTTTATTAGTAGATCAATAATGTTAGCAACATTTTCTTCATCATCACATGAGTGTTTTGATCTCACGTCTCTGTTTTCTTGCAACAAATCAACGTCGCTCGCAATTGTTTTCAAATCAGCATTGCTGCAATTCATGCAATTCATCGTCGTTCAATCATCTTCTAGATTCACTCTGTCTTGTTTGTAATGCTCTTTTTCAAAATTTGTAATGCGTGCGTTGTGATTGTTTTTTCTTATCTTTTTGATCATAACAGATAATTCTCTGCTTGTTTTAATATCTTGCACTTGATCATTCTTTAATTAAGCAATAACATTATCAACTATTGTCTTTGATTCAAGAACTTGAATAAAATCTTGAGTTACAAGATTAATGATGTGAGTTAAGCAATTAATAAAATTTCATGTTCTGTCTCATTGAAACTCATGATGACTCATGATCTTTTCAAGTTTCTCTTTCAAGATACTATTATTGCTTGCATTATTAATAATAATCTTGAAAAGCTTGTTCTTAATAACGTAGTTCTTCAGAATTTTCATTAGCTTCATCATCAATTGATGATTGATATGCTTAATATTAAAAGATGTAAATTTAATAAAATGTTCACGAAACTGAAATTTAACATTGATTCAATATATCAACACTTTCAAGTATGTTACTCTTTAAGAACTAAATCACATGTTCAAAGCAATAAAGACACGTTGTGATTTTTTAAGATTCATTCTGATTTGATCACAAATATTCTTATAGTGAAAGAGAATCATAGTTATCATCTTTATGCAATGCACAATCTGCAGATCTGAACAAAGCATATGTAGCAGCTTTTGAAATTACTCATTATTAATAATTCAAAAGAATAAATTCAAGTCAACAAAAATCTTACATAATTGATTTTTTCAATCTTCTTGATTGAAGACAGAGATTAACTTAATATGACTTTTCTTCTAATAGTTTGTCAATTTTGCATTATTAATTTGCATTATCAAATATGACTTACTCATTTGAAAGTCAGTTTAGTCTGTGATTGCAAGTGTTTGCATTTTCGCTCTGTCACTATGCAAAAGTCTGATTCAAGATGCTTTTTCATAACAGACATGCTAAAGTTATTAAAAGTTGTTGAATAATTCATAATTTTATGACAGATTATGCAAGAGATTTTAAACAATTCTTCAACAATTAAAGTCAATTGTATAAAGTGATTTCATATATTAAATTACTTATCATCTTTGACTTTTTTGAATCAAAGCGAATTAACTATCTTTTTTTGAGTCTTGTTTTAAATACTCTCGACAACAGAGATTTAAGATCATCATTGTAGAAAAGAATCATCTGTATTTAAAGTTTATTGAACATACTCGCTATTCTCTTTTATCTTGAGCTGTGAGAAATTCTGATAAATTTTGTTTATTGCTTCTTGTTTAATTTTCTTCTTTTTGAAATGATGTGAAGAATTTATAAATCATTGAACTTAACTTGCAAAGTCTTCAGAATGAAGACTATTTGAAGATGAACTATGTGAAATGCTTTCGTCAGACAGATTGAAAGTTGTCAACAAACTAAACATTTTATAAAATAGTTTGTATTAACAACAATAGTTGTTAATAGCTTGAAGATAGTATATAAACAATGTAATGAGTAATGCGAAAAAATAATGCAATATATAAATGATGAAATGAGTAATGCAGAAAGATAATGCAAAGAACAAGTGAACATGTAGTTTTATGTTTCTATTCTTAATACTCTTGACGTCAAGTTTGAGTTCTTGATGAGTTAAGTTGAGTTAACTTGATTTCTAGTTGAGTTGAATTGCATCAAGTTGAAAATATGAGCAATTTGACTTAAATCAAGTTGAAAATGTAAGCAACTCAACTCGATCTTGATTTGAGTTTAAAATGTCAACTTGAAACTCAACTTGATGATCAGTTTAAAACTCACGAAACAGTTCATTTACTCATTGTCAGCAGAGAAGCTCAATGCTTTGCAACAATATCTGAAGAAAAACATGCAAAAAGAATTCATTAAAGAATCACAATCATCAGCAGAATACTTAATTCTGTTTATTTCGAAATTGAATGAAAGTTTAAAACTATATGTTGATTACAGAGCACTAAATAACATCATGATTAAAAACAGCTATTTATTATTACTCATAGCAGAACTGCAGAACAGACTGCAAGATGCACAGTGATTTATAAAATTCAATATACTTGAAGCATTCAATCAAATATAAATTAAAGAAGAAAATGAGTGAAAGACAGTCTTTTGCACTCAACTAAAACATTATGAGTATCTAATCATGTCTTTCAACTTAATCAATGCTTCAGTCACGTTTCAGATCTTTGTGAATAATGTGCTATGATGTTATCTGAATTAATTCATCATAGTATATCTGAATAATATATTAGTATACTCAAAGATGAAGAAAGAACATGTGCAACATGTTAGAAAAGTTCTACAAACTTTGAAGAAAGTTGATCTGTGCATTAAGTCAGAGAAAAGTGAATTTCATGTACAGAGTGTACAGTTTTTGAAATTTATAGTCATGTTTCAGAGTTTAAGAATGAACTTAAAGAAAATAAAAGCTGTTACAACTTAATTAACGTCAAAGTTGAAGATTGAAGTTCAATTCTTTCTGAGATTCGCAAACTTTTATAAATGATTTATAGAGAAATACTTCAGAATCATCTCATCACTTACGAATCTTACAAGAAAGAACATATCGTTCATGTGAACTGAGAAAGCGAAAGAAGCTTTTAAGAAGCTGAAGAAACTGTTCATCTTTCAGTCAGTACTGATCATGTTTGAATCAGAAAACTCATTATACTTAAGATGAATGCATCAGATGAAGTTATTAAAGCATGTATCAATCAATCAGATGATAAGAAATGTCTGCATCTCATTGCATTTCACAGTAGAAAGCTTACAGACGCTAAATTGAACTATAAGATACACAACAAGAAGCTGTTAGCTATTGTTAACTTTTTCAAATAATGAAAAGTATATCTTGAAGAATCTAAACATCAGATTCAAGTATATACAAATCACAAAAATTTACTATACTTCATGATCATGAAAGTTTTAAATCGAAGACAAATTAAATGATCAAAGAAATTATCATCATATAACTTTCAAATTCAATATTGAAAGAAATCTGAGAACTTGAAGATTGATGTCTTGAGTAGAAGAGCAGATCACATGACAGATAAATTACAGATAAATCAGACTATTCTGCAAGAGAATCAGAATGATTTCATTGTTTATAATAAACAAAATGCAGCTACTTTATGAATTAACAACAAAGATCTTGAGAAATGAGTAAAGCTAAAGCTAGCGAAGAACTCAGTTGCATAAGATTATTAAGATATTATAGAAAATATTGAAAACAACATGAACTTTGAGATTATTAATGAAATACTAACATTTCAAGATCTGATCTATGTTTCAACAAGATGCAGATGAAAGATAATAAATGATCATCACAAGTCAATGATATATGAACATCAAGATTCAAATAAAATTATTGAAAGAATATCTAGAATCTACTATTTCTTAAAGATGAGAAAATAAATAGAAGATATTATCAGAAAGTGCAATGTGTGTATTCATACAAAACATAATCAACATAAACTTTATGAACTTTTGAAAAGTTTCAGCATATCAGATCATGCGTGAAAAAGCATAGCTTTGAACTTCATAGTCAAGCTATTTAAATCAAAGAAGAGAATCATTAAAACAATCTATGATTTTATCTTGATTATAACAGACAGATTAATCAAGTACAAATACTTCTTGTCATACAAGAAAGTAACATTCGCAGAAGATTTAACTTACACATTTCTGAGAATGATTGTAGCAAATCATGAACTATCAGACGAGATAATTTCAGATAAAAACAAGCTCTTTACATTGAAATTTTGAAAATTCTTGATGAATCAACTAGAAATTCATTATAAGTTGTTAACAGCTTCACAAACAGATGAAAAAACAAAAAGAATGAATCAGACACTGAAACAGTATCTTAAATGTTATATTAACTATAAACAAAATGATTGAATACAGCTACTATCAGTAGCACAGTTGACTTTCAATAGCACAACAACAGAAGTAATCAGCATGTCATCATTCTTTGCAAACTATGAGTTCAAGTCAGAAACTCTTAAGAAATCATGTAAATTTGCACAATTAGCTTAAAAAGCTACGCTACAGATAAAACAATTGCAGTTGCTACAGAAAGAATTATAGAAGAACATACAGTTTCTCAGCAAGTGCATGATTCTGTATGCTAATAAAAGAAAAGATAAAAAATCTACTTTTAAAGAGAAAGACAAAGCATATTTACTAAGATGAAACATCAAAATGAAAAGATCAAGTAACAAACTAAATCACATAAAGCTAAAATCTTATAAGATTTTAAAGATTAAAGAATTGATTAACTACAAGTTAAATTTGTCAGCATTTATGAAAATACATTCAATATTTTATATTTGTTTATTGAAGTCTGCAGATGCAAATACATTAATTCAGACAGAATCTTCAGAAATTGATTCAGAGAATCAGAACGTTGAATACAAAGTAGAAAATATACTAAATCAGCAAGACATTAAAGATCAGTCTTATTGATTGATCAAGTGAAAAGATTATGATCATATTAAAAACACTTGAAAATCAGAGAAAAATCTCAAGAACTATCAAAGACTTCTTCAACAGTTTCAGCAAAGAAATTCAACAATCAGTTGAAATCAGAAGAGATTTTGAGCTGTTCAAAATCAACGTTAAGAAGAAAATCACTAATAAATAACTCAATCATTTAACAACGTTCATTCTTCTTAAGTTCTTTAATATTCTTGAACTTTCATTATATCATATTCTTTCAGTAAGACTCAATTAATTCTTGTTGCTTTTGCAGATGAGCTGCTTTAGTCAAAGTCTTACTCAGCTCAGCATGAAGATGAGTTCATTTTTTATGAACTCACTTTCATTCAGTTTCTGAGACAATCAGATTGCATTTGCAATCTAAATATACACACTTGACACAACAATCAAAGTCAGTGTTAACATGACACTGTTATGAGCATATCAAGGCTGAAAAAGACTGAAGCTTTAATCAATTCATAAAGTATACTAGCAAGTACTCTGCATATTGATTAGAGCTAGTCAGTGTCTTTAGCTCAGATCTGACTCAGTCTTTATTTTCTTTTTCCAACATTTTTTTGTTCAACATCATCTTTCTTTCTACATCACATTCTACTCATGTTACAAACACATTTTCTTCAAGCTTAACGCAGTCTTTGAATATTACTTAAATAAAAGCTTTTGTACTCATCTTCTTCTGTATTCTTAATATTCAGTTATAGTTATCTTTAAAGATCAAGCACTATTCAATTCTGACTTTCGCTGATTGACTCATTTAGACACGATTCTGACATTATATTAAGAATTCGTTAATCACATGATACTGATCTCATTATTCATTCAACATACTCGTACAGACAGAACGAATCTAAAGAAATTCATTTATCTGATGATCAATGCAATTGAAAGACTAAACAACACTAAAGAGTTTGATAGAATCAACGACAAGACTGTTTGAATCGCTAAACAACTTATTGCTCACTAAGTATGCAAAGTTCACTCAATCAAGAGAATCAACTCATTCTTATGAAACAGACGAGTGAAAATAAGCTGTTCAACTCGATTAAAAGAATTGATGATAAAGAATCTTCGTGAATTGCTTGAGAATCATTCAAAAACTCACAAATCAAAAATATTCTTCTAATCAACAACATTCTTCTCTAAAGATTAAACACTTGATCATACGTTTTCATTAATACTGTCAAGCATCATCATTCACTTGATCTCATTCTTTCTTCAAATTTCATCATGTCAAAACGTTCATCTATCAAAGAACATTTCAAAGAATTTCAAAGTCACTTTTCTTAAACTTTTGAGACTGATTCATCAAAATTCTCTAGTGCTGAATCATTCATCAATGAAGATGACAAGTTATTTGCTGAAACAGTAATACTTTCTGTTTCTATTGAAAACTGAAAGACTTGATGCATGACTCTCGACAGAGAAACAGATCAACTCAACAAGCTGAGTAATCAACAAGATGATGAAATCAAAGAGTTGAAGACTAGACTTCAAACTAAAGAAATCACTTCTTCTGATTTCATTTACTCTGAGCGTTCTAGATTTCAGAAAATATTTGATTCTTTCTGATTTACTGACGAAAAGAATTCTACTTGGGAAAACTAATACGACAAAATTCAGAATAAACTAAAGATCAACGTTGATCTCTTTTCAAATGAATGAGTCAAACTGAGCTATGTACATTTCAGATTATTTGATGACGCAGCTGATGTCGCTCAATCTAGATGCAAACGTGACTATGTCAATCTTTATAAGATCATCAATGATCTTTTGAAAGAACTAGCTGAGTTGTTCAATGATTCAGATAAGAAAGTCAACTTTCATAGAGAATATTACAACTTGATTCAAGAATCAAAGAAGTTCAGCGAGTTTTACACTCAGTTTCAACGATTATCTTTCTATTTGAAGTATCACGAAAAGCAACTGATCATCAATCTGAAAGATAAAATAAATTCTCATCTTTGATTCATTTGAATAAATCAATTAGTTCAATTTGATTCTCTTAAAGAGATTCATTTCTATCTGATTCATTTAAATAATGATCAGCGAGTCATTTGAGAAATCAAGAACAAAGTTAATCTCATTAAACATGTCAATGATTTGTCAAAAATCATCTTTCATAAAGTTGTTATTACTCAGTCAGTTGATCATTCAAAATCTGATCATTTAAAGTCGTGTAACATGATTTTAACTAGCATCAAAGAAGCAGACGTTCTAGTTAAAACCTGTTTCATATATCATAAATCAGATCATAGCTCTAAAGAATGCTCTGATCAATCTACTAGAATCAATGCAGTGAACAATAAATATGATTGTTTTGAGTTCAATTTCAATTCAAATTTCGATTCAAAAAACTAGTCATCTTTTTAAAAATCATTAAAGAAATAAAGATTATATTTTTGTGCAAACTAGATGAAATTCTATCAGAAGAGAATTACTTTGAAAAGTTGTTTCTAATTAATGTCTTTCTCAACTTTCAGAATCGATCTTTTAGTCTTCATTCTCTGATAGACAGTGATTCAGTTACTCATATGCTCATACACACTAATTTAGTCAATAGAGTATGCAAGAAACTAAAAATTCAATCTATATCATTGATAAAAGAGAAGTTAATAAGAGACTATGATGAAAAGATATCTAAGAAGATCATCACTCATAAAATTCTATTCAATCTCATCATCAAAAGTCATAAGAAATTGACTGTATCAATGCTGATAACTGATATCAATCATCATGAAGTCATATTGAATAAGCTTTGAATAAACAAAAACGAAATATTATTGAATATGCAAAACGACGTCATTGTTTTTTCAAATCAATTAAATACTTCTATTTCAATTTTTTTAATTCTTCTCAATTCAAAGCACTCAAGTTAATCATGATCAACTTTGTTCTCTTTTATCATTCAGACTAAGATCTTTATTATGCTCAAACAATCTGTTTCAACTACGACTAAGAAAGAATCATTCTTGATTCGAAGCATAAATGCAGCTTTGTTCAAAACTCTACTGAATTGATCAAAGAAGAATCAGACTGAAGTCTTTGTTTTATTCATGACTGATATTGATAGAGAAATCACGTACAATACTCAGTGCAATTTGAACGCTTTAAACGTCTCTTTAATCAATGAAACGACTCAGAATTTGAAAGATATTAAAGCAAAGCTGTCATCAAAATATCATGAGTTTCTAGATGTTTTTGAT
>JAABUV010001173.1_pt1 | contig 38478 bp, 37 predicted proteins | sample 5559971 | NCBI WGS metagenome assembly JAABUV01 (sample SAMN10711881, study PRJNA513362) | rock metagenome | isolation source: Antarctica rocks | place: Antarctica: Victoria Land, Knobhead nord | collected 2015-12-19
TCCGTAGCTTCTGGTTTTATACCTGCCACATGTGCTTTATAGAAGATAAATCAGATAAAGATGCACAATTGAAGTAATGCTTCAAGTAGATCTTCAGAGTGACTTTTTCGTTGATATTTTCAAGCACATTGTAGAAATGAATATTCGACTTGAAATTATAATCTACTGCAGCTCAGCAATGCTGTCTCTTTAAATTCTTGTTCTTGAATGAATTTATCTTCTGTATGCAATTTACATCAACAAATTTTATTGAATGTTTAATCACGTAATTAAATAATAATTTAAATAATTTATTATTTTGATTAATCTTTCGTCTAGACTGATCGCGTCGAGTCGGGTTGGAATTTTTTTGGAAAAGTGTCGAGTCGGATTGAGAAGTTGAACCCGAGCACTCGGGTCGAGTTGAGAAGCTTGACTCGATAATCCGATTCGAAAACCCGATTCGACCCGACAAGATATTAGATAGGTGTAAATAGCTTGGTCGAACAGCCTTCATAATCCCCTTCATGACTTTCTACCATGTTTCCTCGTGATGACTCCCTACCAAAGTCAAACGATCTTTATGTTTTTTCTTCATGTTCTTCTTCATGTTTCTCTTCATGTTCTTCGTCATGACTTTCTTCATGTTTCTCTCTATGTTCCCCTTCATGTTTCCCGTCATGACTCTCTTCATGTTCCCCTTCATGTTTCTCGTCATGACTCTCTATCAAACGACCTTCATGTTCTTCTTTATGACTTTCTATCAAATAATCTTCATGTTTCTCTTTATGACTTTCTATCAAACGATCTTTATGTTCCTCTTTATGACTTTCTATTAAAAGATAATGCAAAAAGGTAATGCAAAAGTCAAAAATCGGAAAATTTTCTATATTTAGCTCTCTTGACGTCAAGCTCGAGTTCTTGACGAATCGAGTCAAGTTGACTCAATTCTCAATCGAGTCGAGTCGCGTCAAGTTGAAAATATGAGCAACTCAACTTGAATCAAGTTAAAAATGTGAGCAATTCAACTCGATCTTGATTCAGATTCAAAATGTTAACTTGAAACTCAATTTGATGATCAGTTTACTTTCATCTTATAAATTCACTTTGACGTGATTAGCTGCAAGTGCATGCTTAATAGCTTAAATAACACTGCTAACACTGCTGACATTATTTATCACATTAACATTGTTTATCACATTGACATTGTTTATCACATTGACATTGTTTATCACATTGACATTGTTTATCACATTGACATTGTTTATCACATTGACATTGTTTATCACATTGACATTGTTTATCACAATTTAATTATTTAAGTAATAAATTTAATTTTGCTCATTTTAATTTTACAATTTATCTTTATATTAAATGCATTGTATTACATTATTTTATAATAAATTATTCATATTTTAAACATTATATTTATCATTTATATATTTAAGCTAATTATCATTATTTTTAAAGTAATAAATTGTGATGATTGAGTTTACTAAATGAATAGATGAAATCTATAAAAATCATATGACAATGTGATATTTTAAGCAGACACAGAATGAGTATATATTATAATAAAGCTAATTATTAAGAAGTTCTCAATAACTCAAGAGAATCAATCGACTATAAAGAGTTTATCAAGCATTGTCAAGTTGAACACAACATAATTCATGATATATTAAGTTGAAAATATGACGTGATTTAAATGATGTCTTGACAGAGTCACAGAGTTTCAGAGCTAACTCAGATCTGATTTTCAATTCAATCTCTGACTTTAGTCTTTGATTTAATCTTTAATTGTCAATTCATCATGATAATTATCTTCTTTTTTAAGTGAGTTCATTCTTGATTTCAATAATCAATGTCTTGATTTATCTTGATAAATAATGATGTATACTCATGATTTCAATTTAGAAGCTCTCGATAAAAATCTTCAAATCTTTGTGAGAAAACAAGAAAAAAAGAAACTTTCAATTGAATAATGATTCATCTTCAATTATAATGCGTGTAGATAACATTATAAATAGTATATGTGATGTGTAGTTGACATAAATGACAACATCAATCATGTGTGAATGATGCATAAAAATTGCTTGTCTTTTGATTAAATTGTGTTATTGAAATAATAAAGCATAAACAAGAATGAATAATAATCATTGTTTTGTTTATCATTCTTTCAGTTTCTTTCAATCTTCATTTTCTTTTCATTTCATCGTCATTCTGTATCAAAGTTCTTTTTTAAAACTTTGATAAAAAATTGCTTGTACAGATAATTATATTAGTATTTACTTGAAAAAACTCTGTTTCAAGTATTGAAATGACGTGCGCTCAATTTATGATGATTTCAAAGATGCAAAAAATCAACAAAGTTAATAATAAAGTTAATGATAAAGCTGATGACAAAGCTGATGATAAAGCTGATGATGTAAGTAAGATATACAATGCTTATTCTGAATTTCTTTGATCAAGACTGCAATTTAACAATCATAGATCATTGCAAAGAAGTTTACTCTTTAACATTTTTGCAATCATGTGACATCATTTTCTGTTTTGAAACTCATTACATCTGTTGATTTTGAAGATAATTTGAATGTCTCTGATGAAGAAATGAATGAAGAAATGAGTTTTGATGCTTTCTCAGCATCAGAGCTTTTGCTTGATTCATCTTGAACTTCTAGTAATAAAAGAATGATAAGTTGAGTATTCAGCATTTAGATGTCGTTACTGATTCTTTTCAACTTTCAATTATAAAGATTAGCGAAAGAAGTGTTGATACTTTTAAAATATTGAACAAAGTAATGTGCATTAAATGTGCACATAGATTTTATGATGAAAAGTAGACTGATCGCGTCAAGTCAGGTACTCGAGTTCAAGTCGAGTATTCGACTTGAAAAGTGTCGAGTCGAGTTGAAATTTTTTTGAAAAAGTGTCGAGTCGAGTTGAGAAGTTGAACTCAAGCACTCGAGTCGAGTTGAGAAGCTTGACTCGATAACTTGACTCGAAAACTCGACTCAACTCGACAAGATATTAGATAGATGTAAATAGCTTGATTAAACAGTCTTCATGATCTTCTTCATGAGTTTCTACCATGTTTTTCCGCCATGACTCTCTATCAAAGTCAAACGATCTTCATGTTTCTCTTCATGTTTTTCATCATGACTTTCTTCATGTTTCTCTTCATGTTTTTCATCATGACTTTCTTCATGTTTCTCTTCATGTTTCTCTTCATGTTCTTCGTCATGACTCTCTTCATGTTTCTCTTCATGTTTCTCTTCATGTTTCTCTTCATGTTTCTCATCATGACTCTCTATCAAATGATCTTCATGTTTCTCTTTATGACTTTCTATCAAATGATCTTCATGTTTCTCTTTATGATTCTCTATCAAACGATCTTCATGTTTTTCTTCATGACTCTCTATTAAAAGATAATGCAAAAAGATAATGCAAAAGTCAAAAATCGGAAAATTTTCTATATTTAGCTTTCTTAGCATCAAGCTTGAATTCTTGACGAGTCGAGTCGAGTTGACTCAATTCTCAGTCGAATCGAGTCGCGTTGAATTGAAAATATGAGCAACTTGACTTAAGTCAAATTGAAAATGTGAGCAATTCAACTCGATCTCGATTCAAGTTCAAAATGTCAACTCAAAACTCAACTTGATGATCAGTTTAATGAAAAGACAGCGCAAAGCTGCAACATCAAGTTTCATGAAAAAGTGATGTATTGATGCTGTGTCTGATGCACAAAGAAAGATGTTTCATGCATTATGATAAGTAAACTTATTCAATGCGCTCATTAAATGCTTATGTTTGAATTCTTAAATTTTGAACATATGCATTTAAACATTAAATGAGTCTTTTTGACTTAAAATAATATTCAAGACTGCATCAGAAAATGATGATGTAATCTTTATTATGATTTTTACAATTAATTAGATAAAACTGAAAAAGAAGTTTATGATTGCAACATGTATGAAAGATCATTTAAATGACATTTGCAAGTCTGAGTCATTTAATGTACAGAAACTGCAGCTGAAAGAAGTAATAATAGTTAATGACATTACTTGCAATGCACTTGACATGTTTCACTATTCTGTATGTTTTATCATGTTTCAATATCATTTGATCACAGTTTTATAACTAACATGATATATTTATAAATGAATCTGCTCACTCTTGATTCACTCACTTCATGTCTTAATATGAATCTTAAGATGAATGAGAAGAAGAAGATTGTAATTACGTTTTTTGCAAAAGATAATTGATGAAGTTAATGTGATTATGCTGAGATTATGCTTTCATGTTGAGCGCGTTTTGCATCTCTGCGCTTTTTTCTTCTGTCTGTGTTTTTTCTTTTGTTTGAGTGTTAATATTTCTACATAATCATCTCATTAAAGAGCGAAAATCATCATAATACAGTAATTCTCTTTCTTTCTAATCATGAGTTTATGCTTAAAAGTTAAAAGTAAATAATTATACTTTTTATTCATGTTTCAATCTCATTTCAAAAGCTTCTTTAAGCTTCAAGACTTCTTTCATATCTTTACTTAATATTCATTGATTATATTTCATGAAATATTCTTTTCATTGTATCTTATAATATAAGATTTTCTTTCTTTTTCACTTTTGTAAAATCTTTTCTACTTCTTATTCTTGCTCATCATCAATAAGCTTAAGAGTGAAATACTTAAGTATAGAATCATCATTTAATCTACAATTATATGATTTTAAGAGAAATACATGAAAGACAGAATGAATTCTATAAATGATTGAAAGATTCAAACAATACATTTGCTTGTTTATAAATTCTTATATATGAAAGAGCTTTAACATTTTATTTGATAATTTCTTGCTCAACTTCTTCTGCTTCGAATTTTTTGCTGATAGCATAATTAAATCATCAACATTAAAAAACTTAAACTTATGTTTTTAATTATAGTACTTTGTCTGAGCATTAATCGCGTTTTATCATCATTGCATCAATATATTTTGCACATCTTGCAGCATTTTAACATGTTTTTTTGCTGCTGATACTTCTTCTTTCATAACATTATTCTTGATGCATATGTCAAAAATTGACTCATAATCATACATGACTTTAAAGAGATTACAGCTTAATGAAGAGTGCTTCATTTGATGATACACAAACTCAACTACAAGTAAAAGCGTAGCTCAGTCATCTTGCTTTTTTGAACAATATACTTGTAAATAATGTTTCAATATTTGATTCTATCATTCTGTCTGATCATTTGTTTACAAATGAAAGATGATGCTTAGTCATTATTTCATCTTCACATAAAAACAGATTTCTGATCAGAATGCACTGATAAATAAACTATCTTTATTAATGATTATATTACTTGAGATCTCATATCTTAAAGCAATCTTCTTAAAGAACAACTTTGCTAACTTTACAACAGTCAGAGTTTTCTTCATAAACAGATAATGCATCATCTTCATGTAATGATCAACTATCACAAGAATTGAGTCATATACAACTTTTTTTCATTTACTAAGTGACAGATCTGTTATGAAATTCATAGTGATTTCTTTTCAGAAATCTGTGAATCGAAGTAATGATTTCAACTCATCATATAATAGATGACATTTCATCTTTACTTTCTGACAAATGTCACAAGTATTTATATACTCTTTGACATTCTTGATCATACTTTTTCAGTAATATTTATGATCTAATAGCTCGCTGATCTTGTCAGCATCAAAATGTCTCACTAATGAGTTATCATGATGACATTTCAATAACTCTTCTCTGACAGAAAGATTTTCTGAAACATACAATGATTTATTATACTCTATCATTTCTTGACTATTCAATGTTTAAGCTTCAACGTCATTCTTTCATATACTCATCATTTCATCTGCTTTTAATCTCACAGCAAATTCATCTTCTTGCTGTAAAATCTTGATGAGTTCAACTACAAATTTACTACTGAAGTTGTATGTTGTTTTGTGAATTGTCAATACTTTGACAATTGCATGTGAAATGAGTTGTTTGCAATTAACAGTTTCAGCAACAGAATTAAACTGTTTCTTTGTTACATTGTGATATTTATAAGTTAATATTTCAACATTTGTGCTTCTTGAAGTTGTTGATTTGAATTGAGAAATTCTATCTTTTAAGAAATGTACTTCATCTAAATGTGTTTCTTGCATTGCTAAAGTCATGACTCTCAGCAACATACTTCTGACATGCACTGCTGAACATGTATTCATGTTTTCACTAACATTATGAATAAACATTTTCTTGACTTTGTTAATCACTCATATACAGTAAATTTCATCTTGTGATCTGCTTTTGACATGTTTTGCTGAATATCTTCATTCACTGACACTGTGAATGAACATCTTCTCGACATCATTAATCACTTGTGTTCATCAATGAGTTTCATCTTGCAATCTGCTTTCAACATGTTCTGCTGAATATCCGTTTATATTTATACTGTGAACGAACATCTTCTTGACATCATTAATCACTTGTATACAGTATAGTTTTCTGATCACTATGAATATAAAGCTATTTAAGCTTTCTATTCTAGTCAGCTTTCGCTGCAGAGTAAACAGCAAATGATTCACAAAGATGTTCTCACTCTTATAATCAGATCATCTTGATAACACATTGATTGAGTTTGTCTTTTCTGATCTATGTGTTATTTCAAAGTTGCAGATTGACAATCTTATAATTCATTTAACTTGTCTTTTGTTTAGCTTTTAAACATTCATAAAACTCTTCAGATTATTATAATCAGTCAGAACTTTGACAGTATGATAATTGTCTTTCACATAGTGTTATCAATGTTTAAACATCGCTATTATGATTAAAAGCGTCTGATCATGTATCTTATAATTTCTTTTAATGTTTATCATTATTCTGAATCAGAATGCAATTGAATGTCACTGATCTTTGTTATCTGACTGAAACAAAATACTTGCGACTGCACAATTGAATGCATTGATCTTAATGTGTATATATCACTCTGAATCAAAGTGTTTTAGTATAAACATCTTCATAAAGACGTCGTGAAGCTGATTAAAAGCTTGTTTCGCTTCGTTCAATCATATGAATGAGCTCATTTTTACATCTTTTACACTATTTCTCAGCAGTTCTGTTAAAGACTCTGCTATCTGAAAGTAGTGATGTATAAAATGTCAATAGAAATTGATGAATCTCAGAAAAACTTGTATTTTTCAATATGTTATGATTCTAGCTACGCATCTTCGTTGGTAGCTATGTTGATGACTATGTTGATGACTATGTTGATGACTATGTTGATGACTATCCTGAGAGCTATCGCCGATCGCTCGTCGCTAGGGCATAGGCTTGTTTCGAAGTCAACCCTATTCAGGGTTAGCTTATGTTCTCCTGAGTCATATAGATAGCCGGCTCTTTCCTTCTAGATACTTTCCTTTCTTAGCATTTATATACTCGTTACATTACACTCATATGACTCGCTCTATACTGGCCTCTAACATTATATAAATGCTTCTTCGTTACAGGCGAAGTGAAATAATCTGCATCGATCCCTTCGAATGCTTCTGCTAGTAGTTCTTCAACCCTCTATCGACTTTGGTCTAGCGGCTTGCGTCCGTGCAGCAGCACTCACCTTTCTCCCCTCATGAGCTGATTCAGCGAGAATAAACAAAAGATTCGAACTCGTGCGCTGATCAGCGAGTATAAACAAACGATTGAAACCATCCGACTAGGTCAAAGATCAGCGAATTAACCGTTCATTCAGATTCGCAAGGAATTCTTCGAATTTGTTGAACAATCAAACGGGATCAGTCATAGAACTGCGTGAAGTCTCTATCTCGAGGAGCAAACCCTCAGTGAGCCTGCTTCAATGGCATCGTCAATGCGATGACCTACTCGCTCTCATCGTTCTACCCATCAGTGGACCTGATCATACGTCCACGTGCAACTAGTGAGCCTGCTACAATGGCGAGCCCAAAGTCGATCTCTTCGATGAGCAAGTCGATCAGTGAGTCTGCTTCAATGACACTGTCAATGCGATGATCTATCTTCTCATCGTTCTACCCATCAGTGAATCTGATCATACATTCACGTGCAACTAGTGAGCCTGCTACAATGGCACCTTCCGTCAATGCGATGATCTACCTATTCACATCGCCCTACCTATCAGTGAATCGATCTGCCGACTCGTTCGCGTGCAACTAGTGAGTCTGCTTCAATGGCACTTCTACCTCGCATAGTGAGCCTGCTACAATAGGCATTTCGATTCTACACAAGACTAAGGAAATACATTCATGCGAACATGAATCGTTGAATGGGGGGGGTAATGTTACGATCCTAGCTACGCACCTTCGTTGATAGCTATGTTGATGACTATGTTGATGACTATGTTGATGACTATCCTGAGAGCTATCGCCGATCGCTCGCCGCTAGGGCATAGGCTTGTTCCGAAGTCAACCCTATTCAGGGTTAGCTTATGTTCTCCTGAGTCATATAGATAGTCGACTCTTCCCTTCTAGATACTTTCCTTCCTTAGCATTTATATACTCGTTACATTACACTCATATGACTCGCTCTATGCTGACCTCTAACACAATACATCTTCGATCTGAGTCACATTTTAATGATGTTTACTCTACTTGAGTTTATTGAAACACTCTCGATGAATATGACAAATTCAAGAAAGTTCACTTTAATAATGAAGAATTCACACTTCTTCAAGCTAGCATATAGCTTGAACTTTCTTAATCTTTCAAGAATCTACTTCACATAATTTATGTGATCAGTTTTTTCTATGAAGAAGATTAGAATGTCATTCAGATAAACAACATAAAAGTCATTTAAAAGCTTTGTCAAGATTTTATTAATATAAGTTTGAAAGATGATAGATACATTGATTAAATCAAATGACATGATCATATATTTAAAGTGATCATAATAAATATGAAACATCATCTTTCACTCGTCTTCATGTTGAATTTTGAAATGATAATAAATGTTCTTCAGATTTAACTTAATGAACTGCTTGACTTTATTGAGTCTGTTTAAAGTTTCATTAATTAAAGACAGTGAATGATAATTTTTGACAATGATCTTATTCAGATCTTAATAATTCATGTCTAAATGAAGATTATTATTCTTTTTGAAAATGAATAAAATAAACGCGTCAGTTGAATTAATGAAGTGCTTAATTCATTCTTTCGCTAAAACATCATCTAAATACTATCTCAGAGTCATTAACTCTGTGTTCAACAAATTATACAATAATTCATACAATGATTTTGCAGTGATTTTGATTGCATAATCATGATCTTCATGCAAGAACAATTTGTTGATACTTTTTATCAAGAATACATCTTCATATTCTTTCAATTTAATGAGTAAAGTTTGCGTTTTAAGCGCGTTTGTGATATGATTCATCACATTATTTATTACTTTCACTTGATATTCAATGATTGACTTTTTAACAACGTTAATCATGATAAGAAAATACACAGTAGACTCATCTTGTAGAGCTTTCACAAATGCTTGTGCGAAGAACAACTCAAATGCATGCTCATTCACGTTGAAACATCATGTTTTTATGATCATGTTTATTCAAATACATTTGAATTGCATATTCAACATACTCAAAATCAAAGAAGATTTCTTCTTGTTGATAGCATAAAAGATACTTATATCTTTTTTCTTTATATCTCAGCTGTCTCTCAGTCAATAACACATTTTATAAATGTTAGAACTTTTTCACAAATGATTAGAAAAGACAATGATTAAATAATCATTGAGTAATCAGAGTCTTAAAGTGATCACTCTGATTGCTTGAATCAAAAGTGATCACAGTGAGCATAATGAGCATATTACTCATCTTGCTTATCTTGCTCAAAGATGATCAAAGAGATCATTCAGAGCAGAAATGACTTGACATGATTCTTTTATATTTATATAATGATGATCATTCTCTTAGATAAAAGCTTCATGCTCAACTCATGTAATAATCAATACAGTTTATTGTCTTAGTTATTCTCAGATCTTCAGTCTAGTGATTAGTTTATTACTATACTGATCTTTGTTTATATCTTGTGTTGTTATAGAAACAATCATTACACTTTGAGCATCATTCTTTCACAAGATATCAGAGCATCAACTTATCATGATCATTATGTCATTTTCAGAACGAATCACATCAGCAAATATTACTGCATTCTTAAATAGCAAGTCATTAATTAAGATATTGACATTGAATCTGTACTATAAAGATAAAGACAAGCTTGACGCTTTTCTTATACAAGTGAACGTTTATGTCAGAGCACACAAGAAACTAAGTTCATCTCATGACAAGATATTGTTTGCATTCTCATACTTCAGAAGAAATGTCTTCAAATGATTTAAATCATTGATAAAGAATCACTTGAAGAATAAGTCAGAAGATCGAGAAGACGAGATTAACAGAGTCTTTGAAAACTTCTTTAATTTTAAGTAAGCAATACAAAGAATGTATGAAGACATAAATGCAAAATGAATCATCAAACAACAGCTGTATGATATTAAGCAATTAGAATCAGCATTCAAGTACATCATTGCTTTTCAATCAATTGCAGCAAAGATCAAATGAGATGACTTGACTCTTACAGCACAGTTTTATAAAGAACTGAAGAATGTGATAAAGAATGAGATAGCTTGTATGAATAGACTTGTGACTTTGCATGCTATGATTAGCAAGACAATCATGCTGAATAATTGACAGTACAAGCAAAGACTTGAAAAGAAGAACAAGATTGCTTATGTCTCAATTGCATGAAGCAAGAAAAAGAAGAAGCAATCTTATTATAATTTTCAGTCTATGAGATTAGATGCAATTCAAAAGATATCAATGAACGTTTGTGATAAAACAGTTCAGCAGAACAAAGCATGTTACACATGCAAAAAGCTAGATCATTTCTTCAGAGATTGTACTCAAAACAAGTACAAGAACAAGTTAAAGTTCTATGATAAACAAGACAAATCTTTTGCAGTAACAAAAGAAGATCAAAAAGACAAGCATTAAGTGTTGTTATAAACAGCATGTTATGAAGACAATTGTTGCACTCATTTAAGTGATAAGAAAGATTCTGAATGATATTTGAAACTCTTGCAAAAGAATCGTTTCTATGCAGCAACTCATCATCAGTCAGAAGTGCATGATGAGAAAAGTGATAAAAGTTCGTTCACTATGATCGCGAAATCAGAGATTCTCGACAGCGAAGAATATGACTCGAACAGATTGAACAGCACAGAAGAAGTTATTCATCAAGCAGTCGAGAAAGAAAATCAACTTAGCGAAACTTTACAAGCATTCACTATTGCAGCAGAAGATACTCTCAAACAAGAAGAAGATTATCTTGAAGTAAAGAAAGATCTTAGAAAGCTTACAAATCAGACAAGTTTTATAAGCATGTACAATGAATTGTATCTTCTCTTTAGACAAAAAGAGAAAGATTTTCCACAGCGTATGCAACAGATCAAGAATGAGATACATCAAGTTATTTATGACAAAGTTCAAGATGAGTCAATCGCAGTGCATAAGAGCATTTGATATCGTGACATAATCATGAAGAAATTACTCACAGAAGTCAAGTTCATTAAGCAAGAAGAATATGTACTTTTTGATAAAGATCATATATTCAGAGAACTTAAACAGATAACAGAAGTCATTAGAGAGAGATTTGATCTGTGTAATTCACAGAAATATTCACAGAAGAAAATCAATTCAAATTAATTTCAGTACATAAAACAAGTACTTAAGAAGCAAGCTTCTAGTTCAAAAAACTAGAAAACTCTTCAATCAATAAATTATTGAAGAAGTTTAATCAAAGATCGAAAATCGAAAGCATATTTATCTTTACAAACGACTTGACGCAGTTACAAGTCTGAGTCAAGATCAACGATCATACAGCACGTTTATTCATTGACAGTGACTGTATGAAGAACTATATGTTTTCAAAATTTGCTAGAAAAATGCAAATATCTTTGCAGAAAAAGAAAGAATCTTACAATTTGCAAAACTTTAATGAAACATTCATGAAGTATAATAACAAACTAATAGATCAAGAGACTTGACTCATTCATTTAAGACTCAAACATCATTGAAAGAAGTTACGTTTAGATGTTATGAAGCAGTCAGATAGCAATATAGTTCTAGACATATCATGACTTTGTATGATCAATTCAATGATAAATTGAGTCAATGAAACAATCACTTTTCTTCATATAGAAACGACGCGATTGCACTCAATATTGAAGTCATCAAAGAATGTGAAAATCTTCGTAATGACAGCAAATGATATGCGCAGCGAGCTGAAGAACAGCTCAGATGCACAGATGTTATGAAGCAAAGAGATTAAAAGTAATCTTGCTATCATTGAAATTTCTAAAGAATATCAGAAATATAAGATTCTGTTTGAGAAAGAAAGTGATCAAGAGACACTATTCAAACATCAATCATGAGATCATGAGATTAAGCTCATAGATGACAAGAAACTCACGAAACAGTTCATTTACTCATTGTCAATGAAAAAGCTTAACGCTTTGCAACAATATCTGAAAGAGAACATGTGAAAAGAATTCATTAAAGAATTGCAATCATCAGCAAAATACTCAATTCTGTTTATTTCGAAATTGAATGAAAGTTTAAGACTATATGTTAATTACAGAGCATTAAATAACATCATGATTAAAAACAGCTATTCGTTATTGCTCATATCTGAACTGCAGAACAGACTTCAGAGAGCACAATGATTTACGAAATTCAATATACTTGAAGCATTTAATTGAATATGAATTAAAAAAGAAGACGAGTGAAAGACAGTCTTTTGCACTCGACTAGAACATTATGAGTATTTGATCATGTCTTTCAATTTAATCAATGCTTCAATCATGTTTCAGACATTTGTGAATAACGTACTACAACGTTATTTGAATCAATTCATCATAGTATATCTGAATGATATACTAGTATATTCAAAGACGAAGAAAAAACATGTGCAACATGTTAGAAAGATTCTACAGACTTTGAAAGAAGTCAATCTGCGCATTAAGTCAGAAAAGAGTGAATTTCATGTACAGAATGTACAGTTTTTAAAATTCATAATCACGTCTTAAAGTTTAAGAATAAACTTAAAGAAGATAAAAGCTGTTACGACTTGATCAACGTTAAAGTCAAAGATCAAAGTTCAATTCTTCTTAGAATTTGCGAACTTTTATAGACGCTTTATAGAGAAATACTTCAGAATCATCTCATCACTTACGAATCTTACAAAAAAGAATATATCGTTTGTGTGAACTGAGAAAGCAGAAGAAGCTTTCAAGAAGCTGAAGAAATTATTCATCTTTCAGTCAATACTGATTATGTTTGAATCAGAAAAATCTATTACGCTTAAGATAAATGTGTTGAACAAAGCTATTGAAGCATGTATCAGTCAATCAAATAATAAGAAACGTTTGCACTTTATTGCTTATTACAGTTGTAAGCTTACAGTCGCTGAATTAAACTATGAGATACATGATAAGAAGTTACTAACTATTGTTGATTCTTTCAAATAATGAAGAGTGTATCTGAAAGAATTTAAACATCAGATTCAAGTATATACAGATTATAAGAATCTGTTATACTTTATGATCATGAAAGTTTTAAATCAAAGACAGATCAAATGATTGAAGAAATTGTCATTGTACAACTTTCAAATTCAGTATTGAAAGAAATCTGAAAACTTGAAGATTGATGTCTTGAGCAGAAGAGCAGATCACATGACAGATAAATCACAGATAAATCAGATTATCTTACAACAGAATCAGAATGATTTCATTGTCTACAATAAACAAAATGCAGCTACGCTATGAATCTACAATCAAGATCTTGAAAAATAAATAAAGCTAAAGTTAGTAAAGAACTCAGTTGCACAGAATATTATAAAGAATATCGCTGACAACGTGAACTTTGAGATAATCAACGAAATACTAACGTTTCAAGATCTCATCTATGTTTCAACAAGATGCAGACAAAAGATAATAAGTGATTATTATGAATCAATGATATACAAACATCAGAATTTGAATAAAATCATTGAAAGAATATCTAGAATCTACTACTTTTCTAAGATGAGAAAGCAGATAGAAAATATCATAAGAAAGTGCAACATATGCATTTAAATGAAGCATAGTCAACACAGACTCTATGAACTTTTGAAAAGTCTCAGCACATCAGATCATGCATAAAAAAGCATAGCTTTGAACTTTATAATCAAGCTATCAAAGTCAAAAGAAAGAGTTACAAGAACAATGTATAACTTTATATTGATGATCACAAACAGACTAATCAAGTATGAATACTTCTTGTCATACAAGAAAGCAACATTCGCAGAAGATTTAACATACACGTTTCTGAGAATGATTATCAAATGAGATAATTTTAAATAGAAACAAGCTCTTCACATTGAAATTCTGAAAATCATTGATGAATCAATTAAAGATTCATCATAAGCTGTTTACAGCTTATCATTTGCAGACGAATGAATAAACAAAAAGAATGAATCAAACACTGAAACAGTATTTCAGATGCTATATCAACTATAGGCAGAATGATTGAGTACAGCTACTATCAGTAGCACAGTTGACTTTCAATAATGCAACGACGAAAGTAATCAGTATGTCATCATTCTTTGCAAACTATGAGTTTGAGTCAAAGACTCTCAAGAAACCGCGTAAATTTGTATAAATAGCTCAAAAAGCTATGATACAGATTGAATAAATACATTTGTTGCACAAGAAGCTGCAGAGAAACATTCAGTTTCTAAGCAAATGCATGATTCTGTATGCGAATAAGAAAAGAAATAAAGAATTTACTTTTAAAAAGAGAAACAAAGTTTATTTACTAAGATGAAATATCAAAACAAAAAGATCAAGTAACAAGTTGAATCATACAAAAATAAAATCATTTGAAATTCTAGAAGAAAAGAAATCAATTAACTACAAGTTAAATCTTTCAACATTTATAAAAATATACTTAGTATTTCATATTTCTCTTTTGAAATCTGCAAACTTGAATTCATCAATTTAAACAGAATCTTCAGAAATTGATTCAGAAAGTCAAAATATTGAGTACAAAGTAGAAAATATATTAAATCAACAGAATATTGAAGATCAGTCTCATTGATTAATCAAGTGAAAAGATTATGAACATATTGAAGACACTTAAGAATCAAGAAGAAATCTTAAGAACTGTTAAACACTTTTGTGACAGTTTCAGTTGAGAAACTCAGTTAGTCAAAGTTTGATGAAATCTCAATCTGCTTGAAAGACACATCAAAGAAAAGATTATTTAACGATGATTCACTAATTCTTGTTTCTTCTTTTTCAAGCTTGATGATGTTTCAAAACTTTCATTCAATCATCATTTATTTCTTATTCTTTAAAAACACAAATTGATTTTGCAGATGAGTAGTTCTTGCAGAAATTTCTTGCATCTGCTTGTGAATGTTCAGCAGTTTACAAAGAACGCGATTGCATTTTGTCTTTACTCTTTTTCACTTCATCATCAAAAAAGTAAAATTGCACTTACAATTGAGATGCACACACTCGATGTAATAATTGAATTCATTTTCGATACGACATTTCTTTTGCAAGCGACTGCAGTGTTCACAAGAATACATGACAGCATGCTTAAAGCTCGTACGCTCGAGAAAATCTTTGCAACGTAAAATAGAGTTTTTTGTTGTGCAATGAAAAAACATGAAAGAAAAGTGATTTTCAAGATGAAAATCTTAGAAAAGAATCTAGTGTTAAAACTCTTTTGCAAATGATTAGAAAAGACAATGATTAAATAATCATTGAGTAATCAAAGTTTTGAAGTGATCACTCTGATCACTTGAATCAGAAGTGATCACAGTGAGCATGATGAGCATGTTACTCATCTTGCTCATCTTGCTCGAGAATGATTAAAGAGATTATTCAGAGCAGAAATGACTTGACACAATTCTTTTATATTTATATAATGATGATTGTTCTCTTAGATAGAAGCTTCATGCTCAACTCATGTAATAGTTAATACAGTTTATTGTTTTAACTATTTTCAGATCTTCAGTCTAGTGATTAGTTTATTATTATACTGATCTTTGTTTATATTTTGTGTTGTTATAGAAACAATTGTTACAATAAGCATCATAACAATAAATATTCTGATCATTTATTCAGATAAATCTTAAGAAATTAACATTCAACAAAAGCATACTTTGTTTGATGATGAAACATTGATTAATCACATTCATCTTGACATTAATATTTATATAAATCTTTGTTTCTGTCTTCTGATCTTCTTGAATTACATGCTTTTTATATATAAAAGTCTTTACAAAGAGAATTTCTTGTTTTTTTCTCAATGATTTGAAATGTTCATCAAAAGCTTGTCTTTTCTTGAAATCTTGAAATGACTCATATGTAACATTGAATCAATGAGTACTTGATTTACATCAGATTTTTTTGATCTGTTCTTGATCTTTTCACTTTTACAATCAGTAAAGTAATGATTCTTTTGACTGCACATATAACATGTTATGTTGAACAAATTCTTGCTATAATGTGATGAAGTGTGTGAGCTTGTCTTTGATGAAGAGTTGAGTCTAGTTGATCAATAAGATTTCTTTTGCTTTGAATGAGTCTTTTTGTTAATTTTATCTTGATCATGCAAGTTCTCATCTTGAAATCATTTTAACAACAAGACGTGTTCTTTTTGCAAATTTGTTTTCAATCAAGCAACAAGATTGATTAATGCATCTTGTGTGATAGAAGTTGACTGCACATTAGTAATGATCACATGCAGCTCAGATCTCAACTTGATGAATAGATGAGCTCATTTATGCTCATCATTATACAACGAAAGTTGATGTTTTAGAATGCTCAAATGAGCTGCAAACGTTCATATCATCTAATCTGAACGTTGCAATGCATTTGCATACTGCTAAGTTACATCTATATCTCAATTTATTGAATCTTCAATTAAATTCAGAAGAAAGTCAATAAAATTAAATCACATTTGCTGAGCTGCAAACATAGTTTCTTCGTGATTGAATTAAAGTTTCTTTGATTCATTCTTCAGATAAATCATGCAGTATAAAATCTTTTTCTCATCACTTTCAAAATATCAAGAAGTATTTTAAAATGAGATTTCAATGTCGCGAATTCACTCTCTATATTCTTTTATGATTTTATCATGATACTTTTTCAAAAACATTGAAGATCTTTGCTTTTGCAAAATGATTTCATGATGACTTCATTTCATCATCATCAACATTATGAAGATGATGCGTAAATCATTTGAATTCTTCATGAGAGCTTGAGTAAAAACTCAATGATCTTTCTTCATTATTTCAATGACTTGCAGAATTTCAATCTTTGATTAAATAACTGTTAACTTTTGTTTCTTTTGCAGTTCATCATGTTGAAGCATTACTTATGTTAATTGTTCATCAATATCAACAAAGAATTCATTTTCTGCTTCTTTGCTTTCTGATTTCATTATGTGACGTTCATTTTCTAATATGATGTGATCAGTGATGAAACTCATCTGTACGCGATGCTGACTACAAATTTACTGTTTAACTACAGTAAAGTTTAGAAATTATTAAAAGTTTGAATGACATCAAGATGTTGCATGATAATGAAGCGCTGTGCATTGATCACATGCAGAGTTTTCGCGATCATGTGAACTTTGATAATTTCAATGTGCATGTTACAAAGCAATCTGCATGCAAATGAGAAAGTCAAATAGAACGCAGAACTACAAGGAAAATCGCTTATGAAAATTATTTGATTCAGCATCTTGTCATTGCAATGACAAGAACTAAGACAGAACACTTTCATGTTTGATCTGTTGAAAGTGATTAGCAAAAAGAACTTGAATCATGAACATTCTTTAAATTTACATGCTAACTATGTATAAATCTTGTTAAGACTGCGTGTTTGTTACTACGACATGAGCAACTCACGAGTCTCATTAAGTTTGACATGAGCAAACTCAAGAATCTTGTTAATATCATTTAACAAACATTCAGATACAGACATTCTATATGTAAATGATATGTTAATGAGAAGACTTCATTAAGAGAAGAGAGACACAAGCGAATTAGTAAAGAATGATTGAACTACGCTGTCTGATTAGAAGTGTAACATATGAACATTTCTGCAAAACATGATTGATCTGTATGAGAAAGATCTTTACAGATAATGCAAAATAAATGAGTTGCACATTGTCATGATGTCAGATTATTAACTCAATTTAGAACATAAATCATCAATATCTTAGATAATCTCGATTCATTAAATCTGTTTTGCAGTTCAATGAATCAAGTCATCAATCTAGTCATCATCATTTTAATCTAGTTTCAGCAATTCTGTTTCAATCATTTCAGTCATATGCGTGAACTTTTGCAATCTTAAGTCAATAAAACTACTGTTTAGTCTTGATTCTGCTCAATTCATGTATATAAAAGTTGAGCTTTCATTCTTTTCTTTCATTCTTTGTCTTTCATCTTATACATTATTTGATGTATTGTCTTGTATCTAGATTCTATCAAAGTAATAATAATATTAATCTTCTATATTGATAGTATTTTTAGTTTAGCTCAGTTTCTGACATTACGAAAGATTTACACTTTCTGCAACGTTTTCACATGTTGAAATCTCATCTAGTTATTCTTTCGCTTAAATGAAGTCATCTCACAATCTTTTGATTGATGATGAGCGTGCTGTCAAACAGTTTGCTCAAAGTATGATTGAAAATTCAGTTGAGATCTTTCGCGTAATGCGTGAGCTTCAAAACCAAGTTCAACAACATGATGTCATCACTTCATTCTCATTCATCGTTTTCAGTTCTTCAGTTTATATAGAGTTGAATTCTCAATCTCTTGCAATGATAGCTCAGATCATTGCACAAATCTTAAACAATTAATCTTCTCTTGTCATTCATCTCTCTGTGAACTTTGTTGCTGTCTTCATCGCTTTTAGATTCAAGAAGCTTCTTGACATATCTGAGTATGAAAGAAACAAAGATTAATTAAATGCATGAGAGCAGAGTCTGATACAGCGCATGAACGTGAACGATAATCATTACTTCTCTCATCGAGTCAAGATTGTCTATGTCGAGTCACAACTTATTATAAATAAGAAGATTCACAATTTAATGAATCAATATCGAGTCAATGATTTTTATATTATTTTCATCTTTGTAGATTGACAACATAAGTTGCATCATTGCTGTAACAATTCTTTCAAGACAGAAGATGCTCATTTATATCTTTGTAAAACTTTGAAGCAAAACATGAATAACTTTGCTGACTATTACAATCTCTTCTATCAAAAGAAAGAATGTTCTTTGATGAAATATTTCTCATTGATTGACTGTCTGAAGCGTAATGTTAATTATTTCACTTAAGTCATCATCTTCTTCTGACAAAATCTCAATAAAATTCGATCATTCATCTTTCATCAATGAGTTCAAGCATTCTCTGACATTGATGAAGAGTTTCAGCAGCTTAAACATCATCAATCTTGCTTTGTTTTCATCATCATCTCATTCATCAAAGTCAAAAACATCTCTGCATTGACTAGTAATTCTTTGAATTCAAAGATTGTCATCTCTGTGACTGTTATCTTAACAATATCTTCGTCTCTTTCTTTCTCATTTCTCGATGAGTCAATGAATCTAAGCTTTGTCATTATTATCATTCAAGATAAGACTTTGATCATTTTTGAGATCAAGAAAATTTGCAACAAGTGAAAGCTGTGCTACTACTGCAAGTTGCAACATTTGAGCAAAATCATTAAAGAATGCTCAAATAAGAAGTTCTTCACTCTGCGTATCATGAACATTTATGACAATGATGTTGTCAATATAAATGAAGAAGTCTTACTGCTTGCAAGAAAAGTTTAGTCTTTGAGCTAAGTCACGCTCAGAAATCTGTATATATATCATTTTGTTTACTAGTTTCAATCTTTTCATTCTCACTTCAATCATATAAAAAGTTTTCTGTTAAATCTGTCTTGAAACTCTTTGAATTCAATTCAACATTCAAAGATAGTCACATGATAGTATTCTGTATTTTACGTCAAGCTCAATCTAAAGTTCTCGCTCTCACTCTGATTGATAGTGAAGTCTTTGCTTATGTCTTTATGAATAAATTCTTTGCACAACAACATCATCTCTTTTTGCATCAATTAACTCATTCTTGCAGACTTTGAGAATTTGATGATCAAGTCGCTTTAATCAATGACATTACTCATGTCATTAAAATCACAATGATTCTTGATGAACACATCAAAAGACTATTCTTTTATGTCATTGAATTAAGTCAATACTTCATCATCATGAATTTATCATGACTTCATCATCACGTCATTGATGTCAATTTTGAACACAATATTTTCATCTTGTCTTTCTTCTTCTGTCTTAATTATTGTTACTCATTTCTCGTCAAGATTTATGATCTTAATCAACAAGAAGAAAATTTCTTGTTCAAAGTTAACAAAGTAGCTTTCTCTCAGTCTCGCTCTCAATTTGCTCACAAGAAGTAACTCAGTTCATGAATTACTCACAAGAAGCAATTCAGTCTACAGATTATTCACAAGAAGCAATTCAGTCTACAAATTGCTCACAAGAAGCAATTCAACACTCAGTTCGCTTGCAAAAAGCAATCTAGTTTCTCATTCACTTGAAAGAAGCAATTCAGTTTTCAGTTCGCTCACAAGAAGCAACTCAGTTTCTCGTTTGCAATATAACTTCTCATTTGCTTACAAGAAGTTAATTAATACTCAGCTCATTCACAAGAAACAAATCTCATTCAATCTTATTTCTCATCTGAAACAAGAAGCTTTTAGTTATATTCTTCAAGTCATTCAAAAAGAATATTCATCAAAAATCAAGTGTTGAAATTCTTTTCTCTTTAAAACTTCTGTTGTTTCTCAAGCAGATCAATTCAATCAATCTTTTATACAACTTGACATAATTAAGTTGAAAGCTCGAAGCTTTAATCATGCTGCTCATGTCAAAAACATTGAAGTGTTTAGCGTCATTCTAAAGAAAATTGATATCTTCTTGAATCTTGAGTTAATCTCATCTTCTAGTTTAAACTCTGACAAGTCAAAATCGCGTCACGCGACTTTGATTATCTGTTCAAAAAACAGTTCAACTTTTGCTCAGTTCTCATCTCACTCTCAAGACAGTATGTATGATAAGAATCATCATTTAAATCTTCATCAAATGAAAAAGAAATTTTATTTAACTGCATTCATGACACAAGAAGATCAAGAACGTCAATTCAGTCACAATTCTATCGTTTAAATATTTTAAGTTTTTAAATGTCTTCTTCAAGAAGAACGTTGATATCTTGTCTTTGCATCAAGCTCATGATCATGTCATACATTTTAAAGAAGATGCTCAATTCTCAGTCTTTGCTTTGTACAACATGAGTCGTGATGAAATTCTAAAACTTTGTCGTTATTTGAATAAAAATCTGAACAAAGATTTCATTCAAGTCAGTCACTCTCAGATGATTGTCTCTGTTCTCTTCATCAAGAAACTTGAAGAAGAACTTTACTTCTGCGTGAATTATCAAGATCTAAATGCTATCACAGTCAAGAATCGATATTCTTTGTCTTTGATCTCAGAAATGCTGAATCATTTAAGTTGAGCTAAAATCTTTATCAAGCTGAATATTATTTCTGCATTCAATCGACTTTGAATCAAAGAAGAAGATAAAGTTCTCATCATTTTTTGCACTCGATTTGAATTATTTGAGTATTTAGTCATGCTCTTTAATTTATGTAATGAGTCTGTTTCATTTCAGAAGTACATCAACAATACTTTTTGCAAACATTTAAATAAGTTCTATACAGCTTATTTGAATGACATCTTGATTTATTTCAACAATGAACTCAAGCATGAAATTCATATCAAGCTCATTCTGCGAAAGCTGCAAGAAGCAGATCTTCAGATGAATATAATCAAATGTGAGTTTCACATCACTCAAGTCTCGTATTTAGAATTGATAATCATCATTGAAGAAGTCAAGATGAACTTTTTTAAGATAAACATCATTGTCAACTGACTCATCTTGATCAATGTTAAAGACGTTCAAAGTTTTCTAAATTTCGCGAACTTTTATAGAAGATTCATCTATGACTATAGTAGAATAGTTACTTCGCTCACTCGTCTCATTAAAAAAAATGTACTTTTTGTCTGATTTCAGAAATGTCAGATTGCATTCAACATTCTTAAGAAAGTCTTCACTTTCAAGATTATTCTTTATCATTATAATTCAGATCACAAGATTGTGATAGAAATCAATGCTTCAAACTATGTGTTTGAAAACATTCTCTTTCAGTATGATGAGAACAAGATTCTTCATTCAGTCGCTTACTTTTTGAAGAAGTATAACTCAGTCGAGTGTAACTACAAGATCTACGATAAAGAACTTATGATCATTGTTTGTGCTTTCAAGAAATGATGATCAAAGCTTAAAGACTTTATTTATTCTGTTGAGATGATCACGAATCACAAAAATCTTAAGTATTTCATGTCAACTAAGCAGTTGAGTTATCATCAAGCTCGTTGAAGCAAGTTTCTGTCTAAATTCAACTATCACATTGCTTATCATCTCAACAAGATCAATGATAAGTTGAATGCTTTAACACGTCGCTCAGAAAATCTTTTTAAAGAGAAGAATACATTTGATTCTTGACATCAATATCAACATCAGACAATTCTGAAAACTCATGTTTTAGATTTCAAGATTGTTAAGAATCTCATTCTTGATGTCTTCAACCTCAAAGTCATGAAGTTTCAGTCACAAATCATCACTCTAGATTCAGTTCAGTTACATCTGTTTTCAGTTATCTCAGCACTCTTGCAAATTCTAACTTTCATGAATCTAGAAATTGAAGAATTCAACGTTGAAAACGTTAAGTCTCAGCTAAATCAAGACACTCTGAATCTTGATGAAGATTCTGCTGACATTCTCACTCAAACATTGTGAAAGCAAGTCAAAATCAATGACAAATTCACAGTTTAAATAATTGAAGTGCTTTGTAATGAAGCACGACATCACAACAAGATCTTTCTAGTCGAGCATGAAAAACATGAGAATCATCTGTACTTTCAAGAAAGAAAGTATGTGTTCAACTCAAATAAATTACGTTTTTGTATCATTCAGCTCGCTCATAATAGTGTTGTTGATGATCACTCAGAAAGAGCAAAAAGCTATGAACTGATCAGTCAAGTTTATTGATGATCAAACATTTATAAATATGTTTAACGCTTTATACAAAACTGTCACATATGCACATGTTTTAAGCTCTTTAGACAATAAACTTAAGAATGATTGTGTTTTCTTTCAATTCTTGAACGTTGTTGATATGATGTTTTCATAAATTATGTAAATTCTTTATCGCTCAATATCTTCATGAGTATCATATATAAATATGTTCTAGTTTTTGTTGATCATTTTATCAAAATGAGACATTTAATCTTCATCACTTCTATGAAAGTTGAAGAAGTTATCAACTGCTTTTATGCTTATGTTTGAAAACATCATGATTTACTTGAGTTCTTTGTATCTGATCAAGACACACAATTCATCTTCGATGTCTGAAAGCATATGTGTAAAATGCTGAAGATAAATGTCAAGTTATCAATGATATATTACTCTGAAATCAATAATTAAATCAAGAAAGTCAATGCTGTCATGAAGCATTATCTTCGAGTCTTCGTCAACTACATGCAGAATGACTGAGCTAAGTGACTTTCTGAAATTGAATTCATCGTCAATAATGCATCATCATCAATCACTTTAGCATCACTCTTCTTGATCAATTTAAGTCAGAATTCACGTCTAGACTTTAAATCTTCTGAGTCTCTGCTTAAGAATTTTACGTCTCAAGCTTGAAACAAGTTAATTAATGTTAAAAAGTTCATTAAGAAGATGAAGAAACTAACTGAGCATTTATGTGATGAGATGCTTATAATTCAGATCATTTATGAATTCAATGTCAATCTCTTTCATCGTTCTTGTTCTAGATACTTCGTCGAAAATGAAGTCTGACTAAATGCTTGCAATCTCAGCATCGCTCGCTTCGCTGTCAAGTTAGATGATCATAATGTTGATTTCTTCAAGATCAAGCGTGTCTTCAAGAACAATTTTCTGATCATTGAGTTAAATCTTTCAACATTCATGAAGATTCATTCAATCTTTCATGTCACTCTTTTGAATCATATTGCAAGTGATTCTCTTTTAAGTTAACATCAGAAATGTTAAGAACTCATTATCATCAAGAATAATGAAAGATTCTGATATATAAACAGCATACTAAACTTTAAGTGTGATAAATGCTATAATTCATCTCTGCTCAAGTATTACATTGATTGAGAAAATTACTTCTTTACTTGAGAGTCTTTTCATCTTCTGAATAATTGTGAGCAAGCGTTTAATAAATATTATCTCGTTAACTCTGTTGTCAAAGAATCACATGTACTGTCGTGTGTGGTGTCTCAATGTCAATGTCAAGAACTTTAAGTTCAATCTTCATCATTTTAATTCAATTTTGATCTGACTCAGATCTTGTTTAAATTTGACTCAGACATCTTGTTTAAATTTGATTTAGATGTGACTCAGATGTATTTTAATTTCATCTGTGCATTATTACATTAAACTGCATTTCGTCTTTTTCTTACTCAGATTTGACTCAGATCTTGTCTAGATTTGACTCAGACATCTTGTTTAAATCTGATTCAGATGTGACTCAAATGTATTTCAATTTCATCATGCATCATCACATTAAAATGCATTTCATCTCGTTTCATTCTTCAGATATCTTGCTCAGATCTGACTCAAATGTAACTCAGATTTATTTTAGTGTTATCTGTGCTTCATCACATTAAAATGCATTCACATCAATTTTCATCTCATTTCAATCTTTATTTTCAATTCTTTCTCATCTCATCTTGTTTCTTCTCATCATTTCACAGAAGCTCAATCTTGAAGAAAGAAGCTACTGTCATGATGTCAGATCATCAACTCAATTTAGAACATAAATCGTTGATATTTTAAATAATCTTGATTCATTGAATCTGTTTTGCAGTTTAATGAATCAAGTCATTAATTTAGTCATCATTATCTTAATCTAGTCTCAGCAATTCTGTTTCAATCATCTCAGTTGTACATGCAAACTTCTGCAATTTTAAGTCAATAAAACTACTGTTTAGTCTTGATTCTGCTCGATTTATGTATATAAAAGTTGAGCTTTTGTTCTTTTCTTTTGCTCTTTGTCTTTCATCTTATACATTATCTGATGTATTGTCTTGTATCTAGATTCTATCAAAGTAATAATAATAATATCAGTCTTTTATATTGATAGTATTTCTAGTTTAGCTCAGTCTTGAACACACATCTTACAAGTGAAGCAAGCATCTGCAAGACGTGATATACAATGACAACAACTGTCAATCTTAAGAAACTTATTTCTTCACTGAGTTTTGACTCTTGAATGTCTTGATGATAGAATCAATCTCTAGTCGAAGACATCATCTGTATAGCTTGAGAGAACAGTAGTGTATGTTGATGTGATTAAAGAAGAAATCGACTGTGATATGCATGCATATCGCTGACGAAACGTCTGCAACTCATGCTTAAGAAGTAAACTGTCAAAATCTGAGCAGTGAGAGATTTTGCTCATCTTGAACTGTGAATCTGCTGCGAGAAACTATCTCTTACTAAGAGAGAAATCAGCATAGAGATCGTGTTTTATGTATGTTGCATGCAACGTATGCAACATATTTTCGATAGACGAAACAGAAATTGAAACGACAGTGATATTTACGTATGAACTCGTTAAATGCAGCAAAGCGACAAGCATTTCAGACAAAATTATCATAACGAAAGCAAAACTGCAAGCTATTAGCGATGCAATCATAATGTGCAGCAAAAAAGCACTCAAAAACAGCGAAATTTGAGTGTACATGAACAGTCAAATGACTTTGCAAAGACTAAACACAAAGAGCAACGTCAATGTGAAGTTATTCAATGACATACGACAAAACTTGATCAATTTACGTCAGAATCAGTGTCAAATTCGCATACAGTGAATATCGAGTTGCAAGAACATTATTGAAAACGAAAAAGCAGATCAATTGATCAAAAGTGCTGCTCAAGAATTATCAGTTATCAACAACATGAAAGCAATCATCATAAGCTTCGTCAAAAAGCAAATTTGCAAAGAGATGAAATTACAATGATTAAATGTCTGAAAAAGCAGCATCAAGAAGAAAAATCAGTATCAAAAGCACATATTGAACGTGAATCTAAGTCAGAAATTACTAAAAGAGCTTAGAAAAATCAATAGACTAACGTTTTCAATCTTTATTCAGTTGAAAATGAGACATGACTATTTCAAGAGCTATTTGCATCGATTATCAGAGAATAATTTGAACAAATGCTATGAAACATGCAATGCAAGTCAAACGTCAGAGCATTTACTACTAAATTGCAAGCATTATAGATCAGAGCAGATAAAGCTTAAGAAAAAGACTCAGCTCAAAAACACAGACATCATATTGACGCAGTTCATCATCAAAATCGAAAGAATTGCAACACTAAAGTATTTGAAAAATACTTGAATTACGACGAGAAAATGACTATTAGAAACGAAAGAGTAGAACGCGAAGAATGCGAAGAAATGAAGAAAAACGAAAGTACAATTGCAAGAGTTTGAGCGAGAGCGCTTGTATGTGTAAACTATCGATGTGATTGATCAATGAAAAGATATAAAGCAGCAACTTTGATCAGATTACATGTAACTTAACATACATACAGCGTTTAGACAGTGTCATAGTCATAGACTGCATGCACTTAATGAAGAAATAAAACAAAACGCTCATTTGTTCATCAAATATTAGCAAAGTCTTTCAATCTTTTAAAAAGTTGCATGTTCATTCAATTATGTAGCTTGATGTTCTTTTCATCTTCAACATATGCAGAAGTTTGATGTGTGAGACTTGATTAAATGCTTCAATAATGTTTAAACTTAGCATGAACATTACATATTTAATTTTGCAATCTCATACTGTGTGAACTTGATTTATCAGTAAATTTAACATCAAGATTATGAATCACTTATGTCTTGCTCTCATTTAAGCATTAAATAACATGCAATGAGTTTCAATTATATCACTCAATCTTTTGATCATGATTGACTTCAGAGCTTTGTTCATGATATCAAGCAAAGCAATGAATCAATACATCTTTGAATTAATATAAGCATTTTTCTTTGATTTGCATAGTACTATTGTCTGAGTCTTTTTGAACTGCTTCAAATGATACTTGTATATCATGCATGCGTTGAATAATTTCATCAATATTGAAGTCAGTTCTGCAAAACTCACTTAAAGCACTCTGTTTAAAATATTTGAAATGTTTGATGCTTTGTCTGCTTTTACTTATCTGATTATTTGCTTCACTTCATTTTTTGTGATGTGTGAATTGAATGAGACTGTCAGAAATATGAATGACTTTGTAATATTATTAACATTTGCTTGAAAAGATGAAAGAAAGAACTTTTCTCGCAGTATCTTGATTTTTTTCTTGAACGTTATTATCATATAATTAATGTCACTTCACTTCAGTGATGAAAACTGAGAAAGAATTTTAGATAGCTGACTTTTGATTCTAGCTCATTTTGCAAAGTATCATATTGATTTAAATGCTTCACTCAACTCATGCATTTATAATCTGAAGTGTGCACATTTCGTTTATTATATGATCTTGTTTTTATGATTGTTGTGCTTCAGATATTCATTTTACACTTTTAATATATTTTGCATTTTTCATATAATTTGCAGTCATCTTGATTTCATTACTACTTTGAAGCAACTTTGATTTCAAAAGTCTTTTACTCAATTTGATGACTTTATTAAGAAAGTAGATTTCTCAATGATTTTCTGTAATCATGTCACGCTGTCATCTACTAAAGTAGATGCTGATCACTCAAATGATGTACATCTCTCAAATGACGTTTTTTTTCTTATGTATTCAATCTTCTTTCATCTTAATCACACAATCACATCATGTCTGAATACTATATCAATTTGAAGTATTGTATAGAAGAGATTACAGATGCATTTCATGACAATGAATACAAGTTTGCAAGCATTGCAGCTCAGACATTTGAAGTTTCTGTTTGAATGCTTCAAAGACGACTAGTCAAAACTCACATCTCATTATTTGAATGAAAATCACATGAATATGTTCTGAATACTGAGCAAAGAAAGACTATATATATATATTTGACACATCTGAACAAGCTGTTGATTTCTGCTTGACTGAGACATCTTCAAGAAGCAGCAAATTTTCTACTGCAGCAAATAAATTTCATGAATTCTTCTTGAGTTAAACAGCACTGATCAGTACGATTTCTACAGCAAAATTCTCAGTTTTTCAAGAGAAAACAAACTTCTTTTGTTGCTGATAAAAAGACTTCTCTGACTGTTGAGATGACAAAGCAACATTTCTACGATTTTCAAAATGTGCTGATCAAATATGCAATTCAATTGAATGACATATGAAACATGAATGAATCAGACTTTCATATCAAAGTTGAAAGAGATCATTTAGTGATTACATTGATCAAAAAGAGATCTCTTCGTGCAATTAATTCAAGAATGAAAAATTTAGTGAGCGATGTAAAAATGATTAATGCTGAGAAAGAAAAGATTTTTCTCATGCTCATCATTTTTGAAATCAACATTTTGAACAAATGAGGGCAGAAAAACGATCTGAATGACGATTTGTTGCTTGCTACTACTGAATTCAAATATTTGAATGATGAAAAGATCTTTGACTGACTGAAGCACTTCGATTTTCATAGTCAAAAGACTCAGATAGAAGCTCATAAACTTCTGATCATGAATAACTACAAGTCTCATCTTATCTACGAGTTTCTACAGTACGTCAATTTTCATAATATTATGATATTCACTCTTTCTTTGCATTCTACATACGTTACGCAGTCATTGAATGTAAGAATATTTCAGCTCATGAAGCATTATCATTCAAAGATGATTGATGAGATAATTCAACTTGAATCAACAAGTTTCAACAAACAGAACTTTCTTGCTTTCTTCATCAATTTACGAGTCAAGATCTTCATTGAATTGAATATATGATCAACTTTCAAACAGACTGAGCTTGTTTCATATTCATCAAAAGTGATGCTGAAAAAGATGAAAGTCTGACAATCTCTTGAGTCAATCTCTTCATGAGACTCTTTTCTATTCTTCTTCTTTATAGAAATCACTTTGCATGAATCTAAAAAGATTCAGAAGTTTGATACAGAGCTTTAAAATGATTTAGATGATTACAATATATCAAAAAAGCTACGCGAAAAATTTGATTAATATATAAAGAAATTATTAGTGAAAGTTAGCTCGCTTGCTTTGATTGAACGTGACATTGAAGCGACTCACAATCACAGTAAAGCAAAGACTAAAAGAAACAAACTTGATGAATCTGTTGTTCAAAAGAGAGAGATAATAATTGTTTGATAGACAAGAAATAAAATCACTGTTGAGATAAAGAAGAAGCGAAAAAAACGAGTTCAAGCATTGAAGCAAAAAAAGAAGCGAAATGCAAATGCTTGAATTAAATGAAACAAAGCTATTGCAAAAGACTTCAAATTAACTGACAAGTCAGCTCAGAAGTGAATTGACAAATGAGTCACTGTTTTAAATGTAAAATATGAGAATGAAACTTCAGTAGAAAAGATTGTAAATCTGTTGAGATAAAAAACATCATTTAAAGAGTGTATATCATTTGAGTGATCAGCATTTACTTTAGTAGATGACAGCGTGACATGATTAGTACTCTGATAATCTTACATACTTTGTCATTCATTATAGTTTTATCGTCTAAAAAGTGATTCAAAGATAAATGTATTTGCAAATAAGCATTCAATGCTTCTGTATTTATTTTCTTTCAAAGTTATCAAGTTAAAAGTTGCACTGAGATTGTTTGTAAACATAACTTTATGATGATTAAAAAATAATTCAATCTTTGATGCAAATTGATTTGTATCTCACATTTATGTATCATAAACTGTATTTTCTCGCTGTTAAAGACTAAATCAATCATCATAAATTGATTGTGAACTTCACAAGTAATAATGTTTAATTTCAGCAATAATTTCAATCTTGCATTTGTAATGATGTTTAGTAGAGTATCAATTATTATATGATGAGTGAAGCATTTTCACTTTTCTTAATGAGAATGATGTAAATTGAAATTTTCTACAATCAGTTGTTTGCAATCATTCTTAAGTAGTTTGTTCAAATGAAAAATGATTAAAGATTTTTCTATAAATATGATAAATAATGAGCATGAATTGAATAGTTTTGATTGAATTTTTTCGACGAAAACGAATTACTTAAACTATTTAAAGACAGAGCACATCATTAACATGATGCTTGCGCTTCATTCTGATTGTCAAGAGCAAATGAGAAGCATCATTGATATGATGTTGACGAGTGAACGAGAAGTGATTATCATTATCTCGCAGAAGAATTCAGTCAAGACAAAAGATATACAGAAGAAATTACATAAGTTGCAAGTATTTTATGAATTCAATGAATGTAAAAACAATGAGTTAATGCTTTGAGAAAAGATGAGAAATTTGACAGAAATAATAGAAAAGCTGATGCATCAACGCATCGTTGCGTTGACTGTCAATCAACACATGAAGAATCAGCTGAAGAGATTGAAAAAGATAATGAGCAGACTTGAAAAAAGATTCATGAAGAAGAGAAAACATGTTGACAGCTGAGCAAAAAAAGCAAGCGTAAAGTCAACAACATCATTTGAAAGTCATCTTGTGTTCAACATTAATATATCATCATCAGTGCAAAATTATTGTAAGAAATTTGAAGTAAAGATCTTCATCAAAGAGAAAGAAGAAATAAAGAGAATCATGATGATAACAACAAAGAACATAGTGAAATGAGCGAAAAAGATTGATGTTGACAAGACATTGTCAATGCGTAAAAACATAAAAACAATGAAAAAATGATTGAGATTATTGATATTTCAAGTCAAGATGAAGAGTAGCAAAAGAACATTGAAGAAAAACAATTTTTGAATCAAAAAGATATCATTGAATGCATGTTTGCATGAGATCAGTTTTGAAATAGTGATACATGAGATTAAAGTTGAAGAAATGTCTAAGAACATAAAGAAGAAAGAAATGAGAATGCTTATCAAGATCAACAAAGACATACATTCAAAAATGATGATCAAGAAGATTAAGTGACTCACAAAGAAGAGTGAGCAAAAGAGATACATTTCACTGATGAGATGCATAGTCAGCGCTGAGATGATAAACAAGCTGATCAATGAGAAAGTATGTCATGAGATCGACATAAAGATCACACAGTTCTACGACTCAAGCTGCAGAGTGCATCAGTGTTTAAAGTATCAAGAATATGATCACAAGATGTATGAATGCAAAAACAAGCAAAGATGCATTTACTGCATGCTGAATCATCACTTGAAGCATTGTTCTTACAAACAGATTCAAAACATGTGAAAATGTGAAGTATGTTGAGACACACACAGAGTCTTTAACTCTCAATGTCATAAACAACAAGCTGAAAAAGAAAGAATAAAAAGAGTCATAAAATACAAATCTTTATATCATGTTGTATGAGAGCAGAAAGAACTCAAAGCAACAATGTCAAAGATATTCATAAAAACATTTATCAATTTAAAATCATTGATGAACAATGACTTGAAAAGAAAGCAGAGACACTCAATAAATGAAAGTCATCTGCTCAATGCAATTGTCACATCTGAAAACATTATACTGAATCACTTGATCAAGAAGTCAAGATCACATGAATCAAAGTCAACATTAATCACATTGTTATCAATGTCATCTTCTGTTGAGAATCTTACAAGTGAAGTAAATGCTTTGCAGACACTCAAGAAAATACTAAATAGTTTAAAATGTGAATTTTAATGTTTCAGCAAAAGAAGCTTTGAATACTACAGTACAACGTTCACAAGTTCAGAAACAAGATGATGATAACATTACTATATGAGAAAAAGATAAAGAATTATGACATTCTGATTCTTTAAGAATCTTGATGATTTGATGACATTTTCAGAGTATACTGCTCAGCAACTGTCAACTTTACACTGAAGAATAATGAAGATAAAATCTGTTTCTACATAAACAAGAAATTTGACAATTAGACTGATCATTAAGTTGAGTTTTCATATCTACATTCTGACTCGACTCAAGTACTTGAATCAAATCTTCTGACTTGATTCAAATACTTAAGTTGAACATCTCGACTCAACTCAAATACTTGAGTCAAGAATTCTGACTTAAATCGAGTCTTGATGAGTCGAGAACTCGACTCAATCTTGATGACTCAACTTGATGCAATTAGTCTATCAACAACAACATCTGATACTCAACATGATACTTCAAAGATGTAAACACAATTACGCTACAAACATTAATAAATGATGCACAGATGATTCAGAAAGTTATACATATTCATGAAGCATATAATTCATCACTCAGAAATCATAAAATCATTCATGAAAAAGAAAATCTTTCAAACATTGAAAAGATGCTGCACATGTCAAAAGAAGGCATTCTTATAAAAGACTTCAATCTGCATCACTTCATATGAGAAGAATCATTCTATTCAAGACAACATTTATTGTTGAATGAGTTAATTGAAATGATCACAAACATCAATGCATCGCTAATATTATTTCAAGACACAATTATGAGAAATTATTAAGAATCTCAAATGACAATAAATTTAATCTTCACAATAGAGAGCATCATAAACAGATTGATACAATGCAAAATTAATGAAGAAATGAAAAACTTTTCAAATCATCTGTTGATATAAACAGTAATAGATCTTAGAATCTGCAAAGAATCAGCGTAAAGATCACGTTGCAACTGAAAGACAATGAATGAAGAGAAATTCATTAATATTTTGAAAGAACAGATGTCAAAATCATTGTTGAATCAAAAGATAAGATGTCAGCGCATAAATAAATACATAAAACAATTGTTGAATGCATTAAGAAAGATTATTAAGATTTTCACTCTTTGAGCGAGATCATATGAAATGATCAAAGCAAAATGAATGAAGAAGTGTACAAAGATCATCAAGAGCATGTGATAAATGAGAAAAGATTATTGAATCATTGATGATTGAGTAGAGTACATTCAAGCATGTGATAAAAAAAGCAAGATTATCAGAAAACAGAAGCACAATGAATATTAAAAGATCATGCAGAATGTTGAGCAATTCTCAAGAGAACTGTTTCAAATCATGAAATGAGTAAGAAATGCAATTGCAGACACACTCACTTAAATGACAATTTTCTCATTGACGAAGTCAGAATGCTTTAACATCATCACAACAGCGCAAAATAAAGTGAAGATGATGTTTCAGACTCACTTTTCATCATCTTCAGAGATTCTCATGCTAAACACAATAGACTTCAAGTATTTGCTCTTGATTAAAAATGATGTTTCACTGATACATCATAAAATTAAAAGAGTCATCTACAAAGTGATATTTGACAAGACATTGAAACATACAAGATATACAAATAAAATAATGCGCAGATTCATCAATGATGTATCAGAATAAATATGCTTTCTCTTTAAAAGATGTTTATAGAAAAGAATATAATTAATTTAGTTCAAGAATGCAGTCACAATAGTGATGCAAAAGTCAAACAAGAAAGATTATTTCAATGCAAAAATATATAAATCAATTGTGTTATTTAACACATTGAGTAAAATATTGAAATTCATTGTATTTAAACATTTGTAAAATATCATAAAAGCTTGCAACTTAATATTGAACATTCAAATGAAAGTTTGCAAACACAGATCAACAAATACAACTTTGCAATTAATTACAGAAAAGATACATACTGTGTAAAGTGACATAAGAAGAAAAGTAGTCTTATTGCTGAGTCTGAATAAGAAGAATGCATTTAACAATGTGATGCACAGCAAACTTTTACACAACATGAAGAAGAAAAAAGTTTCTAGATTGCTTCTCAAGTTTGTGAAGAACTTTCTGAAAGATTGATGCATCACGATCACAATTAATGATTACACGACGATGAAATACAATGTGAACATTAATATATCACAAGACTCTTTGCTATCATCAATATTATATTTGTTTTACAATGTGAACTTGTTAAAAGTATGTGATGATATTAAGTTGAAAACTAACTTCACAAACTTCATGAATGATGTTAATATCTTGATATACAAAGAGTTTATAAAACATAATTGCAAAGTTCTTAATGAAATCTATGATAAATGTGAACAATGATCAAAAACGCATGACATCAAATTCTTAATGACAAAGCATAAGTTGATTCACTTTACAAAAACTTTTAAATGATTTAATATGAAAGTTGATGTAAAATTAATGAAACATCAGATTAACTTGAAATCAAATATCAGAGTCTTGAGAGTTCAACTGAACTTCAAGCTGAAATGAGTGATTCACATGCATCATGTCAAAGCAAAACTAGTGATTAAACAAAAAATCATGCAGACAATCATCAAGTCTATTTAAGACTTGTCAATGATGATAAGTAAATAAATATACTTCGTGATAACGCGCTCTTTGCTTAGTCATGAAGTCATCATATGATATACTTCACAAAGAGTGAAAAATCATTGAAAGAGTTTGAATGTCAAGCTGAGATCAGTGCAAGAAAGAGCATTGTGACAGATCATTAATGTTTATCATGCAACATCAATAAAGATTCTACAGATGAAAATAAACATGAATTCTTGAAAATCAGATGAAGTTATCAAGATGATAGTGCATTGAATTTGTAATGACTTGACATCAAAAAAAGATTGAAAATCAAAGTTGCATAAAACATCTTTACAGTTGAAGTGAAAGTGAATGAAAGAAACATTCAAGCAAACGAAGATGAATTGAAGTCATCTTTATACAGTGATTCTCTGATCAGAGTCATTGAAGATAGTTATAGTTGCAAATAAGAAAATTTCAATAAAATAACATAATTTTGATACATTTGCATTGAAGTGAAGAGTTTACTCAAATAATAACGACAGCAAAGATGATGTTACAATGATCATGATGAGAATGAACTGAGAGCTAAATAAAAGACTGAAGAAATTGACTTTAGTCATCACTCATCATAATGAGTTGAAAAAGTTAGTCGTGGAAGCAAAACATCTTGCAGATGTAGTGACAGCAAATCAAGAGTATCATGAAAAGATATACAAAATATACAGTGACAGTCAAATCTCTTTGAAAGCAGTGAAAGTCATGACATCAACAAAAGATCAGACACGTCTGCAATGAGTTCAGACTGCACATGAGAACATTTAATTTTAAAAAGTCACGCTGAAGTTACATTGAATGATAAAATATGCAGAAGTGCTTGAAAATAAAGCAGCAGACAAAATGATTAATGATGTACATAAGTTGTCTCTATCGTTGATCAAACATCAGCACATTGAAATGATAATGCAACTGACACTCATACAAAAATAGATCAGATAGACATGAAGAATAGTTTGAAGAGAGAAATTTAACACAGCTCATTTTCAATATTTGACATCAAAGATGATTCATCAGCATTTGCATCTACATAAAAATCATGCAAAGTCTCACAATGCATTGTTGATGCAGTTATGCATGAGAAAAATTGACTTCAATCAATTTCTACATGAAAAACGAGTATTTGATGTCGCTATTGCAATGTGCAAGTGTGACAGAGATTGAATGTTGATCAAGCATGTTCTATTAACATGTTTTAAATGAAAGATAGAATGAAAGATGATGCAATGTAAAGAAAACATCATGAACTTGAGAAAACTTCTAGAAATCATGAGCATGATGACAGTGATCATTCAAATGATATTCTTGACAAGCATACTAAATCAATTTCAGACTGTGACATCATTGAAGAGTCAGATGAAAGAGAGAAAAAGTAAAAAAGAAATAAGTTCATAAAGTTCTTGCATTGAGAACAGTTACAGTATAGAGTGCAGAAAAAAGCGATAGTAGATACAAAAAGAACATTACGCTAGCACAAAGCTTGCTACATTATATAAAATCTTGCATAGATTCATAATGAGTGTTGAATTGAGTAAGAATTAAAAAAAAACATATTTATGATTTTTGAAAAATCTGTTCAAAGAATTTCTTTTGAATTTCTTTTATTTTTTTTCTATTTATTTTTTTAATCAGAATTTTGCATTTCTTGCATAACAATAATAAATCATCTTTGAATCATTATTCTTTCACTGTTACTTCGTCTTTTACTACATTAATTCATGATAACATTTTAAATGTAAAACATGTACTTTTTTGATTAACAACAAGATTTATCTGTACATGATATCAATTATGAATCTTTTGATTCTATTCTGTGTTTAAATAGAAGTCAGAAGAGTCAAGAAATTTCAATTCAACACAGTTTGAACAATGTTAAAATGTTGCATGATCAGAAAAGTCATCATGCAGAGTTTTCACTCATGTGACAGCATCTTTCTCTAACAGTCACAATCAATCTATAAAGAAGATTAATGACATGTCAATGTCAGTAAGAGATGAAAAGATACTATTAGTGAAAAAGATAACTCAGATGAAAAGTCTGCAAATTGTGATTACAAGTGATCAAAGAATTTGTGACTCATCAACTATGTTGATATTAAAACATCTTCATTACATTGACAATGTCATTAAGTAATTGATGAAAAGATATCAGATAAAATAGTCATCTTAAGTATTAAGAATCATGATTACAATGCTTGAAAAAGTAGTGATTCATCAATCACGTTGATATACTGAAAGAACTTGAACTCATCTTTTTTACTTGATGTCAAGTCATTCATTTATTTACATGAAAAATTGAGAGCTCAAGAAAACAATCAGAATGCATTTTCTTTCATTGATTAGAGTCAAACATTGAATGATTGTGATCACACATTTATACTAACAATTCATTCAACATTTATGTAACATAAGTCAAATCAAAAGAAGAAAAGAGTTACTCAATATAATTACACTTTATTTTCTCATCATGTGCATCTCTCTTTCATCACATATTTCTCTGCTCAATGAATGACAATCATTAAGTAAGAAAACACAGCTCTACATACATTACAATCATGAGCATTATGAATGCAAAGAAAACATCTTTCATCTTCAAATCAAGAATTGAATCAAAACATCATTGTATAGAATATCATTAATAAAGAGCAAAGCAAAGATGATGCATCATAATCAAACAATACAGACACTTTCATCAAGAGTTTATTCAAGCATCACATGTTGAATAAAAGCTATAGATTTATTACTTGATAGCACAGTGTCAATCTTATTGTTTCAACTGCGCAAAGTAATCATATAGATGATGAGTAATTTTCTCTTTCAGAGAGTTTTGTTCACTTGATATAAATAGCATAAAGTCTCTCATGAGTTGAGTCTAAATCAATGTCACAAGAATGTATGAATTACAATCACAATCACATGTACTTCTTTATATTTGTAATTAATTATTAAAAAGTTGAATGAACATTTTCAACTTTTATACATTCTTTATAATAAATAATTTTTTTTATTTCTTCAAGTTTTACATGCTTATGCAGTTTAAAACTATGAAAAATGATGCTATCTATTTAAATAATAGCATTGAAGCGCTGTGTATATGCTAAATTACATGTAATTTAGTCATAATTGTTGCTGTATATTTTCTTATTAAACAGTCAGATCATTAAAGTGCGCATATGAGCATGCAATATGTTTATATAATCATGTAATCATATAAATAAATCGAAATTGTGAAAGCTGATCACTTCAATGTAAACTTTCAAATTTGCTGTTTAATCATTTAGCTGAGTGAGCTAAACAAGCAATTGATGTGTTGTGAAAGTTGATCACTTCAACATGAACTTTCATTCACTGTTTGATCATTTAGTTGAACAGATTAAATGAGCTTTGAATTGTTTATGAGCATTGCAATGCAATGCTTGATCTGTGTATTATGAAAGCTGATCACTTCAATGTAAGCTTTTGAATTTGCTGTTTGATCATTTAGCTGAGTGGAATAACAACGCGAAACTCAGCAGAAGCAATAAAATTTTTCGCGCCCACGCAGGCCAAAATCGGCGGCGAAACGAGAGTTCATCAACGCAGAAGAAAGAATCATCAATTCAGACAGTAATTTGATTGATAAATCGAAGAGCAAACTCACACGAAGAGAACAAGTCATCAATCGACTTCAGAACAGCACAGAAGACTGCGTACTGACGCAAAAATCGAAATCGAACTCTTTTGCGCTCGAAGGTCGCACAGGAAACAACATTGTTTCAGAGAAGTACAGCATTTCTTATCAAATCACTAT
>JAABUV010001174.1_pt1 | contig 38430 bp, 30 predicted proteins | sample 5559971 | NCBI WGS metagenome assembly JAABUV01 (sample SAMN10711881, study PRJNA513362) | rock metagenome | isolation source: Antarctica rocks | place: Antarctica: Victoria Land, Knobhead nord | collected 2015-12-19
ACCCGTGTCTGGCAACGCATCCTCGCACTGACCGCCGCGATCTGGCACAACGACAACATCGGCCACGCCATCAAGCGATCACTGACCGCCTACGACCACTGACCCTTGGAATTACTCATCTAGGCCGACAAAGGCAGCAACACGGTGTGGAGTTCGGCGTGGCGCAACCTACGCGTCAAGGCAGAGTGGAAACACCGGCGTCCTGGGAGGGGCGCATCTACCTCGAGGAGAGTGTTCATGCCTGACAACCAGAAGATCACAGAACTGGTCGACAAGTCCGACGCGGCTTGCGCCGACGATGGCCGCTGGCGAACCGGGTGGCTCGCCGTTCTGTGGGAAGGCGAGAACTACGGGTTTGCTGATGTGAATATCACCGCCGGCCAAGGGGCTGAGATCACATTCACCGTGTTCTGGCTGGACGGACTGCAGCCGATGTACAGGATCGACGTCGACCCGGCGGGTCGAGAGCTGACAATCTTGAAGAACTTCCAGGGTTGGCTCGACGAGATCGGGGTCATCTCGTACGACGATGACGGCAATACCGTCAACGAGGACGGGGATCCCATCGATCCCGACGATGTCGATCCGTTCCAGGCTGTCAACGGCGCCGTCGCGTCTGAGGAAGATGCTGCCCAGATCGCAACGCTCATGTTGATGCCGCCCTTCGCTGTGGAAGAGCTCTTTACCCGAGTGATGGCCCTCGTCGGCGACCTTACGGCTTACACCGAGCGGTGGGCGCATCGCTACCTCAGAAACTCGGCAGGAGAAGACGAACCTACTTGGACTAATCTCTGGCGACCAGTAGATATCGGACCCATCACGCAGGCGTTTCCCATCCGGGACGTGGACCCCGGGCCAGTCGTTCGCAGGCTCGAAGCGACCGGTTGGCAGGGCTACCACCTGACCGAAGATGCGGTTTCAGCCCTGCTCGACGATAGTGGCCAAAGGCGACCCGGGCCCTTCGCGGTCGAGAGCCTGCCGGAGTCGTATGTTGGAGAACAGCTCTCGATTGATGCCCTCCCGGACGCAGTCCAAACAGAGTGGTACCACACGTGGAATCGCGCCCACATCGTCTACGAGCCCAATATGAGCTGACCTACGGCCGTTTCCCGGCTTGCGAATGCTCGATTATCTGGTTCTGGCAATGTTTCGTGGTCCTGGCCGAGTTGTGGTCCTGCGGCCCGGTGGCTGCACGTTCGCTGACAGCGTCCAGGCGCTGGGTAGGTTGGGTGCCATTTCGGTGACTGTCGCCATCGGGGAGCGGCGAGGCGTGCGTACGCAGCCAGCACGTTGTGAAGCATCGACCTGCAACGCCGGCTCCTGCTCGCGGTCAGGGCCACCCGGGCGTAACCCGAGGAGGTGTGCCATAGCGTCGATCAAGCCCGACCCCCCCCCGACAGGTGTTGCGGACACGTCGACTTTCGGTCACGGATCTTGGACAGAGTCGGCTTGGCGTGTCTCGACCGACCCCGGCAGTGTCCGAAAGGGATTGGTTTCGGATACTGCGTCAGCGTCACTAGATCAACATCGAGGGGCCGGTTGGCACCGATACGAGGTCGAAGGCGTTGTCAACGGGATGATCCCCCCCTCGAGCACTAGAAGCAGGTCAGGGCGGTACTCGAAGCCGGCGCCGTGCCCCCGGGGTCGGGACTGTGAACGATCAGGGGGGACAAACCGAAGGATCGCGGTGAGTCGGAAACCAGCCGGGTAGGGGGCAGAGCCAAACGCCCGGATGGCAAACTGTCGGCGGCCCCGAGTAACGTCCGTGGGCTGTCAATCAGGAGGTTCATTCGTGCAGCTTGAAGAGCTGAAGCCAGGTCTGCGGATCAACGGTCTCATCCCCGCTGAGGTGATCACCGTCATCGCTGCGCAGTGGCATGGCAAGGACGCAGTCGAACTGACCTACAAGAACGCCGTGGGCGGCCTCGGCCAGCAAGTGGTGTTCCGCAAGGACCAGGACAACCTGAGCATCGCCCAGAGCGGCAACCGCGCGTTCGACGCCATCGCCAGCGATTTCAAGCTCGTCGCCGAGGCCCAGCGCATCTCGCTCGCCGGCCTCTTCGACCCTATGATGGCGATCGCCACCAGTGACGTTCAGCCGCTGCCGCACCAAATCCGCGCGGTTTACGGCGAACTGCTGCCACGCACTCCGCTCCGGTTCCTGCTCGCCGACGACCCCGGCGCCGGCAAGACAATCATGGCCGGCCTGTACATCAAGGAGCTGCTTCTCCGCGACGATGTCAAGCAGTGCCTAGTCATTGCCCCGGGCGGTCTGGTCGAGCAGTGGCAGGACGAGCTCTTCTTCAAGTTCGGGCTCCGGTTCGACCTGCTCACCAATCAGCTCATCGATGCCCGGACGAACTTCAACGTCTTTGAGACCAACCCGCTGCTGATCGCCCGGATGGACCAGCTCTCCCGCAACGAGCACCTTCAGGCGCAGCTCAAGGAGACGGGGTGGGACCTGATCATCGTCGATGAGGCGCACCGGATGGGGGCGCACTATTTCGGCGGCGAGCTGCGCAAGACCAAGCGGTTCCTTCTCGGCGAGCTTCTCGGCCAGATCACCCGCCACCTTCTTCTCATGACGGCGACGCCGCATTCGGGCAAGGAGGAGGACTTCCAGCTCTTCCTGACCCTGCTCGACCCTGACCGGTTCGAGGGCAAGCAGAAGAAGAGCGCCGACCTCAGCGGCATCATGCGCCGCATGGTCAAGGAAGACCTCCTGACCTTCGAGGGCAAGAAGCTCTTCCCCGAGCGGATCGCCGAGACCGTCCCGTACGAACTGACCTCGCTCGAATACGACCTCTACGAAGACGTCACCCACTACGTCCGCGAAGGCATGAACCGGGCGGAGCGGATCGGCGGCAAGCGGAAGAACACCATCGGCTTCGCCCTCACCGTCCTTCAGCGGCGCCTTGCGTCCAGCCCCGAGGCGATCTACAAGAGCCTCGTACGCCGCTCCGAACGGCTAGAGCGCAAAAAGCTCGAGATCCAGAACGGCACCTACAGCGATTCCGAGCCGGACATCGACCTGAGCGAGATTGACGACGACGAATTCAACGCGGAAGAGATCGAGGCGGCCGAGGAGAAGCTCCTCGACGCCGCCACTGCAGCGCAGACGGTCGAGGAGCTCAACGCCGAACTCGTCGAGCTGGCCGACCTGATCAAAACCGCCCGGACGGTCCGCGAAGCCGGCACCGACCGCAAATGGACCGAGCTGTCAAACATCCTCCAGGACAACGCACTCGTCACCGACAAGAACGGTTGGCCTCGGAAATTCATCATCTTCACCGAGCACCGCGACACCCTCGACTACCTTCAGGGCAAGATCGGCTCACTCATCGGCAAGCCCGACGCCGTCCGGGCGATTCACGGTGGCGTACGTCGCGCCGAGCGTCGGCAAATCACCGAGGAGTTCACCAAGAACCGCGACTGCCATATCCTGCTGGCTACCGACGCCGCCGGCGAAGGTCTCAACCTCCAGGCCGCGCACCTGATGGTCAACTATGACCTCCCATGGAACCCAAACCGCATCGAGCAGCGCTTCGGCCGTATTCACCGCATCGGGCAGGAGGAAGTCTGCCGTCTCTGGAACCTCGTCGCCTCCAACACTCGCGAGGGCGAGGTGTTCACCCGCCTGCTGGAGAAGCTCGACCAGATGCGCAAGACTTACGGCGGCAAGGTCTTCGACGTCCTCGGCGAGGCATTCACTGACATCCCGCTGCGCGACCTGCTGTTGGAGGCCATCCAGTACGGCGAGCGGGCCGACGTGAAAGCGAAGATGCATGAGGTCATCGACGCCTCCGTCGGGGACGGGCTCAAAGACCTCCTTGACGAGCGGGCCCTCGCCTCCGAGCACCTCGCAGACGCAGACCTCCACGCGCTACGTGCTGCCATGGATGAGGCGCGAGCACGCCGGCTCCAGCCGCACTACATCGAGCTTGCCTTCAAGGCGGCGTTCGCCAAGTTGGGCGGTCGCATCGTCAAGCGCGAGCAAAGGCGCTACGAGATCGCCCACGTACCGCAACATATCCGCTCCGCCGGCACCGGACCGATCGCCACCAAATACGACCGAGTCACCTTCGATCTGCCCTACGTCCAGCCGGGCGACCTCAGTCGCGCGGACCTCCTGGCGCCAGGCCACCCGCTCCACGACGCGGTAATGGAAGAGGCGATCCGCAACTTCGGTGGTGCTCTCAACCAGGGCACCATCCTCGTCTCGTCAACGCTCGAGGAGCCGCAACTTCTCGTCGGCGTCATCGAAGAGGTCGCAGACGCCACCGGCGCTTCGGTCGCTCGCCGCTTCGGATACGCCTACGTCGACCACTTCGGCACCGTCAGCCCAGCCGGCCCGGCGCCATACCTCGACTGCGTCGCCGCACCAGCTAGTCCCGCCGTCGACGCGGCCCGCGGCTTGGCTTGGCTCAGCGACGCCGAAGACAAGGCGATGAGCTGGATCATTGCCAACCAGCTGCCTGAATACCTCACTGAGATACGGCCGCGACGGCTGGCCGAGCTCGAGAAGGCGCGCGATCTCGTGACAAAACGCCTCAGCTCCGAAAGTGAACGCCTCCTGCTGGACGCTGCGGTCGCGTCGGAGAAGGAGCAGAAGGGCGAGAAGCCCAAAGAGTCCTCGGACAGCCTCAACCGCAAGGCGGTCGACCTTGACGTCCGTCTCCGGAAGCGCCTCGCTCTGCTCGATCAGCAGCAGCTCATGTCGACGAAGCCTCCGCACATTGTGACGGCCGCGTTGGTCCTACCGATCGAAATGCTCGAAGGTGAGGTCCCGGCCACCGCCCCCATCCACGCGAAGGAAACCAAGGAGGTCGAGCGCCGCGGTGTCGACCTCGTGCTGGCACGAGAGCGCGAACTCGGCCGCCAGCCGGTCGAGCAGGCCTTTAACAACAAGGGCTTCGACATCCTTTCGACCGACACCAAGGGCGACACGTATCGGATCGAGGTCAAGGCCCGCATCGAGGGCGCCAAGGACTTCTTCGTCACCCACAACGAGGTCATGACCGGCAAGAACGCAGTCCCGCGCTACCGCCTCGCGCTCGTAAAGGTCGACACGCACGGCCCGCGATTTGACGAGGTCCGCTATCTCAGCGACCCGTTCGCTACTACGGACCTTGGCGACTTCGAGGCCACCGGCATCCGCGGCGACTGGGCCAAGACCTGGGCCAAGGGCACATCGCCGTTTTAATTAATGCTCGGAGTCCCTACGAATAACTCGCGTTCTATCGAGAGCTTCGGGCCCCACCCGGTAGCTTCATGTACACATACACATCACGTCGCTTCGGCGGCGAGGTTCGGCCCGTCATCGCGGGCACGGAGGGTCGAGGGACTAGTGCACAAGCGCAAGCTGATCGAGGTGGCTCTGCCGCTTGAGGCAATCAACAAGGAGTCCGGTCGAGAGAAGTCGATCCGGCACGGACACCCCTCGACGCTGCACATGTGGTGGGCACGCCGGCCCCTCGCTGCGGCTCGGGCTGTCCTGTTTGCACAGCTTGTGGACGACCCAAGTGCGAATCCCGAAGCCTTCCCAACCGAGGAGGATCAGCGCGTCGAGCGAGAGCGACTCCATCGAATCATAGAAGACCTCGTGGTCTGGGAGAATGCACGTAACGAGCAGCTGCTCGAACGAGCGAGGATCGAAATCCGGAAGTCCGCCGGCGGAGAGCTTCCGAGGATCTTGGACCCGTTTGCAGGTGGAGGTGCGATCCCTCTGGAAGCGCAACGTTTGGGCCTCGTGGCTCAGGCGTCCGATCTGAATCCCGTCGCGGTCTTGATCAATAAGGCGTTGATTGAGATCCCCTCGAAGTTTGAGGCACAGGCACCGGTATTTCCCGGTTTGGCCGAGTCACAGATCCGGGACTGGGTGGCCGCTGAGGGGCTCGCCGCTGACATTCGTGCGTACGGTGAATGGGTTCGTTCGGAAGCGAACGTGAGAATCGGCAAGATGTACCCCAGCGTCGGCGGGAAGACAGTGATCGCCTGGATCTGGGCCAGGAGCGTGACGTGCCCAAACCCCGCGTGCGGTATTGAGATGCCGCTCGCCCGTTCGTGGTGGCTGTCGAAGAAGTCGGGGCAAGAGGCTTACGCCGTTCCGAAGGTAGTCGCAGACACGTCGCATCCCTCAGGGCAGCGGATCGCTTTCGAGATTTCGACGTCCAGCTCAGGGCCAGTCACCGATGGATCGGTGAATGGGCGGGCAGGTGCCACCTGTGTCGCTTGTCAGACCGCAGTTGGACTCGACTACATCAAGGAGCGGGGAGCTGCAGGACGGATCGGGGCGATCCTCATGGCCACGGTCGCGGAAGGCAAGCGCCGACGGACCTATCACGCGCCAAGCCACGATCAGGTCTTAGGAGCTGATGTGGCGATGCCAGATGAATACCCCGACGGCACACTCGCGACGAACTCCCAGTACATGGGCGCGCCGCTCTATGGCATGACGAGCACGGCGAAACTGTTCACGCCTCGCCAGATGGTCGCTCTCACCACCTTCGCATCCCTCGTGCGCGAGGTTCACGGCAAGGTAATCGAAGACGGAGGTACGGCAGAATACGCAAATGCAGTAGCAACCTACCTTGGCTTAATCCAGAGCAAGATGACCAACTTGTCGTCGAGTGTGACGACCTGGATGAGTGATCGTGCAGCGCTCCGCGAGACATTCGCGCGGCAGGCGCTGCCCATCACCTGGGACTTCGCTGAGGCAAACACGTTATCTGACAGTGGGGGTGGTTGGGCCACCTTCTTGGACAAAGAAGCCAAGGTCGTGGAGATGCTCCCGATGGGCGCCGGTCAGGTCACCCAAGCAGACGCGAGCACGCGGACGTTTGCTCCATTCGTCCTTTCAACTGACCCACCTTACTACGACAATGTGCCGTACGCGGATCTCTCGGACTATTTCTACGTTTGGCTTCGCTGGACCTTAAAGTCGGTGTACCCGGAGTTGCTGTCGACGATGCTCGTTCCTAAGGCGGAGGAGCTGGTCGCAAACAAGGACCGGCATGACGGCAAGAACGGAGCCAAAGACTTCTTCGAAGCCGGATTCCGTCGCGTCTTCGAGAACGCTCGTCGCGAAGCCAACGATGAGTACCCGACCACTGTCTATTACGCGTTCAGGCAGTCCGACAGCGACGACACTGGTCAAACATCCTCGGGTTGGGAGACCCTGCTCGAGGGCATGATCAGGGGCGGATGGACGATCACAGCGACTTGGCCGGTGCGGACAGAAGGGGCCGGGCGGATCCGTGCCCTCGGCTCGAACGCGCTTGCGTCCTCGATTGTGCTGTCCCTGCGCCCACGGCCGGATGGTTCTGCAACAACAGACCGTCGAGGCTTCATCGCTGACCTTCAGAGGGAGTTGCCCGAGGCTCTGCGTCGGCTACAGCAAGGTCAGGTCGCGCCGGTTGACCTTCCGCAAGCTGCCATCGGACCGGGAATGTCTGTATTTAGCCGCTACGCCGCGGTGCTTGAACCGGACGGGTCGAAGATGTCGGTGCGTTCAGCGCTGGCGCGCATTAACGAGATCCTGGACCAGGTGCTCAACGAGCAGGAGGGCGACTTCGACTCGACGTCGCGGTTCGCGATCGCTTGGTATCGGCAGCATGGCTACGGAGTTGGCAAGTTCGGCGACGCGGACAACTTGGCTCGTGCGCGCAACACCAGTGTGGACACGATGGACCGCGACGAGATCCTGACCAGTCGCGCGGGCAAGGTCCAGCTCACCAAGCCGGCTGACTTGTCCTGGAACTACGACGTGTTGAAAGATCTCCACACCAGTAACTGGGAGGCGTTGCACCACCTCATCAAGGTGTTAGAGCGCGACGGCATCACGCCGGCGGGTGACTTCCTTCAGGCTGCGTTGACTCGCCCTGATCGAGCGGTGGACGCCGATCTCGTGAAGGAGCTCGCGCATCTTTTATTTCGCATCGCCGAGGGGGACGGCTGGACGAAGGACGCACTCAGCTTCAACACCTTGGTCACCAGCTGGCCCGAAATTCTGGAAGTCGCGCGCAGCGTCAAGCAGCCGACCGCTTCGCAGGGTGCTTTCGACTTCGACGAGAAAGATGACTGATGAAGGACTTCACTGCCGACGAGTATTCGCTCCACAAGATCTTATCAAGCGCCTACGAGTTCACGATTCCGGACCACCAGCGGCCGCACGCCTGGGGTAAGGAGCGGGCACCCCAGCGAGGCTCCAGGTACGGCGAACTCCTTAAGCAGCTCGATAAGGGTGACGAACTCGCGGCAGCTGCCTTCAACTGGACCCCGGAGGAACTGACAGAGACGAAGGATCGCCCGGCCGAACGGATCTACTTGGTTCGCCAGTTCGCAAGTACGTCTTGCTCCGGCTCGATGACTTGCTCGCCAAGCAGCCCGGTGTCAGCTACCAGCACAAGATGATCACCGTCGAGCACGTGCTTCAGCAGAACCCGAAGAACAGCAGCGCCGTCTTCGCATTGACGACCCAGGCACTCACGCAGGCTAAGTGGACGCCGGCTGTGATCGAGGCCCGCCACGAAAATCTCCTCGCTGTGCTGCACAAGGAATGGGAGCTGAACTGACATGGCCCTGAGCAACCGCGACCGCATCGACCGCATGTTCCAGGTGCTGGCGCCTGCGCTGGACGACTTCATCTCGACCATCGTCGGACAGGGCGACCCGTCCCTCGGGGCCGTCTGGACGAAGCTCGTTCTTGCGAAGGACAGCAAGAACGGGGCTCCGTCGACGAAGACGTACGACGCCCTGGACCCGCAGGTGCAGTTCCGGATCATGACCGAAGGCAATATCACCGCGGGGTTCAAGCAGGGTTGGTACCCGTTCAATCAGGCGATCGGCCGCACCGGGGAGACGTTTGCCAGCGAACTCCGCGAAGTGCGCAACGAGTGGGCACACAACGGCACCTTTACTGACGACGACGCCTACCGCGCCCTCGACACCGGCGAACGACTTCTCAAGCTGGTTGGCGCAGCCAAGGAAGCAGACGAAGTCCGCGGCATCCGGTTGAACCTGCGCCGCGTGACTGCCGACAAGGACGACAAGAGGGTTCTGAAGGCAGCCGTCGACAACCCCGAGGCCGTCGGCCTCCGCCCGTGGCGTGAGGTTCTTCAGCCCCATGACGACGTCGCCACCGGCAACTTCCACGCCTCCGAGTTCGCGGCCGACCTCTACAAGGTCGCGACCGGTGGCGAGGTCGACGCCGACTACGCCGACCCGGTCGAGTTTTTCCGCCGCACCTACCTGACCGAGGGTCTCCGCGACCTCATCGGCCGAGCCGTCCGTCGACTGGCGGGCGACGACAACGCCTCACCGGTCATCAACCTGCAGACCAACTTTGGTGGCGGCAAGACCCACTCGATGCTCGCGCTGTGGCATGTCGCTGCGGGCCTTCCTGTCGGCAACTTTCCTCAGGAGACCCAGGAACTCCTCACCGCCAACGGCTACTCGGCCACCAAGGTCAACCGGGTCGCGATCGTTGGCAACCACTTGAGCCCGTCAGGTGTGACGAAGGACGACGGCATCCCGGTCAACACCATCTGGGGCGAACTCGCTTGGCAGCTCGGCGGGCCCGAGGCGTACGCCGTGGTGGCCAAGGCCGACCGCGACCGGACCCACCCTGGGGAAGCTCTGCACGAGCTCCTGGCCAAGTACGCGCCTGCCGTTATCCTCATCGATGAGTGGGTCGCCTACGCGCGATCCTTGGTAGGTCGTAATGACCTGGCCGGCGGCACGTTCGACGACCAGTTCACCTTCGCCCAGTCGCTCACCGAGGCTGTCAAGGGCGCCAAAGGTGTGCTGCTCGCAATCTCGATCCCGGCGTCCGAGGCAGGGGATGCAAACGACAAGATCGCCGTCGGCAACGCTGAGGAAGTCGGCGGTCAGAACGGGCTCGAAGCGCTCAAGCGCCTCCAAAACGTCGTCCGCCGCGTCGCCGACCAGTGGCGCCCCGCGTCGTCTGACGAGGCCTATCACATCGTCAAGCAGCGGCTTTTCAAGCAGCCCGATGCTGCCTCGCTCGCAGCCATCGGCGCTACCGCCCGGGCGTACGTCGAGATGTACCGCAAATTCTCCGACGACTTCCCGCGTGAAGCGCGTGATGTCGCGTACGAGGCCCGGATCAAGCGGACCTACCCGATTCACCCGGAGCTGTTCGACACCCTCTACGAGGAGTGGTCGTCTCTTGAACGGTTTCAGCGCACGCGCGGCGTCCTGCGCCTGATGAGCACGGTAATCCACGCTCTCTGGACCGGTGCAGATCAGTCGCCGATGATCATGCCCGCGTCGATCCCGCTCGGCACGTCGAACGTCAACTCCGAACTCACGCAGTACCTCCAGGACTCGTGGAAGGCGATCATCGACGCCGACGTCGATGGCTCGAACTCCGAGCCAGCCCGCATCGACAAGGAGAGGCCGCTCTTCGGACAGCGGGCGCTGACAAAGCGCCTCGCACGTACCGTGTTCTTCGGTGCAGCTCCGACGATCGCCCCCGGATCGGTACACAAGGGCATCGGCATTCAGCGGGTGTTCCTCGGAACGGCCATTCCCGGCGACATCCCCGGTAACTTCCATTCCGCCCTGACGCAGCTCGGTGACCGCGCGACGTACTTCTACTCTGGTTCGGGCAAGTACTGGTATGACGTCCAGCCGAACATCACCCGCACCGCGAAGGACCAGGCCGAGCGCCTTCATAAGGAAGATGTCTGGGCCGAGATCGTCCGGCGACTTCGAGACCAGGGCCGCAAGCGAGGTGACTTCGTTGGTGTTCACGTTTGTCCGGAGTCGAATGCGGATATCCCTGACACCGACGAGGCTCGATTGGTCATCTTGCACCCGAAGGTTGCGCACAAGCGCGGTGCGGAATCGGCAGCGAAGGAGTTCGCCCACGAGGCGACCGAGCATCGGGGCAGCTCGAACCGCACCCACCGCAACGAACTCGTCTACCTCGCGGCAGATGAGGCGCGACTCGACGAGCTGGACAGCGCTACCCGGGACTATCTCGGCTGGACCGACGTCCTAGCCAACGAGGCCGACCTCGATCTGACTCAGAACCAGAAGAACCAGGCTTCGCAGCGGGCGGCTCAGGCCGACCAGACGGTCACTGCACGTCTGCTTCAGAGCTTCACGTGGGCCTTGGTTCCTGCCCAGCCTGACCCGGGCGCGCCGTTCCTGATCAAGGAAACCAAGGTCGAGGGGCAGTCCGACGCTCTCGCAGATCGCGTCTCTCGACGGTTGGGCAACGACGGTGACCTTTCGACGCGGCAGGCTGCGGCGACGATCCGGCTCGCAATCAGCAAGGTCCCGCAGATATGGAAGGACGGCCACGTCTCATTGGGCTCGCTGTGGGGGTTGTACTCGCAGTACCCCTACATGCCGAGGCTGCGTGACCGGTCCGTACTCGCCGCGGGCATCCTCGACCTTCCGATGATCTGGCAGACGGACGCGTTCGCGCTCGCGGCTGGTTACGACAAGGCAGCGGGCCGCTACATCGGCCTCTGGACGCCGGAGGATAGGGAGAGCGCGCCGGTCGCGACGGACTCGTTGCTGCTAGTTCGTCCCGATGTTGCTCAGAAGCAGCGTGCGGATGAGCCCCGTCCCGAACCTGATCCCGAGCCGGGTCCGGGACCGTCACCCGGCCCGCAGCCGGGCCCTGACCCGTCGCCGAAGCCCGACATCGTTCGGCTGACACGCTTTTACGGGGTAAAGACGCTCAGATCCGACAAGATTGCGCTGGAGTTCAAGAACGTTGCGGACGAGGTGCTTGCGCACCTTCGTTCGGGTGAGAATACGAGCGTGACGGTGCGGATCGAAATTGAGGCTACCGACGCCGAAGGCTTCAACGAGAGCCGTGTCCGCACGGTCTCCGAGAACGCTCGCACGCTCAAGTTTGACCAGTCGGGCTTCGAGGAGAGCTGAAAATCGAGGATGCCTGACGCGGCGGAGGCAGCCCCTGATGTGGGTCAGCGTCGAATGGGGACGAAGCTGACTGTCCGTCACGCAAACGATGGTTCACGTGACAAGTGTCCGTAACCCGTGTCCGAATGACCTCGGCAGTTATGAGACGTTGTAATGCGTACACGAGTCACGTGACACTTTCACTGCTGCAACAGCAGTTACTCTGTGCCCGGTACTCTATGCCCGGCTGGTATGACGCCAGTCCCGGCGGCAGCTGCAGGCCCCTGATTGAGGCACTGGTGGCTGACCGCCGTCCCAGATCGGCTGCAACGCCGATGGAGCCTGTACCGCTGTTGCTCAGACCCCTGCCATCCGGCTCTGCACTGCGACTGCGTACGGCCTTCCCGCGCGCGAGCAGCAGTGTCGGGGGCACCCAGGCGGAGTCTGACGGCGTTGTCGACGGGTCGTCTTCGTGCACTCCTTCTTTTCGGCCAGCACGCGCTGATCCCGCAATTACGCAACAGGCCTCGCGATCGGCGGCTTCGTAGTGGACGCTGTACTCAACTGCTTTTGTGTTACTCGAGGACCGGTGAACTACAGCTCGCCGCGCGGTCGGTCCAATGGAGCCCTTTCGTACATCACGCTTCATCTACGACGATCCCTCTCCCGGTATTGAGATCGGCAATAGTGGTGTTGACTTCTGATGCCCATAGGTCCGGATCAGTGGGTTCTGGGACGGCTCCCAACCCGCCCTCGGTGCGGACGCTGATCCAACCGTTGCCGGTATCGAGCAGGCTCGACTCGAACACCCGGACCGGACTGCCGACCGCGAGCTCGTTTGACAGGTCGCGGTGATGCCAGCAGGAGACGGCGCCGTCCTCCTGCAGGTATCTGACCTGCAAATCTAGGCCGCGGATCGACGTGACGACGCCATCGCGCCAACCCCATGGGCGTCCGCCAAGTATTCGTATCCCGATGTAATGGGCCACATGGCCGTTGCCGTAGGTGCCGCAGTTGGCCGGGTGATCCGCGTCGACGCGATCGGCGGCCGGCATGTGGCTGCGGTCTGCCGCAGTTTCGGCCGTCGACTCTGTTGGGGTAATTCCAGTTGCAGACACGCAGTACCTTCCGACGAGGGACTGCATGCGCAGATCCCGCTTGCCGGCACCGGGCGGTGCAGGCCGGGTCTTCCATCGGAACCACCCCGCAGGCGGGAAGGGGTTGGCGTCCAGCAGCCGATGGGCTTTAGCTGGAACTCTTGACCTGGGACCAGTATGCCGGGTGTTCGGCCACCACCGGGCCCGCATTCCGGAATATCGACGAAAGAAGCCTTTTAGCGCGGCGGCGGCTGTCTTTTCCCTACCTGTGACTTACCTGAAACCAGGCGGTTCGGGGGGCCGAGGTCTTCCGATGATGGAAGTTCTCACACCGCCCTACCGGAAGACCTCGACATGGCTGCCGCAACCTTCGTGACCCCAGATCTGGCCACGTTCGCCCGGCTGGACACGCTCGGCCTGCACGTGACCGGGCAGTTCCTGGAGCCGGATCGTGCGGTGCTTGCCTGCCGGATCGTCGACGGCGACGACCGATGCGGGCGCTGCGGCGAGCAGGGCCGGCCGCGGGACTCCACGACACGGCGGCCGGCCCACAAGCCGTTCGGGTGGCGACCGACGATCCTGCTCGTCACGGTCCGCCGTTACCGCTGCGAGAGCTGCGCGCATGTGTGGCGGCAGGACACATCCGCGGCGGCAGAACCGCGGGCCCGACTGTCCCGCGGCGGGCTGCGGTGGGCGCTGACCGCGCTGGTCTGCCAGCACCTCACAGTCGCCAGAATCGCTGAAGAACTTGGCGTTTCGTGGAACACCGCCAACGACGCCGTCCTGGCCGAAGGGCGTCGGGTACTGATTGCCGACCCCCACCGCTTCGACGGAGTCGAGGTCATCGGCGTCGACGAGCACGTGTGGCCGCACACCCGTCGCGGCGACAAATACGTCACCGTCATCATCGACCTGACCCCGGTCCGGGACCGCACCGGCCCGGCGCGGCTACTGGACATGGTGGAAGGCCGCTCCAAGCAGGTGTTCAAGACGTGGCTGTCCGAGCGGGACGAAACGTGTCGCAATGCAATAGAAGTCGTCGCGATGGACGGGTTCACCGGGTTCAAGACCGCCGCCGTCGAAGAGCTGACCGGCGACGTCACGGTGGTGATGGATCGGTTTCATGTCGTCCGTCTCGCCGGTGACTGCTTGGAGCAGTGTCGCCGCCGAGTGCAGCAGCAGACCCTGGGCCACCGCGGCCGCGCCGTGGATCCGCTGTATTCGGCGCGCCGGACCCTGTCCACCGGTGCGGATCTGCTCACCGACAAGCAGCAGCAACGGATCTTGGCGCTGTTCGCCGACGACGGGCACCTGCAGGTCGAGGCGACCTGGGGTTTCTACCAAGTGATGGTCAGCGCCCACCGCGACCGGGCAGGCGGCAAACGGAAGCTGCAGCAGCTGATCGGCAGCCTGGCCGCCCGGTTTTCAACGTCCGGCCGAGCGTTCGGACCTCGACCAGAGCTGCGGGAACGTCGGCACTGAGGGTCTGGATGAGGTGCTGCATCTTGGTTTTGCCGCTGGTGCGGTCGGGGTCGCGGTAGGCGCCGACCATCGCTTGGTAGACACCCCAGGTCGCCTCCACCTCCAGGTGGGCGTCGTCGGCGAACAGGGTGTGTCGCCAGTTGGGTCGGTCCGGGGCCCGGTGTGCGGCATTGCTGCCGCTCCGTTTCCCCGGACCGCCCGCCGAACCCGCCGTGCGGCTTTCACCGCAACGGGCTCTCCACGTCAGGCTGCCGCCCCGCTATGCGGGTGTGGCCGATGCGTTCCACGGAGTCGGGATCTGGTAACCGCGGTAGCGGTACCGGGTGACCGTGACGGTGGCTGCGCCACGGAACCGTTCTCCGTCGTGGGCCAGACGCCAGGTTCCGGGCAGGCAGAACCTGCGCCGGAGCTCTGGCCATCCGCTGCGGCCAGGTCGGCGTCGAGAACCCATCGACGCTTGGACCTTCGGCCCTTGAGCGTCCAATAGATCGCTTCGATCGCGTCGTGACAACCACGTCCCGGCCGGAACCCATACGAGCGCGGTTCGAACCGCGCCTCCCACTCCGGCTCCAGCGCATTCGCAACCCGTGCTTGCTGGGCACGGTCGCGGAGCACCGGAATCCCCAGCGGTCGCTGCTTCCCACCCGCTTTCGGGATATACACCCGCTTGACCGGCTGCACCTGCCAGGGCGACGCGTCACGGTGAAGTTGCACCGCCAGCGCCGCCTTCGCCGGGGATGTCAACGCAACCTCCCCATCGATGCCCGCCGTCTTGCGGCCAGGATTCGTCTGCGCTACCCGCCTCACACTCAAAAGGGTGTTCGACCAGCTGCGCAGCATCAACTTTTGCAGGTCGCGGACCCGAGCCAGGTCCCCGTCCTGCGACGCCTTGAAGATCCTCCGCCGCAACCGTCGTACGTCGTCCTCGACCGAGCGCCACGAAATCGTGTCCCAGTTCAGGTCGTCGTCTTGCGGTCCGTTCACCGCAAGGGTGTCCAACTTGCCCGCAAGCACCGAGGTCACCACCGTTTCTCTTCAAAGACTCACCTGGCCCGCGTCAGCAACCCCAACGAGCGGGGGCGGGCAGATTGCCGGTATCCGGCCAGTTATGCGAGCCCACCGCTGGAGGAGCGATGCTGCCGACTCGGTTTCCTGTTGCCTTTCGGCGACCGGCATTGGCTTCTTGGGCCATCCTGTTCCCGCCGGGGAGTTCAGTCGTCCTCACGAACGACCTACCGAAGCGCGAGCTTCGGCCACGACGGGGTCCCCACGTTCCACATGCGCAAGACCCGGCCGGGGTGGGTGCCGCTTCTGCTCCGAGGCGGCGGTGTTCACGCGACCGGTCAAATGCCCCCGGTCGCCGCCTGCCGCTTCTCAGCGGCCAGCCCTGCACCCCGATACCGCATCCACCTCTCGGGGCTCATCTTGACGAAGCGTTTCCAGCGGTTCACTCACGTTCACCCGTCCGGCCTTCCCCTCGCCTGCAACGCCTGGATGGAACAGACGCCGCTCGGGCTTTCCCTCGAGCTTCGCACTCCGCCGTTACCGGCAGCGCACGTCAAGGTGGGGACGGGACCTGAACACTGCCCGGGCTACGTCATCGACGTCACCGCCGACCTCCAATCAACGAGCCACTTGCCACATGCGACCTCGTGTCGCACCATCCGCAGGATGCCCTTCAGGCTGGTACAGATCGAACCCTAGAGAGGTCCGATCCTCCTGCCTCACAAGGGCATTCCCGCACCACGACTCGCCGAGAACCTCACACGACAGCGTATCCGGGCTTAGAGAGCCCGGATCATTCCGCCGTCGATGAGGACTGTCGATCCGGTGACGTAGGAGGCCGCTGGCGACATCATCATCGCGGCTACCCGACCGAACTCTGCCGGCTCACCAAGGCGACGAAGCGGGATGTTTGCCTCACTGCGGGCTCGTGCATCGGCATCTCCCTGCTCGAGAGCGATGGTCCGGTCGGTCAGGATGCGGCCGGGAACGAGATTGACCACCCGAACACCTTTCGGGCCCAGCTCGTCGGCGAGATCCTTGGCGAACATTGCCAAGCCCGGTCGCAGTCCGTTGGAGATTGCCAGGCGTGGCAGTGGTGTGCGCACTGAACTGGAGAGCACGAAACCGATGGCACCTCCCGCGTCGGGTCCTTGAGCGGCCAGATGAACGCCAAAGGTGCGAGCGAGCCTCACCGCGCCGAGGAAGACGCTCTCGAACGCCTCGCGCCACGCTTGGTCCTCGACGGTGGACGCTGCGCCGCCCGGCGGACCACCGACGCTGACGAGCAGCCCGTGGACAGCATCGAAGCGGGAAAGGGCTTCCTGCAGCAGCCGTTCAGCAGCGTCCGGATGGCCGTTGTCTACCGCGACGCCGACCGCGCGCGGCCCTAGGTCGCGAACAGCGTCGGCAACTTTGTCGGCGTTGCGCGATGACACAACGACATTGGCGCCGTCGGCCACAAGCGCTGCGGCTGTCGCTCTCCCCAGACCACTCGTACCGCCCGTGATCACATAGGTCCGATCCTGCAAGCCTAAGTCCATAACGCTCCTTCGAAGAGTGGGAGTATTAAGATACCGTGTATGATGTACCAATGAGCAAGTTGGTGTTGCGCGGGGGCATGGTCGTCACCCCGCGCGGCATCCGGCGCGCCGATGTGACCTGTGTCGATGGGGCCATCACGTCAATCGGGGAGGCAGCATCCGATCCTGACGCTGTCGAGCTGGATTGCGGTGGCGCCTACGTCTTACCGGGCGGTGTCGACCCGCACTGTCACTTGATGAGTGGACTGACAGATTCGACGACTGCGGCGTTGCTGGGCGGCACCACCACCGCGCTGTCGTTCTCGTTACCCGAGGATGGCGAGTCGACCCTGTCGGCGTTCCGGCGGGCTGCCGCCAAGGTGGACGCCGACGAGGCGATGGTCGACGTCGGACTGCACGCCATGTGCTACCGCCCGAACGTTTTGGACAGGCCAGAGATCGACGCGCTCGCACTTGCCGGAGCCGACGCGATCAAGATCTTCTTGGCTTACCCGGAACTTGGCATCATGGCGACCGGAGATGGCCTGCATCGGGTGATGACGGCCGCGAGGGAGGCTGGGTTGCCGGTGCAGGTGCACTGTGAAGACGGCGAGATCATCGAGGCGCTGGTCGAGCAGGCATCCGGTGAACGGGCCAACTTTCACCCCGAGACTTTCGCAGCCGTCAGGCCGCCGGCCCTAGAAGCCGTCGCGGTTGAACGCGCGCTGACGCTGGCCGCGATGACCGGCGCGCGGCTCTACATCACCCACGTCTCCTCCCGCGCTGCGCTGCGCAACATTGAGCGGGCCCGGGCCGACGGTCAGGTGAACATCACCGCCGAGGCCTGCTTGCATCACGTACTGCTCGATGCCTCCGAGTACATGCAACCGACAGCAGGACCACTGTTGGTCGCTCCGCCGTTGCGACCCGATGCCGATGTGCGCGCCGTGCAGGCAGCCGTCGCGGACGGCGCGATCACCACGCTTGGTTCCGATCACTCGCAGTCGCGCACCCCTGTCGACGAGCGCTTATGCGCCTGCGCCAACGCCTCCTACGGCATCGCCGGAATCGGGGCCAGATTGCCACTGTTCCTGTCCTGGGGCATGGAGCGAGGCGTTCCCATCGAACATCTGGTGCGCCTGCTGTCGACCGGGCCTGCCGACACATTCGGCTACCCCGCCAAGGGCCGACTTGCTCCAGGCGCGGACGCGGACCTCGTAGTGTGGGATCCGGTTGGCAAATGGGTCGTCGACGAACGATCATTTCCGGACAAGACCGGGATGGCGCCGTATGCAGGTCGCGTCGTAACCGGCCGCGTGCGCGCCGTCGTCCGCAACGGCGAGGTCGCGGTGAAAGACGGTGAGCTCCTCGTCGGCGTCGCCCGTCCGGGCCGCCGCCTCGTCCCGAGCCATTCAGGCGCAATCGAGAAGGAAGCGAGACTTCGATGACCAGCACGGAAAGTGCAGGCTTGTCCGTGGACGGTGTGGTGCGCCCGCAGGACCGGCCAGACAGCCTGTCGGCCTGGGTGTACAACGCCATCCGCCGCGCCATCATCGACGGAACGCTGCCAGCCGCGAGCCGGGTCACGGAAGCGGCGCTCGCCAAGGAAATGAACGTCAGCAAGACGCCGGTACGCGAAGCGCTGCTGCGTCTTCGCGAGATCGGACTGATCGAGTCTGAGGGTCCCCGTGCCGGCCGCATCATCACGCCGTCCCTGGAACAGCTGCGCGACACCTACGACATCCGGTGCGCGCTCGAGCCGGTGTCCGCCCGGTTGGCCGGCGGCCGCGCCGATCAGGAGACCCTGGCCCTCGCCGCGAAGCAGGCGCAGCTGACCGTCGACGCAGCCAATCGGCACGACGTCGCTGCGTACCGCGAGGCCGACGAGGCCTTCCACTCCCTTGTCGGGCAGGCGAGCGGCAACCAGAAGCTCGCCCGGATGATCGACGACGTCAACGCTCTCATCAGCGCGTTACGGATGCGCGCGCTGCCAGGCATCGATGCCTCCCCGCTGTGCGCTTCCCAGCACGTCGCGATCGTCGCAGCCCTAGTTAAGGGCGATTCGGTGCAGGCGGAAAAGTTGATGTCCGAGCACGTGAACCACGTGGCGTCCGAGGTGCTACGGGCAGTCGCCGACCGGACCTAGACCGACCACCTGCACCGGCCGAAATGGACCGGCCGCACGTAGTGGCGGACCGGCCTGTGTCAGTTCGCCATCCACCCCCCGTCGACGAACAGGTTGGCGCCGGTCAAGTAGGACGCGTCGTCGCTCGCGAGGAATAAGACGGCACCGGCCACGTCGTCCGGCTGACCTAGCCTCGGCCACGGCGTCCGCGAAGTCCAGTAGTGCTGCCAGCTCGGGTCGTCGGACCGTAGCGACGGGCCGGTCTCAATCTTGCCCGGAGCGACCGCGTTGCACACGATCCCCTCCGCCGCGTACTCGGCAGCGATATGCCGGGTGAGGTAGATGACGGCGCTTTTTGACGTGCCGTAGGCGACGTCCTCGGGTGCACGCACGATGCCGTGCTGCGAGGTCACGTTGATGATCCGCCCCCGGACTTCGCCACGAGGATCGCGTGGTTCCTGCAGGCGCATCCGGCGGACTGCGGCACGGCACATCACGAAGACGCCGTCGAGGTTGACTGCCAGCACTCGGGACCACTCTTCCAACGACGTGTCCAGCAACGAGTGCCCGGCATTGATCGCGGCGTTGTTGACCACGACGTCCAGGGAGCCGAAGGCGTCGACCGCGGTGGCAACCGCGGCCTCGACGGATGCCGCGTCCGCCATATCGCAATGAACGGACAGCACCGTGCCGCCGGCTTCGGCGATCAGCTGAGCGGTGGGGACGCCGTCATGCCATGGACGGTCGGCAATATCGGCGACAACCACCGCGGCGCCGGCCGCCGCGAACCGCGTTGCGATCGCCCGCCCGATGCCGGAAGCCGCGCCGGTGACCAGTGCGCACCGGCCGTTGAGGTCGACCTTCATCCGGCCGCTCACGCGCTCACCGACGTACCGGGGCGAGCATCTCTCGCAGGTCAAACAGGTCAGCCGTCATGGCCCCCGGATCGCCTGAGCTGAGGTGGTCGAGCACGTACCAACCGAGGTAGCCAGCCGCTTCCACAGCGTACACCACTTGCTCCCAGTCCACGAAGCCAGCCAGCAGACGCTCGTATGTCCAGGTCCAGCGTCCGGACTGCTGCGTCGGCGAGACGTTCTTAACGTGAACGTGCTGCAAGGACCGACCGAGGACCTTAACGGCGAGGAACGGATCGAGCCAGCCTTCCTGCACAAGGCTGCCCGGATCGTAAACGACCCCGACATACGCCCGTTCGGCCTTGGTCAGCGCGTTCCGCGCGAGGTCGGGACTGGGAACGAGCGTGCGCGGCGAGGGCTCGATGAGCAGTTTCAGCTTGTAACGGGAGAGCCGGTCGGCGCGCTCGGCGATGCAGACCTGCAGGTCGCCGAGCGCAGTATCGAAGTCGCCGAGCTTTTCGATGACCGTCACGGGCGGCGCGTAGACCCGGATGTGCGGGGACTCGAGGGCCGTGGCGGCTTCGGCCAGCCACTCCCACTGCGCGTCTGGCCTCAGCAGGGCGTCGCCGTCGTGAACGGACACGCCGCAGCATTGCAGCCCGAACACGGCACCCGCTTGAGCAATCTCGTGGACCTCTCCACTTGGAGCGCCGACTTGCAAAACCTGGCCGGTTCCGATGCCCCATTCGACGCCGTCGAAGCGCAGGGTCGAGGCCATCTGGCAGATCTCTGAGGCGCCGAGCGGGTTCAGTGTGGCACTCGAGATGCCGATCAGGGGGGTGGTGCGCGGCTTCGCCTCGCTCATGATGCGCCCTGCGACGACCATTCGTGGTGGTGATCTGTCCACCACCGCGCGATGTCGATCCGACGCATGAACGAGACGCCGTCCTTCTCGAGGACGTATTCGATGATGTCGCGTACCGCGCTCGCCCGATTCGCCTGGCCGCTCCAGCGCGGGTGCAGCCCGATCGTCATCATGCGGGGGGACAGGCCGGCGTCGACCTCATCGCAGATGTAGTCGACACCAGCGCGTACCGACTCGAAAAAGGCATTGGGCGTCGAGTACGTCGGATTGAGCAGGTAACGGGTGTCGTTGTAAACCTTGGAGTACGGCACGATCAGCATCGGCCGGCCGCTGGTCGTCGTCAGGTAATACGGCAGCTCGTCGTTGCAGGCATCGGAGTCGTAGAGGAAACCGCCTTCCTCAATCAGCAGGTCGATCGTGTGCTCGCTGGGAAAAGAGCGCAGATACCAACCCTGCGGGCGCTGGCCGGTGAGGCGCTCGAGCGACTCGATCCCCGCGCGCAGGTGTTGCCGCTCCAACTCGACGTCGTGGCGGTTGTACTCCAGCCACCGGTAGCCGTGACCGATGACATCGTGGTCCTTTTCGACCAGCCAGCTGGCGACCTCTGGGTTGCGTTCGACGGCGACGGCACACGCGCCTACCGTGATCGGCACCTGATAGCGGTCGAACAGCCGCGCGAGGCGCCAGATCCCGACCCGGCTGCCGAACTCGTAGTGCGTTTCTGAGCCGAGGTCGCGAATGCTCGGGGCTATCTCGTAGTCGTACTCTCCCCATCCGTCGTTGCGGCCGTCGCCGTCCACGATGGAGTACTCGGCGCCTTCCTCGTAATTGACGACGATGTTGACGACGAGTTTCGCGTTGTCGGGCCATCGCACCGAGGGGGCGTGCCGGCCGTACCCGACGAAGTTACGGGGCCGAAGCCCCGTCTGCGGGGCTACCTGCGGTGTCACAGTCATCAGCGACTGGGTTCCTTCACGTTCGAGGGTCATGAGGCGACCCAGCCTCCGTCGACAGGGACGGTCGCCCCGGTCATGTGAGCAGCGCCGGGGCCGAGCAAAAAGGCGATGACGTTAGCGACGTCGACGGGTGGTCCCGGTGCGTCGAGCAGGCTCCGGTGCGCGACGCGTCGCGATTCGCGATCACCCCCCGGTCGGTCCTCACCACTGCGCTGAAGCATCGGGGTGTCGATCGGGCCCGGGCACACGCAGTTCACGCGAATGCCGTCCGGGGCGTGGTCGACCGCCATGGCGCGGGTCAGACCAAGCAGCCCAGCCTTGGACGCGCAGTACGCAGGGAAGCCCGCGCCGCCGACCAATGCATACTGGGAGGCTACGTGGACGATGCTGGCGCCGGCCGACAGGTGAGGAAGTACCGCCTTGGACATCAAGAAGGCGCCGGTGAGGTTCACGCCAAGGATGCGCTCCCAGTCGCTGAGCGTGGTGCTGCCAATGTCGCCGGTGTAGCCCCCGACGCCTGCGCAATTCACCAGCCCGACGATGCCTACGCTCAGGCTCGCACCGAAATCGCGCACCTCGACTGCCGAGCTGACGTCGACCACGCGGGCGGTGAAGGAGGGACCGAGCTCCCCGGCGACGGTACGCAACGCGCGCGGGTCGCGGCCGACGCCGATGACACTCGCGCCCTGCTCGATGAGAATGCGGGCGGTTTCGGCTCCGATGCCCGAGCTGGCACCGGTTACGACGACCGTTACACCGCGCACGTCGCTCATCGGAGATGCACCCAATCGCCTGTAGCCAGCGATTTCTCGCCCGCCGTAGCGAGCACGAGCGTGTCGAGGGCGTCACGAGGCGTGCAGGCAACAGCCGCGGGATCCTTCGCGTCGAGCGCGACAAGGAACCTGTCGTTCGAGCGCCGGAACGCCGCAGTGCCGGCATCAGCCTGCACCGGATGACCGTCTGTCACGCCGACGAGCCGGAACTGCGGGTCGAGCGTCAGGCGGTACGCGCCGCGGTCGGCGATCACGTCCAGGCTGTAGATGCTCGGACCGTCCTGGTGGGTCCAAGCAACGACGATGGTCGCGGTGCCACCGCCGACGAACCTGAGCAGCATGGTCAGGACGTCGTCGATGTCGCGATCAGCGGCCGGGCTGTCGCCGCGCTCGAGTTGCACCTCCGAGGCTGTCACCTGGATCGCTGTGACCTCCCCCCCGAACGCTCGCGCCAGGTCGAGGTGATGGCTGCCGCGCTCGAGCAGGTTGCCACCGCCCGTCGACTTCTGCAGGAACCACGGACGAGGTGCGGTGGATCCGATGCTCTGACCGATGACGGCCGCAATCCGTTGGCCGGCCAGCTCCTCCTGCAGCGTCTCGACGATGTCGAGCGCGTGCCACTGGTAGCCCACAGCGCAGACCACGCCGGAGTCCTCGGCGACGCGGACCAGCTCGCGAGCGTCGTCGACGGACCGGGCGACGGGCTTCTCGAGGTAGACCGGGATGCCCCGCTGCAACGCCTCGGCTGCCAGAGCAAGGTGATGTTGTGGGGGAGTGCAGATCCACAGTGCGTCAATGGACGATTCGGCGAAGAAGGCGTCGTTGTCGGTGAAGGCCCGCGCCCCGACCTGCGCTGCGGTGGTCTCGACCAACGCGGATGCGACGTCGCAGACCGAGACGATCTCCAGGTCGTCACGGTCGCGAAGATCCAACAGGTGGTCCTGCCCGATCCACCCCAGACCGATGACGCCGACCCTGAGCGTGGCGGTCATGCGTTGGACTTCCACAGTGTGCGCGTGTCGAGGTGGTCCGATGGCCCCTCGGCGAGGCCATGCACGTTGGATGCGGTGAAACGCAGGTTGCTGAGCCAGTACCCAAGCACTTCCGGCACCTCGTCGTGTTGGATCTTCGCTAGTTGCGCGGCGATGCCGAGCCGGCTCTGGTTGTCCAGGGTGCTGTTGAGTTGAGCGAACAGGGTGTCGAACTGCGAGTTTGACCAGTGCGCGGAGTTCCACACTCCCGTCGAGGTGAAGGCGGGCAGGATCGCCTGGCTAGGCACGCCGCGGGCACCCCAGTCGACGATGCCCATCGGCACTTCCAGCCACGGTTGGTTGCTGCCGGAGCCGAAGTAGGCGTTCTGTGTCTGCACGTTGAGCTGAATGTCGATGCCGACCTGGGCGCACTGCTGTTTGATCAGCGTCGCGTACTGCGGGATCTCCAGGTAGTTCTCCGTCGTCAGTGTGACCGAGAAGCCGCGCGGGTGGCCAGCCTTGGCCAGGTTGGCGCGGGCCGCCGACAGGTCCTTTTGGCGCTGCGGCACCGCCTGGAGCGCCTGCTTGGAGAGCGGGAAGACCGGCGCGAAGGAGTGGTCGTTGCCGACGGCACCGTACCCGCCGAGTAGCGAGGAGACGATCTGCTTGCGGTCGATGGCGTTGGCGACGGCCTGCCGGGCGTTGACGTTGTCGAACGGGGCTTGATCGGTGCGCAGGTGCACACCTCGCCACCCGCTTGACTGGCTCTTGATCGCGGTCAGCTTCGGGTTCTGCAACAGTGCCTGCGCCCCTTGATACGGCGCCGTCTGCCACAGTTCCTCTTTGCCGCCCTGCATGTTCAACGCGATAGTGCTGTTGTCCTGGTAGTACGTGAGGTTGATCGCGTCGAAATAGGGGTAGCGCGGGTCCCAGTAGCTGGGGTTCCGGACGTACTTGGCGCCGCGGTCCGAGGAATAGGACGTCAGGATGAAGGGGCCGGTGCCGACGTGGCCCTTGGCGAACTGCCCGACCTGGTAGCCCTTCGGCAGAATGATGCTGTTGAAGTTGAAGGAGGACACGAGGTACGGGAAGTCGACGAACGGGCTGTCGAGATGGAACGTGACGGTATGGTCGTCGACCTTCTCGACGTTGCCCTTCGACAGAATGCCCTTAAAGGCCGACAACGCACCTGAATTGGACTTGGGGTCGGTGAGCAGGTCCATCGTGTACACCACGTCGTCGGCGGTGAAAGCTGCTCCGCTGTGCCATTTGACGCCTTGACGAAGTTGAAAGGTCCACTCCTTCGGATTGACGGCCTTCCACGAGACCGCCAAGCGCGGATCCAGGCTGTAATCCGCCCTAGGGAAGCACAGGTACTCCCCGGCGATCTGCGCTGTGGTCTGTCCGCCCTGGTTGTAGAGGGTGACAGGGTCGACAACCGAGGCTGGCTGCGTTATCGCGATGTTGAGGGTGCCGCCCTTCTGCGGGTTTCCGGCGCTGGCCGCTGACGTGCTCGTCGCCGCTCCCGTCTTTTGCGCAGTGCTGAAGCACCCGGCCAGTAACGCCGCCGCGCTAGGCAGTCCGATGCCCGCGAGGCTTGCGCGTACCAGGAAGTCTCGCCGGCTCATTCGGCCAGCACGGATCTCCTGCGTCAGGTGGTATTCGAACTCGTCCACGGTTCATCACCTCGTGTGCCGTGCCTGCTTCAGCAGACGGTTTGTTGGCGGGCATTCGCCCCGAGAGCGCGGTTGCTACGCAGCGATCCCAGATACGAACGAATTTGAGCACCGGAGACTGTGCGGTCCGGTTGGGCCTGATGCCGATTGCCGAGAGCGTACCTGACATCTCATATCTCGTATAGCGTTGGCCGCAATCTTCTTGAAGTTGTCGGAGGTGCATGTGCGGCTTACTCTGCCTGGCAAGTCGGGCGACCCGGTCTCAGATTCGCGAGCGCGGTTGGCGGTCTGTTGCGTCTACGCGAGCGTCCTACTCGTTGCATTGGACGTGTCCGCGATAGTGCCGCTCATTCCGGCGCTCGGCCGGCGTCTCGACCTGGGCCCGGTCTGGTCGGCGACGCTGTTGGCGCTGCCGAGCGCGACCGTACTGCTCACGTCGATGCCGCTCGCCGCGATCTGCGACCGCCTAGGCGCCCGGCGACTGACTCTCGTCGCCGGCGCTTCGTTGCTGGCCTCCTACTGCCTGCAGGCGATGCCCACCCTGCTGACAGTGGCGGGCGGACGTCTGCTGTGCGGATTGAGCTTTGCCCTGGTGTGGTCCGCGGCACTGGTCTGGCTCAGCGATCTACACCAGGCGCTTGGCAACACCGGGTCGCATTTGGGAGCAACCGTCACCGCTGGTTCAGTCGGCACCGCGATCGGGCCAGCGCTAGCAGGCGTACTGACCGAAGCAGCTGGCTTCTCCGTGCCGTTCATCGTGGCGGGTGCCCTAACCGCTGTAGTCGTCGCGGGCATCGTGCTTGCAGGACCGGTGGCATCTCAGGCCAGCGCTCAGGGGCAAGCACCGTCCGGATCCCGACCCGACCCCGACGGCATCGCCCGTCAACGCACCCGCCGCCGGCGGTCAGCGGCCGGACATCCGCGGACGGTCGATGCGGCGTGGAGTCTGGCCATGAGCGGCATCGCTGGCGGTGTCGTGCAACTCGTAGCTCCCCTCCAGCTCAGCGCCCTCGGCGAGACCAGCTCGCACATCGGTACGAGCGTCTCGGTGGCCTCGATCGTCTACATCGCGACCAGCGCCGTGGTCGTTCGCCGCGGTCAAGCCGTCATCACCCGCACCTTCAATGCCGTTGCCGCATTGGGAATTGCAGTTTGCATGGCGCCTGCCCTGGCTGGTCGGACGTCGGTCGCGATCGAGGCGGTTCTGTTTTTGACGGCCGTGCCGCGGGCCAGCATAGGCACGCTCGCCTACCCGTTGGCCGCCTCGGGGGTTGAGACCGGTCGGCGTGCACGAGCGTTTGCGCAGCTCAACACTATGTGGGCAGCAGCCATGCTCCTTGCCCCGCTCGCGGCGGGGATCAGCATCGAACATGCCGGCGTCGTTTGGACCTACGTCGCGACAGCCACAGTCCTGGGGGTAGCGGGCCTTGCCTTGTGCCTGCGCGTCCTTGCCTCGCGAAGTCGGTCGACGCCAGGGGTTGCGCTTCAGCCAAACTTGTCCCACCATATACGAGATATCAAGCAACGACGGACTCACGACCGCGATGCCGCGGGGCGGTGCAGCCGATGACGTCGTGGATCTTCCAAACTGGACGTCCGGCTGCCGCAGACTCGCAACCGCAGAAAGGGTGAGTTGATGCTCGCGTTCGTAGCCAAGCGACTTGGTCTAAGCCTCGTCACGATCCTGCTCGTTTCGATCATCGTTTTTCTCGTTTCCCATATCCTGCCCGGAGATGTGGGACGCACGATCCTCGGCCCTTATGCCAGCAATGAGCAGGTCGCGAGCCTCGACCATTCACTCGGCCTCGATCGGTCGCTATGGGTCCAGTATTTCGACTACATCACGAGCTTCGTCCGGGGCGACTGGGGCCGGTCCTACCTGCTTGACCAGCCTGCCCGCTCGGTTGTCCTTGAACGACTCGGGCACTCGCTGCTACTGGGTACCTTCTCCTTGCTCCTTATCGTTCCGATCTCAATCGCCTTCGGCGTGCTTGCCGGTTTGCGGCGGGACAAGGCAACCGACCGGCTCATCACCGTCGTTGGCCTCTCACTGATCGCGTTACCCGAGTTCGTCGCGGGCACGATCCTGGTCGTCTTCTTCGCCGTCAGCTTGCAATGGTTTCCCGTCTCCTCCGACGTTCCCCGGGCTGATCTCAGCGACATTATTCATCAGCTCCTGCTTCCCTCAATCCCCATGATGTTTGTGCTCTTCGGCTACATCTCGCGGATGGCACGCGCCGGCACAGTCGAGGCGATGGAATCGGACTACGTACGCACGGCGGTCCTCAAGGGGATGACCAAACGGCGCATGGTTACCCGCCACGTCCTGCGCAACTCACTACTTCCCACGATCACCGTCGTCAGCGCGCAAGTCGGCTACCTGGTCGGCGGGCTGGTGGTCGTGGAGAAACTGTTCAACTACCCCGGCATCGGCCAACTGATCTACACCTCTGCCGTCGGTCATGACGTGCCGGTGCTCGAGTCAGCTGTGCTGATGATCGCCGTGCTGTACACCCTCACGAATCTGGCCGCCGATCTGCTCTACGGCGTACTCAACCCACGCATCCGAATCGGAGTGGCCGCATGACGACCATCGTTCCGCCAGCATCCGAGGCACCTGCCATCAGCGCCACGCTGGCGACGACGTCGACGTCCGCCGTCCGACGCAGCGAGGTACTCCGTAATCTGCTGCGCTCACCTACTTTCTTGATCGGTTCGACGGTTCTGCTCTTCTGGGTGTTCGACGCCATCTTCTGGCGCCTGATCGCGCCCTACGACCCTCAGCAGCCTTTCGCGAATACGCTGGAAGCCCCGACCGGCGCTCACCTGCTTGGCACCGACGACCTCGGTCGCGATGTGTTGTCGAGATTGTTAGCGGGAGCCAGCACAGTGCTCGCCGTCGCACCGGCCGCCACCATCATCGGGCTCATCGGGGGCATCACCCTCGGCTTGTTCACCGGCTACTACCGGGGTGTGCTCGACGACGTCGCGATGCGGATCGTCGACGCGGTGCTCGCTTTTCCGTTGGTGATCCTCGCCGTTCTCGTCCTGACTCTGCTTGGGTCCTCGGAGTTCGACGTCATCGTCTTGATCGGCGTGACCTTTACCCCGCTGGTGGGAAGGACCGTTCGCTCGGCAGTGCTTGGACAACGAGACCTCGAGTACGTCGCCGCTGCCCGGCTCGCCGGCGAGTCGGGGTTGCGGATTATGTTCCGCGAGATCCTGCCGAACATCGCCGGTCCGATCATCGTCGAGGGCACTGTCCGACTCGGCTACGCCATCTTCACCTCGGCGACGTTGTCGTTCCTCACCCTCGGAATCCAACAGCCTTCACCGGACTGGGGTCTGACGATATCTCTGGGACAGCAGTACTTGCAGGTGGCGCCCTGGATCGTGCTGTTCCCGGCTGTAGCACTGGCGACGCTCGTGGTCGCCATCAACATCGCCGCGGACGGCCTCGCCAAGGCGCTCAACTCATGACGATCACGACCCCCGGAGAGTCCCTCGTGTCCGATGCAAGCATGCCAGAGACCCCGACTCTCGCAGTTCGGAATCTCGACATTTCCTACCGGCGGGGGCGCACGACCGCAAACGTCGTGCAGGACGTCTCCTTCTCGATTGGTCAGGGTGAGGCCTACGGGCTGGTCGGCGAATCGGGCTGCGGCAAGACGACGATCGCGATGTCGGTCATGCGTTACCTCCCGGAGAACGCCGTCCTCGGCGGTGGCAGCGCCATCGAGTTCGGCGGTGCGAACATCTTGACCGCGTCGCCGTCGATGTTGCGTCGGTGGCGAGGCGACCGGATCGCCATGGTGTATCAGAACCCGGGTCGGGCGTTGAATCCGACGATGCGGATCGGCACCCAACTCGCCGAGACGTACCGGCTGCACCACGGCATGTCCAAGTCGGAGGCGGTGACGGCCAGCATGGAGATGCTGGACAAGGTCCGTATCCCTGATCCCAAAGCACTGGTCCAGCGCTACCCGCACGAGCTGTCCGGTGGCCAGCAGCAACGCGTCATGATCGCCATGGCCCTGTCCACCAGTCCTGACCTGCTGGTGCTCGATGAACCGACCACTGGCCTGGACGCGACGGTCGAGGCGGAGGTCATCGACCTCGTTGCGGCGCTTCGGACCGAATTGCGGACCTCAGTGCTGTTTATCAGTCACAACCTGGGCGTCGTGTCGCGCCTCTGCGACCGCGTCGGCGTCCTCTACGCGGGCCGGCTCGTCGAAGAGGGGCCGGCCAACGCGTTGTTCGCCGAGCCTCGCCACCCATACACTCTCGGACTGCTGCGCTCCGCTCCGCGAGGGGGGGTCCGCAAGATCGACCGGCGTCTCCAGGCCATCCCGGGTTCGTTGCCCTTCATCGGAGACCACCTGCCCGGATGCTCCTTCGCACCCCGTTGCCCGATCGCCATCGATGACTGCACGAACGCCGTCCCACCCCTACTGCCGGTTGCGCACGACCGGGCCGCACGATGCATCCGCACCGATCAGGTCCCACACATCCCAGAGCTCACGGATGCAGCCGTGCACGGTCAGACAAACCGGTCCGAGGTACTGCTCAAGGTCGAGCACCTCACCAAGCGCTACCGCTCGGGTGGCCACGCCGTCACCGCCGTCTCCGATGTCACCCTCGAGGTGCACAAAGGTGAGGTGTTCGGCCTCGTCGGCGAGTCGGGTAGCGGTAAGACCACGCTTGCCAAATGCATCGTGGGCATGTTGAAACCCACCGAAGGCAGTTTGAGCTTCAACGGGCAGGAGCTCACCGGGCTCAGGCCGCGGCGCGCAGCGCAGACCCGTCGCCGAATTCAGATGGTCTTCCAGAATCCCGATACCGCGCTCAACCCGCGACAAACGGTCAGACGCATTCTGGGCCGCGCGGTCACCTTATTGAGCAAGCCGGCGACGAAGCGGGCCGCCAAGCAGGAGGTCGAGCAGCTCGCCGAGTCGGTCCGCCTCGAGCTGCGCCACCTTGATCAGCGTCCCACGGCGCTATCAGGCGGCCTCAAACAGCGGGTCGCCATCGGGCGAGCGTTCGCCGGTTCCCCGGAACTTGTGCTGTGCGACGAGCCGGTATCTGCCCTCGACGTGTCGGTACAAGCAGCGATCCTGAACCTGCTCGTCCGCTTGCAGGCCGAACGGCACGTCGCCTATATCTTCATCACTCACGACATGGCCGTGGTCCGGTACATCGCAGACCGGATCGCAGTCATGTATCTGGGTGAGATCGTGGAGGTCGGCCCTGCGGACGCGGTCTTCCAAGCGCCGCGGCACCCCTATACCGAGGCGCTCATGTCCGCAGCGCCATCGCTGGACACCGACGGCAAGAAAAAGCGCATCCGGTTGGACGGCACGTACCCGAGCGTTGCCTCGCCACCGTCGGGATGTCGCTTCCACACCCGGTGCCCTCGCCTGCTGGGCGACATCTGCAAGGCCGAGGTTCCCCCGTGGCAGACGAGTGGGAACGGCAACACCTACAAGTGCCACATCCCACCGCTGGAGCTCTCGGTCCTGCAGCGAGCAGACAGTGAGGTGGCGACGAACGCCTCCAAAGAGGCCTGACCCGCAGCACGTCGTGCCCGACCGCCGGCGGACCTCCCGGTCGACGGTCAGGTTCGCTACCCGGTGACGCTAGACGCTTTCGGTCGGGGCACGGACAGCCGGAACCGCGCCCGGTACTGCTGGGGGCTTTCGCCGGCGACATGGTGGAAGTTACGCCGGAGCGTCAGCGCCGTGCGCAGGCCCACCTGGTGCGCGATGTCGTCGACCGTCAGGTCCGTCTCCTCCAATAATCTCTGGGCAGACAGGATCCGTTGGTGCAGCAGCCACTGCAAGGGTGAGACCCCGGTCAATTCCTTGAATCGCCTGTCGAAGGTGCGCCGACTCATCAGGGCACGTCGGGCCAGGTCGTCGATGCCGACCGAATCCGCGATATTCATGATGGCGTGGGACATGATCCGGGTGACTTCGTCGCCGGGGTGTCTCGCCGGTCGGCAGACGCCGGCCCAGGATCTGCGGCTGACTTCCGTAGCGATGCGGAGGCAGGGTCATGCGTTGCGCAATGGCGTTCGACGCCTCGGCTCCCCACCTGCGACGGACCAGATGCAGGCAGGCATCGAGTGCGGCCACTGGTGACGATCGCGCCGTCGTCCAGGAAGAGCACATCGGGGTCGACGATGACGTTCCTGGCACCGCCGATGTTGCCAGCAGTGCTGGACGAACCAGTTCAGCATTGCCTCTTTGAGCTGGTCGGCTGTTGACCAGCTGTTTGGGAGTGCCGCGTAGTGAACGGTCAGCCGCGAGATGTTGGTCAGCGTCTTGAGCCATTGCCCCCCGCGATGGGGTCCGGCCGCACCGATGGGTGTCTTGACGAATTGGTGGATCCGTTTGCTCAGCGGGTTACCGGGCCCAGCCTTGCCGATGTACAGCACGGATGTGTCCGGAAGCCACCATTGCCCGAGGTGCGCGGTCAGACCAGTGGGTGTCACCGGCTCACTGCGAAGTCGAAGTGCACGCACTCGGAGCATCCACTCACGCAAGGCGGCTTCGTCGATCGGTGCTGACGGCCGTCCAGTGCGCCGGAGGTGAAAGAAGTCAACTGCGGCATGTCGGCCTTGAGTGGGCCGGTGTCGGTGTACTTCTCCATGGGCGAGAACCAGCCGAGCTTGCCCAGCTGACCCACCCGCGACCAGTCGACATCGGTGGCGTCGGCGAAGTAGGTCTTGGCGGTCGCCGCGGTCGAGATCTTCGTCTGCAGGCTGTCCCAGTCGATGTTGACCCAGTTGACCGTGATGCCGCTCTGCTTGGTGAAGGCGGCCAGGTCAGCCGCGGGCGGCGGATCGGCGGCCAAGGCCACCGCGATCGTCACGCCCTTCGTCTGGTCCGAGCCGGTCGAGCTTGACCCGCCCCCGCCGCAGGCAGCCGTGAGCAGCGCCAGTCCCACGACCGTGGCCAGCGTCGGGGCGCGCCATGAAGTGGGGCAGCGAACGGGGTTACTGCGCATGTCGCCTCCAGCGGCTAGCGCCCGGCCGACCGCACACTGCCAGACGTGTTCGAATTGTGCGCGATACATTAACGAGGCGGTGGTGTCTTGGAACGGGTTGATGGGGCGCCGCGAGAGCTCGGAATTGTAGAAGTTGAAGCCCCAGTTCAAGAACCCTGCGCAGTCATAAGCAAAGAGCTGGTGGCCGATGACGCGGTTGCGACTCGATGGCATCGCGAAAAACCTGTTCGAGACCCCGCGGTCCTGGTTGACGCAGTAGTAGACCCATAACCGCCGGACCCCGCGAGCGAGAAAGGGTGCGATGGCGTCGGTGGCGACCACCGGATGAGGTACAGCCCCGGTGTCGTAGAACTCGGCGTCGCTGAGGGCGTCGATGACGGTGCAGGGCGCGAGGAGGTCCTCGACGATTGCCTTGGCCTGCAGGTAGCTCGACAGTTGCCCGCGGCCGTTCGGCTCGTCGGAGAGGTGGAACAGCACCCGCTCCAGACCCCAGTGCTGAGCCAGGTGCGTCTTGAGCACCGGCAGGACTTGCTCGAGGAAACGGCGGTATTTCGGGTCCGTGGCGCTGACGTGCCAGCCGAATTCCTCGACCGACTCCCCGGCCCGGGTGACGTAGATCGACGGTGTCGCGTGGGCGCCCCACTGGGTGAACAGGTGCGCGATCTCCAGACGCTCGATGCCGTGCTTGCGGCACAGCTCCAGCCATCGGTCCAACAGGGTGAAGTCGACGCTGTACCTCCCTTTGCGATGGGTGATTCGCAACAGCTGCGTAGTGAGCCGGTGGCCGCCTGTCTCGGTGTCGAGCGGAGGAGTCCACACTGGCGTCAGGATCATGTTGACCTGCATCCGGGATGCAGATCCGAGGAAGGCGTCGATGAGTTGCCAGTGCTGCTCGGAGAACACTTCCACTCCGTAGAACTGGGCAAGTCCGTCGCAGTGGAACCAGTGGGTATTGGCGATGGGCAGCGGCGGCAGCCCACTTCCGATCACCTCGATTCTCATCGTGTGGCGGTAGAGCACCCTCGACCGTGCGTCGCTGATGGTGATATCGACCTCGTGCAATCCCGCCGCCGCTGGCTCGTCGACGCGAAAGTCGACCCACAAACCTCGCCAGCTGCCCAGCATTGGTGCGATCGTGGCGTCGGGAAGGGGGCGCAGCAAGTCCGGGTACAACCCGGGCAGGTCGCGGTCGTAACCGTTGTCGTGTCCCGGGGAAAGCCGCCAGGTCACAGGGGAGCAAGTCGACGCTGTGCAACGTGACATGCACAGCTGCGGCTGGATTGACGGTGACGCGCAGACGGGAGGTATCGCGGAAGCTCGCTGTCCGTGGCGGCTGGAAGGCGACCTGGAACGCAGCGGTCTCTCCGAGAAAGACGCTTAAATCAGGCGGCGCACCGTCGTCGCCCGCGCCGCAGTCGGGGTATATCTTAGCCAGTGAGTGGGTCGTCCGGAACTGCCAACTGCCCATCTCGCTGATCACCGCACTCCCCCCACCGGGGCTACGACACGCAGTTGACACGACATTTGAAGTGGTGCACTGCCCGCACCGGGTTGCCCTCGCTCGGCGGTTTCCCGCCACCCTGGCCCAGCGAACTACTCGAGCGAAGTAGTCGACCAGATCCGTTGACAGTGGGGGGATGTCGACCGGGACGCTTCCCGACCGTAGGGACGGCGACACCGGCGACATCGGCGGCGACGGCATCGGGCGGCGACCGGGGAAGTGTCGGTGACGCCACCGGAACGCACGAATCGGAGGAACTCGGCCTGGACGGTGATGCTCAGGTCGGCGTCCTCGCGGTACCCGGATCTGCGCGATTCCAGACCCTGATCGTTCCGGACGGATCACTGACCGCATCGTCGAAGTTCTCCATCCGCCCATGGTCGCCGATGACGGTGTCATTACGCCAGTAGTCGGGCGTGTAGTGGCACTGTTGATAGCTGGCCAGCACCCCGTTGCTCAGGCGGCTGAGCATCATCGACAGGTCCTCCACGTCCACCACCGGGTTGAGCTGGTCCAATTCGGTCGGCGGCCATTGGTGCGGGTCGAACCAGTCGGCCATGACGGCCACCGGCGGCTCGCGTCCGGCGGCAGTCGAGGTTGCCGTAGACCTGCAGCGCGCCCATCGCCACCACCTGCTGCGAGGAGGCACGAGCGAGCCAGTGGATGACATCGAGATCGTGGGCGCCCTTTTGCAACAGCAGACCCAACGTGTGACAGCGGTCGGCATGCCAGTCACGGAAGTAGAAGTCTCCGCCGTGCCCGACGAAATGTCGGCATCAGATCGACTTCACCTCACCAATCACGCCCTCGTTGCATCCGCGGCTGCGGCGACCAGCTCAAGCAGTACACCGACGTCGTCTGTTTGGGGGGCCTGGTGTGGAAGGGGCACGCAGCTCCGGATAACACCTTCGACATCGGCCAATATTTCGACCATGTCAGGTTCAACGCCTGCGACGATGCGGCGGTCGTAGTGGTAATACACCAGATCGGTCGTGCTGTCCCATTCGCTTCTGAGGCCATCGACTCCGGCGAGCAGTCCACCGAGCCGCCAGTGCAGCAGTCGCCCGTCCCAGCCCGTGATGTGCAGCCGGCCATCTTCCAAGTCGTGGCCACCTATCCCGAAGGCATTGAGCGCTTTCAGGGCCAGACCCCCTGGTTCCGGGTTTGACATACCGACCCAGATCGAGTCATCGAGCGCGTCGTGGGCAATATCCGCAATACCGGCCACCCCGCAGATCCGGCGGACCAGGTCGGGGTCAAGATGCGGTGCGCTCACGTTTCAACCTCTCTCATTCACTCCCCACCCGTCCCCGCAACCGCAGATGTCGAGTGGCCGCGCGTCAGCTGCTGGCTACCGAGGCGGGATTCTCAATCGAGATTCCCAGGCCGACCAGGTAGTGGTAGACGCCGGCGGAGTAGACATCACGGATTCGAACGTTTTTGACACCTGCTACACGTAGTTCGGGACGAAGGCTGAGGAGCTTGTCGCGCACAGAGGCCCGAGCTCGGTGCCGAATTACTGGCCTGGAGCATGACGCAGAGCCGGAGGAAGGTCGGTGACCAGGTCAACGATGGAGCCTCCTCGGCGGCGGAGTCGGCCTCGTTCTCGTTGCTGCTCGATGAGCCAGCGGTCCGCCTCGGCTCGCGCAGCCTGTGCTGTCGCCTCGGCGACCCGTTCGTCGGCTTCGGCGGTGACTGCATCGGTCTGGAGCGCGGTGATTTTGGGGTCACCGAGTTTGCGCAGCTCCTCCAGAACGACGCCGAACGCTTCCGACAATGCCGTGACCTACCCCGGTGACCTGGGCGACGTGGTGGCCGACCCGCGCCCGAGCCGCGGCGACTGGGTGCTCCAGCGCCCGGACGCGCTCTCCATTGCCGCTCCCTCACCGGCCGCGGCCGCCGTTGCCCGGCAAGCCCGCCAGGCCGATCCGCGGTTGTGGACCGGGTCATCGCAGTACTCCGGTGGCCGTCCGACACCCTCTTCCGCAGGTGCCTCGGGCCGCTCGCATCCAGGGGAATCGGCAGGTGTTCGCTGGGCGGTTCGGCTCTGCTATAACGTAAAACGTAGCGCTACGGTTTACGAAATTGCAGCAACGCCACCCGATTGGCCCTGCCGGGTGAACGGGCGGTTGCGACTGCTGGCGATCTTGGGTGTCGTCGGATGGGCGGGACTCACGAGAGTCGTGGACCAGCCCGGCAACTGCTCACCACGTTCTTCCAAGGACGCGGTTGCTACTTCGACCTGAATATTCGCTGGCAGTACAGCTAGTCGAACGGCCCACCCCGAACCGACCGGCGAGTTGCTCGGCGGCGTCGATGGCTTCCTACAGGCCGTCTGAGGGTGTGTCGATGCTGGTGCGGCCGATGACGAAGAAGGACTGCTCGGTGTGGCCGGCCAGGGCATCGCGCTGGGATTGGGCATCGCGCGGGTCCGGCCGCACCCGGGCGAGCCGACTCGCATACCTGACGGTACTGATTCGCGCCCAATTTGGGACGGAAACGGCTGCCCAACGCCGAAGCGTGACCACCACTCCCCCACCGGTGCACCGCGGCGGGCACCCGGAAGGCGATGCGGGGTTAGCGCCTGATCGGCGGAAAGAACGCGGCCACATCTTCGGGGTCGCTGTCATTCACCGCCTGCAGCCCCAGCGCGAGCACTGCGATGGTGAAGGTATTCACCGACTTGCGCGCGCCACTGCGTCTGGCCAATGCGCCGTTCGCGGCGAACCATGCGCTCGACGCGTCATCGAGCTCTGCGAATAGGTTGGCCGGGATGGACGTGTTGAGAATCTTCGTGCCCGATTCGACAGATTTATGTCCCGCGGCCTTCGCCGGCCGGGCAGCGCGCGCGGCCGCCGGCTTCTTGGCCTTAACCGGGACCGGGAGGGGTTCCGGCGGCGTGATCATCTCTTCCGACAGCGACTCCTCGTCGACATCTGCCGGTGACGGCTCCGAAGGGGCGGGCGCAGCGGCAAGGCCACCGGTCAGGCTGAAGCCTCTCTTGGGCGCCGCCGGCGCGTCGCTGCCGAATTTGGGCTTGACCCCCTGACCGCCCAACGCGAACGGTCGGGATTTGCTGTCGCTGGCCGAGGTTTTGGGGGCGCTCATGCCGACACGCGCATTGCGACCTTTGCGGCCGAATCGATGTCATTGCCTGCCGCGCCGTCGTCGCCCGGAGGGAACTCGACCCGCCGACGTCGCGGCCTTGACGGACCTACCGAGCGCGGAAGTCAAACGGCTACTCAAGTCGGCACCTGCCGCCACTACAGCGTCGGCTCCGGTACCGGCCGGGGCTGCGGCGGTGCCGGTTGCGGTGGACGGTGTTCCGGCCGACGCTGCGGCGCTGGCCGGATAACCAGGTCGAGACCGGGGCGGGCGGCGGTGCAGCGGTGAGTAAGTCGTTGGGTCGTGGTCTGCGGTTGAGCAACCGGGACTTGAACCGGTATCACCGGCAGGTCATCGGCACCGCCACCTGCGACATTTGGGCGGGGGCGGTCGGGTCGGACGGGTACGGCCGGTTCTCCATCACCAACCCGGAGGACGGCGCCCGAATGCTCACTCCGCATCAGGTCGGTGCGCGGTTGGGGTTCGGGCCGTTGCCGGTGGACTGCACGCTGATGCACGACTGCGAGGTCCGGTTGTGCTGTTCTTCCGCGCCGGGTCATGTCCGGATCGCCACCCAGCGGGAGAACATGCGGCAGGCGGTGGCGCGGGGCCGTTCCCGTGGTCCCCGGCCCGGTTTGGTCGACACTCGCGGGGTGGTCGGCGCGTCCCGCGCAATTCAGGCGGCCATCGTCTCGGCGGTGCAAGCGGATCCCGGTATCGGCAAGGCCGCGTTGGCGGCGGTGCTGGCGGCGGCGGTCGCGGCGGGGGATCCGCTGCGGAATGTGGTGCCGCTGTTCGACGCGCCACCGCCGGTGCCGATCGCGTGGCCGGATGATTTTCCGGTCGATCTGTTTGACGCCCGGGCCGCGCCGATCCGCGACATTTCCACGGTGGACACCTTCTCGCTGTTCGACCTGGAAACCTGAACGGCGGACGCTGCAACGCCGGAAGGGCCAGCAACTCGGCGTCGAGTTGCTGGCCCTGGTCTATTTGCTCCGGTTGGTCAGGCAGCGGTTCCCTCCGCGTCGTGCCCGGCGTCGTCGGTCTGGTCAGCGTCGGCCGGATCGCCGCTAGCCGTTTCGGCTGGCGGCTCATCGTCGGCGGCGGTCTGGTCGCCGCCGGTTTCGGTGGGTTGTTCGTCGGCGGCGTTGTCGAGGATCATCTGCTCGACATCGGCCAGGACGTAACCCAGTGTTTGCAGGTGCCGTAGGTACCGGGCGCGGGACGGGGCGCGTTGCCGGTGCGCGTCTCGGGGTAGGTCTTCTTCGTTGGCGGTTGCGACCTGCGCCCAGAGGATCACGCCGTGGCGGGCGGCGGGTGTGTCGGCGGTGACCTGTCGGGGGTCGCCGCCCAGTAGTTCGGCCAGGATCGCGGGGCGGGAGTAGTACTCACCGGCCCAGCGGCAGAACGTCGGGTCACGTTGGATCACCTGGTGCAGCGCCCACCCGGCCATCGCCTTGTGTCTGGACTTCACGGCCAGGCACTGCCGGACAAATGCGCGGCGTACTTCGGCGGCTGCGTCGGCCTGCTTGTTCCGGGCGATCAGCTCCCGCCGTTCCGCCTTCTTCGCCTCGGCTTCTGCTTCCTGCTC
>JAABUV010001176.1_pt1 | contig 38427 bp, 68 predicted proteins | sample 5559971 | NCBI WGS metagenome assembly JAABUV01 (sample SAMN10711881, study PRJNA513362) | rock metagenome | isolation source: Antarctica rocks | place: Antarctica: Victoria Land, Knobhead nord | collected 2015-12-19
GTGGCCGCCCAGCTGGCAGCCAATGCCAAGCTGGCCGCCAGCGCCAAGGCGCAGGCGGCCGGCGCCGCGCGGCGCGCCAGCAAGTGGGACGCCGGGCGGCGGTGAAGCGTTGGCTCGCTCGCCTGCGGCTCGCGCGCGCGCGCGCTTGTGGCATTTTGTGCTGAGGGCTGCTCTGCTGCGGGCGACCACGCCTGTCGAGTGCGGCGGGGTGGCTGAGCGGCCTGCGACCTGCTCCGAGCCGGCCACCAGCATCGAAGGGACAGGCTGGGGCGTGCAGCGTACTGCGCTGGAAAATGGGCTGCTGGTAAGAGAACATGGGCATGTCCAGGACACCCGGACACTGGTATGCCTTCCGTGGTCTGAGGAAGTGGCTTCTGGCGCTGTAAATGGAGTGCCATTAGGGTTTCATGTGGCGGCCACTGCCTGGGCGCTCTCCTACCGCCAGCCTGCAACGCTGAGCGTTGCTTGTTTGCGATATTCAGACTCTCGCAGATGCCTTTGCAGGGCCTGTGTACCAGGCAAGTTCTTCTTACACAGCACAAGTCCGCTCGCACAGACGCCGCTCAGATGCAAGCTGGGTACATAGCCAGGTATACCATGCAGGGCCTCCCAACGTCGGAAGCCTCGCAGCACCGCCGCTGAGCGCTTCGCAATTTGGAGTGACACCCGCGCAAACACACATGCAGCCTCCTGGCTGCGTGCGGTATCACATGCAGAAGCCCGTGCGCATGCATGCAGCCTCTCCGCCTGCTACCGGGGGGGGCTGCTGCTACCGAGCGGGGCGACGGCCGGCCTTGGCTGCCCCTGCCGATGGCCTCCTTGGCAAAGCTTCGCCTGCGTCAGGCCTGACCGACCCCACATCATCCACATCACCCTCTGGCTCGTCGGCCGAGTACAGGTCAGTGCCGTATTTCTCTAAAAATGCCTCTGCTCTGCCGCTGGGCGCGTCCCCACTCTGCATGCCGTCGCCCTCGTCGCCATACGCGTCCTCGTCGTAGGCGCCGACGCGGCCGCCTCCGGCGTCCAGGTCGCTGTCGGTGGCATACGCATCCGCGTCGTCATACTCGTCTGCGCTGCCGTATTCAGCCGCCAGCTCATCATCCACCTCATGCTCCTTTTCGCCCTGGTACACGTCATCAGCGCCCGCTTCCCGCTCCCCAGCCGGCTCGCTGTCCGCCGCATCGCCCTCCGCGTCTTCGGCCTCGCCGGCTTCCAGCTCCTCCGCATCGCCCTCCAACGCAGCCGCAGCCTCCCGCGCCTTGAGCTTCTGCGTGACGCACCATGTCACGCTCGTCAAAGTGATGAAGCTCACTGTTGGACGGCACGGATTCCCCCGTATGCTCCCCGGCATGAATGCATACATGCACTCCCTTTTGGTCAAGGCCAGCCTGCGGCCGGTGCAACAGCAGCACTGCCCCGGCAGGCAACCCAAGCCTCACATGCCAGGACGCCTGCATTGGCAAGCTGTATGTGCCCTAGCCTGCGTGTGCTGAGGCACATATTCATGCACAACAAAGCTCCTCAGTCCTCCTGCTTCTTAACCCAACGTTTGCACAACCTGCAGCTGCAGGTTGTGCAGCAAGAACTCTGCACCGCGAGTGCACAGCTGTGAGAACAAGAGGGAAATGCTGCCAAATAACAGGAAGAGATTCGCTGCAGAGCAGGTAACGCCCTTGAGACCCGCTTGTCAAAATTCAGCAAGAAGAGGCGCTGGGGCCGTGCCTCGCGCCAGGCGTACACGCCCTCGGGTATGGGGATGGCTTCACGCGGGTCACGCGGGACCTCTGGCAGGTGCCACCAGGGCATCGGCCAGTGCTGCTGCGGCTTATTTGGCCGCATCTGCACAACACATGCATACATAACTCAAAGGCTGGCCACAACTTTGCAACTGTGGTTCGTGAGGACAGCGGACAAACCACTTCAAGACCTGTGTGAACTTGTGAAACTTGTAAACAGTGCAAGATGTGCGGCCGTGCTCCGCACCTTGCCGCCGATTCCCAGAAACCTGCGCAAGCAGGCAGCAAGCTGTGAGTTGCGTGCACTGCATGCCAGCCAACTGCCTGCAGAAAAGCAGACGAGCGGGCCTGACCTTGCCCTTCTTCGTGCGCCTGTCTCGCCGGCCCATCCAGAGCACGCCATCATCCGCCAGGCACTCGGCCGCATGCCATAGCGCACCGCCCAGTGCCTGCCACAGTGTGGCCAGCGGCTGTCTGGGCAACTGCAGGGCCGCCATGCGCTGCACGAAAGGTGCCTGATTACAGGTGGCTGGATGACTGCAGGCAGACGCGGGAATGCACAATTACAGGGATTTGTGCCTGTGCCTTGCAGTTGTCAAGCACTGAGCACCAACGTAACCTGCCTTGGCTGAGCACAAAGGAGATCTCTGCCTAGGAAGTGACTCTCACCAGCAGCGCTAGTGCTAAGCAGCAGCGGGAGGCAAGCAGGGCCTGCGCAGGTTTGCTGGATGCGACCTTGGCGAGCACAAAAGTTGGGAGTGAGCTAGCGCGGGAATTGACTCATCATGGGCACAGACTGCTGCGGCGGCGCCCAGGATGCCCCTGCAACGGCTGGGCTGGCAGACTTGAGCCTGAAGAGCGCACCGGCGCGGCCAGCCAGCGCGAAGAAGGCCGCCAACGGCGCCGCGCCAGCCAAGTCACACGCCGAGTGTGCAGCTGAGCTGCAGGGCTTCATCGCGAAGCGGATAAAGCTGTTCGAGGAGTATGCCGCTCGCGAGCACACGGCGGTGCGCATCCTGCCGCCCAGTGCCGTGTGCTGCAATCCACGGCTTGCCCGGGCAGCGGCGTCTCTGCGTCGTGCGGCACACCAGCTCTGTGGGCTCGATCAGAGCACTCCGCTCGCTGGTATATATATTTTCCAAAACGTGCAGCTCGCTGCTCCGCGCCTCTAACGGGAGCAGGGTCTCTGGTCTCGGTGGTCTCACGACTTGCATGCGGCTCTGCGCAGGTGGAAGCAGCACGTGAGGCAAATGAGCCCATCACAGTCACGCTGCCGGACGGAAAGGAGGTGCGCGCTTGGCGCCGGGCGGCGAGCGCGGTTTTGCAGTTGCGGTACCTTGCGAAAGTGCACAGCTGGCAGCGGCTCTTTGTGCAGCTTGTTGGCGGCCCTGCTACGTGCGCAAGCGCTGCCCGACACAGCGCTCCAGGCGCCAGGCGCCGCCGCACCTGACCAGCGCCCGCCCGCACTCCCTGCTGTCACGATGTCTGCGCGCCTTTTCTGTACCAGGCACCACAAGCGTGCACAGCGCGACCGCGCCGCTGTCGGCCGCCGCCGGGCGGTGAGACACAGACGAGAAACAGGCGGCGCTGCATGATTGCGTGCACGAGGGGGCCTCCGCGGGGGGCAAGGCCGGGCGCGGCGGGCGCGCAGGTGCCGGGCGTGCGCGGCGTGACGACGCCGCTCGACGTGGCCAATGCGCTCTCCAAGAGCCTGGCCAAGCGCGTGGTGGTGGCAGAGGCGGACGGGGCCGAGTGGGACCTGTTCCGGCCGCTGCGGGCGCCGTGCGCGCTGCGGCTGCACACCTTCGACGACGACCTGGGCAAACATGTGCGGGCCCCGCGTAGGGCAGGGCATCGGGTGGGGCATAGGGTAGGGCAGCGACGAGCACCCGGGCAAGCACGCGCGGGGCCCGCGTGCATGGGGTGGGGCAGCGAGCTGGCGAGCCGCACGTGCCGCGCCGGGCCGGCGCTCCGGGGCGTGTCGTCGGGGCGCGCCTTGGTGGGTGCAGCAGGCACCCAGCCGGCGGCAAGGCTGTCAAACGTGTCCCATCGGGCGCCACATGCTCGCCGCGCCGCGCCGTCGCTCACCTGTCTCAGCGCTCTTTGTGTTCGCCGTGCCGGCAGCGTACCCGCCGTACTGTTCCATATGCATGAGCACCATGTGCATGAGCGCCATGTGCATGAGAGGCACCAAGCACGGCACTTATGTGCTGTGCGTCATTCTGCTGCCCCAGCCCGGACATGCAATCGGGAACCTTCTCGACCATTCGCCTTGCCCGGCGCGCAGACGTTCTGGCACAGCAGCGCGCACGTGCTGGGCGAGGCGCTGGAGGCGTGCTTCGGCGTGCGGTTGACGATCGGGCCGGCGCTGGAGGAGGGCTTCTACTACGACTGCTACCTCGGCGACGACCGCTCGCTGGGCGATGCCGAGAAGCCCGTGCTGGAGAAGAAGATCGAGCAGGCGCGGCCGCGCGGCAAAGCAGGGCATGCGTAGGGTCTGGGCTCCGCGCCCTGAGCGGGCGCGGGCGGCGGTGGGCAGGGCAGGGGGTGTGCCGCGGTGGGTCGTCACAGGGTGCGCCCGGGTGGCTGTCCGATCAGCAGGGGGACGCCCGGGCAAGTCAGGGTAATGGTGCCCTGCTGCACACGGAGAAGACAATGCAGCGAGCACAGACACGCGCGTTCACTTGTTGAGGGCCGAAGCATGCAGGCAGGCGCAGCAACGCGGGCGCGGGCGCGCCGCAGATCATGAAGGAGAAGCAGCGCTTTGAGCGCGTGGTGGTGAGCCGCGAGGAGGCGCTGGCCATGTTCCAGGAGAACAAGTTCAAGGTGGAGATCATCAGCGGCCTGCAGCCGGTGCGCGCCGCGCCGCGCCCTGGCTTGGCGTGCAGGGTTAGGGTAGGGTTGGGGACGCAGTTTAGCACGCTGCCAGGCGCGCCGGGCGTGCCGCTTGCGAGACGGCTGCTGCTGTACCTTGTTGGCAGGAGCTTGTCTCCGCAGGGCGCGCGCCGCATGTCCGGGCCCGCCGCGCGCGCGCAGGACGCCACAATTTCACTGTACCGCTGCGGGCCCATGGTGGACCTGTGCACCGGGCCGCACCTGCCCAACACCGGCTACCTGAAGGCCGCGGCGGTGCACTCCATGTCACGCGCGTTCTGGCGCGCAGATGTGAAACGCGAGCCGCTGCAGGTGCGCAGAGCTCTTTTGCGACCCCACGGCTTATGGGTGAGAGCACAGCGCGCGCGTCTAGAAGGCCTGCGGGGCGGGCCCGGCGCCAGCATGCCCGATTTGTCACGCCAGGGCGGCACCAGTGCCAGGGTGCCTGCTGTGACGCTTGCATGAGCGTGCAGGCGCAGCGCCATACTGATGCGCACGTTAGTAATGCATGTCCTGCTGGCCTGGCACGCTCGGGTGCTGCAGCGCGTAGAGGGGCTTCAGGGAGGCATGTAGGATTTCTTAGGGTTAACCTAGGGTTATTCTGGATGCACAAGACCCTATGCGCTGACGCGCCTGCGCGCAACAGCGCACACAGGGGTGCACATAAGACGGATGTGCCAGGGACACAAATCTTGGTTCAAGCCCTGACAGGGTGCGCATGGCAGCGCGTGTACGGCGTGACCTTCCCGGACAAGGACCTGCTCAAGGACTACCAGCACCGCATGGAGGAGGCGCGGCGGCGCGACCACCGCAACGTCGGCACGCAGATGGAGCTCTTCTTCTTCGACCGTCTGTCGCCCGGCTCCTGCTTCTTCCTGCCCAACGGCGCACGCGTGTACAACACGCTGGTCGAGGCGCGCGCTTCCCGAAAAACCCATCTTAGAAAACGCTGGTGGCGCTAGGGCTAGGCGCGTGTGCGACAATGCTGGTCGAGGCGCGCGCCCTGAGAATAGAAAGTATAAAGAGCGAGCTGGCGCAGCCCTACTGCTTGCCGGCCGGCCGCGCGCTCGTTCGCGGCGCGCTGGGGCGAGGTTCTGTGTGCGTGTTCAGGCCGCATAATTGCGCGTCAGTGTAGGCCAGCCCGACAACGCGTGCTTGGGCATGCAGCGGGTCGTTCTGCGCCCGACTTGGGGTCGGCACGCCTCACAAGTCAGATCGTGCAAGCCCCAGACGCCGCGAAGCGCTGCGCTAACCCCGTGCAGGCATACTGGATGCGCGGGGAGCATGTGCGCTGGCTCGCCAGTGGCCCTGGCGCTCGTGTTGCTCACCGCGGCCAGCGGGAGGCTGACAATAACGACCCGGAGTGGCGCCCGACTCCCTGCCCTAACCCTAAAGGTGCGACGCGCAGTTCATCCGCGAGAAGTACTGGGAGCATGAGTACGAGGAGGTGGTGACGCCCAACATCTACAACATGGAGCTCTGGGCCACGAGCGGCCACGCGGAGCACTACAAGGAGAACATGTTCCGCTTCGACATCGAGAAGCAGGAGTTCGGGCTCAAGCCCATGAACTGCCCCGGCGCGGCCCGCGCCCGCCGACCCTAACCCCGCCCTCCGCCGCCCGGGCCGGCGGCCCCGTTGGCTGCCGCGCCGCCGCCGTGACTGTCGGGCTGTGGGCATGCCTGCGGGCGCACGCCAGGCACCCCTGCCTACGAAGGCCCATGCCGCGCCGGCTCCGGCTGGAGCGGGCACGCAGGTGCCACATGATTATCATGCTCAAGTGTCGCCCGGGGACTACGCTAGCCACGCTGCTGAAGTGTGCCGCTCTCTTCTGCAACCGACATCGCTGGTAACGCAGCAGATTCTGTACGCTGACGCCCGCCCCCCAGCGCGCCGCGGCAGGGCACTGCCTCATGTTTGCGCACCGCACGCGCTCGTACCGCGAGCTGCCCATCAGGCTCGCGGACTTTGGCGTGCTGCACCGCAACGAGTTCAGCGGCGCGCTGACGGGGCTCACGCGCGTGCGCCGCTTCCAGCAGGACGACGCGCACATTTTCTGCCGGCGCGCCGCCCGCGCGCCCCGCCCTGCGCCTCGCTTAGGCCTTACCCCTCACCATCACACTGTCCTCCGCCCTCCTCAGATGCGTACCGAGGATATTGATGCGCGTCTGCGTGTGTGTGTGCTGCGCCCGCAACCATGTTGACATGCAATGGCGCCCATGCCAGCGCAGCACACACATCCGTCGGTCTGCAGACACGGTGCTCTGCTTATTTGGTCGTGGTGAGACATGGTGCTGCAGATGTGGAATGTGGCTCGCTCTGACCAGCTCAGGCGCCAGAGTGATGCCCGTCGGCGAGCAACAATTATAGAGAACTGAAGCAACCTTGAAGTAAAGACGATCGGAGCAACTTCACGGCGAGGGCGTGCAGTGCACGGCGGGCGGGTTGGCGTGCGCGCGCGCTGGCGCACCAGCCAGTGCCGGCCATGCGCGGGAGCCCACGCCGCACCACGCCTTACCCTGCCCTAACCTGCGCCAGCTGTGCGCAGGGCGGACCAGGTGGCGGCCGAGGCGGGCGGCGTGCCGCGCATGGTCGGCGATGTATACAGCGTGACCCTACCCTACACCCTATACCATTCCCTGTGCCGGCCGCGCGCAGGGCGGACCAGGTGGCCGTCGAGGTGGGCAACGTGCTGCGCATGGTCGGCGAGGTGTACAATGTGTTTGGGCTGACGTACAAGCTGGCGCTGTCCACGCGCCCGGCCACATACCTGGGCAGCCTGGAGGTCTGGGACCGCGCGGAGGCGTCGCTGACGCAGGCGCTGGACGCCACGGGGCTGCCCTGGGAGGTGCGCGCTGCGGCGGCCGCCCCCGCCTCGCGCCAGGCCAGAGGCGGCTGGCGCCGTGGAGGCGCTGGGCGCCACACGCGCGCCGTGAAGACGGGTGTACGCGTGCGCATCCTGACGAACGCAGGCGCCCGACTGGTGCTGCCGGCAAGCTGCCGGCGACCTGCTGCCACGGAGCGCCGCCGCACACGGCAGGGGCCTGTGCAATAAAGGCCAAGTGCGCAGCAGCCTGCTCCAGCGAGGCCGTCGCTCTGGTCAGTCCATCGGTCCAAACGGTGGTACGTCCATCCAAGTGATGGCAACTAGAGCAACCGGTTTGCGTGCCATCGCGCGCGCGCAGCTCAACCCCGAGGACGGCGCGTTCTACGGCCCAAAGATCGACATCACGGTGTTCGACGCGCTGCGGCGCAAGTTCCAGTGCGCCACGGTGCAGCTGGACTTCCAGCTGCCGATCCGCTTCGACCTGCGCTACATGACCGGCGCGGCCGACGCGTTCGAGCGGCCGGTCATCGTGCACCGCGCGATCCTGGGCTCCGTGGAGCGCATGTTCGCCATTCTAACGGAGCACTACGCCGGCAAGTGGCCGCTGTGGCTGTCGCCCCGGCAGGCGCGCGCGGGGTGCTGGGCGCTCTGGACTGTTACTCGTAGGGTTAAGTTCAGCCAGTGCGGCGCCGCGCGCCTGGGCCTGCCGTTGCCTGCAAGGCCCGCTCCGGGCGCGGCAGGCGCGTGCAGTGCTCTTCTTACACATTCAGGCCGCCCCGTTCGCGGGGTTACAAACCCTGGACTGACCCCCGGAGCGCGCGCGCGCGCAGGTCATGGTGGTGCCCATCTCCGAGGCCAGCCTGGGCTACGCGCAGGAGGTGCGGCGCGCGCTGCGGGCCGCGCGCATGCACGCCGACGTGGACACGTCCGACCGCAAGATGCAGAAGAAAGTGCGCGAGGCGCAGCTGGAGCAGTACAACTACATCCTGGCGCGCCCCCCCGCCGCCGCGCGGCCCGCCACGCCAGATGGCCTGCGGCGCCTCGCCAGGCTCCTTACTTGGTTTGCAAGCAAGTTGTCTCTATAAGAAGCAGCTTGCGCGCCATGCCCTGCTGGCGCCGCGCGCGCGCGCCCCGGCGCGGGCGCTGCAGCGGGCGGCCGGCGGGCTGGAGGCAGAGATAGGGCCGGCCTCACGAGTGCGTGCGACAACCGCGTGCGTCAATGGCGCCCTGGGCTGGGGAGTGAGCCGGGGCTGGAGGTGCTGTCGCCGCGCAGCCTGAGCCTACTTTGGCCGCCACGCCGGCAGGTCGTGGGCGAGGAGGAGAAGAAGGCGGGCCTGGTGAACGTGCGCACGCGCGACAACCACGTGCACGGCATGCACGCGCTGGCGCGCGTCGTGGAGACCCTGCGCGCGGAGAAGGCCGCCAAGAGCATCGCGTCCTGCTTTGGCGAGGGCGCGCCCTGCCCCGGCCCCGGGCGCCCCGGCGATCCACCCCCTACCCTGCATGCGCATTCGACGGAGACTGCTGAGAGAGCGGAGCTGGCGGTGTGCAAAATTTGTGACAGGGCGCGGAGCCTCCAAAGGTCTGCAAGCAGCGATGCACAGCGCTGCGTCGGCATGCGCGCATTGGCGTGCCGGTGCTCAAAGAGGCGCAGGTGCAGCAGCAACCTCGCGCCCCGACACCCGGCAAGGTCACGGACGCAGAGGCTGTTGCCGTGACGCGCACAGCTGCGGCGGCGCATGACCCGGCGGCGGCGGCCTCAGCGGCGGCGGCGCCGGCCGCGAACGGCGGTGTGCTGGAGCCTGGGGCGCCAGTGGGCCCCGGGCGTGCAGGCCCGCCGGCTGTTGGCGCCGAGTGGAGCGGCGGCAGCGGCGGTGGCAGCGGTGTGGCGGGCGTGCGGCCGCAGGCGGCGGCGGCAGCGGAGCCAAGCGCTTAGGGTAGGGTAGGTGAGGGTTGGGGGCGCTGGCTGGGGGCGCGGCGTGAGAACGGTTGTCAGTGGGTGTGGCACCTCCACTGGCATGGTAGCTTGCGGGCCCGTCCGCCGCTGGACTGCTGTGCATGGTGGCAGCGGCGGCTGGCGTTGCGATTGTCGCTGCGGGCGCATATTAAGGCTGCTGTGGCGGAGTTGCGCGCGCCTGGCATCGATGAGACTTGCCTGTCCTTCTCCTATCTCGAGGGTGGCAGGGCCAATGTCAATTTTGGGCTGTTGCGATCCCACACCTGGGTCATGGGCCGATTGTCCACAAAGTAGGGTGAGGGCTGTTGTTTGCGCAGGGGCGCGACCTCATGCTGCACTGACATTGCAACGCAGCCTTCTGCCGCAATGCGGGGCTTCGCTCACTGTCCTATGCTGTACCTTGCACGCCCACCAAGGAATTGTGCTGGCATGTCCCCAACAGAGGGACCACGCCTTGAATGCAGAGGCCTGCTCTGCCACGAGGCGCTCTTTGCGGCCGACAAGAGGTCGGTCGAGGGGCACTTTGCACAGTGTGTGCACATTGCCGCACATGCAAGCTCCTGCATCTGATGAAAAGCAGATTACATACAGGTCATCCCCAAGCGACGCATTCTCTACGGCCAGAGCTGTTGCACTCTGCACAAAGCCAGCCATTGCCAACAACTCAGGCTGGCCACCTTCTTTCTGCTCCTCACCCACTTTGTTGGTACACGCGTGACACAGCAATAAAGAACGAGCAAGTTGCTGGGAGGTCTAGAAGTCAGAACACAAGAGACCTACATGCGTTGAAGGCTGCCTACCTGGCGTGCATTGGATCCAGGCACCGGAGCACGACGCAGCGATGCACGCAATGCCGGCCTTGTCTACATTGCTTCCATGCAACCTATTTCTGGAAGCAGCACAGTGGTGCTCTAGCTGCCAGGCAAGAATGAACGTGAGGGACAAGCCTGTGTCGAGTCAGACCGGGCCGTGACCCAGGAAGAAGAGGTCGGGGCCCTTGAACCCCGGCAGCGTGCCCGTGCGCGCCACCACGGTAGTCGCCACAACCAGCCCCAGGGAGGCCGCAAAGGCGGCAAACCCCGTCCATCGCCGAAAGCCTTCTAACACTGCTGCAGGCGCCACAGGGCCTGCTGCGGGTTGCCCCGCGGCGCCCGCCTCGCCGCCGCCGCCGCCCTCTGCGGCCGCAGGCCCGGGGCTGGGCGCCTTGCCCCCGCGCGGCACGTTCGGCGCCATGCCCCAGCCCAGGTACATGCCCGTCAGCAGGCCCGCAAAGTGCCCTGCGCGCGCGCGCGTGCACCTGCGTGCTGAGCGCAGACCCTCCCGGGGGCGGACGGCCGCCGTGCATGACACCCGTACGGGTCATGCATGCAGTGCTTGCCATCAGCGGCAAGGGTAGACTGGCATGCGACATGGAATGCCCTGCCACGCCGCCCGGCCTATGCACTCCTCTCGCGCTGCAACAGCCCTGAGCGGCGCCCGATCGTGCCCGCGCAGGGGCGGACCCAGGTTGTCGATCGCGCTGTCCTGGCTGGCGGCGAGCACCAGGTTCACCGCCACGATGCCGGCCACGTTGCGCAGCAGCTCGCTGTTCTGGTGCGGATTGCGCGTCTTCCTGCGCGGGCGCCGCAGGCCGCGTTCCTGACCTGCTCAGAGCAGGGCTTGGCTGGCCTGGCTGGCCTGAGCACACCATGACCTAAACCCCATTGCCCCTGTGCGCTGCATGTCACGGCATGGGCGTGCTTGAGGACACTACTGGCAGCCTCACAACCCAGGCACTGCTGGTTACCCACACACCCCTGGGTGGGGCACACGACCCCACCATGCCTGCGTCAGAGGCTTCTACGGAGTGCGCTGACGGGTAGGCAAGCGACCGCGCTCGGCCTGACAGGACGGCTGGACGCGCGCGGCTATCGCGCGCATCACAGTCGGCATGACAGAATGGTCGCACACGAGGGTGCTGTCCCTTGGCGGAGGAGCGCACCACAGGAATGCCAGGAGGGCGCCAATGACGCCAAAGATCCCGCCAGAGGCGCCCACCTGCCGAGCGCGCCCACCATTGATGCGCACACCAACAGCAAGCCCGCCTCGCCACGCATGTCATTGCGCTTGACGTAGGGGGCCACAGCGTCTGTTGTCGTGTCCACCTATATGCAATATCAATAACTGTACTTATTAGAAATTGTGTCCTGCACTGGTTGCACATCGCAAAGCCTGGATGAAGCCACGCATCAATGCAAAGGCAGTGTCATGCCCATTGCCTCGCTCATGCACTGCAGCTCGCGGGGCGCGCGCATCCAGACATGCGACCGCACCGTTACGGAGTCCACAAAGGCGAATGTGGCGATGCTGCCGGCCGCGCCGGACAGCAGGTAGGTCGCCAGGAAGGTCAGCGGGCCTAGCGCGCGCTCAACGGCCGGCGCAATCGTGCCGAGCGCGTAGCAGGACGATGCAAGGTGCACGAACGAGTCATGCAGGAACGTCGAGCTCAAAATCCTGCACAGGACGCTTCCACTCACTGCTACTCGGGGCTTTCTTTAGTCCTGGTGACATCATGCAAGGTGCGAGCTCGCATGTGCATGCCGATGGATGAGGCGACGCTGGGAGGCTGTACCTAGCTCCAGGTCACTCACACGCTGATGCACCCGAGTCCCTGGTCGTGCAGCAAGCAGCAGGCACAAACAGCACTCCAGCACAGTGGGAGGCTGCGCAGGCAAGCATGACAACACGCAATATACAGGCTGGTGTCCTTGCGAGCTTCAAAATGGCGTTGACTCAGAACACACATGTCCAACCTGGCTGCCAAGCAGTGCTGCAGCCCCAGCACTGCCGCCTTCGGTCTCTCACAACTCGTTACGATTCGTTACGCGCGCCCACCTGTAAAACTCGCCGGTCTCTATCTCTTCGCCGACGTTGGCAAATGTCAAGAAGAAGTCCTGCATGCGCACGCACACGGCATGTTAACTTCGATCAATGCGCAGCAGTTTGGCAAAAGCACGCCATGTACATAGCAGAAACACTGCACATCGCTGCTTGGCGTCATGGCTCCTTCCCTTCAATTTGCTCCTCTTTGGGCATGCCACATGCACCGCACTGCATAATAGCAGATAACAGGTGGCAGTAAACATGCATCAACCAGGCTTTAGAGCTCATTTAGTAATGACTCCATCGGAAAGAGCATCACTGCCCCGCAAACACCGAGCACGGTATGGACATACATGTTGAACAACAACACCTGTTCTGGTGCACTAGCAGCAGCACCTGGGATGCATCCCGGCCGTTCATGAGGCCCACGCCGAGGCCAGTAGTATACATGACCACGTTTGCCGCCAGAAAGATATATGCAACCGTCGCTCGAGCCTGGTTGATCAAACACACAATATCAGCAACCGGCACCACATGGCGTGTGAAACCAGGCTTGAAAAACACCTCAGCAACCACTACGATTCAGCGTCTCCATATCTAGCACGTTTACGTGCCCTTGCTGTGCCCTTGCCAGACTGAGATGCCACAATTACTATTCTACAAGCAGTGCGTGAGTCCTATCAATCGGGGCCCTCTGTTGGCTGGAAAACACCGCCGTCATTCCAGAGGCTTTGCCAGACTCAGTTGCCGTGCCAGGTTCAACAAGCTTGGACACACGCTCGTTACAACTAGACAAGGCAGGGAGATGGTGGTGTGTAGACTGGGCTGGGCTCCTTGCCGCAGCCTACCTAGCTCCCAGTGCTCTCGTACACCCCAGAGAATGGGTGCGCTGGTGACAGCCAAAGGGTCAGTGTGCGTACGCGACTGAGCAGAGCGCACCCTCGGCTGAACACCAAGGCCCTCGACCAGCGCTTCGTCCGTAATGGGCGCGCTCTGTAGCTTGTCACGCGCGAAGCCAATTGCCCAGAACAGCAGCTCCCGCAGCGCAGGCGCAGTCCCGATTTGCGCAGGCACGCTCCCGCTTTGTGCAGCAGCCAGAGGGGAGGTAAGCCTGCGAGCAGAGGGTGTGCAGTGTGAGGTTGATGAGCGGCAATCCGCTCACACAGAGCCTGAGTAGCGGCATTGGCGCAAGAGGTTGCATTGTTAGCGCTTCAGAGACAACAGACTCGTGTATGTCAACAGAAGGGGCGCACGGAGCAGCCTCTGCCTGCTGGACAGCAGGCGGCCCCGGCAGCGCGCTCACTGGACCCGCTGCGTCCTCGCTGCCAGCCTTTGGCGCCTCTGCAGTAGGTGCAACCCGGGGTCAGCCGGAGATAACGCAATAGGAGCAGCGTGCTTGCGTCGGGCCAGCACCACCACTTGCCTTTCTCTCTGCTCCCCAGCAGGCTGTCCAGGAGGTCCAGGCTGTCCGTCACACTGCCGCTGCCTGCCGTCGCAGACTCCCGGGACGTTGCAGCTGCGCGCCTGGGCTGGCACGTGCGGCGGGCTTGCATGCACGCCCGGCCGCCCGGCCATACCGGCGCGCAGGGCGGCCTGTGCGCAAGCGGCAGCCCGTGCTCTAGCAGCAACGGCATTCCTGACAGGCCAGGGCTGAGCCTGAGACAGCGACCACTGCTTGCCTCCTCTGTCCCTCCTTCTGGACGAGAGGCTCCACGTCCTCACAGTTTACTGGGGTCCCCACTCTAATAAACAAACAAACCTGCCGATCAGCCTTGCAAAGTTCAGTCTGGAGGTCCAACATGAAAAGCGCATGTGCAAAGATGGTCTGGTGTTGAGGTGGACCCTTGAGGCATCACCAGCAGCTGCGCAACGTGGGCAGGGCGTGCAGGCATGCGCGCACTGTGCCGGCGCGCGGCAGGCCAGCGGCAGCTGCTGCTGCGGGATGGTTCCTTGGCCTTAGCGCAAGGCTTCAGCAGCGGCGCTGCGGACGACGAGCCGCCAGGGCCCAGCGGTCGCGGCCGCGGGCGCATCGTGCTGCCCTCACCCGCTCCAGTGCAGTGCGCACGCTCACGCACACGCCCTGCAAGCAGGTCCTACAGCAAGCGTGGCCACACGCTGTGGATTTGCACAGGCAAGGCAGCATGCTAGCAGAGTCGTGCGTGTCGGTGGCAGCTTGGTACTGCAGCCTGTGCGGGCAAGCAGTGGAGCATCCCGTACTACCACAGGTGCCCAGCGCTGTGCAGTTGCTCACGGGTACTGAGCGCTGCGAGTGTTGCGCAGGCCTGCGGCGCCGGGGCAACGCCGCGCCCAACCTGCAGCAGCACAACCGAGCCAGCAGGCAAGTCCGAGGAGGGGCGCGGAGCCGCAGGCGCCTGGGCAGCCGGCGCGGGAGGCCGGCCCCAGCGCCGGCGCGGGGGCGCAGGCGCCCGGCACGCCGCACTCGGCCCCGCCCGCGCGGGGCGCGGGGCGGGGCCAGGCGTTCATAGTGCCGCCGACGCCCGCCGCGCCACCGCCGCGCGCAGGTGCTGCCTGCTCTGTACAACGTGCCTGTTACAGTATGCTATCTTACTACACTGGTCCTTTGCGACGTCACAGCTGCAATGTGCGCTGCTGCAGCTCGCTGCAATAGGCCGCTGTTGTCGCCGGCAGGCGTTGTTCGCTGCAGGAGGGCCGTATGTGCTGCGTGTTTGACTGCACAACAATACTTGTTGCCAGGAGGCTGTGCATACGCATGATACCCCGAAACGGGCATGGCCAGGCCACGATGTGTTGTGTTATGCAGCACACATATCACATGTCGGTATGCCGTTCTGACAGTAGTGGTGTGGAGATAAGATCAGCAAATGCTCTGTCTGCGCGCAGGCGCCACGTCCCGCTCCCCGGCAGCTGCTCTGCCGCGGGACGACCGACGCGCACCGAGGCCCTTTCCAGACAGGCGCTACGGCGAGCGTGGGGAGCGGGGGGGCGCCGCGCAGCCCGGCCTGCGGCGCGGCCCACCCGACGCGCGCGGCGACCTTGGCGGGAGGCGGGCGGGGCCACTGGGCGCGCAGGTGCGGCTGGCAATTATACGGGCTTTGTTCAGAGCCCCTGTAGCTGTTTTTGTGGAGCACGAGCAGCCTGCGGCAGCGCCTGCTCGACAATAGACGGGCCGGTGTGCCAGACGGTGGGTGGGGGGTCTGAAAGCCCTGCTTGATGGAGCGCCGCCCAGTGCTCGATAGGGCAGCCGGGAGTGCTGTCTGGTGGTACTTGGCGGAAGGGATAGATGCTGGTGTGCCATCGCCACGTGTGCGCCTCATGCAGGACCGCTTCGCGCGGCCGCAGCAGCAGCGCGGCGCCCCCGGCGGCGGGGACCGCCCCAGCCCCAGGCAGGACTCGGGCGGGTACGGCGCGCGGGGCGGCGACCGCGGCGCGCCGCGGCCCGCGCGCGGCGGCGACGGCGGCGGCCACAGCGGCATGGGCGCGGAGCTGTCGGCCATGTCGAGCTGGGACGCGCGGCGCGGCGGCGGCGCCGGCGCCGGCGACGCCGCGGACCGCGACCGCTTCCTGTCGGCGGAGGAGCTGGAGGACCGCGAGCGGAAGGAGAGGCAGGCGTGCGCCCGCGCATGCGCCGCCACGCCTGGACCGTCCCCCCTGTGTCCACCAACTCTGAAATAGAGTGCTGAGCTGCCATCGTGCCGGGGCCTGACCCGGGCGCAGCCAGGGCAGGCAGAACAGCTGCCGCCCTTCGTGCTGCGGTGGTCGGTCGTGAGTGCCTGCGCGAGCGCGAGCTGCCATACCTGGGAGCCTGCTAATCATTTGTTGCGGTCAATGAGCGATGTGATTGTTTTTTCGGCGTGCCAGAGTGGACCACTCAGACGCGGGGCGCGGTCATGCAAAAGGGCACCTGCTGCTTGTTGCAGCAGAGCATGCATGTGCAGTGCATAGCACCCGCAGCCGCAGACCAGGACGCTGCCACTGATGTTGTTGCCGCATGCCGAATGCAGTGGCGGAGCCGCCAGTACACGCCAAAGCCGCGCGGCGGGGGCGGCCCGCGCGGGCGCGGCGGGCTGGCCGCGCGCGGCGGTCGCGGCGGCGGGCGCGGCGGCTTCGCCGGCGCGCGCCCGTCCGCCGCCTCGGGCAGCGAGGACGACGAAGACCGGCCGCGCTGGCGCCGAGATGGCAATGACGAGGATGACGAGCCCGCCAGGCGCGACGCTTCCCGCGGCAAGGCACCAGGTTGCACTGGCAACCAGAAAGCGTTATGCCAATGTCGAGCAGCATTGCTCACGCCAGTTTTTCATGGTGGTCAGGTGACGCCCAGCAATCCTAGTTCTAGGGTGTGGCAGGCTCTCACGGATGTGCGGGGTTAGGGTTACCCTTTACTCTAGTCCCAACGCACAAGCGCAGGCGTCCGAAGAAGGAGCTGCCGTGGGAGCTCAACCCGTACCGCGACCCGACCGAGGCCGAGACGAGCGACGAGGAGAACACCGATGAGGAGGAGGAGGACGAGGAGCGCGAGGGCCGCGGACGCGAGCCCGGCCGCGGCATGCTCGACGCGGAGGAGGACTATGCGGAGCCGCTGCAGCACGACTTTTTCGACCCGGTCGAGGACCGCGCGGTGCGCACGCACGCTCCAAGTCACAAGTCAGTGACGACACTTTATTGACAGGCAATGCTATTGGAAGTCAGATGATGCACCTACCTGAAGCGCACTGTGCAAGCAGACGTTGCCCGATACTATGAGAGCAGGGCGGGGCCCCGCAGGCGCTGCGCTTGCCGGGATGGAGTGCAGAACAAGCCCATGCGCTGATGCCTGGCTTTGCAAGTAGAGCTGAACTGGGGTGCCTCCATGTGGGGGAGGGCACACGCTGCGCGGCCCGTGCGTGAGCGCTCTGCAGCGCGCGGCGGTTGACTGGCTCCCCGCGCGCGGCGCAGCTGCGGGAACAGGTGCAGGCGGGCATCATGGCGCAGGAGGAGCAGTACCCGCCCGGGCCCGCCGAGCTGGAGGCGGCCGACCCGGAGACGATGCCGAGCGAGCTGGAGGCCATCGATGCGCTGCAGCGCGTGTTCAAGGCGCGCGCGCGCCCCCGGCGGCCCTGCCGCCCGGCTGCCCGCGCGCCGCACGCTCGACGCCTGGCCAGCAGCGTGGGCACATTCTGGAATTGGCTCGTGTAGCATTGACTTGCCGAGACGCGCATGCAGAGCTTTTGTGCGTACACACAGGCAGTGCGGCGTTGCCTGTCAAACAATGGGACACCACATGCCTGCAGCCTGCTCTCGCATGGGCGCCCATCTGCGCAGACAGACAGCGTCGTAACGCAGGGGTTTGGCCGCTGGCGCGTAAATGCACAAGCAGCAGTGTGATGTGACCCGCTTGCTCTGCGGCAATGGAGCTCTTAGCACAACAGCCAGATGCATCCGGGCATGCCGCAGATTTGAGCAGCGGCCGAAGCGCAGTCAGTGTGAGGAGGGTAGGTCAGCAGCCTGACGGGCTGCCGCGTGCGGGCGCGCCAGATGGAGCTGGACCCGCACATGCAGATGGATTTCGGGCCTGCGCCGCAGAACTACTGGGGCCCGCCGCCGCTGCGGCCTGGGGAGGAGCAGGGCGGCGCGCCGGCCGACGACGCGGCCGAGCTGACGCCGGCGCAGGTGGCGTTGGCCCTTGGCCGGACCGCACTTCACTATCACAATCACTATCTGTTGTACTGTTACCCGACTGCTAGATGCTGCGTATACATGCTTTGTGATGGGCATGCACAGGGCAGCGAGTGCCTGGCTTGGCATGGAGTGAAGACTTACTTGCTCTCCCCCCTGCTGTGCGGTCAGCTGCTAGAGCGCCCGCTGTCCAACTTAGCATGGCAGCATGGCAGCCACACGATAGTCTGCCAGCCCCAAGATGGTCGCCCGCACCACACAGCGCGTGCCCGGCCTGTCAACAGCCATGCCCCGTGTCGCGCGCAGCTGCTGGAGGGCCTGCGCCCCGAGCTGGAGCGGCGGCTGAACCTGGAGCCCGGCGACGACGAGACCTGGGCAGACATCACCGACGGCGCGGCCGAGGGCGTGGAGCAGTTCGCCTTCCTGCGCGCGCCGGACGTCTGGGTGCGCGCTCGGGCAGCTGCTGTCTGCCTATCCAAGCGCGCACCCAGAACAGTGCCGCCTTTCCAGCGCAACGCACGAAGCCTCAGAGTCAATTGAGCATGCAGCTTGTGCGATTCGGGCGCCACTCCATGCTTCTGCCCACGTGCGTGCAGCACGTATTTGGCAATGTGACAGCGCCGGCGCTGCACTTGTCGTGTTGCTTGGCTGGATCCGCTGGCCTGCCGCGGGCAGCGGCGGCACCATGGCAGCCCTCCTGCATGCGGAGCGAGGCGTGGAGCCTGCAGTTTGCAATGGCGGGGGGAGAAACGCAAGGCTGGCCGCATGCAGCCGCAAGGCCGGCCGCATGCAGCTGCCTGTCAGCCTCTGGGTGAGCGACGCCCCGCGGGCGGCAGGGCGATGAGGCGCAGCTGCGCGCGATGCTCGCGGACAACGTGCCGCAGGGGCACGAGCTGCGGCCGCACTTGGAGGCCGCGCTGGAGATGGCGCTCGCCAACGCCAGCTGGCCCCATGCGGTCAAGCACCGCTTCCTGGTGCAGCTGCTCGGCAGCGCGGCCGGCGTCAAGCTGCCGCACCTGGGCCAGAAGCGCGCGGCGCGCGCGTGACGCGCAGGCCGGGAGCCCTGCATGCAGGGACTGTCCTGCAGCATGGCGCCGCACCCATAGCGCAGCATTCTAGTATGCGGGCAAGAGTGGTGCTGTGACCGCGTTTTACAGGACAGCACCGCTGTCTGGCGCCTTGTAAACCAATGAAGGCCTGCCTACTTCAGGTGTCCCGCAGAAGTGCTGGCGAGGACGAGGCTCTTCTGCTGTCTCTAGGCTTCCTCACAGATGCCTTCGTGGGTGTGTCGCCGTGATGAGCCATTGGCCTCTTCCGCCCGAAATGCGGTAACGCTCACCATGCGCCCCTACAACCCTACCCAGTGCTCCCACTCTGGAAGTAGCTTGGGACGCCACCTAGAGGCGAGGGGCAGCAGCTCTACAGGACAGCTGCATCGTCCTGCCACAGTATGACAGAGCGCAAGCGGAAGCTTGACGTGTTTACAGACGCGCCGCCGGCTGCGAACGGCGCTGCCGGCGCACTGCCGACAGTCAACCCCTTTACCGGCAGAGCGTACAGCACGCGGTATTATGACATCCTCGCAAAGCGGCGAGGTGAGGCTGCGCAGACAGTGTGTTTCTGCGGTTTTGTTGAGCTTGACGCGAAACCTGCAGCGCGCGGAAGCGCTGACGCGCACAGCGCGCCCTCGCAGGCCTGCCTGTCTGGCAGGCGCGGGAGGACTTTGTGCAGATGATCCACAAGAACCAGACGACCATCCTCGTTGGAGAGACGGGATCTGGGAAGACGACGCAGATTGCGCAGTTCATCTCGGAGGCCGGGTACACCAACACGGGCAAGATGGTGGCCTGCACGCAGCCGCGGCGCGTGGCCGCCATGAGCGTCGCGCGGCGCGTGGGCGAGGAGATGGACGTCACGCTTGGCGAGGAGGTCGGCTACTCCATCCGCTTCGAGGAGTGCTCCGGCCCGCGCACCAAGATTAAGTGCGCACACGCCCTGCCAGCACGGCAGTTACGGATGCAGCCGCCTCTGCTTTCCAAGACCGCGCGGAGCAGGCCACCCTGTGACGTATGTCACAAACTCCGTTGAGCAGCAGAGGCTGTTGCTCGGCCACAGGGCTGGGCACCAGCTTGCTCAAGCAGACAGCTGCTTGGCGAACTGTAGGCTTGCTGCACCACTTGCGCTTGCAAGGTAGGTGGCGTTGAGCCTCGCGCTGGCTTGCAGGTTCATGACAGACGGCATGCTGCTGCGCGAGGCCATGAGCGACCCGCTGCTGGAGAGGTATAGCGTGGTCATCCTGGACGAGGCACACGAGCGCACGCTGGCCACTGACGTCCTGTTTGGCCTCATCAAGGAGGCGCGTGGCCCAGGTCTAAGAAGCGCGGTCAAGGCCCACCTGTGGACTACTAGACCTTGAAAACTGTAGCTGCACGCCCCAGCCCCCCAGCATGGCGCGCTTGACTCGACTGGCGCCCCACAGCACAGAGGGCCAGGCAGTACCATGTGCTCGCCACAGCGTGGAACGACGCGAGGCCGCCAGTACTAGCCTCCTGGTGCGTGGCGCATACGGTGTCCCCAGCAGAAACGGAGGGAGCTGTGAGCGAGCGCGGCGCCGGAAGCGCGTGCACGGCAGAGCCGTGACCGGGCGCGGCGCGGCGCGCCGGCAGGTGCTGAAGCAGCGCACCGACCTCAAGCTGGTGGTCATGAGCGCGACGCTGGAGGCGGAGAAGTTCCAGGGCTACTTCCTGGACGCGCCGCTCATGAAGGTCCCGGGCCGCCTCCACCCGGTCGAGATCTTCTACACGCAGGCGTGCCCGCGCACCTGCCCGCCCCTCCCAGCTGTCATGCTCCTGTCATGTCAGAGGTCATGGCAGAGACCTTGTTTCACGGGAGCGCTCGCGGCAGCCTCGCGCCGCGGGCGGCGTGTCGGGGCATGCTCTGCGACGCGGCGCTGCTCTCGGCGCCAGGCGCGCCGCTGCGCGCTGCCCTGAGCCGGGCGTGCGTTTGCGCCGGCAGGAGCCGGAGCGGGACTACCTGGAGGCGGCCATTCGGACGGTGGTCCAGATCCATGTGTGCGAGCCGCCCGGCGACATCCTGGTCTTTCTGACCGGCGAGGAGGAGATCGAGGACGCGTGCAAAAAGATTGCAAAGGAGGTCACGCAGATGGGCGAGCAGGCGCGCGCGCGGTCTTGCGGCTCTTGCGGCTTTGTCCACAACGCAGTGTTGCGCTTTATGCATGATCTTATTTGCAGCCAGGCATGGCGTGTAGCTGCTCAGCGGGCATGCCGGCCCAGCGCGTAGCCGCCCTGGCAGCTGCCAGCAATGGCGCGCACAGCCGGCCTCGTGCATAGCAAACCTGGCCTTGCTCCTGCCGCAGCGGCGACCCTGTCCATGTACCTCTGCTTGCCATCGAGGTTGCATACTGCGCACTGCAGGCATGATTATACTGTTGCGACCATTGCTGGCATCGGGTTGTATACTACATGCCTATTTACAAAGCAGCACCAAGCGCGCGCGCTCAGGTTGGCCCGCTCAAGGTGCTGCCGCTGTACTCCACGCTGCCGCCGCAGCAGCAGCAGCGCATCTTCGATTCCGCGCCGCCGCCGCTGCGGCCGGGCGGCCCGGCCGGGCGCAAGATCGTGGTGTCCACTAACATCGCGGAGACGTCGCTCACCATTGACGGCATCGTCTACGTTATCGACCCCGGCTTTGCCAAGCAGAAGGCGCGCGCAGCGCCCCGCCTGGCTGCCCATGCAAACCATTGGCGGTCTGAGAGCCTCGCATTGGTACTTAGGTGTTGCGAAGGGCGTGGTAGAGGCTGCTGCCGTGCTGCAAGCACAGCGTCTGCCGCCAGAGGGTTGGCGAGTCATGGCATAGACAAGTGGGACTGACACCCTGAGTGGCAGTATTCTCTCTATCCAGGACATGTGAAGAGGTTGTGGTGCGCGCCCTGTAGGTGTACAACCCGCGCATCCGCGTCGAGTCGCTGCTCGTGTCGCCCATCTCGCGGGTGCGCAGTCTGAACCAGCTCATCTTCATTAACACCTCCTGGCCTGCAGGCGGGAGCACTGCACACACATCCTCGACGTTGTGTTCAAGGAGCTTTGTTTGTTTTTGACCAGGTATGTCAGCCATGCGTGGACAGTGCGCACGGAGCGTTGCGGGAAGTGCAGCCGGGCACGAGCCGCATGTGACGCTGGCCCCTGCCGCGCGCGCAGGCTAGCGCGCACCAGCGCGCGGGCCGCGCGGGGCGCACGCAGCCGGGCAAGTGCTTCCGGCTGTACACGGAGGCCAGCTTCAAGAAGGACCTGCAGGAGCAGACGTACCCGGAGATCCTGCGCTCCAACCTGGGCTCCGTGGTCATCCAGCTCAAGAAGCTGGGCATCGACGACCTGGCGCGCCCCGCGCCCTACCCTAACCCTGACTGGTTCAGCAAGCCTGTGATCTGGCGCTTCCGGTCACATTTCAGGCAGTAGGACGGTGCTCTCTCAGCCCCGTCTTCTTGCCTTCGCATCTGTGTGTCATATGAGCATGTGTTTGCCTGCGGCACCATGCTGCCTGTGTCATGCCGTCATGCGACGTTGCCTAGGCTACTGGTTCCCTCGTGTCAGGCTGCTTCAGCAGCTTGCTGCGGGGGATGTTGGGGCAAGGGCTGAGCCATGGCGCAGTGATATGACCAAATGAATTGTGCCGACACGCCTGCGGGCTTGAGGACACTTATACTACCCATAGAATATGAGCGCCAGCTTGACCCTGCCTGTGGGGCGTGCGCTTGGCACGCAGCACACAGCCTGCCGCACCAGGCGGCTGCCGAGTGCTGGGACGTGTGCCCGCCCTGCGCTTCCGCTGCAGTGATTACACAAACATTCCTCGTACTGAAGCCTGCGGGCTGGAAGACAACTCTTTACTGATGTCGTATGAGCAGCTCCCCGCAGTTCCCGATAGCCCATATCTGTCCCTTGCGCTTGCTTGGGCAGAGCCGTGGCGTTGAAGCCTAGTGTAGTGATGCAAAACACAGCTGGCCACACTCAGGGTTAGGGTTTGCCTGAGCGCACCGCGGCCGCAGGTGCACTTTGACTTCATGGACCCGCCCGCGCCGGAGACGCTGATGCGCGCGCTGGAGCTGCTCAACTACCTGGGCGCGCTGGACGACAACGGCAACATGACCGAGGTGCGCTGCCCCCGGGGCCTGTGTCCAGGGCGGGGCTCAGGGTGCGGATCCTGTGCTGCTGCTGGTCGCCGTCGGTGGTGCCGATGCGGGGAAGCCTTGCGGGCTTGCTGCCTGCGATGTGCTTTGTGGCATTCGCGCTGCTGCGGCGAAACAGGCTCGCCCTCTTGTGACAGCCCCGTCGCACGCAATGCAAAAAAGGGCAGCCTCCTCTCCGCCCCGTTGGGTAAAGAGTGCTCAGAGGAGCAGGAACATCGTAGTCCCTGCACGCCGCGCGCCCGCCTGACAGCCGCGCCGTGGCATGCCGTGCGCCCACCCGCAGGTCGGGCAAGTGATGGCGGAGTACCCCCTGGACCCGCAGCTGGCCAAGATGGTCGTCGCATCACCAGAGTTCAGGTTTGCCTTTGGTGTGCGCGCGTGCGTGCGCGCGCTGCGCGCGCGGCGGGACGCGGCCGAAGCGCGCCCACGCTCACGAACACTTGCGCACGCTAACGAGGAGGGGCCTCCGTGGCGAGGAGCCTCGCGGGCGCCGCACAGACTCGATTCAGCGAGTGTCAGACACAGCCTGTCGCGCATGGTGTTCACACTCAAGTGATGATCGTTGGCCTGACGTGTGTGTGCAGGTGCCTGCATTGGGACCGCCTCAGGCGCGATCAGGCACCGCTGTCAAAAGGCCGCTTCAAGCTCGATGCCATTTGACGCGGTGTTGCAGGGCTTGCGGGGGCCTGTGCGTGGCTGATGCCTACCCCGCCACCATGCCCGGCTGCGACGCTTGCTCCCCATGCGAGAACGGTCGGCAAGGGGGCCCCGGGCCGCCTTGCGCTCCAGACCCTATGCCAGAACCCTGACAGCCGCGGGCGCCTGCCCGTGCCGCCGCACGCAGGTGCTCCAACGAGATCCTGTCCATCGCGGCCATGCTGTCTGTGCCCAACGTGTTCATGCGGCCGCGGGAGGCCGCGAAGGCCGCGGACGAGGCCAAGGCACGGTTCACGCATATTGATGGCGCGCCCCTGCCGCAGCCCTTAATAGAGGTATCGCCTGCAGTAAGGCGCTGGACATGCAGCCATCAGGTTGTCTTCGCTGCACGCACGAAGCTCTGGCAAACTGCCGGTGGCTGCTGTCAGAGACGCAGGGCCTGGGGCGGACGGGCCGCCAACAAGGCCCTGGCCCATCTCGTGAGGGCGGGGTCGTGAGGACGCGCGCGGGGGCGGCGCAGGCGACCACCTGACGCTGCTCAACGTGTACCACGCGTACAAGCAGAACGGCGAGGCGACCGAGTGGTGCTACGACCACTTCCTCAACTACCGCTCGATCAAGGCCGCGGACAGCGTGCGCAGCCAGCTGGCGCGCCCCCCGCCCTGGCCGCCGCGCCCGGCGCGCCTGCTGTGCGCTGTGAGCGAGGCGGCGAGGGTGCTCTGCAGCTGCGCGCCTGTTGCAGCATGGACGAGCCCGCGTACAGAGCTGCATCCTGCTCGCTTGACCCTGAGCACGTGCGAGTCTATTGTGTGTAGGATGCGCGCCTGGCATCGCAGCCGCGCTGCCCTGGAACAGCGCTTGCCAGTGTACGGCAGAGCGCATGGCCACTGGGCTGCCTCCCCACCTGTGGGTCCCCCCCGTGCGGTGATGGAGCGGACGCGGCGGGCGGGGCCAGGTGCGCATCGCGACGCGCCTGGGCACGCGCCTGGTCTCCACCGACTTCAACTCGCGCGAGTACTACACCAACATCCGCAAGGCCATCACCGCCGGCTACTTCATGCAGGCGCGCCCGCGCGCGCGCGCGCGCGAGCCCGGCAGGAGCGGGCGGGCGTCTGCGGGCGGGCGTCTGCGGGCAGGCGTCTGCATGCAGAACGCGCATGGCAGCAGCGCTGGTTGCATGCTCTGAGTAAGGGAAGCAGGGTACGTAGCTGGTCCCACCCGTGGGCCTGCACCGTCGTTACGTGTGTCCCATGGCTGGACCCGCGGCCTGCGAGGCATAGCCGCCAGTCATCGTCCGGGCAGTGCGCAGAGGACGTGGCTCCTGCCGCAAGGCGCACGCGGCCGCACTCGTCCAGACTTTTGAGCCTGCGCGCGGGCGGCAGGTCGCGCACCTGGAGCGCACGGGCCACTACCTGACGGTCAAGGACAACCAGATGGTGCACCTGCACCCGTCCACGTGCCTGGACCACAAGCCCGAATGGGCGCTGTACCAGGAGTTTGTGCTGACAACGCGTAACTACATCCGCACCGTGCTCGACATCAAGGCGCGCGCGCGGCATCCCCCCCCCCCTCCCCCCCCCACGCGCCCTCCCGCTGGATCAAACCTGACTTGGGCAGGCGCGCGGAGGTTGGCGAGTGAGCGTTTGAGTGTGCTGTGCGACGCTTCCTGCTGGGTGGGCGCCCACCCAGCACGACAAGCGCCGGGGATGCCTGCACTGGCGGGGAGCTAGCCTGTGTGCCTGTGCGCACCGCGTGTGCATAGAGCAAGCCTCTGTCGTCGTGCAGCGCGGGACCCTTGGTAATGGGTACTTTTATCAAGGCCGTCTGTGAAGGAGTGCTGGGCTGCTGGTATGCATTAATACTTGCGCGAGCGTGCACCCCAGCATGCAGCAGCTGAGATGCAGCAGGACACCTTTTGCGCCGCGGCCGCGCCAGGGCGAGTGCCTGGTGGACCCGGCTAGCAGGGTAGGGTTAGGTCACAAGATGGTGCTGACAGTGCGCGCCGCAACCGCGCCAGGGCGAGTGGCTGGTGGACCTGGCGCCGCACTACTACGACCTGGCCAACTTCCCGGCCGGCGAGGCGCGGCGCTCCCTGGAGCGCCTGTTCGCCAAGCGCGAGCGCGCCAAGCGCGGCGACTGAGCGCGGCAGCGGCCGCGGCGCGCCCCAGTTGCCGCGCGGCGCCGTTCCTGGCGCGCCCGGTGCCGGCGAGGCGCCAAGGCCAGCGGCGGGGACGGGAGCGTGCGCCCCCGGCGCATGTCTCTGCGCGGGGCGCAGCGTGTACGGGAGCGCCTGCAGCGTGCCAAGCGCGAGCAAGTCGGGACGTGCTTCAGGACTGTGCAGAGGGGGGTTGCTGGCAGGTAGGGCCTGCACCGAGGCCGGCGCGTGCACGCTAGCTGCCCGGCTGCATCTGGGCTGGCGCACGGGGGTGTGCTTACACAGGCACAGGAGACCTGGGGAGAGTCGCGCTCCTGTTTCCAGGCAAAGACCTGTGGGTTTTGCGCCAGCAAGGCACTGTGCACTCGCGTCTGGCACACATGTCGGAGGGGGAGGCTCTGTGGGGAGGCTGTCAAAACAGTGAGACCTGACATGTCGCGGTGTTTTGCCCGGATCCAGTCTGTATCTGTCTTCGGTGTGGTTGTCGTCTGCATCGGACAAGCTTGGCCCGCCAATAGCAAGTGCTGCAATGGCTAGGCTGGCTGTCCCCGGCTTCGCGACACAGTTGCGAGGACCTTGAAATGCTGGGCTTGTGCTGTAAGGTGAGCTACCAGATTCTGCACGACGCATGGCTTCGTCTCGGAGTAAGTCTGAGCATGGGTACAGGGCAGCTTACCATTGAAGGCATATTGGCTGTGCTTACAGCCAGCCCCCACGGGCCACGCCAATGTGGCGGGCCCTTTTGTGCTGCAGAACAGCTTACCCGCCACCCACTGGCCATACTTGTGCCCATAAGCTCGCATGGCGCGGCCTGCTGTCGTTGACATGCTCCTGTGACATGCTGCCTCATGCTGCCATGCCCCAACCCAGTGCCTGAGTTGCACAGAAGCAGCCTCCCGCCTCCAGGAGAGCAGCGATGCCTGCAGACGCACGGCTCACACTGCATGCAGGGGCACTCGCCGCAGGTACACCTGGCCCCGACCACACACTCATGACCCGCCCATCGCCTCACTTGTTGCCGGCCGACACCTTGGGCGGCGACTGCGCGAATGCGACGCCCGTCTCGATGTTCTTCTGCAGCACCGGCTTGAGCTCGGCGACGCCCTTCTCCTCCAGCGCCGACAGCGGGCCCAGGCCCAGCACCTCCTCCACGCCGTTGGGGCCCAGGCGCACCTGCGCGCGCGCCAGCCTCAGCGCGCCCTGCCTCCCCGCATGCTTGGCCCTACCAGCTCATGCTGCGTCCAGCGCACCCTGGATGCCAATCAAGATATGAACTACATAGCCTGCATGTTCTGAAGCCACAGGCAGGACGTCAGCGCCCTGCTGCTGACTTGAAGGCTGTGCTTCCCAAAAAGCACGCCTTGCCTGCCCTTTGGCATGACACACGTGACCGTGTCAAGCACGCCGCAGGCGCTGGGGGGCGGGCGGCGCGCCTTGGATGCGAAGAAGGGCAGCTCGGTGACGCTGGAGGCGACGTAGGCGGCCTCGTACACGCCGGCCTCGCCCGCCATCCCGCGCAGCACCGACTCGGCCATGCGCGCCGCCGCATACGCCTGCGCGCGCGCGCGCCGCGCTCCTGACGCCCTGGCGCCCTCGCTGGGCAACGCACACAGCACCAGGCTAGCAGGCTGGGGCGTGTGCGCTGCCCTGCGTGCGCCTCCGCATGCAATTTGCAGCGTATGCAGCTTGAAGCGCCTTCACTGACATAGTTCTGCTTGCACACAAGGTGCGCTGTGAGACAGACAAACTCTGAGCACATAGTTGTGTGCAGAGCGCCAGTGGAGTGCTCGGCTGACTCCTGACGACAGCAGCTTGAACCTCACGCAGGAACCAGCTCCTGCAGCACTAGCTTGCTGCCCTGCTCAGCGTCCAGCTTTTGGCGTGCACCGCCGGCGACCACGCGGGCATTCTTGATCGAGCAGGCGAGCGAGGGTCAAGCGCCCGACCCGGCCGAGAGCTGCCGCCGCGCACCATGAACAGCTAGCAACTGCGCAGGCATGGCTGATTAGGTAGGCGAGTGCGGGCCGAGCGGGCGCCCAGCCCGGCCGGCGAGCGCGCGCCGCGCACCATGGAGAGCGTGGCGGACCCGGCGCCGGCCTTGGCCTCCACGACCTCGGTGCCCGCGTTCTGGATGCGCTCGGTCATCTTGGCCGCCTCCTCCTCAGAGAAGTCCACCTTGGGCGTGGTCTGCGCGTGCGCGGCGGGGGACGTCTGCAAACATGCATAGGGCGCTGAGCGCCGCGCATGCAGTAGCAAGCGATTGATGTGACGTCCGGTGGCGCGAGGGCGCAGGCGCGGGCGTGCGGGCGCACATGCTCCCTCCCGTGCTGGGGGACAGAGCGAGGTTGTGCTGCGAGTAATGACCCACCCAGGACCCTGCAGGCCATGAGGCGGCAGAACGGGCCGCGCCTGCGCCACCAGCGGCAGGATGGTCACGCCCGCGTGGCCACCCACAAATGCTTTCAAGCCACTCATAACCTACTGGAACCCTACACACATTCTGAGGCGGCAGGGCGGGCCGCGCCTGCGACAGCAGCGGCAGGATGGTCACGCCCGCGTGGCCGCCCACGACCGGCACGTCCACGTCGGCCACAGACAGGCCCTTGGCCTCTGCGACGAACGTGTTGGCGCGCACGACGTCCAGCGTGGTCACGCCCATGAGCTTGGCCGGGTCGTACACGCCCGCGCCCTTGAGCACCTCGGCCGTGATGGGCACCGTCGAGTTGACCGGGTTGGAGATGATGTTGATGATGGCCTGCCGCACGCGCACAGGGCAGGGTTTGGCAGCTGGTGCGGGGCTGCGCGCCGCGCGGAGCTGGGGCGCGCGGCGCGCACGCGCTTGCAGCGCGCGGCGTGCGTGCGCCACCATGTGCTCCCTCACGATCCCGCGGCTTGCATGCTTGACATCTAGGACCAGTTTGTCGGTGACATGCTTGGCGCGCCGCCACTGGCCCTGCAGGCCAAGAGCGGGGCTGGCGCAGGGCGCCGTGCGCGCGCGGCGCACCTTGGGGCAGTGCTTGGCGATGCCCTCGGCCAGCGACTGCACGATGCTGGCGTTGATGTTGAACAGGTCGTCGCGCGTCATGCCCGGCTTGCGCGGCACGCCGGCCGGGATGATGACCAGGTCTGCGTCCTTCAGCGCCTCCGGCAGGCTGTCCGCACCTGAGTGGCCGGTCACCTGCGGCGCCGCGCCCCGCCGTCGGCGCGGGAGCCCGCTCCCCAGGCGTTCTGGGAGCCCGCGCCAGGCGCTTCTGCACTCGCGTGCACTAGGTCGTGTTCTTTAAGTGACAGGTGATGTCCGCTGGCGCGTTGCGTCCCCAGGCGCCTGCAGCAGGCTGGCAGGCCCTCCCACAGTCAGCACACCCGCGCTCTTCCTAGGGCGCCAGGGAAAGGCTGCTGGCATCCTGGTCAACAGACACGCGAGTGGGGCCCCGCCAGAGGCACAGCTAGAAGCTACCAGCAGCTTTTCATCCAATAGACATGCATGCGAGGTCGGGGATGCAAGTGCTACATTGTCAGCACCAGGCAGGCCCGTCACTATAGAACACCATGGTGGAGCACTGCAGCACGTCAGCTGCCATACGCAGCGCTGTGGCAGAAGCAACAGCAGCATATGCAGCGTGTTCAGCAGCAGACCTTGTGCGGCGTGTGACACAGGCGCATGCGCACCGCGCGCTCTGTGAGTCACCTAGCGGGCTGCCAAGCCAGGCTGCGCCGCGTGCGGCGCACCTTGACGGTGGTGTTGCAGTGGCTGAGGTCGGCGGCGACGCCGACAGTGTTCGCGATATCATATAGCGCCAGCTCCGACACGTACGGCTGCATCTTCAGCAGCAGCGCAAGCGGCTGCCCGATGCCGCCCGCCGCGCCCAACAGCGCCACCTTGCGGCCGCTCTTGGCCTCCACCTGGACCGCCCTGCAGCCCATGCGCGCGGCGCGCGGACGCGCTGCCAGCGGCGCGGCCGGCGCAATCGAGCGCGAGCTGAGCGCGCGTGCGCTCGCGGGGCACGCCGCAAAAGCCACGCGGCCCGAGTGGCCGGGCCGGACCGCCGCACTTGAGCGATGGGCCGGCGTGACGCCTGTGCATGCTGAGCCCATGGCCTGCATTGCCTCAATCATTCTTCACAAACGGGAAAGCCTCGGCGTAGATGTTGATGAAGGGGATGGTGATTCGCATATGTGCTCGCAGTGGCTTTCTGTCCCAGCTAGCTGCTGCAGGTTTTGCAGCAGGGCAGCCGTCAGGCAGGCTCGGCCTCCCATTTTCTCGTGAATGTTGAGGACGGGCGTTGCGCACCACCTATGAGTACCTATGGACATCAGTCGGGGACAGGAGGCCTGGCCGGTCCTGTACAACCCAGCCACCCCGCCGCCGCCAGACTTTCAATACACTGCTACCAACATCGTGCCCAGCGGCGTCAGCCTGCAGCTGGCAGGCGCATATGGCTGCACATGCTCCAGGTGTGGGCTCTTCTTGAGGCAAGGGCTGCCTGCGTTTGCACAGCACTGACAAAGCATTGACGCACGCACTCTTGCAAGGGGCTTAACCCCTTTGAACGGTGACGTCACGAGTGTGTGTTTGCAGACCACAAGAGGACGGGGGCCTGGGCGGCGTAGTGTGCGGTGCCGAATGCCCGTGCGGGCAGGACAGCGCAGGACGGCCCCAGCTCGACCGGCACGAGCGCTTCGTTGCGCCCCTCTGCCTCGCTGCCTCACTGCCAGATATCCTAGAGTGATGTTAGCACTACGTACTGATGCCAGGCCGTATGAGCGTAACAGCCCCTCATCAAAGCGCAGCAGCACAGTAGCTGACTGGTTGCTGGTGTGGCCACAGCAGCTTAGCGTGTGCCGCCGTGCAGGGCAGGGCCGTTGAGCTGGACAGCGCAGCGCTGAGCGAGTGCGGCCCGGCGTGCCCGTGCGGACCGGCCTGCCGCTTCCGCACCACGCAGCGCGGCCTCTCGGCTCCGGTGCAGCTCGTCCAGCTGCCGGGGTGCGGACCCCAAATCTACGCCTGGCGCACACCCAGCAGCAGTATAGGCGGCGGTCCCTCAGCGCGGTGGTCGGTGATGACTTGTTTCCCTATTAGCCTGACGCCCGCCTCCGGGCGGGTCATGATATCTGATCGATAGGCCTGAGACCACACGCACAGAGCTTGAGGCACTGTGCGTCATTTTGCATGGGAATGACGGTCTGGTAGGGCTTTGCCCCCAGGGCTATGCTGCCGCAGTGTTACAAAGCCCCCACCAATGGTATTCGTTGACCTATCACCACAGCGTCTGGGCTGGAGCGCCACATGGGGCCTGCATGCGAGCCGCCAGTTGTGGGGTTTGGGGACGCCTGTCTGGACAGCTAGCCGCCTGGTGAAAAGCAGAGGCTGGTACGCGCTTTGGTGCCATGACGCGGCTTCTCGTTAACGCCAGGCACAGTGAGCGGGACTGCTAGTGGGCGCGGTGACCGCATGATCTGTCCGCTCAATCCACAGTCCCACAGCTCTGTCAGCTATGATCGCCCATGCGGCTTGCCAGGTTGGTGCATGACACGCCCCTGTCTCTGCCACTGATGCGCACCCAAACACCCAGCGATATCCCAGCAGCGGCACGCTCGCCGCCATGCCTTGGCAAGCGGGTATGGACGTGACATTCGTTAGCTACGCTCCATGTTGGGGCACCACACGCAAGCGAGCTGCGCGCTGGGCTGACGCGCCGCTGCATGGCTGGGTCGCGGAAAGCAAGGGCTGGAGCGCGCTCGCCGGCGCGCGCGTAGCGGCGGGGGCCTTCCTGTGCCTGTACGCCGGGGAGCTGCTCTCCTCGGCCGAGGCCACGGCGCGCCTGGCCGCGTACGACCGCGCGGTCGCCGAGCGGCCCGGCGACCCCGGCCACGCGCTGCTGGTGCGCGTGGCTGGTATAGGTGTATGGTTTGAGTACAGGTTTGAGCAGAGCTGCCCTGCTCTGCGCAAAGCGAGCAGGCTGCGCGCCGGCTCCGCCTCAGCCGCCCCGGCGCGCCAGGTGGTGCGCGAGGTGCTGCCGTCGCGCACGGCCGCGCTGCGCACCAACGTCGACGCGACGCGCGCCGGCAACGCCGCGCGCTTCTTCGCGCACGACTGCGGCGGCGGCGCGCTGGCGCTCGTGCTCGCGCGCAGCCCGGGCTGCCCGCTGCCGCGCGCGGCGCTGTTCGCGCGCCGCGACTTGGAGCCCGGCGACGAGCTGACGTTCCGCTACGGGCCGCCGTCGGCCGGCGGGCCGGGCCGCGGCGCGCGGCGGTGCGCGTGCAGGTCGCCCGCCTGCCTGGGCTTCCTGCCCAGCGGGCATGTCTGAGCTGTGCACCCGAGGAAGGGATGCGCACGGAGCTGGTGGCTGACGAGCAGCCGCCCCCCCGCGCCTGGACGCGCGGTCGCAGGGACGAGAGCGTTAATACTCGCATGCCCGCGACTCCTTGCAGGCTCTAAAAAATTTCAGTCTTGAACATGCAGGAGACAGGCATTTGCTCCACTGCTCAGCCTGCTTCTGCTGCATGCTGCGGGCATCTGTCTACAATAACAGCTTCCAAACTTTGATGGAGGATTTTGTACTCATGCAGTGTAACTGTTCGCTTCCGCCTCGCATGCAAAACCTGCCGGCTTGCTACGTACAAAAGCGAAATTTAATTGACCGATAAGTCTGGATTGCATATTTGGATTACGTTAGAGTTGCTGTGTCTGTTGCGCCACCGTGTTGTGACCAGGTCTGAAGTGTTAGCCGCTGACCGCAGAGTGCAGTCCTGCGCAGTTGGCTGCCAATGCTGCAGCTGCAGATGCTGGCAGAGGCTGTAACCAATAGCTTACATGCTGCCGCCGCCACTTCACACACGCTGCTCATGCAGACCCACGCCGTTGCTCCGAAGAAGGCAGCCACACTCTGCACGCGCAGGCGCTGCACACATGCGCTGCCAGCGGGCCCAGCCATACAATCGTGACAGCCTCACAGGCCCCTGGTGTACACTGGCAGCGGGAACGCCTCGTCGAAGACGTCCTGGGCGTGCGAGGCCACGCGGAACGGCTGCGGCGAGATCGCGCGGCCGCCCTCCCCCGCTGCGCCCATGCCGGGGCCTTCCGAGGAGGTGCTGCGGATGCCCGTGTAGGGCCCGCCGCTCGGCCGTAGCAGGGACTCCTGCTGTGCGCCAGCAGGTTTGATGACCCCAGCATGATGACACCAGCATGACATCACCTTTGCTTTTATTGAGTGCCCGAGAGGGAAAGCACATCATCCCCGCATCGCAAGGTGCGGGAGATGCAGAGGAGCGTCCAGCAGGAGGCGCGCCTCGCTGAAGAGCTCGGGCGAGCGCACGGCTCGGATGAACGTGCTGCCGCCGTGCTGCCGCGCAACCACCGCCTTGTCCAGCGCTGCCTCGTACCGCAGCTGCAGGCCGCTGTCAACAAAGCTCCCCGTCGCCTGGATGGACGGCAGCTTTGCGGGCACGGGCGCCCGAGCTGGCGCAGGGCAATGCATGTCTCTTGGGCGTCCCACAGCCGCCGGCGCCCGCGCATGGCCCTCGGTGCCTGGGCCGCGCCTCGCCTGCAAGGGCGCACGAGAAGTCAATCGGCCAAACGTCTGGGATTCTGAAGTGTTGCATTGCATGTGCACATGGACTCACACTCTTGTGCCAGAGCTGGGTCTCCGCCGCACCGCAGAGTGATGCATGCATCTTGTCTCAGGAAACTCTCACACACGTCCATGTTTTGGCTGACATTTGGTGACAGGCAGCGCGCTGCATGCACAGTAGAAGCGCACCCGGCAGCGGGCTGCCCTGCGGATGTGCTGCTCAAGCGGCACGCCATCCTGCGCCCAAGCTGCGGGGGGCAGGTGCGGCGGGCAGAACACGCCGCTGCATGCCTGCAAAGCATGCGCCTCTTGCGCGCGGGAAGGGCTTGCATGCGCACTGTGGGAGCACAATCATGGTGGCATGCAAGTGATGGAGCTTGCCTGTGTTCAGCGGTAACTGCTATATGAGCAGCAAACCTTCCTATAAACATGAAAAGCGCTTGTCGCACTCAGTGAATTAAGTCACTGAGTAACGGCGTGAAGCCAGACTGCTGCTCTGGGCAGCTGCAGCGGCTGCCTGTGCTGCACCAAGGAGTGAGCGGGGCTGGGCACCTGCGTGGAGAGCAGGTGGTGCTGGCGCGCCGCGCGCGCCTCAAAGTTGCGCCGCTCTGCCGCCTCGGCCTCGACCGCCCACGCCCTGCACGCGAGCGCCGGCGGTTGCATGAGCACATCTGCGCAACGCCCTCCATTCTGGTGTTGGAAGGGCAGCAGTCCATGCCCTGCCGTGGGAGCGAGGACCCGCTCACCGGCAGACGGCCAGGCGGTCGTCCGCGCCCGCGTCCCGGGCGGCCTGGCTGCGCCGGCGCGCCGCCGCCAGGAAGCCGCGCCGCGCGCGCAGGTCGTGCACGCACTGCCGGCTGTGGTGGCCGCGCCAGCGCCGCTGGATGGTCACGGCGCTGCGCTCAAAGTAGGCCTGAGGAGAAGCGCAGACCCTGCTCAGCTTGTGCGCCCACCCAGCAAGCTCTGTGTGCCCCTGCACGTGTTGACGTCTATCTCACAACCAGCAGGGTTGCCACAGCGCGGACGCAAGCAGAGCAGGCCACATACTAGAATCGCAGATTCCCCAACTTGCTGGGCATCCTGCACGGGCGGCCCCTGCTGCTAGCTGCACACAAGGAGGTTCCCTCAGTCCTGGCTCTGAAAGTGCTGCTTCCCACGCCGCGGACCTCGCGCACGAGCAGGCAAGCCGGGCTCAGACCGGACACTTGACCTGACCGTGCGCGCCTGCCGCAGCGCGCGGTCGCGGCCGTCCAACGCGTGCTTGAAGCGCTCGCGGCCCAGGAACCCGCGCCAGCAGCGCTGTATGAGCTGCGCTGCGAGCCTGCCCTGAGCCCGGCGTGACCAGCTGTCTGAGTGCTCAGCGCTGTAAGCACAGCTCTTTCACGCTAGTCTGCTCCTGCTCGCCGTCAGGTAGGTGCCAAGGGGGTGGGAGGCAAGGCGCAGGGCAGGCACCTGAGCCGCAGCAGGCGCCGCCGCAGCAGGCAGCCCCGCAGTTGCGCCTGTACCCTCACTGCGCTGGGCATGGTTCGCTGCTGCAGTGCGTGCAGCTCCCTGCGCGTTGTGCCGAGGTGCGGTGCAGGTTTGTGTGGCGTCTCAGCCCAGAGACGCGGAGCGGAGAAGGTACACACCTCAGGCCTGGCAGCAACTCGGCCAGGTCCATGCGCTCAGCGCTGTCTTTTCGATGAACTTAACTGCCTGGTATGTGGCGAGCGAAGTGAGGAAGTCCGGCTGTTGTCTGCTAACTCCTGCACCCCTGCACAAAACCCTAAAGCTGCGAGTGGCGCCCCCGCACCACGCCCAGTTCACAGTTCACAGAGTGAATTGTTGCTCCAGCGTCAGCACTTGCATTGCGTGTCCTCCGCCACTCGGAGCGCCTACGTGTGAGCTGTGCTCATGACAATCTTGCTGTATACAAATTGCTCGCAGCTTGCTAGACACATCCTTACTGCACTGGAAAGTGAGAAATAATTATAGCTCGTTGTTGCTGTATGAGTCTGGTTGGCACTAGTCTTGCAGACGTCCGCGACCACTTCCTGGCAAACGGCTGGGCGCTGCTACGCAACTTCCTGCAGCCCAGGGAGCTTGAGGAGGTCAGACAGGTCAGTGCTGGCAGGTTCACATCCAAAGTAGTTAGCTGACCTGCTGCAGGTTGGTTCGCAATATATTTATTGCGTTTATCAGCAGTGCCAGCAGTGATGCAGCATCGATTCATATCTCAAGGCCAGCGCCACAGCGTGTCCACCGCTTGACGGCCCAGACCTGCCCAGGAGTGCGACACCTTGGTCGAGTACGCACATGAGGAGGCATCAGCTGCAGACCGCGAGTGGGCTGCGAAAAGCAGGTTATGGTCCCACACGCTTTAACATGGACACTGCCAAGCAGTGCCTGTCCTGAAGCCATGCCATGCATGCCCTGGAATCGTCAGATGAGTAGAGTTCAGCGCGTCGCAGGGGCTGCGTGTTTGAGACGCTGCCTGGGCAGACTCTCTGCGAGGCGCGCCCAGAGTTCACGCAACGCCGCAGCGCCTGGCCGCTGCGGCCGGCCGTGTGCGCCCTGCTACTGGGGCCGCGCCTGGCCACGGTGGCGTCTGCGCTGCTGGGCTGCCAGGCTTGCTGGCTCTTCAACGACCAGGCGCGGCCAGCCCCCCATATGTGCTCCTGTTGGCACAAACAGTGCGGCTGGCTGTATGCACTGGGCTGCATTGCGCACTGCTACAAGCCAGAACACTGGGTGCACCAGATTCTTGCACCAAGTCTTTGCAGAGATGTCTCAGCGTATGCGCTGATCTTGGTTCCCCGCAGCAAAAGCCCCTGGGCCGCCCGCCACTCCCTCGCCTGTTGGAACCTCTTAAGACCGGCTCAACATGCCTGCAACTTGCATATGCATGTGCTTAAGACCTTCTGTGAGTACTGAAAGTGCCTGGCGCGCCATATGGCAGTACATTGTGAAGCCGTCCCAGACGCGCCTGTCGGGCTTCGGCTGGCACCGCGATCGGGACTGGTGCTGCGGCCCCGAGGTGGACTACAGCCCATACCTGAGCGTGTGGATTGCGCTGGACGACATGCATGCAGGTAGTCACCCCTTGCATGCTGCGCTCACACACTGGTGTGCTGCAGGACCATGTACCTGCTGTACCTGCCCTGGCTGTGTTTGCTCTTGTCAGCATCAGGCCCGCCTGCCACGTGGCAGCAACGCATCCCTGGTCATTTGCAGGAAACGGTGCGTTGCTCGTGCGAAGCAGCCCCGCACTCGACGGCGAGGACGACGTGCTGCTGGAGGTGGCTGCTGGCACAGCGGTGCGCGCGCTTGCAGGTTTGGAGCGCCCTGAAAGTGCTGCACTGCCTTCCATCACAGTAGCGCTGCAGTGCTCGCCAGTGCATGCATTCGGGCTGCAGCCATCAGGCTGCATCAACCCGTCATGTATTACCAATGTATGTGGAGTTGCGCAGGTCATCCTGAGCGACGGCGTGCTTCACAGCAGCCAGGCGAATGCCAGCCTGCGCAGCCGGCGTGCCTGGATGCCGCAGTTCAGCTGCAGGCCCATACGGTGGCAGGCAACATGCGCCCCCGTCGCCCTAGCCATTCCTATTGGACCGTCGGATCAGGAGCCTGATACCGTACATTGTGTGACCCCATGAGTCCAGTCTGACATGGACGGGGGTGTTTGTGTGCCAGGCACACTGTGCCTGAGGACTCGCTGCATGCACAAAGGTTCCTGCAGAAGTATGCAACCAGGTCGGCTGTAATCTAAATTGAATGCACTTCAGGGAGCGCAAGGCGCATGTGCTGGTGAATAAGTCACATCCGTGCATGGGCTTGAAATGCTGGCTGCTACATAAGCTGTTCAGGAGCTCCAAACCTATGCAGAGGTCTTGGGAAGTAGCTTGCAGTGCTCGTCGCACCGAGACTTGTTGTGTCATCAGTCCCTTGCCTGTCGCAGTCCATTAATGTGCTGCTGCAGCCATGGGTTGGAAGCTGCTGCGCAAGGATGTGGCCGCGGTGCAAGAAAAGGCGCGAGGCGCGGCACGCTTCGAGCTGGAGGACAACACAGTGAGGGCCTGCTTTGACGCGCTTCCGGCACCCATCGACATCGTCTTCTGTCAGCCCGACAAGTATGCAGACAGCCCGGTGCTTGTAATGTGCGCTGCCGCACACATCTCTGCGCAGCTGGAGGAGGTCTGCGACTCCTTTGAGGACAGCGGCGCGCTGCAGAGCGTCCTTGAGCTCATCTGCCACACTCTGAACCTGGGTGCGTGCCGCGCTTTGCAAAGCGTGCCTTGGCCGCGTCGCTGCCGAGGCTGCAGGCACGGTGCTGCATTGGACTCAGCACGAGCGCTGGCGCAGATGCGGGGTGGCTCCTCGACGCTGATGAGGAGGCCAGCCAGAGCATGTCCGTGAGCGGCAATGATGGCGCAGCGTGCAGCGACGAGGACTGTGAGGACCATGACCAGCGTAGCGATGCCGGCGATGACTGCTGGGATATGGCAGAGGGAGACGACGAAGCTTTGGTAATGACTGTTATGCAGAAGGTGTCCAGGTATGCAGTCAGCGCCTCATCACCTCGGGCCCTGCACTTTGTGCTTTGCCTGCTGAGAATTATCTTGTTATTGTGTAAGTTCGTCTCTGCCTTTACAAAGTATGACCGTGACCTTAAGCTTGGCAACCTTCAGAAACGCCGAGAGCTTGTGCAGGGCCAAGGAGGCGTGCCTGCACACTACCACACCTGTATGTAGGCCAGCTTACCTGTGACTAGAACAGCTGCCATTGTTTGCGACTGCTGCCTGCACGCTGGCAACACTGAAGGGATGCCACGGCGACTTCAAGTTTGTTGCAGTTTGACAACTTTTGCTAGCTGGTTCAAGGCACTTGCACCTGTGCAGGTGCAGTGCATGGGGCGCTGTCAGCGGAGCTGCTGAGCCTTGGGAATTCCAACACCTTCTGATCTGATCA
>JAABUV010001180.1_pt1 | contig 38337 bp, 33 predicted proteins | sample 5559971 | NCBI WGS metagenome assembly JAABUV01 (sample SAMN10711881, study PRJNA513362) | rock metagenome | isolation source: Antarctica rocks | place: Antarctica: Victoria Land, Knobhead nord | collected 2015-12-19
CGCACAAAAAAGGCCCGGACGGACCATCTACCCACCGGTTTCTGGGGCCAACGGCGACCGCGCGCGGCCCCAGAAACCCCTGCTCCGCTTGACCTAGCCGCCTGATTCAGCGGAAACTAGAGATCATGTACGGCCCGGCCAAGGCCAAGGGCATCGGCTACATGGACCCCACGGCCTTCGCCCGCACGGTCCAAATTAGCCTCAAGTACGGCGTGATCAAGAAGATGCCCAGCGGAGCCTACGACCAGTCCTACTGGTCGGCGGCCGTGGCGGCCCTCGCCAAGTCGCACCACTTGATGACGAGCATGTAAGTGGTGTAAGATACCCTCACTCCCACCACCTCTCCTTTTGACATGGGAGAGGGGGTGGGAGTGAGGGGAGAAAAGGTAAATCATGCAGCTAGAGGAACGTACCGCCAAGACAGCTACCGGCGGGGACGAGATCGTCGAGAACGACCGTCGCTATGTCCTGCACTCCTGGTCGAATCAGTCGCAGATCAACCCGTTGCCTGTCGCGGGGGCCGAGGGACGCTACTTCTGGGACTACTCCGGCAAGCGCTACCTCGATTTCGCCTCGCAGCTCATCAACAGCAACCTGGGCCACCAGCACCCCCGCGTAGTCGCGGCGATCCAGGAGCAGGCCGCCAAGCTGTGCTACGTCGCGCCGAGCTTCGCCAACGAGGCGCGCGGCGCGTTGGGCCGGCTGCTGTCCGAGGTGACGCCCGGCGACCTGGAAATGAGCTTCTTCACCAACGGCGGCGCCGAGGCCAACGAGAACGCCGTCAAGATGGCGCGCGCTTTCACCGGCCGCCACAAGATCATCGCGCGCTACCGTTCCTACCATGGCGCCACGGCCGGCGCTATCACCCTTACCGGCGACCCACGACGCTGGGCGGCCGAGCCAGGCATGCCCGGCGTAGTACGCGCGCTCGACCCCTACCAGTACCGCTGCTCGTTCTGCGCGCCCGGCGGCTGTAACCTGCGCTGCGCCGACCACGTCGAGGAGGTGATCCAGTACGAAGGGCCGCACACGATCGCCGCGATGATCCTGGAGTCCGTCACGGGAACCAACGGCGTGATTGTCCCGCCGGCCGGGTACCTCCAGCGCGTGCGCGCGATCCTCGACCGCTACGACATCCTGATGATCGCCGACGAGGTGATGTGCGGCTTTGGGCGCACCGGCGCCTGGTTCGCCTGCCAGCACTGGGACGTCACGCCAGACCTGCTGACCGTCGCCAAGGGCATCAACTCGGGCTACGTCCCGCTCGGCGCGGTCGTACTGCGCCGGCCCATCGCCGAGTGGTACCACACGAACATGTTCTGGGGCGGCCTGACCTACAGCGGGCACCCGCTGGCCTGCGCCGCCGCGGTGGCCACCATCGAAACGTACCGCGACGAAGCGATCATCGAGCACGCCCAGCACATGGGCGAACTCGCACGGCCTATACTCGAAGAGTTCAAGGACCGCCACCCCAGCATCGGTGAGGTGCGCGGCCTGGGCCTGTTCTGGGGTCTTGAATTGGTCAAGGACCGCGCGACGCGCGAGCCGCTCGTGCCCTTCAACGCGTAGGGTCCCGCGTTGGCGCCGATTAGCGCGATGCAGCAGCGGGCCATGGAGCGCGGGCTGTTCCTGTTCGCACACTGGAACGTCGTCGTCATCGCGCCGCCACTGACCATCACCGAGGGCGAGTTGCGCGAGGGCTTGGACATCCTCGACGAGTGCCTGTCCATCGCGGATGCGGCGATGTAGGAATACCCTCACCCCCAACCCATGGCTAACTGGCCCCCCGATCCCTAGCCGCGGGATCGACGGTCCAGCGCACTCTCCCGCGCGCGGGAGAGGGGGGCCGCCATACATATAGGCGCTCGCCCTTTGAGCGTAGGGAGCGACAGCCATAATACGTTAGGACGCTCCCCTCTCCCGCGCACGGGAGAGTGCGCTGGACCGTCGATCCCGCGGCTAGGGATCGGGGGGCCAGTTAGCCATGGGTTGGGGGTGAGGGCCGGTAGCGGGAGGAGAGTAATGGATACTATCGTACGTGGCGGCACGATTGTCACCGCCAGCGACCAGTATGTGGCCGACATCGGGATCGAGGACGGCGTGATCACGCGGATCGGACGCGCCTTGCTCGGCGATCTGGGAACCGCGACGCCAGGTGGGGCTGCGACGGGCCGCGTAACGGAGCCCGCTGGGAACGGGCCCCGCGTGATCGACGCCACGGGGACCTATGTGATCCCCGGCGCCATCGACGCGCACGTCCACCTGGACATGCCTTTCGGCGGAACCGTCACCTCGGACGACTATGAGACGGGCACGGTCGCCGCGGCCTGCGGCGGCGTGACCACGGTCGTGGACTACTGCCTGCAGAGCGTCGGCGGCACACTGGCGGCGGCGCTGGACACATGGCACGCCAAGGGTGAGGGCAAGGCGGTCATCGACTACGGCTTCCACATCGCCGTAACCGATCTCACCCCCGCGGTCATGGCCGAACTGCCCGCTGTCGTGGCGCACGGCGTCAGCAGCATCAAGTGCTTCATGGCCTATAAAGGCGTCTTCCAGATCCCTGATGATACGCTGTTCCAACTGCTGGAGCAGGCGCGCGAACTCGGCGCGCTGGTCAACGTGCACGCCGAGAACGGCGACGTGGTCGACATCCTGACCAAACGCTTCGTCGCCGAGGGTCTGCTGTCGCCCTGGTACCATCGCGCCAGCCGGCCACCCGAGGTCGAGGGCGAGGCCACCAACCGCGCCATCGCGCTGGCCGAACTGGCCCACGCGCCGCTCAACGTCGTGCACGTCACCTGCCGTGAGGCGCTGGAGCGCATCGAGGCGGCGCGCGACCGTGGGCTGGCGATCTACGGCGAAACCTGCCCACAGTACCTCCTGCTCAACGAGGAGCAGTACCACGAAACGGACTGGGACGGCTTCGGCGGCGCCAAGTACGTGATGTCACCGCCGCTGCGCGCCAAGAGCAACAACGATATCCTGTGGCGCGCCCTGGCGCTGGGCAACCTACAAACGCTCATGACCGACCACTGCTCGTTCCGCATGCGCGATCAGAAGGCGCGCGGCCGCGACGACTTCTCCAAGATCCCCAACGGCGCGCCAGGCATCGAGACGCGCGTGCCCATCGCCTACTCCGAGGGCGTCGGCCAGGGCCACTTCTCGCTGCAGCGCATGGTGGCGTTGCTCTCCACCAACGCCGCGCGCATGTACGGTCTGTACCCGCGCAAGGGGACCATTGGCGTGGGCAGCGACGCCGACCTCGTGCTGATCGACCCCGACCGTCGCGTGACACTCTCGGCCGCCACGCTCAACCAGGACACCGACTACTGCCCCTTCGAGGGCCTGGAGTGCCACGGCTACCCCGTGCTGACGCTCTCGCGCGGCGACGTCATCGCCGTCGACGGGGCTTTCACGGGCCAGCGTGGGCGCGGACAGTTCCTGCGCCGTGGGGCGCATATGAGCTTATGATTAAACCTGACGCATGTGACGGCGGTCCCTGGGTGAATATTTATGTCAAGCCGTGTGACTGCAGCCGTATGGCAGCATACAGGCGCCTCGGCACAAGGGTTGTAGGGGCGTATCGCCATACGCCCGACGGTCGTTGCAAGGGCGTATCGCCATGCAGCCCTGCCCAATTAAAATATGGCGGGTGGATCGGGGTGTAGGGGCGTATTGCATACGCCCGGTATTTGCCACGAACACGCTCGACGCGTGGCACGCATTGACCGCACTCCCGCGACACCGGGCGTATGCAATACGCCCCTACAGCCACGCCGAGTGTCCGACCGATCGCGGTCGAGGTAGTTTGCCATGCGACCGCAGTCGCGGGCTAGGGAGTTTGCAATTTGGCTGTTATTCCATCACCAACACCCGTAGCATCGCCGCCCGATCTTGCCGCCCGCTTCGCGGAGCGGCTGCCGCCGCTGCGGCTGGATGAAGCGCTGCTCGAGGCCAACCGCTGCCTCTACTGCTACGACGCGCCGTGTACGCGGGCCTGCCCCACGCACATCGACATCCCTTCCTTTATAAAGAAGATCTCAACCGATAATATGAAGGGCGCGGCGCGCGTGATCATGGAGTCCAACATCATGGGGGCCAGCTGCGCCCGCGTCTGCCCGGTCGAGGAGTTGTGCGAGGGCGCCTGCGTCTACAACGACGTCAGCCGCCCTATCGCCATCGGCAGGCTGCAGCGCCACGCCACCGACGACCTGTTCGCGCGCGACATCCGGCTGTTCGAGCCGGCGCCGTCGAACGGCCGCGTCGTCGCCGTGGTCGGCGCGGGACCGGCAGGGCTCTCCTGCGCCGCCGAGTTGGCCCGCGCCGGCTGCGCCGTGACCGTGTTCGAACGCCAGCCCGCCGCAGGCGGCCTTGCCACCTACGGCATCATCCCACTGCGCGAGCCCGTCCCGGTCATCCGCGCCGAGATCGCGCTGGTCGCGGACCTCGGCGTCCAGTTCCGCCAGGGCGTCGCCATCGGGCAGGACATCGCCATGGATGAGTTGCTGGCCGCCTTCGACGTCGTCTTCCTCGCCGTGGGCGCGGGCTCGCATGTCCACATGCCCTTGATCCCCGGCGGCGGCCTGCCCGGCGTCCACGACGCGCTGGACCTCATCTCCGCCGTGCGCACCACGCCACTAGAAGACGTGCCCATCGCGCGGCGCGTGGCCGTGATCGGCGCGGGGAACACCGGCATGGACGCCCTGACCATCGCGCGCCGCCTCGGCGCGGAGCGGGTCACCTGCATCTATCGGCGCGGCGTGGCTGAGATGACGGCCTACCCCTCCGAGTATGAGTTCGTCAAAGCGGAGGAGGTCGAGTTCCTGTGGATGACCGCGCCGGTGCGCTTCCTGTCCGGCGACGACGGGCGCCTGGCGGCGGTCGAATGCGTCAAAATGCGCTTGGCCGAACCCGACGCCTCGGGACGGCGCTGGCCCGAGGCCGTGCCGGGCTCGGAATTCGTGTTCCCGGTCGACATGGTCTTCTACGCCACGGGGCAGCAACGTGAGCCGGGCGTGTTCGAGGCGCTGAACCTGCCGCACGACAGCGGACGCCTGTTGGTCGACCCCGACACGTTGGGGACGGCCCACCCCAAGGTATTCGCCGGCGGCGACTGCGTCTCGACCGGCGCCGACCTGACCGTCGTGGCGGCGGTGCAGCAGGGCAAGCGCGCCGCGTGGAGCATGCTGCGCCAGATGGAGGTACTGTAGATGGCCGATCTCTCGATAGACTGCGCGGGCATCAGGTCACCCAACCCGTTCTGGCTGGCCTCGGCCCCGCCGAGCAACTCCGGCTACCAGGTGATGCGCGCCTTCGAGCAGGGCTGGGGCGGCGCCGTGTGGAAGACCATCGGGCCGCCGGTGATGAACACGGTCAACCGCTACGGCGCGCTCACCCTGGGCGGCCAGAAGCTAGCCGGCATCAACAACATCGAGCTTATCAGCGACCGTCCAATGGAAGACAACCTGCGCGAGATCGCCGAGGTCAAGCGGCGCTTCCCCGACCGCGCCGTGATCGTGTCGCTGATGGTCGAGTCGACGCGCGAGGCCTGGCGCGAGGCCGTCAAGCGCGCCGAGGACACCGGCTGCGACGGCCTGGAACTCAACTTCGGCTGCCCCCACGGCATGTCCGAGCGCGGCATGGGCTCGGCGGTGGGGCAGGTGCCCGAGTACAGCCGCATGATCACGGAGTGGGTCAAAGAAACCGCCACGACCCCGGTGCTGGTCAAGCTCTCGCCCAACATCACCAACATCCTGGGGCCGGCCCGCGCGGCGGTGCAGGGTGGCGGCGACGGCGTGTCGTTGATCAACACGATCAACAGCATCATCGGCGTCGACCTGGACACCTTCGAGCTGACGCCGTCGGTCGCCGGCAAGGGTGGGCACGGTGGTTTCGCCGGACCCGCCGTCAAGCCGATCGCCCTGCACATGGTCTCGCAGATCGCCTGCGACGCGGAGTGCGCGGGCATCCCCATCTCGGGCATCGGCGGGGTCGCCACCTGGCGTGACGCCGCCGAGTTCATGGCGCTCGGCGCGTCCTCGGTGCAGGTGTGCACCTCGGTGATGCACTACGGCTTTCGCATCGTCGAGGACCTGTGCGACGGGCTCTCCAACTGGCTCGACGCCAAGGGTATCGCCTCGGTCCGCGACATCATCGGCCGCTCGCTGCCGCGCGTCTCCGACTTCGGTGACCTCGACCTCACCTACAAGACGGTCGCGCACATCAACCCAGACACATGTATCCGGTGCAATATGTGCTACATTGCCTGCGAGGACGGCGCCCACCAGTGCATCGACCTCGTGTCGACCGGCGTCGGTAGCCATCACCATATGCAGCCAACGGTGCGCGCGTCCGACTGCGTGGGCTGCGACCTGTGTTCGCTGGTCTGCCCCGTGCAGGACTGCATCACCATGCAGCCCGTGCCGAGCGCGGCGCAGCAGCGGGGCGAAGGGCCATTGAGTTGGAAGGAATTAACCGGGCAACTGCCCCAATCATTCACCTGGGGCGACTTCGTGCAGGCCATCGGGCCGGAGCATGTCGGGGGACACAAGTAGGGTCCCTCACCCCCGACCCCTCTCCCGTGCGCGGGAGAGGGGAGCTTCCTACGTATAGAAGTTCGTCCCTTCGAGCGGCAGAAGCAACAGCTACAATACGGAGGTCGGCCCCCTCGCCCGCGCACGGGAGAGGGGTCGGGGGTGAGGGCCGTTTAGGAGGATAGTATGACAACAGTAGAGAAGGCTCCGGCAGCAGCGGACGCGTCGACAGTGCGGCGCCTGCAAAACTATATTGGGGGACAGTGGGTCGACGCCACGCCGGTCGAGTGGGGCGCGGTGACGAACCCCGCTACAGGTGAGGTCCTGGCGGCGGTCCCCTATTCGAGCGCGGGCGATGTCGAGCGCGCCGTGGACGCGGCGCGCGCCGCCTTCCCGGCCTGGAGCGAGCGGCCGCCGCTGGAGCGCGCCCGCTATCTCTTCAAGGTCAAGAACATCATGGAGGAGCACTTCGAGGAACTTGCCGTCATCCTCACCGACGAACTGGGCAAAGTGCTGCCCGACGCGCGGCTGGAGGTGCGGCGCGGCATCGAGATGGTCGAGGTCGCCACGGGCATCCCTAGTCTGATGATGGGCCAGACGCTGGAGAACGTGTCGCGCTCGGTCGACTCCGAGGCGCTGCGCCAGCCCATCGGCGTGTTTTGCGCCATCACGCCGTTCAACTTCCCCAACATGGTGCCCTTGTGGTTCCTGCCCTTCGCCGTGGCCTGCGGCAACACCTTCGTGCTCAAACCGTCCGAGCAGGTCCCGTTGAGCCAGATCCGTCTGTTCGAACTCTTGGAGGAGGCCGCCTTCCCGCCCGGAGTGATCAACCTCGTCAACGGCAGCCGCGACGCCGTGAACGCGCTGCTCGACCACCCCGGCATCGACGGCGTCTCGTTCGTGGGCGCGGCGGCGACGGCCAAGTACGTCTACAGGAGGGCGGCCGAGCGGGGCAAGCGCGTGCAGGCCCTCGGCGGGGCCAAGAACCACATGGTGGTGATGCCCGACGCCGTGCTGGAACCGACGCTCGACGGTATCATGAGCTCGGCCTTCGGCGCGGCGGGCCAGCGCTGTCTCGCTGGCAGCGTCGTGGTCGCGGTCGGCGATGTCTACGACAGCCTCAAAGCGGGTCTGGTGGAGAAAGCCTCGGCGCTGACGGTGGACGACGGGCACAACGAGGCGGCCGATGTCGGCCCCGTCGTATCCAAGGCGCACCAGGACAAGGTGCTGGGCTGGATCGACAAGGGCGTGGCGGAGGGCGGACGCCTGCTGCTCGACGGGCGCGGCCATGCCACAACCCAAAAGATGGCGGATGGCTGCTTCATCGGCCCCACCATCTTCGATGGGGTGACGCCGGAGATGGAGATCGCGCGCGAGGAGATCTTCGGGCCGGTACTCTCGATCATCAGAGCGAACGACCTTGACGACGCGCTGGACATTGTGAACGGCAGCCGCTACGGCAACGCCACCACCATCTTCACCAGCAGCGGCAAGGCGGCGCGCGAGTACAAGCACCGCGTGCAGGCCGGCATGGTCGGCGTCAACATCGGTGTCGTCGCGCCAATGGCCTTCTTCTCGTTCACCGGCTGGAAAGACTCGTTCTTCGGCGACCTGCACGCCCACGGCCGCGACGCCATCAACTTCTACACCGAAACCAAAACGGTTGTGTCGCGCTGGTTCTGAGCTATCAGCTGTCAGCTATCAGCCGTCAGCCGAGGACTGATAATGGTTGGGACACCGGTCCCCAGATTGTCGGCTGCTTGGCGAATTTGTAGGGGCGTATGGCGCGATACGGCCCTGTCCGATTAAAAGCGCCCAACGCCATAAGGGGTGTAGAAGCGTATCGCTATACGCCCGACGTTCGGGGCAGAGATGGTCAATGGACGACGAACGCCAGGTCGTCGTTCGACCACTCGGTTGGGCTGTCGGAGCGGAGCGGAGAGAGACCAATCCGCATGGACGTATGACGATACAGCCCTGTCCGATTAAAATATGGCGCACGGATCGGGCGGGGTGTAGGGGCGTATGGCATACGCCTATGCGGATTGGTCTCTCTCCGCTCCGACAGCCCAACCGGGTGATCGCGGGCGGGCGGTTCGCAGCAACCGCCTCCGTCACATTGAAGGGGTTCGCGGCGGCGGTTGGGCGTATGCCATACGCCCCTACGCCTGCGGTGAGGCTGGGCAATTTTAATCGGACAGGGCTGTATGGCGATACCCCGCCTCACCATGGTTTAGCGAACGCTAGTTGAGCAAGAGGTATCACATCATGAGCGACATCGCTGATCGAACCGCAACCGACTCTACACCCAACGCGGTACAACCCGACCGCGTCATCGCCGACCTGCGCGAGTTGGCCGCGCTGACGGGCGGCCCGGACGGCGCGCGGCGGCTGTGCTGGACCGACGAGTGGAAGACGGCGCGGGCGTGGCTGCGCGGCAAGCTCGACGAGCTATCGGCGGCTGTCAAAGTCGACCCGGCCGGCAACCTGTGGGCCACCATCCCCGGCCAGACGCGTGACACGGTCGTGGTCGGGTCGCACATCGACTCGGTGCCCCGCGGCGGCTGGCTCGACGGCGCGCTCGGCATCACCTCGGCGCTGGAGATGCTGCGCCTGTACGCGGGGACGACGCCCCCGGCCACGCTGCGCCTGGTCGACTGGGCGGACGAGGAGGGCGCGCGCTTCGGCCGCAGCCTGTTCGGCTCCAGCGCCGCCGCGGGCACACTCGACCCCGACTCGGTGCGCGGGCTGCGCGACCGCGACGGCGTCGCGCTGCCCGACGCCCTGGCCGCCCACGGGGTCGACCTCGACCAGGCCTACCGCGCGGGCGAGCAACTGGCCGGCGTCAAGGCCTATTTAGAGTTGCACATCGAGCAGGGTCCCGTGCTAGAGTCCAAGGGCATCCCCATCGGGCCCGTCCTGGGCACGTTTGGCGTAGAGCGCCACGCCATCCACTTCACCGGGCGTACCAGCCACGCCGGCTCCACGCCGATGGACCTGCGCCACGATGCGCTGGCCTGCGCCGCGCGCTTCGCCCTGGACGTGCGCGAGAGCGCCAAGCGGCGCGGCGGCGTTGCCACCTGCGGCAATATCACCGTCGCGCCCGGCATCGTCACCGCCATTCCCGGTACGTGCATGGTCACGCTCGACCAGCGCGCGCTGGACGCTGAGGCCCTGGCCGGTATGCTGCGCGACGCCCATGAGGCGAGCGAGCGCGTCGCCGCCGAGGAGGGCTGTCAGGTCGAGTGGGAGCATCTCTGGGACATCGAGCCGATCCCCTTCAACCCGACACTGCTGGGGTTCGCCGAGGACGCCTGCCGCGCGGTGTCGGACACCTACCTGGCCCTGCCGAGCGGCGCCCTGCACGACGCGGCCGAGATGGCGCGGCGCGTGCCCACCATGATGCTGTTCGTGACCAGCCTCGGCGGCGTCAGTCACAACCCCATCGAGGACACCCCAATCGACCACCTACGTTTGGCCGTTCAGGCCTACGCGCGCCTCACCTCGCGCACGCTGGACTGGGTGGCGAACGGCTAATGCGCTCCTCTTGTACGATGCCATGCCAAAGATGACCATGGACCCCGACGACCCGCCCCCGCGCCACGTCGCGCTCGATCTATCTATCCGCACGCTGCTGCCGGGGCGAGTGGTACGGGTCCTGGCGATCGGCGTGGACGAGTACGCGCTGCGCGTCCGCTACGAGACAATACCTGCCTTCGACCCACGCGACTCCAATGACCCCGACTGGCAAGAGCGCAATGACTGGTATCTCACAGGGCGCGACGACCACGATAACCTATACGAAAGTGGGGGCGGCGCTCGCGGCCATCTATGGATGGGTCGCGCACCGAAGGGGTTTATTCACTGCTTGGCCTGCCCGCAGCCGATGTATCGTGGTTGGACATCGCCTTCCACGCCTTCGGCGATCCAGAGAGCTTCGAGCGTCCGCGCTACGTGCTGAGAGTCAACATGCCGCTCAATGTCGTCGTGATCGAGCCGCCGACCAATTGGCCGTAGCTCGGGTAAGGGGCATGACCGTGACCGCTTGGCCGTGTATACTGGATGGAAACAGAGGGCGCTTGGCCGCGCCAAATGAGATACGGATGAACGGAGGACAGGAGACCCATGGCCGCACTACGCGCCACACCGCCGAACCCGTTCGCGCCGTGGGCCGAGGTCGTGCCCGACGCGCCGTATCCCATGACCGTCGACGAGTTGCATGCCCTCCCGGACAATGGATGGACCTATGAACTGCTTAACGGGGTCTTGCTTCGTATGCCGTTAAGCAGTGGTGGAGCATCCAGTGTCGGTATGCGCCTCGCCGCACGACTAAGCGTGTACGTCGAGGACAACGATCTGGGCATCGTGACAGGTGAGCAGGGCGGCTATCGCCTGGACCCCGCCCACCCGCTCGAGACAGAGGTCGCGCCCGACGTCGCCTTTGTGCGCGCTGGCCGTGCACCGTCGCCCACGTCACCTGAGTTCTACGGTCGGGCGTGGCTGCTGGCCCCCGATCTCGCCGTCGAGGTGGCGTCCGAGAACCAATATGCGCCCGGCATGGGCGCCAAAGCACAGCTCTACCTACGCTTCGGGACACGTCTGGTCTGGGTCATCTGGCCGCGCTACAAGCGCGTGGACGTGTGGCGTCCTGGGGACGACACGCCAGCCCCGTTTGGTGTTGAAGACACGCTGGACGGCGAGGATGTGGTTCCCGGCTTCACCTACCCGATCGCACGTCTCTTCCCCTAGCGACCGTTATCATAGCTATTTCCCTCTCTGGAACACTCAGTTGTCGATGTTCGCCTGGGTGGCGCGCTGTCCCAATCGTGTGAGCGTTTCTCCACGTACCTTGCCTAAGACGCCTGCCGTGTCGAGGATGTCCGCGGCAATGCCGCCGCCGTCGCGAACGATGGCCAAGAGGATGTGCTCCGTCCGGACATAGCCGCTATCGAGATGTTGGGCCTCGTCCATGGCCAGCCCGAGCACTTTGCGCGCGCGAGGCGCATAGTCGAGCGCGTCATCGACAAGCGTCTGCCCCCGACCGATCCTGGCCTCAACCTCCGTGCGAGCCTGCTCTAGTGTGAGGCCCAGCGCAGTGAGCACTTGTGCGGCGATACCGCCCTCGTCGTGCAGGAGGCCGAGGAGCAGGTGTTCGGTCCCGATGTAGTCGTGACCCAGGGCCGCCGCCGCCTCGCGCGCGAGGTCCAGGGCGCCGCGCGCACGCGCGTTGAACGTGTCCAGGTGTTTGCTTGGTACCCAGGTGGGGCGGTAGGTGAACAAACTAGAGAAAAGTAACTCGTGGAGTACGTTGGCGACCGTGCGATCCTCAGACGCGGCGATCTCGACCAAGCGGTCGTGCATGTAGATGGGCACTTCGACCCGGCGGCGGTTCTTGCTGGATGGCATCATTGATCCTTCAGCAGGAACGTCATATTCGCCTCGAAAACCTCCGGCGCGTCCCAACTATCGAAAGGAGCGGGCATCGACCGGCGAGGGGCCTGGCCGAGCGTGCCGCCGCCCTCGACGACCGACAGGGCCACGTCCTCGATCGCCGACAGGTAGCCCGCCAGCGCATCCAGATCATCGACCGTGCCAACCGACCCATGACCAGGCACGACTATCCGCAGGCCCAATGTCTTCACGCGCTCGATGATGCGCCGCCACTCCCGTGGGTCGCCCCAGATAAACAAGGGGTGGACATGAACGAAGAGGAGATCGCCCATGAGCGCCAGCCCCTCGTCAGGCAGGTAGAGGAAGGCATCGCTCCGGGTATGGCCGCCGCCATAGGTGAGGAGCTCGGCTCTTCGCCCCGAGCCGTAGAAAACGACCCGGTCCTCGAACGTGGCCGTCGGTAACCAGGCGCGTTGCTCGGGGAGGGAGGTCGCCCGTAGCCGGGCGAAGGCGAGGTCATCGTTGAGACGATGGCGCTGCTCGTCGTCGGTGACCTGGGCAAGCCGGCGCTGCAGGTCGGGTATCTGAGCCTGTACGCGCACAAACTCGCGCGGGATGACCACGGCGACGCGCTCGTCCATGATAGCGCGGGTCGTCGCAGTGGCCACGATGGCGGCCTCGGGGAGGAACACTTGGTTGCCATAGACGTGGTCGCCGTGCCAGTGGCTGTTCACGACGAGAGTGGGGGAGCGGCCGGTCAGGCGCTCCGCTGCCTGCCGCAGGTCGCGCGCCGCATGGAGGGTGGCCATGGTGTCGAAAACCAGGGTGTGGTCGCCCAGATCAACGATAGCCGCGTTGCCGAGCGCACCCCCGCCCGGCGTCGCCAGAGCGGCGTAGACGCCGTCCGCCACGGAGACAAGGGTAAAATGAGCCGAAAAAGAGAGATCAGTTTGTTCCATCCGGGAAACTCCTTTCCGCTACCGGGCTCTAGCGTGTACCGCCATCGCATGACGTCGGGTCCCCGCCCGACCTACCCCCTTATGTTATACTACCCTCAATACGGTGGTAGCAATACGTCCCACAATACGGTGGTAATAGATTGTAGCGCTGACAGGAGGACAGCCGTGGCGACAACGCGCTTTGCCCTGTGGCGGAACCGCGACTATCTGCTCCTGTGGGGCGGTCAGGCCATCTCCGTGGTCGGCTCCGCCGTCCAGGACATCACCCTGCCGCTGCTCATCCTGGCGCTCACGCGCTCACCGGCGCAGGCGGGCATCACCGGAGCCCTCGGCGCCCTGCCGTTCCCTCTCCTCAGCTTGCCCGCGGGGGGCTTGGTTGATCGCTGGGAGCGTAAGCGCGTGATGGTGGTGTGCGATGCGGGTCGCGCGCTGGCCACGGGCAGCCTGCCCCTCGCCGTATGGCTCGGGCATCTCACCGTGATGCAGATCGACCTTGTCGCCGCCGCCACGGGTATCTTCGCCACCTTCTTCACCCTCGCCGAGACGTCCGCGCTCCCTAACGTCGTTGGGGCGAACCATCTCTCCGCCGCCCTGGGCCAGAACTACGCCACCGCCGCCACAGCGGGAGTTCTCGGCCCGCCAGTCGGCGGCATTCTCTATAGCCTTGGTCACGCGCTCCCTTTCCTCGTCAATGCGCTATCCTTTGCCGCCTCCGTCCTGTCCCTGCGCCGTATCCACGCCGACTTCCACCGTGAGACGCGCGCCGTGCCCCAACGCCTCCGCACTGAGATCGTGGAGGGTCTCGCCTGGGCCTGGCGCCACCCGCTCATCCGCTTCCTGGCGCTACGGAATGGCGCGGCCAACATTGTCTACGCGGGCAGCCCCCTTCTCCTGATCATCCTGGCCAAACAGCAGCATGCCCCGCCTGTCGCCATCGGCGCCATCTTCGCCAGCGATGCATTCGGCGGTGTCGCAGGCGCGCTCTTGGTTGACCGTATCCAACGCCGTGTGAGCTTCGCGGGGCTCGCCATCGGGTTAGTCTGGATCACGGCCCTGCTGTTCCCGCTCTACGCCATCGCCCCCAGCCCCGTCGCCCTCGGCCTCATCAGCGCCGTCCTCACCTTCGCCCTCGTGGTGTTCGACGTGACACAACTGAGCTACCGGGCCACGCTTATCCCCGACGCCCTCATGGGCCGGGTCACCAGCAGCATCCGCCTGCTCACCGTCGGCGGCATGGCCCTCGGCCCCGTCCTGATGGGAGCATTGCTGCAGACGATTGGCCCGCTGAAGACCGTCCTTGTATGCGCCGCTTATCTCGTCATCCTTGCCCTAGCTACGACAGTCAACCGGCGCGTATGGGCTGCATCGGCGGTCCCGCAAGCTGAAGCCGCATAAGAACGACGGTCGGGCAGTTCATGGACAGATTATGTCGCATAAGCAATGCGCTGGCGGTCGCCTCTTCTGTATTCCGTTTGGCACGATAGGTGCCGCTGTAGCATATGGCCGCATCATCGAGATCGGCGTATAGCTATAGACGAGGAGCAAAAACATGGCAGTTGTTCGCACCGAGATGGTCGATCTAAAGGTGAATGGCGACGGGGCGCGGGCGTTCGTGGCGCGGCTCGACGACGAGGCTGTGCGGCCTGGCGTGGTGCTGATCCAGGAGTGGTGGGGCCTCGAACCGCACATCAAAGAGTTGGCCCAGCGCCTCGCCGCCGAGGGTTTCGTCGCGGCGGTCCCGGACCTCTACCATGGTAAGATCGCGACCGAGCCGGACGACGCGCAGAAGATGATCATGATGATCCAGGGCAACGTCGAGAAGGCCGTGCGGGAGGTCGATGGCGCCATCGACAGCCTGATCACGCGGCCGGATGTCCAGCCGAAGAAGGTCGGGCTGATCGGCTTCTGCGTCGGCGGCTTCGTGGCCTATAAGACGGCCGAGCAGAGCGACAAGCTTGCCGCGGTCTGCCCCTTCTACGGCGCGGGCTACGATCCCACGCCCGCGGACGTAGCCAAGGTGCAGGCGCCGATCCTGGCCTTCTATGGCGAGAAGGATCAGAGCGTGCCCTCGACGCAGGTCGACAAGATTCGCTCGCTGTTCAAGGACGCCGGCAAAGACTACCAGGCGCTAACCTACCCGGCCGGGCACGCCTTTGTTAACCCCGAACACGGCATGGGCGACGCGGATTCCGCGCGCGACGCCTGGGCTAAGGCCATCGCCTTCCTCAAGAACCACCTGGCCGCCGCCGTCCCCGCCGGAGCGTAGCCGCTGGAAGTATCATTCATGTATCATGTAGTGATCCATGAATGGCACTAGCGCGTATTATAGATGGCGGGATAGGCGATGGGCGGCCGGCTCGCCACATGATCGTGTCGCGGCTATCGCGGCATGTGCACGGCACACGGAATCCATCAAGGAGAGTGCTTATATGGAGACCAACACGACAGTGGCCGGCGCGCAGGCGCTGGACAACCTGGAGATTTGCGAGCAGTCGCTCAACACGACCCGCAAGCGCAAGCAGTTCATCAAGGGCCTGGCGGTCGCCAGCGCGGGCATGGCCGCCGCGGCCGTCATCCCGGCGTCGGCCATGGCCGCGGGGAGCAAAGCAGCAGTCCCGGCCAGCGACATCGCCATCCTCAACTTCGCGCTAACGCTCGAGCACCTCGAGGCCAGGTTCTACGACGCGGCCCTCGGCGTGGTGCCCTTCGAGCAGAGCATCGTCCGCGCCCTCACGCAAACGCTCAGGACGGACGAGAACGCGCACGTCGCCGCGCTAACCGCCGCCATCAAGTCGGTCGGCGGCAGCGCGGTCGGCCCTGCCCCCAGCTACCACTTCGGCATGGACACCTTCAAGACGCAATCCGGCTTCCTGAAGCTGGCCCGGCTGCTGGAGGACACGGGTGTACATGCCTACCTCGGCCAGGCGGCCAACATCAAGACCCCATCGATCTTGCTGACCGCGGCCAGCATCGTAACCGTCGAAGGACGTCACGCCGGGGCGATCCGCTACCAGTACGGATTGTCGCCGACGATCAGCCCGTTTGACGGCGGCTACACCAAGCAGCAGGTCCTGGCCATCGCGGGACCATTGATCGGCATGTAGAGGCGAAGATACGGTGACGGGTGAGGCGACGCGAGCGCGCACGTCCCCGTTATCGGGCGGCGGCCGGAGAAAACGCCCAGTTCTTCGGCCGCCGTTTCTTTAGCTATCAGCCATCAGCCTTCTAAAAGGCTGATGGCTGATAGCTTATTTACGCTTTTTGTTCCTCTTGCGCTGCTTGTCCGCCGCCTTCTTCTTTGCTTTGTCCGATGTGTCCCGCGCGGCGACCGGCGCCGGAGGGGCCGGATTGAGCAGGTGCGCCAGGGCAGCGGGGGGCGGCGCGGTAGACGGCATGCCCATGTAACGCTGCATGCGGTTCCTGCTCTCGGTTGGGTGCTGCTGCGTCAGATGAACACGCGCCGGGATCAGCCCCAACTCGAGGCGCGCGTCATCCCAATCGCCCAACACGATGAGGTCGACGCTGTTGCTCTCGAACGCCTGTTGCATCAACGGCGCGGCCTCCACAGCCTTAAGCTCGACCAGCGAGGAGATGATGAAGCCGTTCAACTCAGGATCGTTGTCCTTGTATGACTCCAGTTGGCGGGCGAGCGCGCGCACGGACTCGTCGCGCGCCGCGGGATGCGCCTCCGCGATCTTCTCCAACGCCGTCGTGGGGGTGATGCGGTTGGTCAGCGTCTGCGTGGCGTCGGCGAGGTACGCCGCCAGCGGGGCAATCGCGGCAGGACCGATCAGGGCGAAGACGTAGGGTAGCTCCTCGTGGACCCAGTCGTCGTCCTCGTTGTCGGAGAGCACGTCGAGCAGCGGCGCGACCGCCTCGGTGGCGTGTAGCTGTCCCAACGCGCGCCAGGCGTGCAGCGGCCCCCACACCTCAGGGCTATCGGGGTCGCCCTCGTTGAAGACCTCGTCGCCCGCCAGGCGGATAAGGTCCGGGATATACTCAGAACTCAACCCGTGGCCCAGGTAGTTGGGCCAACCCGGCGATTCGAGCGTGGGCTTATCAAGTTTGCGCGGGTCGCCCAGGGTCAGCAGCCGCGCCACCGGCGGCGGGTAGCCGCCGCCCAGTATGTCGCCTTGCATGTTGTCTCCTTTACGAGCTATCAGCTATCAGCTATCAGCTATCAGCTATCAGCTATCAGCTATCAGCTATCAGCTATCAGCTATCAGCTGACGGCTGACGGCTGACGGCTGATAGCTAAAGTGTGAGGCTCTTCGTTTCAACCTGCTCCAGCATGCGCTGGCGGACCTCGTTGATCGGCAGCGCGCCGAGGTCCTCGTTGGTGCGCAGCCGCACCGAGGCCGAGTTACCCGCCGCCTCGTTGTTGCCGACGATGAGCATGTAGGGGACCTTCTGCAGCTGGGCGTCGCGGATGCGCGCTTGCATGCGCTCGCGCCGGTCATCGACGTGCACGCGCAGCCCATGCTCAGTCAGTTCGCGGGCGACGCGCCGCGCGTAGTCGGCGTGGCGGTCGGCGATGGGGATGACCACGGCCTGCACCGGGGCGAGCCACACCGGGAAGGCCCCGGCGAAGTGCTCGATGATCACGCCCATAAAGCGCTCCGTCGAGCCGGTCACAGCGCGGTGCAGCGCGACCGGTGTGTGCCGCGCGCCGTCCTCGGCGATATATTCCAGGCCCAATCGGGCCGGCTGGATCATATCGACCTGGATGGTGGAGAGTTGCCACTGACGGCCAAGCACATCGCGCGCCATGAAGTCGGCCTTGGGACCGTAGAAGGCGGCCTCGCCGACGACCGGCGTGTACTCCATGCCCTTGGCGTCCATGGCGTCACGCAGCGCGCGCTCGGCTAGCGCCCACGTCTCCGGCGCGTCCACGAACTTGGACGTGTCGGAGAGGTCGGGCAGCGAGAGGTCCACGCTGTAGTCACGGAAACCGTAGGCGTCGAGCACCTCGGTGATCAAGTCGAGCGCGCGGCTGAACTCCTCCCCGATCTGATCCGGCGTGCAGAAGATGTGGCAGTCATCCTGCGTGAGCGAGCGCACCCGCGTGAGGCCGTTGAGTTCACCCGACTTCTCGTAGCGGTACAGCGTGGCGAACTCGGCGTAGCGCAGGGGCAGGTCGCGGTAGCTATGCAACTCAGCCTTATAGAGAGTCATGTGCGAGGGGCAGTTCATCGGCTTGAGCCGATAGCGGTCCTCGCCGTCGACCATGGGCGGGAACATCACGTCGCCGTAGTGCTCCAGGTGGCCGGAGCGCCGGTAGAGTTCCTCCTTGACTACATGGCCCGTCCAGACGTGCTGGTAGCCGTGGCGTTCCTGCGTGTCGCGCACGAACCCTTCCATGACGTGGCGCAGCATCTCGCCTTTGGGCAGGAACAGCGGGATGCCCGAGCCGACATCCTCGCTGAAGACGAACAGGCCGAGTTCGCGGCCGAGCCGCCGGTGGTCGCGCTTCCTGGCCTCTTCCAGGCGCTCCTGGTAGGCGTCGAGTTCCTCCTGCGTGGGAAAGAGGGCGCCGTAGACGCGCTGTAGCATCGGATTGTGCTCGTCGCCACGCCAGTAGGCCCCGGCCACGGACATCAGCTTGAAGGCGCCAAGCTCGCTCGTGTCGTGGACATGCGGGCCGCGGCAGAGGTCCGTGAAGTCGCCGTGGTGGTAGACGCTGATCTCCTCACCGCGCGCGGCCAGGTCATTGATGAGTTCGAGCTTGTAGGGCTGGTCGTGGAAGAGGTCGCGCGCCTCGTCCGCTGAGACGACGCGGAACTCGAACGGGCTAGCCGTGGCCACACGTTCGCGCATGTGACCCTCGATGGCGCCCAGGTCGTCGGGCGTGAGCGGGCGCGGCAGGTCGAAGTCGTAGTAGAAACCGTTCTCGATGGGCGGCCCGATGCCCAGCTTACCCTCGGGGAACAGCTTGAGCACGGCTTCGGCCGTCACATGCGCGGCGCTGTGGCGCATCTTGTACAATTGGCTGCTGTCGTAGTCTTCGGTAACCATATGTCTATTATCCTCCAAGCTGACAGCTGTCAGCTTTTACTGTCGGTTGGTGTCTATTCGCCCTGTTGTGGTGTACAGGGCGCGTAGTTGAGCAAAGCGCCCGTCGTTGTCGAGTACGTCGGTAGAGTCGACGAACTGGTCCACCGACCCTATGTGCGGCGGTAGGCGTCTGACCTCCTCACTCGTGATCGCCGCCCGCAACGCCTCGACGAAGCGGTCGGCGTCGATGACCAGGTACGGTCGATCATGAAACCGCGAGACATGCGTCGGCAAAGGGTCCGTGAGACCGAGGGCGTTGTGCATGGCGGCGACGTCTTCGTAGGCCGACGAGAGGCGCCGCTCACGCTCAAGCCACGAGGACGCCTGCAGCGCCTGTTCGAGTAACGGGCCAACGCGTGGGGCACAGCGTAGGCGCGCGAAGGCGCTGCCGAGCCATTTGCTATAGGGGATGTACGTACGCTCTATCAGGAAGCACAGCCGCATCACGTCGCGCGCGAGGCGCGCGGCGAGGATCCGGGAGCCGAGTTCGTCGCCCACATCGCCGCAACGGCCCATGAATGGCTGCTCCTGCGCGATGCGCCGCCACTGGACAGCCAGGAGGTAGAGCCAGATGTCACGCGGGTAGTAGTCAAACTTGGCGCGCAGCATCTCCAACTCCCCCAAGCCATCGTAGAATACCCGCCCGGCAACAATCGTACGTAGGCGCTGCTGCGGCAACGTCAGCCAATCGATCGTCGTGAGCTCGGCGTAGGGATCGATCTCCAGTTGCTCGGCAAAGAACGAGCGTAGCGTCCACACGGTAACACCGTGGTTGACAGGTCCATCGACCATCCACTGCAGGCGGCCGCCCGAGCGTTCGGGCGACGCGAAGTGCGTCGGATAACCCTGCACGTCGTAGGGCAAACGTTCACGTAGGGTTTCAATTATGGCATCCCCGTGCCGGTCGTCATCCTCCTGCGACAAGAAAAGCGAAAGTTTTGGTCCCCAGTCGTGGTCCATCGAGCGGGGCGTATCGAAGCCGAGCACGTCGGACCCGCGTCCGAGGCGCGCCGCCGTGTAGGCCACGCGGGGGAAGCATTCTTCAAGCAGGGGCTTGACAGCCTCATGATAAAAAATCTCGCTCAACTGCAATCCTGGAATGAATGCTAGGGTTGAGTCCATCCCAATCGACCCCCGTCCGCACCTGTTGTGCGCATACAAAACGCCCCTCGTCCCGGTACTGGGACGAGAGGCGTGCAATGCTCCCGCGGTTCCACCCATATTACGCCGCCGGACACCTCGCTGGCGTGGCGTCGTCGCTTGTGAGAGGCCGATAACGCGGGCCCGCGTGCGCGCCCGACACTACCAGGTGTCGGCGCGCCGTGCATCCGGTGGTACCAGCGGGGGACGCTGATGGACGGGCTCGCAGCCGATGGCCCGTCTCTCTGACGCCGCATCCCAGCGCCGACATGTCCGAATGATAGATAAAATAGTGGGTGATAGAGGAATCGAACCTCTGACCTCCGCCATGTCAAGGCGGCGCTCTAACCAACTGAGCCAATCACCCCAGCGCCATGCATTATACCAGGCCCGCGCGGGCGACTGTCAAGCGCCGCCGACCTGGCTCTTGATGCTCGCGGCGAGCTTAGGGCCGATGCCCGGCACAGCGGCGATCTCCTCCAGCGAGGAGCGGCGGATCTCAGCGACCGAGCCGAAGCGGCGCAACAACGCTTTCTTGCGCGCGCCGCCGACGCCACGGATCTCGTCCAGACCGGAGACGAGCGCGCGCTTGCCGCGTACGTCGCGGTGGTAGGTGATGGCGAAGCGGTGCGCCTCGTCGCGCAGGCGCTGCACCAGGTAGAGCGCCTGCGACGTGCGCGGCAGGATCACGGGGTCGGGGCGACCCGGCAGGAATAGCTCCTCGTTCTGCTTGGCGAGGCCGGCGACAGGTTGGTCATCAATGCTCAGTTCGCGCAGTACGTCGAGCGCTACGCCCAGCTGGCCCTTGCCGCCGTCCACGATGATTAGGTCAGGACGGCGGGTCCATTCGCCGCCGTCAGCCTCCGTACCGGCGGTCCGTGGCGCTTTGCTCGTCTCAATAACGCCGGGGACGGACGAGACGTCCGCGCTCCCAGGGACGGGGGGAACGAACGCGCTCCCAGTCGTCGCTCCGTCCTGAACAACCGCGCTGTCGTCGGCGTCGTCCGCGGTCTTGGCGCGGCCGGAGCGCTTGAGGCGGCGCGTGAGGACTTCGTGCATCGCGGCGAAGTCGTTGGGCTCACCGAGGGGGCCAGACGCTTTGATACGGAAGCGTCGGTAGGCGTCGGTGCGCGGCTTGCCGTTCTCGAACACGACCATCGACGCCACCGTCGACGTCCCTTGGATAGTAGAGATGTCGAAGCACTCCAGCCGCACCGGTAGGGCGGGCAGGTCGAGCGCCTCCTTGAGTTCGGTCAGCGCGGCGGCCGTCTTCTGCGTGTCGGTCAGCCACTTGATCTGCTCCTGCTCCAGCGCGGCGCGCGCGTTGTCGGCGGCCAGTTCGAGCAGGCGCCGCTTATCGCCGCGCTGAGGGACCTCCAGATGCACGCGCTTGCCGCGCTGCCCCGAGAGCCAGTCTTCCAGCACATCGTGTTCGGGTACGTCGCATGGGATGATGATCTCGGGCGGCACGATGGCGGCGGCGTCATAATACTGCTGCAGGAAAGCCGCCAGCACGCCCGTCTCGTCCTCGTCGGCGACGTTCTCCATCGTATAGGTGTCGCGGCCGGTCAGCCGGCCGCTGCGGATGGCCAGGAGTTGCACCAGCGTGCTGTTGTCGGCGCGCGCCAAGCCGATGATGTCCTGGTCACCGCCCCCCGGCGCCTCGACGCGCTGCTTGGAGGCCACACGCTGCACCGCGCGCATCTGATCGCGCAGACGCGAGGCGCGCTCGAAGTTGAGATCCTCGGCCGCCTCCGTCATCTGCCGCTCCAGTTCCTCCAGCACCAGATCGTGCTTGCCTTCGAGGAAGTTGACCACCTGCCCGATCACCGTGGCGTACTCTTCCTGTGAGGCGGCGCCGATGCAGGGGCCAACGCAGCGGTGGATGTAGTACTCCAGGCAAGCGCGGTCGTTGGCGCTGGGGTGCGTCTCAGCGCGGCGCCCGTCGACCTCGGGCGGGGCCAGGTAGTGGTTGGCCGGCGAGGGCGCGGGCAGTGGCTTGCTCTCCGTGGCAGGTGGCGACTCGCGCCGGCCGCGCGGCAGGTTGTCGGGCACGATGTTGAGCGCGCAGGAGCGATAGGGGAACAGCTTCTTGATCAGCTTAAGCGTTTCAGCCAGCGCGCCGGGGTTGGCGTAAGGGCCGAAATAGCGGCCGTGGCCCTTCTCGACACGGCGCGTGCGCAGCACACGCGGGAACGGCTCGTCGGTGATGACGATGTAGGGGAAGGTCTTGTCGTCCTTGAGCAGCGTGTTGTACTTGGGCTTATAGGTTTTGATGAGGCTGTTCTCGGCGATGAGCGCCTCGATCTCGCTGCCGACGGTGACGTACTCGAAGTCATCGACGTGCGAGACCATCGCGCGGATCTTGGGCGAGAGTTCGGCCGGCGAGCGGAAGTAGTTGGGCACGCGGCCACGCAGCGAGGCCGCCTTGCCCACGTAGAGGACGTTGCCGTCCGCGTCTTTCATGATGTAGCAGCCCGGCTTGCCCGGCAGCCGCCGCAGCCGCTCCTCGATCCGCTCACTCGCCACGGAAACGTCCACCTCCTATGTTCTACTACCAGTATATAGGCGGCGGCGGTAGCCTTTGGGACGTCAAGCAATCATCTCAGCCATTGTACAGACCGACGGAGGCCGCGGCGGCGGTCGTGACCTCGTCGTACCACAGCGCTGACTCGTACTGTGCCCGCGCGGCGACATCGGGGCGCGTGCGGCCATCGACCAGCGCGCCAAGCGCGGCGAAAAACTCCTCCTTGCTCAGGCCCTGGCCGCTCATCATAACCCATGAGGTTCCCTGCTGATATGACAACGCGCGCAAGGATGGGGTGTTGGTCTCCAGCGCCCAGTACATAGCCTGTACCAGCTGCCCCGCGATGGTCACGGTCAGCGGTTGCGCGCCGCGTGTCGTGAACGCGCCGGGTACACGGCCATTGTTATCCAACGCGGCGGCATGGTTGATCTGGATGCTGAAGTTCCTGGCCGTGGGGATCGACGAGCCAATGCCGTCCGCTGCCACGGGGCCGCCGGTCGTATCGGGGCCTTGCAGGTCCGGCCCGTAGTTATAACTCGTGATGGCGACGCCCGGCGCCCTCATGACGCCGCCGCCTTGGAAGCGCAGGCCGACAATGTCGCTGGAGAGCAGCAGGGCCGGTTGGTCGGACTGGGCCAGGATATCGGCAAGGCCGCCGGTCATCTCGGGCTGCGCCGCCATCGCACCCGGCGCCGGCGGGGGCGGGGGCGACTCCTGGGCGTTGGCCGGCGCGTGGAGCGAGAACGTATCGGCGGGTAGCGACGCGAGGGGCACGGTGTCGAACCGCGTCACCCGCTCACTCAGCACACGCGTGGCGGCGTTGGGGCCGGTATTCTCATCGAGGTCAAGCCCGCGGATGGCGTAGCTCCGCGCGTCGATGTACAGCGTCATGGTGAGCCGTGGTACGGGCGGCGCGCTTGCCATAGACACGCCGCTCATCGACGCGACGTTGTCGATGCGCACCACCTCGACCGGCGCGCCATCGAGCGTCTGTTGGGGCAGGAGATGGATATTCTGGGCGGCGCCCTGTCGCGCCGATCGCGCCAATTGCGTCATGCGCGCGATTCCCAGCGGGTCCCGTATAGCTTCCCGTATGGCTGGGGGAGCCTGTTGGCGCGGCCACGTATCGCCCGCGATGTCGTTCCTTGTCGGGTCGTAATACTGCTCACCCGTCGCTGTCCGCAGCAGGCGTGTGTACGGGGCGCCCGTGGCCGTGGCGCTGATCGTGGCTGCCTGCTGGAGCAGCGCGCCGGCGGCGTCGAGGCGAGTCCACGCATCGATCGTGATATCGCGCGGCGCCGCGTGGTTCAACGTCAGCACGGTAGAGACCGTGCTAATCTCGTGGACGACCTGATCGGGCGCGGCCACCGGATGGGCCGCCGCACTAGCGACGCGCCGCAGGATAGCCTGCGCGGAGACCGGCGTGGGGCTGAAAACATGTAGATAGCCTACGGTCCCGCTCAAGATCAGCGCCAGGCCCGCAGCAATGGACATCACGCGCGCACGCGGCCGCGCATAGAGCGGAGCCAGCCGCGCCGGACGATGAGGCTGTGCATGGCTAAGGAAGCGCGGTCGGTGGAGTCCAGGTAGCCGCTGTCCTCGCACGCGCAGCGGCTGGTCCCTGGCTTGGTCGATGGAGGCATAGACGGTCTGGTCGATGGAGGCGCGCAAGTCCGGCGGCAGAGTAGCGGTCGCGCAGAGGCGGTCCAGGTCGTCGACCAAGCCGCGCAACTCGGGGTCGAGATACGCGTCTGCGATATCGGCATAGCGATCATCAGGTGTCATCATGGTAGTGCTCCTTCAAGGAACGTAGGGCGCGGATGAGGCGCATCTTGGCGGCGCCCTCGCTCACGCCGATGACGGCGGCGACCTCGGCCATCGTCAGGCGGGCCGTAAAGCGCAGCACCAAAAGCTCGCGGGCGCCGACGTCGAGGGCGCCAAAGAGCGTGCGCAAACGCGCGACGCGCTCCCGCTGGATGAGATCGGCGACCAGGTCGTCCTCAACGACAGGCTGTAGGGCTTCGGGGACAAGATCCCACGCCGTGGCGTGGGGGCGACGGCGATGGGCGTTGATGGCGTTGTTGCGCGCGATCCGAAACAACCAAGCCGCGAAAGGGGCCTGCCCGACGCGGTAGCGGGGCAGCGCTTCCAGCGCCTGGAGGAAGACCTGCTGGGTCAGATCGGCGGCGTCCTCGGAATTGCCGGTGCGGGCGCGCAAGTAGGCGTAGATACGGTCTACGTAGCGTTCGTAGAGCAACCCGAACGCAGCCCGATTCTCGCGCATGGCCCGCACGAGCGCCACATCGTCATCGTCGCGTGCGACGGCCGGGATACCTTCATAAGGCGCCGCCGAGATGTGCTGCATGCGATAGTCCCTTGCGTCCTGATCCACGGACGGTCCAATCCGCTGTCGTGCGGTCGCGCGATTAGCCTGACACTTGTTACAACACGGCAAAACGCAAAACGTAACATACTGTGCGGGCAGATGAAAAACCCACCACAATACTAGTACAGGCGTGCTACTATATAGGGGTAATCGGCGCATGCCGAATGTTCGTGCGCGGCAACCTGGCGGACCGCGGTCGCGGGGTCGGTAAACAGCACATGACTCCTCGCACGCTTTGGTGTAAAGAGAGAGGGTACGATGATCGCGTTGCCTGATATTCCTAGCGACATGAAGCTGTGCAGCAAATGCGGTGTTGTCAAACATCGCAGGGACTTCATCGCAGATCGTCGGCTGAAAAGCGAGCTAGCTGCGCGGTGCAAAGAGTGCGCGCGTTTATACCGCATCGCTTGGCCGACTCTCCCGACGCGACGGCAGTGCCGGATTGATGGATGCACGGGACTTGCGCAGCGCGGGATCTGTGCGCCATGCATTACCAGCGGTGGCAGCATGCGGGCGAATTGGGGTTGCCGTCGGCGCGTGACCGTGCCGAGTTGTTGCACCTCCCAGAGACCGACAAGGCATACATCGCGGCTTTCCTCGATGGTGAGGGTACCATCGGCATGAGGCGCACAAGGCGGCCGGGCGGCCGTAGCGGCTTGAGCTACGAACCATATGTCTCCGCAGGGAACACCAACCCAACCGTCATTGCCTGGCTCCATGCGATCTTTGGGGGCGCCTTACGACAAAGGCGGATGGGTATGGGAGGGAATAGAAAACCTGTCCTTTATCAATGGGACGTGAAGAGCCGATCTGCCGTTGTGGTATGCGAAGCCGTACAACCCTACCTACGCATGAAGCACAGGCAAGCGGAGATCCTGTGTCAACTGAGCCAACGTCATTCTCCAGGTGGTAGAACAACCTATGACCCGGAGTACTGGGCATGGCTGGAAACGATCTATCAAGAACTCAAGGAACTGAATCGCAGGGGGCAAAGGAACAATGAAGGTGATGACGCCTCTACAGCAAGCTGAGGAGATTGCGGGAGGCATTGTGGCCGATTTGACCCCCTTTTGCCACAAGGTAAGCATTGCCGGCTCCGTGCGGCGGCGCAAAGAGCAGGTCGGTGACATCGAGTTGGTGGCGATCCCGCGCTACGAGCCGGCCGGGCTCTTCGGCGACCGCGCGGCCAACCGCCTGTGGGAACATCTGCACGCGCGCGACGCCTACCGCTTCACCAAGGGCGACAACCCCGACGGCCGCTACTACCAGCTCGCGCTCCCCGCGCAGTCAGACCTGCAGGTGGACCTGTTTCTGGCCCAACCCGACAACTGGGGACTCACGCTGCTCGTGCGCACGGGCAGCGCCGCGTTCAGCACCGCCATGCTGGCGCGCTGGAAGCGCGCGCAAGGCATAGGGCGCGAACAGCCGGGCAGCGTGGACGGGCGGCTGGTGACGCGCGACGGCCGCGCCGTGCCCACGCCCGATGAGGAGACCATCTTCCGGTTGGTAGGCATGCGGCCCCTGCCGCCAGAGCACCGCACCGGAGAGGCATGGTGAGCAGGACACAGGAGCCTATCGCTATAATACGATCACCTGTGTGCTGCTTTTGGCAGGGACCATCAGCATGAGTGGTGAATACAAATCAAGGGGGAGAGCAACGATGACCAAAGTCGCGGTCATCGGCAACGCAGGGGGCGGTAAATCGGCTATGGCTAGGGCGCTCGCCGCCGCTCATGATCTCCCGTACGTCGCCATAGACAAGTTGCAATGGCGACCGGGCTGGACGCCAACACCACAGGACGAGTTCATCCAGTTGCACGACGAGATTCTTGCTCAGGAGGCATGGGTCATCGACGGCTTCGGGCCGTGGGATACCATCGAACAACGCTTCGACCAGGCCGATACGCTCATCCTCGTCGACCATCCCCTTTGGGTCCATTTCTGGTGGGCGGCGGAGCGCCAAATCGCATGCGTCACCGAGGAGCGCCCCGACGGACCGGTGGGCTGCCCGATGCTGCCGATGACGGAGGCGCTGTTCAAGATGATTTGGGACATCCATCACGAAGCGCGGCCACGGCTCTTGGAGATGATCGAACGAAGGCGAGCGGAGAAAACCGTTTTCCATATCCAATCGCCTGCGGAACTGGATCGGTTTGTCACGGATTACTGCCAAGAGGCATAACCGCAATAAATGTTGGTAGTCACTTTTGGAGAATGGTACGTTCATGAACGACGATAGCGCGGCGCTCATCTCATAGCATGGCAGCTATGACGCGCTCCTGGCCGATATACGCGCCATTATCACTAACGGCCGGGGACGCGCGGCGACGGCGATCAACGCCGAGATGGTCGCGACTTACTGGCAGATTGGTGAGCGCATCGTGCGTGAGGAGCAGGGGGGCCAGGAGCGCGCCGGATATGGTGAACGATTGCTTGCACAACTCGGTAAGACTTTGAGCCGCGAGTTCGGCCGTGGCTTTGCCGAACAGAGCTTGCGGGCTATGCGCCAATTCTACACAACGTACCCAAATCGCTCCGCAGTGCGGAGCGATTTGGGCTGGACCCACTATCGCACCCTGATGCGCCTGCCCGACGACCAACGCGACTTCTACGCGCATCTGGCCGTGACGGGGCGCTGGAGTTCCCGCGAGTTGGAGCGGCAGATCAACTCGATGCTCTACGAGCGCGCCGCGCTCTCACGCCGTCCCGAGGAGCTAACGGGCTCCCTCCCCCAGCCCAATCGTCCGGTCACGGCCTATGACGACGCTTTCCGCGATCCTTACGTGCTGGATTTTCTCGGCTTGACCGGCGCTTTCTCGGAAAAAGACCTGGAAGCGGCGCTCGTGCAGAACATAGAGATTATGTGGGATTACCGAAGCAGAGTCAAGTTGCGTCACAGTCGTCGAGCATAAATCGCCTTGGTTTGTAGCGGCCAGAGTTGGTGAACCCTTCGGGACACAACTCGATCGTTGGCCGCGACCTCTTCCGGTGCACACTCGCGCAATACGCGTCAAGGTCTGTCTCCTGCGAAAGGAGGAACTGGAGGAAGTTCACCTCCTTGTACCGACAGGTCTGGTAGATGCTCAACAGCACCAGGTAGTCATTCAGGCCGGTCTCCGAGCACCGGCCATCGGCCACCTCGCGGTAATAGGCAAAGCCCTTCACGGCGTGTTCGGCGTTGTTGTTGTTCCAGGGGACTCCATCGTGGTCCAGGAAGGTGAACAGCTTTTCCTGGTACTGCAGCAGCCGCTGTCGATAGCCTTCGGCCACCTCCGAGTGGTACGCCTCTTCCGCAATGGCCTGGTAGAATCGCTCCACGTCCCGCCGGTGCTTCCTCAGGTGTCTCTGTCGCAGTCCGAACCGATCGATCGTGGCCATAATCGGGCGCAGCAACCGTCCAAAGCTGGCGGCGAGGGCCTTGAGGTCCTCGTCCCAGGGATTGGCCTGGATATCGTGATTGAAATCCCTGATGAGGTGGACCAGGCACTTCTGCTGTGCACACGGTAAGGAGTCGTACGCCGCGTAAAAGTCTGAGATAAGCACCCCATGGAAACCCTGGAACAGGTCGTGTAGAAAGCTACCCTCCCGTGAAGGCCGGTACATGTAAACGACCTCTTCCATATTCGTGAAGACCCACACATACCCCGTGCCCACTCTGGTGAGATGGACGCTTGTCTCATCCGCATGGATGATGGCTCCGCTGACGATCTTGTCCAAGAGCCGTCGGTAGGTCTCTGCGTAGTATTGCGACAGCAGCACCTTGAAGGTATGCACATCGCATGTGAAGACGTTCAAGCCGAAGTAGTCTCGGATTTTCTGAGCGATGTTCGCGAGGCTGGTTCGGTGGACCACGTGCTCGTACAGCGCCCAGCTTTTCAAAGAGTGGAAATGCGTGTCCAAGCGCAGGTAGTCACGCGGCAGAAACCGCTTGCCACACCCGGAACAACTATGCCAAGCGGTTGTGAACCGCATTACCCATCGCCTGATGCCGCTCGATGTGAACCGGAGGTCATAGGCCAAGCGGGCGAGCCGATGATGTGGACGCCGGGTCAACTCCGTGCCTCCGCAGAAGGGGCAGTCCTGACTTGTGATTTCAACGGAACGGTTCACGGGCAGGTTCTTCTTCTTCCTCCCGGTGCGTCGGTGGGTCACACGCCGCTTCAGCACAGCGTTCGTCCGAATGAACACCTTATCTCGTTGGTAGTCGAAATAGGCACGCTCATTGATAAACGCGAAGTCTGGAACCGCGAACTCCGGCAGGCGCCACTCACGGCGGCTCGATGGAGGGGCGATCTCCTCCACACGCGCCACCTGATGGTCGGCATAGGTCACGCTCTGGGATGGGGGCAGCGCAGACGGATCAAGACAGATGCTGTAGAGAAACCCTGTCACCATTTTCAAGGCGGCGCAGTCCTCTAAGTTGTACGTCGTGAGCGTGTCCTTGAAGCTAGCCGTGCCGGTCTCCTCCCACCTCTTGCGCCACACGATGCTCTGCAGGCCAGACGCATCAGGATCTGTCCACCGGAAGCCCAGATACGGGCCGATGTCCTTCAGGCTGTTGGAGTAGGTGGGGAGGTAGATGTGTATATGAATGAGCGAGAGGACGTTGACCATGCGGGCCAAGATCTTTTCACCAAGCTCGTCCCGGCCCGAGTGCTTGATCATCCGCCGTAGAAACGCCGCCTCATAGTTGCCGTACGCGTAGAGACAGAAATCATCAAGGGGGCCGACGACATCAAGAAAGTGCTGGAACAGCTGGGACTCCTCGCTCGGGCTGTCCGCCCAGAACGAGTGTCGCTCCTCCACACCGTTTCTCTCGACAATCAAGCCGAGCAGGTAGATGAACTGGCGATCCGGATCACCCTCGATGTCGACGTAAATCCGGGTCGCGGCGTCTGGCAGGTGCGGTGTACCGTACACATAGATCTTTTTATCCCGAATGGCCAGCGCCTGCAAGGCGGGATGATGCGGCTGGTCCTGCTGTTTCGCTCGCTTCCTCCGCTTCCGGGGGCGGAACGTGCAGGACAACTGCGTGACCGTGAAGATTCCCTTGCGGTTGTACTTCCTGATCTCCTTCGCGCTGATGCCCCGTAACAGACTAAGATCGTCCGCCGTTGTCGCCTCGGTCCGGCAGCGGTGGCGAAACTCGCATATCTGACAATGGCTGTTGAGCATGAGTTGCGGAGGCGTGTTGGTGTTCTGGATCTCCCTGATCTCCTTCAGGACCCGCCGGGCCTGCTGGCCGCTCGGGTTCAGTTTGACCCTGCGGACCGTGCAGTTTTGCCCGTGTATCAGTAGGCCACTGGCAGGCTGCTTCCCTTGGATCTCGCCGAGGATGACGCCGTGTAGCTCCAGCAGGTCCTTCTGCTGCCGGCGGGGCCGTTCAGCCTCGTGGAACATGACCGGGATGTAGTGAAAGTCGCCCAGTCGGGACGAACCAACTTCTTTCTGGAGCGCATCAAAGCGGATGGAGAGTGCATGGTCTTCGACCGTGGCGTCTAGAAGAAGGGGCACGCCCTGCTTCAGCAGGGGACGTGTCAGGGTGACATCCCGCAAGATATCCCCGTCCGCGTGCCGGCCCATCAATTTGTCTTGAGCTGCTCGTCGTATTCGGTTGCGGGCCTCTCCCTGCAGGACCTCATAATCCGACGGGCGGCCCTGTTCGCCGACCAGTTTCAGGTGTCCCTTGTATGTGCAATGCACGTAACTCTCGAGAACGTCCTGCGTGATCTTCTCGCCCATGGCTTCTCTCAGCTCCACAGCGCCACACGCACGCACCAGCTATCGTAAGACCCTCACGGTCGATACTCGTGCCATCATCCCGGCCCGCGTCGGGATACCCTCACTCCGCCTCCGCGTCGCCCAGTGTCGCCTCCAGTTCCTCGATCGTTGGCAGGCTCCCCTGGAGCCGCTCCGGCAACGCCTCCGTGAGCGTGTACGCCGAGACGCCGATCGGCAGGGTCGCGCCGCGCAACGCGTACTCCGCCACCACCTTGCTCTTGCCCTTGCACAGGATGAGGCCGATGCTCGGCTGGTCGTCGGGGTGGCGCAGCAGGTCGTCGACGGCCGAGAGATAGAAGTTCATCTTGCCGGCGAACTCCGGCTCGAAGTCGACCATCTTGACGTCGATGGCCACGTAGCAGCGCAAGCGCACATGGTAGAAGAGCAGGTCGATGTAGTAGTCGCGGCCGTCGACGTCAAGGCGGTACTGGTTGCCCAGGAAGGCGAATTCGACCCCCAGTTCGACCAGGAACTCTTGGATTGTAGGGATCAATACCTCCAGGTCAACCTGCTAACGTGCTCACGGGACTAGGAAGTCCTGTAAATTCTCCATCCACCTGCTGCCGCTCCGCTGTGCGCCTTGGAGAACCTTCGGCCCTCTTGGAACCTGATCGGTTCCAAACCTCCCACTTTCGCCCTCAGCGCACGAATCTTGCGCCACTGTGTCGTGCCCGCGGTAGGGTCGGCGCAAGATTCGTGCCTTCGGGCGACCCTGTACCACCCGTTCGTCGCCCCCTTAACCCACCCCATTCCGGACCCCTGTGTCGGCTCCCTCTATGCCATCATCTTACGACCTGGTAGGGGGCGTGCATTGAGCAATACGGGCTTCCACGTCGGTCACCTCTTTCATGAGCGACTGTAGCACCGCGTTCCGCCCGTCCACCTTTTCGCGCTTCCGTTCCACCTGGGCTTTGAGATCGGCGAGGTGCGCGTGTAGCCAGCCCAACTCGTCGGGTTGGCCGTCACCGGTGCGCGGGGGTGCGTTCTCATTGAAGTGGAAGGCCGGGCCGGGACAGTGGGGCGGCGGCATGCGCTCCACCACGGCCGCGTTGCCCCCATCCTCGGCCTCGAGAGCCCACACGACGTGCTCCGGCAGCGGGACCGAGACTTGGATCGTCAGGACACCTGGCCGCTTCTCAATGATCTCGGCCTTCTCAGCGTCGATGAACGTTTCGCACTCGATGCACTTCATCTGATGCACGCACGAGCCGAAGTCCGGGTTGCCGCACAGGCGCGGCCGCCCATCCAGCCCATCGGTGAGGTAGTAGAAGACGCACGGCTCTCCCCGCTTCATGGCCTGCGGGTCCATAAGCGCGGCCACCTGCCGATCGAGCGGATTGGCGCGGCGGAACGCGCGTCCCAGCCGGTGTCGGCTCTCGCGCAGATACCAGGGGAGGGTCGTTTCGGGATGTTTGTGCCCGAGGATGCGGCCGATGTCCGACGGGGATAGGCCCATGTCCCGCAGCCACTGGGCGTTCGTCGCCCGGCTGCGATGGGAGGTGATTCGACCGACGGCATCCTCCTCCGGCACGCCGGCTTTCCGACACAGAAGCGGAATGAGGTGCCGGTTGAGGAAGTTTCCTCCCATCGTCCTGTCGCGGACGCTGAACAGGTAGTCGACCTGCTTCCGTGTCTTGCGGTCCTCCCAGGTGCGCTGATTCGTGGGGCGGAGATTTTCCCACACCTGGATCGCCTCGGCCGTGTACGCGGGGATCGGCGCGTAGAACTCCCCGCCATACTTGTTGGCGGGGACCCGGAGATAGCACAGTCGCTCCTCCGGCTCGATCTGATGGCCGTGCTCGTCCGTCATCGCCGGGGCGATGTCGGTCTGGACGCTGCCGGTCATCACCCGGCGGATCTCGTCCGAGCGGCGGGCGCCCGTCACCCAGAGCAAGGCCGCCGCCCGATAGTAGGCCGGCGGGAAGAGAGGATGGTGGCCCGGCGCGCGGGGCGCGTCGGGATCACTCCGCTCTGTGAGGTCGTCCGCCGTCAACGTGGCCGCGGCCCACACGAGCTTGAACCACACATCGGCGGCCACATCGCGCGGGTTGGGTTGGAGGCCCGCTTTGACGTTGTCGGGGGTCGCGAGAGCGGTGGCGGGCACCCAGGTGATGGCCAGTTTGGGCCGCGCTAGGCCGTCGACGACGTACACGTTGCGCTGCAGCGCGCGAAAGAACACGCGCAGGGCGCCCAATCGCCCGGCGATGGCCGCGTCGGTCAGGTGCTTGTCCCGCGCGCGTTTCCATCTCGTCTGTGCCCTGTCCTCCGGCGCCCACAACTCGCCGCAGAGCGCCTGGCAGGTGTAAGCGACGTATGCCTGCGCCAGGCGCTCATCCCACTGCTGCGGCTCGCGGACCTCAGGATGGAACCGCCTCAACCAGCGCCCCGCCATCAGGGCGTGGCCGGCGATCTGATCGCGCCGGTCCCGACCCGTCGTATGCTTGCCGGGCGTTTGGTCGTAATAGGCCCGCACCCAGACGGCCCAGGTGGGGTCGATGTCCGGCAGGTCCCGATCGAGGGCGCGGAGGGGACGATCGCGGCGTCCCGTGTCAATGATTGGCCCCTCCAAGGCGCCGACGGCGCACAGGAAGGACTGGAATTGCACCAGGAGGGGGGCGAAACGCGCGGGGAGCCCGTGTTCTCTCAGGCTGGCCAGGTGGAGCAGCGCATCCTCCCCGTAGGTCTCCAGGTAGGGCGACCCGTTCACGAGCATGGCCAGGGCGAAGAACCAGCGGAACGGGCTATCGACTTTGTGTTGGGCCGACCAGCCGGCATCCGCCGGCCGGATGGCGTTCAAGACCGCGTCCGCTTCGGCCGTGACGAGGGCCGACCCGAAGACTTTGTCCGCCACGCCGTGACTATGGACCGCCCCCCGCGCCACGGGTAGCACGCCCGCGAACAGGTACGCCGCGGTCCCGACCCAATGCTGGATGTCTCGTTCCCGCGCGGCTTCCGTGTCCATGGAGGCCCGTACGGCGTGCCACGGCGCGGGTTCCCAGAGCCAGAACGGGGCGCGCGTCTCCGCCATCTGCCGGTACAGGAGCCGCCGGAACACGGGGATGCCGGAGGCGCAGGTGTTGGGCGAGAACTCGCGTCGGATGAACGTGACCAGGCACCCAAACGGCCGCTCGATGCGATCGAGGCGGGCCATGACGCGTCGCCCACGCCAATATGCGCCCGACCCCGCGCAGTCGGTCACATACTCCAGCAGCAGCGCGCGCTCCTCATCGCCGATGGGCGTCCGGTCGGGGAAGGACTGGGGCGTTAGGGCCATCGTCCAGGATCGGCGCGGCGTGGGCGCAATCTCCCGCAGTTCGTGTGCCCTATGGTCCACCATGGCCGTCCCCCTCATCGTTGTGCAGGCGCGTGATGATGGCCGCGCGTTGGGCGTGCACCTTGTTGAGCTTGCGGGCCAGGTCGGATGTGTCCGTATGGACGTACACCTGCGTGCTCGCGAGGCTTTTGTGCCGCCCATAGCGCGCGATATCCAGGAGGTCCATCTCGCCGCTCCGGTGGAGATGTGTCAGCATCAGGTGACGCATCTTATGCGGGGTCAGTTGCGGGATGCTCACGGCGACGCGGAGGCGGTCGAACACATCTTTCACCGTCCACTTGGTCAGCGGTTGGCCGGGATTGCGCGCCGACTCCGAGAGCAGGATGGGGCCGGCGGGATCGGCCCCGTGGTGCGCGAGGAGGGACGCACGATCGCCCGCGCAGTAGGCCCGCAACCGGGTATAGGTCGTGTGTGACAGGACGATGGTGCCGGGCAGGCCGGTCTTGGTCAACGCGTGCGGGATCGTGATCTGGTGGTAGCGCCAGTCGATCTGATCGTAGCGCAGGAGGATGACCTCTTCGCGGCGGAGCGCGCCATCGTACGCAAGCAGGACGATCAGTTGATCCCGCAGCGAGAAGTGGTCGAGGGTGTACGCCAGGATCGTCGCCCATTGGTGATCGTCCGGTATCCAAGGGATCATCTGGCTGGCATCGACCATGCCCGCGCGTTTGCCGCGCTCCCCGCTCCGGACGGGGTTGATCTGGTCACGGCGGTGTCCCATCCGGATACACCAGGCGCAGAATTGGCGCACCGTGTTGACGCGCCGACTGATCGTGGCCGGCGCGAGGTGCGCGCCTGTCAGGTAGACAATGGAGTTTCTATCCCGCTTGTGCCCCGATCCCCGTTTAGCTTTTCGGTCGTACAGCCAGTCTACGTAGCGGGCGATCAGCTGTTCGTCGACCTCGAGAACATCCGGCAAGGCCATCGCCGCGCACGCCTCAAGGAAGTCGTTGAGGTCGTAGCCGTAGTTGAGCAGCGTGTTCGGCCTCTTGCGCTCCGCAGCGAGTTGCGCGAGGAATGCCCGGGCGACCGGATTGTCGGCGACCCGCTGGCATGCTGCCCAGTTGATCTCGTGCATCGCAACACCTGCCGCCGCATAGGCATGTGGATCATGTCAGGCTTCCACTACTATCGTAGGGCGCAGTGCCGCAAAGTGATCCCTCTTATCCTCTAAGTTCCTGCTGGAACTGGGCATCGACTTCTGCTTCGTCGGCCGTCAAAAACGCTTGAGCATCGGCGACGACGACTTTTATGTCGATCTCGTCTTTTTCCATCGGAGACTACGCTGCACCGTGCTTGTGGACCTCAAGGTCGGCCGCTTCGAGCCAGCCGACGCGGCGCAGATGAAGCTCTACCTCAACTGGTTCCGTGAGTATGACAAGCGTCCTGGCGAGGACGATCCCATTGGGCTCATCCTGTGCGGCTCAAAGGACGAGCAGGTCATCGAGTTGCTGCTGGCTAACCCGGAAACGAGCGTGGACGAGCGCATCAAGGTGGCGCAGTACCTGCTTCTCGACAGCCAGAATGCTATCAGGGAGCGCCTGGCTCAGGTCAGCGCAGTCTACGATCAGGTACATGAGCTATAGGTGAGATGTACAGAGGAGCAACGCCGGCTCGCCGACACATCGGGCGCGCTCGCGGGATGGCTCGCGGAACGCGCCGCCACGTACGCTCAAGCCTGAGACGTAAGGATATACTGAAAGTGTAGCGCTATAGTGTGAGTTGACCCCCTGATGATGAGAGGACATATGCCAGTCAATCGGAGTCTCATTCGGCGTCGCGGAGACCTGAAGCGCGCGTTGCTGGCGTTCGCGCGCGAGCCCCGCTTTGAGCACGCCTTACGACAGGCAAGCGAGGAGCGCTTTGGCGCCGTTGTCGTGGGCGAGGAGGGCGAACTCGGCAACTTCCTCGACTACTTCGCGGATCTGGTCGTGCTCTCAGGGCACGCCGTGGACGAGTGCATGCGCGCGTACGGACACTTTAGGGGATTAGGGCGTAAACCCCAGGTGCTTTAGCCCTGGGATAGAAACCCTTCATCCGCTTTAGCGGCTGTAGCATCGCGGGCCCCACCTACTCGTTTCTCGCGAATAAGACGCCGGATGGTGGCCGACAACGACAAGCCCCACATAGCCGCTATCATCTCTAATTTGGCCCGTTCCGCGTCATCTAACCGCAAGGGCATTTACTGCGTACGTGATCTACTTTGGGTATCTTTCATGCCCGAAGTATAGTATAGTAGAGGGAGGTATGAACACAATTACTGTTAAGCGGGCGTTTCAGTACAGGCTGTACCCGACCAAGGGGCAGGCCGACAAGCTGACGTGGACGCTCGACCGCTGTCGAGAACTCTACAATGCCGCACTGGAAGAACGGCGCGAGGCGTACCGCATGTGCGGCGTCAGCGTGAGTTACCATGACCAGAAACGTCAACTGCCCGCCATTAAGGAGGTGCGCCCCGAATACAAGCAGATCGGCTCCCAGGTCTTACAGGACGTGACGGCACGCCTGGACAAAGCGTTTCGGGCGTTCTTCCGCCGCGCCAAAGGGGGTGTTGACCCGAAGAAGGTAGGGTTTCCGCGCTTCAAGGGCGCCTATCGCTACAACAGTTTCACCCTCTCGCAGGTCGGATGGAAACTGGATGCGCTCACTGGCGGCAGCGGACACCTGTATGTGGCGGGCATCGGCCACCTCAAGGTGACGTGGTCACGGCCCATTGTAGGAAAGATCAAGACCGTGACGATCAAGCGCGACGCCGTGCAGTGGTCCGTCACCTTCTCCTGTGAGGTGGAGATTGAGCCCGCGCCCCTCCAGGACAAGCCCGCCGTGGGCATCGACATGGGGCTCGAATACTATGCCTCCTTCCAGAGGGACCACAACGCCGCGCTCAACATACTCCACCGGGCCGGATTGGCCCGTGCCGTGGCCTAGCCAACGGCAGAATCCCACAGCCTTTAGGCGTGGGAGTATCAAGGTAAATCAAGGATGGGACGGAGCGGGTTGCGAAAGTCCGTGGACAGGCAGTCCATGTAGACATCATCGTAGGCGCGACCGCCGACGCGCGCGGACTCTCGCCGCCGGCCCATCTCCCGAAAGCCCGCCCGTGTGTACGCCCCGATCGCACGCGCGTTGTAGCTGAACGTCTCGAGCATGACGTTGTGCAGGCCCAGCGCGTTAAAAGCGTAGTCCAGCACGCGGATTGTCGTCTCCGTGCCGTACCCTTTGCCCCAGCAGTCTCGCGCGCCGATCTTGATGTGATAGGTGGCCGTGCGGTTCGTCGCGTCGATCTCGATGAGACCGGTCCACCCAATCAGCCGGAGGGTTCCTGCCTCGTAGATGAGGAAATGGGCTGCGTCGCGCTGATCATCCTTGGCCCAGCGCTCGTAGAAAGCCTCAGCCCGCTCGACCGTCATTGGGCGTAGGAAAGAACCTGAGAGGAGAGTGATGGGAAGATCATTCTCCCACTGTACGATCAAAGGTATAACCTCACGCTGCCACGGCCCCAACGCGATCTTGTCGCCCCTGATCGTGATAGCAGGCTGGCTCTGGACGTCCATTCTCAGTCCCTTAACTACCAGATGAAACCGTCTTTAGTCTATTAGTCGATAGTCGGCAAGCACAGCCGCTGGCGTAATGGCGCATAGCAGGCAAGAACTTTCGACCTTACCGAACAACATAGCGCCCCGAATCTACTTCCGACTTCCGACTATCGACTTCCGACTAATCTAGCGTCTGTCCCGCCCGGCGCGGTCGAGGCGGCGCTGCACCTGGGCGCGCGCCTGCTCGATGACGGATGCGAACTCGATCAGTTCCTGGTAGTCGAAGCGCATCACCAGACCACGCTCGACGAAGGCCACGTTGACCATCTGCTCGTCAGGGTCGTCCGTAACCACGAAAAAGTCGTCCTCGTAAATCTCGTCATCCATGCGCGGCATCTCGGCCATGGCATACCTCCGGTACGAGTCGGAAGTCGATAGTCGGAAGTAGGTCCGGCGCGACGGCATTTTGGCCGCTCACACCACCACTAGCGACGTCTCCTCCACGAAACTTCCGACTTCCGACTACTCTAGTTTTCGCTAACAAGGGGGCAATCGGGAGGGCTTTGATAGGATAGGGGTGCTGACACCATATCGTCCGGAAGGAGCCTCCCGATGCCACCCGCAGTCTATCGCATGATGACCCTCCTGTGCAGCCTTGTCGTGACCCTGCCCGTCGGCACAAACCTGGGCCTG
>JAABUV010001181.1_pt1 | contig 38330 bp, 41 predicted proteins | sample 5559971 | NCBI WGS metagenome assembly JAABUV01 (sample SAMN10711881, study PRJNA513362) | rock metagenome | isolation source: Antarctica rocks | place: Antarctica: Victoria Land, Knobhead nord | collected 2015-12-19
CGGCAGGTGAAGTACCGCTGGCTAAACTGCGACGCCTACCAAGACTTCCCGACGCTTTGCCAGAGCGTCACCGACATTCTGGCGCAGGTCGAAACGAAGTACCGACTTTCTTTTGCATGACTACTTAACTCTCAGAAACATGGCGTTTCGTTCGAGGAAGCGCAGAGCGTCTTCCGTGACCCGCTCGCCGTTACAATAGAAGACCGAGCACATTCCGAGCAGGAGCCACGCGAGATCATCATCGGCCACTCTGATAAGGGAAGGCTGCTTTTCGTGTGTTTCACAGAGCGCGCTGAAAACATCCACCTGATCAGTGCCCGCGAGTCGACTCAACAGGAGCGCAAAAAATATGAACACGACGCCTCTTTCTGAGCCATCTCAGGACAAGCCTTTACCTGATGCCCTCGTGGAAGAACTGATGGCCGACGACCTGCTGCCGGAGTACGACATCGACTACAGCAAGGCACGGCCAAACCGCTTCGCCGCACGGCTGGCAGAAACACGGACTGTAGAATTAGAAGCGGATGTAGCCGCTGTCTTCACGAGTCAGGCCGCCGTTAACGCTGTCCTGCGCGCGCTCATCCAGACCATGCCGCAAGCCACTCACCGTGCGGCGGCGAATCCGAACGAATAGGCCATACCTCTTGCCCGGCCCACATCACGGGGCCAGGGGCACCACATGGACAACAACAGAGCATTGGATTTAGAAGCGGTCTCTGCTGAACTTCAAGATTGGGCGGCGCAGTATAATCTTGTGGAAGACGCGATAGCCGGCGCTAAAGTGTTCATACACAACAATGAGTCGGATGAGGCTGACCTTGGACACAAGCCGGTTCTGGATTATGCCAGCTCATACTCGAACTCGATAAGCAGTTTTTAGTGTTTAAGAACGGTGACAACAGTACGCTGCCTCATGTCTGTGTCATCACTCAGATTGGTTTATATGGGCGTTGTTGCATAAATCCGAGATATGCCCTCAGACCATGCGCTGAAGCGCACGGCTAAACGGCCTGCGGCCAGGAAGCCCCGCGTCGCGGGGCTGAGGGCAGCTATACCGGCGTGTCTGAGTGCCGCGAAACGGCAGTTCTTGGCGTCCTCGCCGATTAGCCGTGCCTTTCAAGGCATTGTTCCGAGGGCTTCAAGGCATGGTTCCGAGGGCAACCGCATTTATGCAACAAAGCCGTTTATATGTACAAGACAAAGTCTACTTTCGGGGGCTGAGGCCGGTCGGATACTACCAACTCATTACGGGGATAGATGGCGAGGTGAAGGATGATTATCTTATCTTCCACGATCAGTATCAAGCAAGGCCTGTGGATAAGGCCTGAAGGCATTGCCCTAGTGTTAAAGCGCACCCAACGTAAAGCGGCCCGCCGGACAGTGTCCGGCGGGCCGCTTTGGTTTGTCTCGCAACTGGTTTCTAGGTATTGTCCGCCATCGTCGCGTCCTGCGTGGTCGTCGTCTTGCCCTTGGCGGCGGCACTGTCGTCGTGGAACAGGTAGTTGGACGATTCGGGGTCCAGGGCGCCGATGGGGGCTTGGGCCACCATCTGTGCGAAGTGGTCCAGATCGTGCTGGAGCTTCTGCTCGAAATGCTTGCCAACGCCCAGCTTCTCGCCGGCGTCGCCGAGGACGCCTGCGGGCGGGTCATAGGAGAGGGAGACGACGACCTTGGTCTGGCTGTCGCCGACCGTCTCGAACATCACCGAGCCGTGGTTCTGGATGCCGCTCGTGGAGCGCCAGCCGATCTGCTTGCCCTCAATCCAGTTCTCGTTGACGGCGTCCCACTCGTGAGAGCCGGCCACGTCAGCGACCCAGTGGCTGGTCTGGCTGTCTTTGTAGGTGACTTCCTTGATGTAGGACATGAACTTGGGGAAGTCGTTGAAGTGGGAGAACAGCGCGTAGACCTGCGAGACCGGCGCATTGACGGTGATTGCGGCGCTGTGCGTATACTCGGGCATGGGTGTTGGGTTCCTTTCAGGGGTGAATTTCTCGGGGACGGCATTTGTCGTGCTTGACTGTGTGTTACCCAGGCTGGGCGAATCTGACGCACGGCGGCTCACTGCCCACACGCTCGCGCCCAGGGCCAGCAAGCCCAGCAGCCGCGTCCGGCGCGGGTGCAGGGCGAACAGGCGCGTATAAAGGCTGACGGGCCGCCCATGCCACCCGTCCAGGACGCTGCCCGTGCCCGGCACGTAGGTGTCCAGGTTGCCAGGTGATGCGCCAACGGGCCGGTCTCGCTGCTGCTGCATCTTGTACATGGCGCGGGACAGAACGGCGTCCATCGTGGCGGGGGCGGCGCTTTCCAAAACGGCCAGGCTCTTGCTGGCGCTCCCGACGTAGACATCGCGGCGCGCGTGGGTGGCGGCGTCAAGGATGGCCTCAGCCACGTTCCGGGGGGCGTACACGGGCGGCGGCGGCTGTGGCTCAAAGCCCATCAGGTTGCGGGCGGATTTGTAGAAGGGCGTGTCGATGGCGGCAGGCAGGATCAGCGTCGCGCGGACGTTCGGGTGGTCATGGGCCAGCTCCATCCGCAGGGCCTCGGTGAAGCCTTTGACCGCAGACTTGGTCGTGCAGTACGTCCCCTGCAAGGGGATCGCCCGCATCCCCAGCCCCGAGCCGACGTTGATGATCGTCGCCAAAGGCTGCTGCTTGAGGTAGGGCAGCGCGGCCTTGACGCCGTACATGGTGCCCAAAAGGTTGACCTGGATGATTCGCTCCATGTCGGCCACGGGGATGTCTTCCAGAGTCGCGTACTCGCTGATGCCGGCGTTGTTGACCCAGGTGTCGATCCGCCCGAAGCGCGCCACGGCCTCCGACGCCAGCCGCTGCACCTGTCCCCACTGGGCGACATCGGTGACGACGGCCAGCGCCCGCCCGCCGCGCGACTCGACCTGACGGGCAACCTCGTCCAGCGCTTCGCGGTTGCGGGCGGCCAGGACGACGGAAGCGCCCCCGTCAGCCAGCAGCAGCGCGGTTTCGCGCCCGATTCCCGACGACGCGCCCGTGATGACGACGACCTGGTCTTTGATCTGTTTTGCTTTGGCTGCCATGAACCCTTGTAACTTTCTAGGCCGCCTCGGCGGCGTCGGGGGGGGCATCGGCGGGCAGGCCGGTCAGCGACGAGGGGGCGTCGAGGTTCGCGCCGTCATCCACGCCGACGCCCAGCCGGTCCACCATCTCGCCGCCCAGCCACCCGGTCACTCCCGCCAGGCCGAAGCCGAGCAGCGACAGCAGGTACGGCAGGCCGCCGGCCTTGCCTGGGTCGGCGCGGCGCATGGCCCAACTCGCCCCGAACAGGCCGAGCACGACGACATTGCCCAGGCCGTGGACGCGGCCCACGGCCTTGGCGCGCGTCCCCCGCGGGATGTACAGCCAGTCCCACGTCCCCCAGGGGGCCGCGACCAAGCCCCCGATGATCCCCGCGCCGGTCATCGCCAGGCCCTGCTCGGCCATCTTGGGCTTTTTGAGGACGAGGCTCAACGTGTCGAAGATGACGGCCGTGGACAGCAGGCCCAGCGGGAACGTGATCAAGATCGTGTGCGCGGGGTGGCCGAATATTTTGGAATGGCTTTCCATCTACAAATGTCCTTGATCTAGAGGGTCGTGGCCCCAGTTCATCAGCGAGAAGCGCCAGTGCGTGTGCGCCGTGTCGCCGTCCGGCTTTTGGGCGGAGTGGCGGGCGACGTAGCTGATGACGCGCTTCATCTGCGTGACGTCGCCTTCGCTGTAGTCGCCCTGCTTCGTCTGCAAAAGCTGGATGATGTGCCGGCCCGATTGGTGCCCCGTTGACTCGCCCGCGCCGTCGTTCTTCTGCCCGACTTCCTTGGACGCCGGCGTGTCGAGCCACTTTTCGAGCTGCGACGCGGTCATATTCACGGCGGCCTTGAAGTCTTTGACGACGACCCCGGTGTCTTCATGCTCGGTGTGCGCCATCACTTGCCCGCTTTCTTCAGCGCGTCGGGCTTGTGCGCGGCCTCTTTGCCTGATTTGTCGGACTTGACTAACACTTCGGGGTTGTCTTCCGAGGCCGCGACGTGGTGGCCTTTGATGTCGGCGGGCGACGTCAGCGTCTTCTCGACCTCGCCTTCTGTCTTTCCCTGCGGCGTGTCCCAGGCGACCTTGTCGCCCTTCTTCAAATCTTCAGCCATCAGACTGTCGCTTTCTAAATAAGAAAAGCCCCTCAGCCCGCCGTGAGTGGTGAACGGGGGACCGAGGGGCCTTCTCGCTGCTACATGTTCTTGCCGTTCATGCTGCTCGGCATCAGGGCGGGCTTCAGCACGGGCATCATGGTCGCATGGACGCCCAGGCCCGACCCGACCTGGAAGATCATCTTGGTGTGGTCTTCAATAGTAGGCAGGTTCTTGGAGGCAAAGCCGGTCACGTCCTTGTCCATACCCTTGGCGATCTCGTTCTCGAACAGCTTCACCGTGGCGGCGTGGGCCGTCTCCTGCGAGGCCATGTAGGCGCGGTCAAAGGACGCACCGGAAAGCCCCCGCAGTTTGGCGATGATGGCCTTGTGCTTGGGGTCGGTCTGTTTGGGCAGCATCATGTGCTTGTCCTGGGCCACGGTCTTGAGTTCAAGGTTCGCCGCCGTGTGCTCCTTGACCATGCGCCGGGCGACGTTCAGTACCTGCTTGTTCTGGCTCTTAGACAGGGCGATCTGGCTGGATGCCACCTCGAAGATGCCGCCCTGGGCGGCCTTCATGGCGAACTGCTTGTCCATGCCGGCCGGGCGCGGGTCGTGCTTGGTGGTGGTCTTGGCCGAGGCGGACGCGGTCAGCGCCAGCAGCGTACCCGCCGCGGCGAGCTTCGCGAGTGTCGTGTGGGAAATCATGGTGGATGTCCTGGGCTTTCTAGATTCTCTTGGGCTGCGTTTGCTACGCCAAGAGTCTGCCCAAATGCGGCCCGAAAGTAAACCCGGCCGGGCCTGAGTTTGCGGCCCGCGCCCGCCGATAATGCCCGGTAGAAATACAGAGAAGATTCGAGGGAAAGCCGATGCGCCTGGTGACGCGGTCCGATTTCGACGGCCTGATCTGCGCGGTCCTGCTCAAGCAGGTCGAGGCCATTGATTCCATTCAATTCGTCCACCCCAAAGACTTGCAGGACGGCAAGTTCGCCGTGACCGAAGCCGACGTCCTGACCAACGTCCCCTTCGTCCCCGGCTGCGGCCTGTGGTTCGACCATCACGCCACCGAGGTCAAGCGCGTGGTGGGCCGCGAGGACTTCCGGGGCGACTGCCGGCTGGCCCCGAGCGCGGCCCGCGTGGTCTACGACTACTACGGCGGCGCGGCCCGCTTCCCCGGCATCGAGGAGATGATGGCCGAGGTGGACAAGGCCGACTCGGCGCAGTTCTCGTCCGAGGACATCCTGCACCCGCAGGGCTGGCCGCTGCTGTCGTTTCTGATGGACGCCCGGACGGGCCTGGGCCGCTACCGGGACTACCGGATCAGCAACTACCAGCTCATGTACGCGCTGATCGACGCCTGCCAAACGCTGCCCATCGGCGAAGTCCTGGCCCTGCCCGATGTCCAGGAGCGCGTCGCCCGCTACTTCGAGCAGGACATCGTGTTCCGCCAGACGTTGGCCGAGCGCTCGTGGACCGAGGGCAACGTCGTCGTCTCCGACATGCGCGGCGTGGACCTCATTCCCTGCGGCAACCGCTTCTTGGTCTACGCCCTGCACCCCGCCCAGAACACGTCGATCTGGATCGTGGACGGCTTCCAGGGCCAGAACTGCGTCTTCGCCTGCGGCCACTCCATCCTGAACCGCACGTCGCGCACCCACATCGGGTCGCTGATGCGCCGCTTCGGCGGCGGCGGCCACGAGGCGGCCGGGACGTGCCAGGTGCCCCACGACCAGGCCGAGCAAACGCTGCGGGGGTTAGTCGCCGCCATGAACGCCGACGACCAAGCGAACGCCGCTGAGACGGGCGCAGAGGTGCAGGAGAAAGAAGTGGCTGAAAGAGAAGTGGCCGCGTAGCCCGTTCTGATTTTGTTCAGCCCCGCCAGAGCAAAGCCCTGGCCTCTTCTTACAGGAGGCCAGGGCTTCGTCACAGCACAGTGTCAGGGCTTCGGCCTCGCCGGCGGGACGGGAATGCCTTTCGTAATGCGATCCACTTTATCCTGAGGAGGGGCCGGCCAAGCGGCAGGGCGTGGGTCGGTATTTCGCAGCCTTTTAGCAAGATACCCCAGGGCCAATGGGAACCCGATTGGAACGTAGCGAAAGGTTTGTGCTATGTCTGTGTGCCATCTCACCCCGACGCCGAAAAGCAGAACTAGGCAGGCGATACCGGCTACGAACAGCGACGCACTCCCGAAGATCTTTTTGTATCCGAGCATCAAGCCCACGAATACCAGGTTAAAGGCCATCGTCCATAAAACCGCGCAAGCGATGGAAACGATCATTGGTTTGTGCCTCGAACTGCTCCGTCACGAACATGGCCCGTGCCATGTACCCTATTTGGACACCAGGCTATTTGCTCAGGTTGTTCCACGCCCCTTCTTTGCGTTCCTCCCGCGTCTCTGTTTCCCCGCCCGGAGGAAGGGTTAGAGCGGGCGGGACAGTGGTAGCATGACTCATGCCCGCCACGTCCCCCAGAACCCCGCGCCCCGCCCCCGTGCCGACGCCCGAACTGCTCGCCAAGGCCTTGCTGGTCCACGACCGGCTGTGCGCCGAGTACGGCTGCCCCATCGGCTACTTCCACGACCTGGACCCTCTGAGCGAGCTGGTTTCGTCGCTGCTGTCCCACCGCACCAAGAACGCCGACTCGCACCGCGCGTTCCAGAACCTCTTGGCGCGGTTCCCGGAGGGCTGGGCGGATGTCCGCGATGCGCCGGTCGCCGACGTTCAGGAGGCGCTGGCCTCCTGCACCTGGCCCGAGCAGAAGGCCCCGCGCCTGCAAGAGATTCTGCGGCGGATCGGCGACGAGCGCGGTGAACTTTCCTTGGATTTTCTGGAGGCCCTGCCCGTGCCCGAGGCCCGCGTGTGGATGGAGCGCCTGCCCGGCGTCGGCCCCAAGACCAGCGCCGCCGTGCTGGCCTTCAGCCGCCTGCGGGGCCGTGCCCTGCCCGTGGATTCGCACCACCACCGCGTCGCCGCCCGCCTGGGCCTGATCCCCGCGAGCGTGGGTGTCGGCCCCGCCCACGCGCTGCTGGAAGCCCAGCTTCCCGTCGAGTGGACCGCCCAGCAGGTCTACGACAACCACGAGGTTTTGATGCTGCACGGCCAGCGCTGCTGCTTCTTTAACGCCCCCGCCTGCGCCCGCTGCCCCGTGCGGGACGTCTGCCCGTTCGGCCAGAAACATCTGGCAGGCGGGGTATAAGAAGGAGATGGGGCGGGAGAGCGCGAAACCAGCCCCAGGACGTTGGCCAGATGACATTAACCATGACCCCCAGGATGGCCCGAACCCTCATGCTCATGATTGGGATTGGAAAACCGGGAAGCCGGTCCGTAGCCATCCTGGTAGAGAGTTAAATCCAGGAGAATAGTCATGATGCGTTCAAAAAACTGCTTTTTCGGCTGGATGCGAGCAGAGTCTATATCAAACCTTTACTCGTTCGCGCATGAATTACCAGAGTTGATACGTCAGTATCCATTTGCGGCAATAACATCCTCAGATGGTAATAGGGGTGATTGGCTTCACTCTGCTTACTTAGCTTATCTCGCTCAGAAGCCACGGAATCCGGTGCAGTATCAACTGATTGCTGACGGAATCCTGCTCAGTGGGCCGGATGTCTATGATATGTTGATCGAGGATGATTTCTTCTCTGGATTTGATGAAATATGGTTTTCTAACCAGAACATTACAAAACATCTTCCTGCTAACGCCATATTAACTTCGGAGTCTCCAATCATTCATCCTAATAGTCTTGACAGAAGAACAGCTATAACAGGCTGGATTGTAGATTCAGTATGTTCTTTAGGCATCGCGGACGGATATAGGGTGAACTACGCAACAACTTCTGAATCAGTTGCTTTATTGCTGGAAAGGCTCGTTTAACGGGAATAAAAATAAGGGGAGCAGACGGCGTGGGCCTACCGGGATAACGGCTGGCTGCAAAGATGCTGGGCAATGCCTCGGGTGGCACGGTAGCGACAAAGGTGAGATTGTTGGACATGGGAAGATCGCCGACGTATGCTACCATCCTGGTGACACCGTGGGCGTGAAAAACATAGTCGTTGGCGCAGGGGATATGGTCATCTTAGAGGCACCGCTAATGCCCATGCCCGCTCCCCTAAGACAAGATAAGGGCCGGTAAGCCCTAACCGTTTTGGTACGCGCGAGCGCACCGCCGACCGGAAGGCAGGAGCAACACCGTCATGCGTCTCTTTGGTCTGGATCTGGGGGGGCAGCACTCGCCCGAGGAAGAGGCGGCGCGGGCCGAGGCCGACCGGCGGCGGGCCGCGGTGGCGCAGCAGGCCGCCGACGACCAGCAGGCCGCGCTGCGGCGGCAGCAACGCGATCTCGCGGCGCTGAGTCAGGGCGGCATCCCGACGCAGGCCGCCGAGCGGCTCAAAGAACTCGGCGGGGCCGGCGCGGACGGCGCGTTGTTCACCAGCGATTTGTCCCCCGAGGAGGCCGGGCTGCTGCGCCGCGAGGGGTTCCGGGCGCGCGGGCTGGTCACGGGCAGCGCGATGTACCACGTCGGCCAGGCCTACGCCTCGTCCACGGGCGACTGCGAGGTGGACGTGCTCTCGCAGGCTTACGACGCGGCGACGGAGCTGGCCGTCTCGCGGATGCGGCAGGAGCTGACTCTGATCGGCGCGCACGGCGTGGTCGGGGTCCGGCTGTCGGTCGTGCGGCACGAGTGGGCGGACAAGACGGTCGAGGTGCAGGTCATCGGGACGGCGGTGCAGGGGCCGGGGGCGGCCCCGCGCGATCCGTGGATGTGCGACCTGTCGGGCCAGGAGTGGTGGGCGCTGCACCGGGCCGGCTACGAGCCGGCGACCCTGGTCTGGGGGCACTGCACCTGGTTCATCCTCACGACCCAGCAGGACGAGTGGGTGGAGCGGTCGTGGACGAACCAGGAGATGACCCACTGGAGCCACGCCCTGGGCCACGCCCGCCGCCTGGCGATGCAGCACGTGACGCGGCAGGCGCGCGAGCACCGCGCGACCGGCGTGGCGGGCGTCCAGATCGCGCGCCGGCTGGACGAGGTGCGGCTTTCGGGTCCGGGCGAGGACCCCACCTACGAGCGCGAACACCACAACCTCGTCGTCAGCATCATCGGGACGGCGATCCGGTTGCGCGCGGACGCCCCGGCCTCGGTCAAGCCGACACTCGAAATCCTCTCGCTCCGCGACGGGCGCATCTCCCCGGTCGCACTGGGCGAGTCCGACCTCAAGATCGAATAACCGCCGTGCCGGGGCTTTCCACAGCCCCGGCACACGCCGAAAGATAGGAGACACAACACCATGGCCCAGGATACCACAGGGGATGCCCCCATCGCCGCCCTGCCGCAGCGCGCCACCGAGCGGCTGGTCGAGATGCGCGGGCGGGGCGAGGAGAACCGGCTGTTCACCAGCGACCTTTCGACGAGCGAGCTGCTGCTGGTCAAAGAAGCCGGCTTCGACCCGGTGGGCCTGGTCGTGGGCAGCTCCATCTATCACGTCGGCTTCCAGCAGTCGGCGTGGTCGCAGAACCAGGAGATGACCGTGCTGACCCAGGCCATGTACCACGCGCGCGAGCTGGCGATGGACCGCATGGAGGAAGAGGCGCACCAGCTCGGGGCCGACGGCATCGTGGGCGTCCGGCTGGAAGTCAACCACAAGGAGTGGGGCAACCACATTGCCGAGTTCGTCGCCATCGGCACCGCCATCGTCCACCGCAACGACCCGCACCGCTACAAAAACAAACACGGCCGCCCGTTCACCTCGGACCTGTCGGGCCAAGATTTCTACGTCCTGCTCCGGTCCGGCTACCGGCCCCTGGGCATGGTCATGGGCAACTGCGTCTACCACATCGCCACGCAGTCGTTCGGCAACTTCATGCGGAACTTCAGCCAGAACGCCGAGCTGACGCAGTACACCCAGGCGCTCTACGACAGCCGGGAGCTGGCAATGGAGCGGATGCAAAAAGAAGCCGAAGACCTGGACGCCAAGGGCATCGTCGGGGCGAACATCCACGAAAAGACGCACGCCTGGGGGGCGCACGTCATCGAGTTCTTCGCCATCGGTACGGCGGTGGAGGAGATCAGCCGGGACCACGTGATCGAGCCGCCGGTCATGGTCCTGCCCCTGATCAGCTAACCGTCCGGCGGACCGTCAGCACGGGGGCGCTCACGGGACAATGCGGATGTGGGTGTCCGTGATCATAGGGTTCGCGCGGCGCAGGGCGCGCTCGATGTCCACGGGGAGCAGATCCGGGCTGCCCGAGGCGGAAGCCCGGCACACCCCGACCGAGAGTGCGACATGATAGTCCAGCCCTGCCTTCTCGACCGTGCAGGAATGCAGGCGGCCGATGCCGGGGACGCCGCCCGCCACCGAGCGGATCTGACTCTCCAGCCGGGCTTCCATCAGGGCGTCGGCCATCTCACGCAGCGCGCCGTGGAAGACGCCGGCGACGGTGACCACCGCGCAGCCGACCAGCATCAGGAGAAGGATTTCAATGTGGTCGCGTGACGACGCGACCGCGAACGAGAAGTGGGGGGCGGACAGCACATAAGCCGAGGCCGCAGCGGACAGCACCAGGGTCAAAGCCCCGGCTATCCGCCCGCCGAGCACGGTCAGGACGAGCAGCGGGATCAGGTAGCCGATGTCAAAGGTGCGGATGTGGTACCGGCCCACGCCCGCAAGGGCCGTTTGGAGGGAGAACAGCAGCCACGTAGTGGCCGCGACCAGCGCGGGCGAGAGCAGCAGGGCGCGGGCGGGCCGCCGTCCGGTGAACAAGTGGACCAGCCGCAGGGTATGCTTTCCGGGCGGGGTTGTTCCTGTGTCCACCGTCGATGTGCTTGTTGTCGGGATCATCCTGGAAGTATCTCCCCTGTGATTGTAGCCTAGCACAAAAGCACAAGAGGGACGCTCCTACTTGACTGTCATAAGACGCACTCAGTTCAGCGAAAGTTCATTCTCGGGGGTGGGCCGTGGTGGCGGGCTTGGTCCTGCCGTATTATACCGTAACGCGCGGCGAATCCGCACGACCGCAAACCCCCGCCGCCGTCCCGGCTGCTTACCATACCCCGCCTGCGCCGCGAGACACCGGGGTACGCGGATCGAGAAGATAGTCGTACACCTTTTCCATTTTGTGGACCGTGCGCGCTATCGTGAACCGGTCCTGAACACGCCTGCGCCCCGCCTGGCCCATCTGCGCCGCCCGCGCCGGCTCGCCCAGCATCTGGGCCATCGCCTCCGCCATGGCAGGGGCGTCCCCCATCGGCACCAGCAGGCCCGTCTCGCCCGGCACGACGATCTCGGGCAGTGCGCCGCCTTCGGTCGCGATGACGGGCTTGCCCGCCGCCATGCCCTCGATGACGACCTGCCCGAACGGCTCCCCCAGGATGCTGGCGTGGACCACGACATCCGCCTCGGCCAGGATCGCGGGCACGTCATCGCGGAACCCCAAGAACTCCACGCAGTCGGTGACCTCCAGCTCCTCCGCCAGGGTGTGCAGCGACCGCTCGTAGTCGTGTTCGCCGAACAGGGGGGCACCCACGATCAGGAACCGCGCCTGCGGGAAGTCGGCCCGGATGAGCGCCGCCGCCCGGATGAAGACGTGCTGCCCTTTCCAGCCGGCGATGCGCCCGACCAAAACCGCGACTTGAGTCCCGGCCGTGACCGGCGGGGCGTCGCCGTCCCCCGCCTGGTCCGCCCCGAGGTCGACCCCGAAAGAATGCGGGTCGTAGCCGTCGTGTACGACCTGGAGCCGGCCATCCGCCTCCCCTTTCCCGGCCGGTGTGCCGCTCGCGACGCCGCTGTAGACCGTCGTTGTCGTCTGTCCGCGCGCGGGCTGCAGGGTCCGCAGTGTGCTCTGCGAGTTCGCCACGACCGCCTGCGGGATGACGCGCGACAGCAGCCGGAAGGCAGCCGCTACGGCGGGCGGCAGGTAGTGGCCGTCGATGTTGTCCCGGACGTGCCACAGTACGGGGATGCCCGCGAGCCGCCCGGCCATGCCGCCGATCAGGTCCGCCTTGAGCGAGTTGGTGTGGATCAAGTCCGCCCGCAGCCGCCGGGCGAGCCGGGCGAGGGTGAAGGCGTAGCGGACACAGGCCACGGCCTGCCGCAGGCGCAGCAGCGACCCGACGCCCAGGCTGTCCTTGCGGGTTTCGAGCACCGCCTCGTCGAGCGGCGCGATCCACGTCTCGACGCCGGCCACCCGCAGCTTGTCGACCAGCGGCCCTTCCGAGGCCAGGACCACGATGGGATAGTAGCGCTCGCTCAGGGCGGACACCAGGTTCAGCAGGGCGATCTCGCCGCCGCCCATGCGCGCCGTATGGTCGAAATAGAGGACGTTCCTGACGGCCGGGCTGCTGCCCCGCTTCGCGGCGCGCGGCTCGCCTTCAGTGGCCCGATTTCCGGTGTTAATGTGTTTAGTCATGGTTAGGGAAGGAAGGCCAGAGGTGCCGGAAGACGCGAACCGCGCTGCGGAGCAGGAACGACCGATGAGCGCGCCTGAGCGCGCGGAGGACGCGCACCTGCGGGGCGCGGTCGCCCGCGCCGGGGTGCTCCAGAAAGGCCGGAGGGTCGGCGTCGTCAAACAGGTCGTGGTAGTAGTGCGCGGCCAGCCAGCGGGGCGACGGGGAGAGGACGCGCCACAGGGCGGCCAGGCGGAGCCGCCGCCCTTCCAGCAGGAGCCACAGCAGCGGAAAGCGCAGGTGCTCGGTGCCGGCCTGCGTCACGTCCGAGGCCCGCACCACGGCACCCCGCTCCAGGACGCGCCGGCCCCGCCGGGGCGCGAGCGCATCGAGCACCGTGGGCGGTATCGGCGTCCCCAGCAGCGCCGCCGCCGCGAACAGGCCGGCAAAGCAAGCCGCCGCCGCCCGCGCCTCGCGCGCCAGTCTGACAAAGAGCGGCCAGTCGGGGACACAGGAGCCGCAGACCTGATGGATGTCCCGCAGCGACTGCGGGGCCGCCAGGTAGTGGCCGGCTAGGTGCAGGCACAGGTGCAGCAGCTGATCCTCCGGGCCGAGGACGCGGGCGGCGCTCCCGGCAAGCCGCGCCGTATGCGCGCGCTCCCAGATTCCGCTTGCCGCCACGCGCATCCCGCCCCAGAGCAGGTCGTTGTTGATGAGATCTGTGTGAAGCTCGACGACGACCGGGGCGGGCGGGGCATCCCCGCCTGCGGGGCAGTCTTTGAAGAAATTAGCCTGGCAGTCGTCCCCCGAGACCAGCGCGGACCACTGCACGGGGTCGACCACGAAGCCCAGTGACTCCAGCAGGACGCGCGCCCGGACGGCCTCCGAGGGCCGCACCAGAACATCCAGGTCACCGAACGGGCGCAGTCCAGGGCGGGGGTAAACGGTCTCCGCCAGTGCCGCGCCCTTGAGCACGATCAGATGCAGCCGCTCCTGCTCCGCCGCCCGGAGCAGAGCGCTCAGATGATCGTGGAACCGGAAGAACCTGAGGAGGGTGGCTTCCTCGTTCCGGGCGGCTTCTCCCGCGAGGCGCTGCGCCATGGGGAACTTCGAGGCGTTTTCCTCTCCCGGTACCGGGGCGCGGGCGGGTTTCGCGGAAGACTCGGGCATGGCACGGCTAGAGGGGCACGACTCGGACGCGAAAAGCGGCACCTCCTCCTCAATCGCCGGGAGAACAGGTGCCGCTCAGAGGGAAGACGCGGGCAGGACCTTAGACATGGCCGACGCAGCGGTTTCCCCGACGCCGCAGCCCAGGGCAGCAGGGCCGTGTGGCACTGAAGATCTGTCCGTTTTTGGCGCAGCCAACAGACATCGCCATCGCCGGGGTGGGGGCCACCATGTTCTGGACGACCGGGATCAGCAGCGTCATCCCGCCCACAAGGGCGAGCTTACGCAGAGCGGAGCGGCGGGTGATCTGGTCCACACCCGTCGGCGGGTCCAGCGGGCCGGTCAGCAAGTGCCCCTTCTCAAGCCGGTCCAGCGCGAGCAGTACCAGGTCTTCGGAGGCCGCGTCCCCGAGCTGGGGCCGCAGCGTGTCGGCGAGATCGGCGACCGTGTGCCGCCCGTCGCACGCCCGCCACACGAGGGCGGCGGAGCGGTTGAGGCGGTGGGCGTGGTTGCGCTGCTGGTCATAGACGATGGTCTCGTCGCCGACTTCCTGGATCAGCAGGCCGTCCTGACGTGCGTCGGGTGTCATGGGTTGCTCCTCTTAAGGGTCCGTTTAAGGGTCCGTGCGGCTTAGGCGTTCTCGGCGGCACCCTGCTTGCGGCGCTTGTTCCGGCTGGCCAGCAGGCCCAGGCCGCCCATCCCCAGCATCAGGCCGAAGGAGATCGTCGTGGCCGCCTCGGGCACCGGCGCGCTCGCAACCGCCGGCCCGACGTAGAAGTCGTTGCTGCCCATCGGCTGGTCCGAAAGGCTGGAGATCTTGATGCTGGTGATACCGGGGGCGTAGGCCGCCCCGATGAAGGCGAGCTGGCCGGGGGTGGTACTGTTGTCGATGGGGCCGACCGTGAAGTTCCCGACGTCATTGGTGCCGTTGAAGGTGGAGAACGTGAACGTCTGCATGTCGGGCGTGAAGTCCTGGGCGGACAGGCCGAACTTGGTCACCGGGTTGCTGAAGCTGATCGTCAGCGGCCCGTTCCCCACGCCCGTGGTGCCATTGGGGTCGCTGGTTTCGAGCAGCCGCGTGCCGGTCGGGTAGGCCGTGGTGTTGCCGACGACCGTGTCACCCGCATTGTGGCGCGTGAGGTCACTGCCGTCGCTGCTCGCAAACGTGAACGTGTTGCCGCCGGAGGCGACCGTGAAGCCGGACCTCAAAGCCGTGTCCGCGGGGTCAGTATCGTTGCTGGTTGAGGTGACGTTGATGGGCGTACCGTCGGGGAGAACCGGGACAGTGGTTTCCCCACTGGTCGGGCTGAAGAGCTGGGTGGCCTGGGCCTGAGCCGAGGGCGCGCCCGCCAGCAGTGCGGCCGCGAAGGCGGACGCGATTCCCAAAAATTTCAATGATTTCATCGCGGGTTCTTTTCTCGGCTGAAGCCGGACCGTCGCTGCCGAAGCAGGCAGTGTCAATGGGAATGATCGGTTAATGTAGATGATTGCGCCGGTGCTGTCACGGAGCCGCGCCGGTCGTCGGGCGAAATTGCCCAATCGGCTGACTGTTTCGACGCTGAATTATACCCCACGTTCGCCTGATAATCCGTATGCCTCCATACGCATACGGGCGGGAATCGCGAAAACAGGCGGCATTGATAAAAACTCACGCCGTCCCGCCTGAGAATACGGGGTGCCCCAGCAAAGCCCCCGCCGCCGCCTCGGCCTCCCCGCGCTGCCCCCGGACCGCCGACGACGCCCCGATTGCGGCGGACAGGATCGCGAGAGACCGCCGCGGGTGCTGACGCACCGCCACGGTGTTGTCCAGCATCTCCATCAGCGCCTGCCCCGCCGTCAGGGTGCCGGGCCGCCAGCGCCCGCCCGGCCGGTAGCGCGCCACGGCGATCAGGCCGATGGGCAGCGGCGGCCCTCCCTCCCTCCCGCCCATATCCGCCGCCCTGCACCGGCGGTCCGGGGTGCCGTCGCTCCGGCGCAGGGACAGCGGCTTGAGGTACGGGTGGACGCGGCCCGCGTCGTCCAGCACGGCGTATTCGTCCGAGTAGTACGTCGCCCCCGCCCGCACCAGGGCCGCCGTCAGGCTGGTCTTGCCGCTGAAGCTGCGCCCCGGCAGCACGATGGCCCGCCCGCGCCAGCCCACCACACCGGCGTGGACGAACAGCCGGTGGGGTGCCCGTGCGGCTACCTGCGCGTGCAGGTCCGATTCGAGCGCGGCCAGCGCCGCGTCGAGGTCGTTTGTGCGGGCGATCTGCGCCACGCCCCCGTAGAGCAGGTGGTAGCGCCGGACACCCGGACTCGCCCCCGGCGCGGCGACCTTGAGCGAGTACAGCCCGTCCACCAGCGGCGAGTCCGCCGGCTCCCATCCAGGCGGCAGCAGGTCCGCCACACGCCCCAGGACGTCCGGGTCGTTGACCCGGACCCCGAGCCGCGCGCCGTGGCTGACGAACGCCAGCCCGGCGGCCCAGCCAAGACGGTCCAGCCGCTCCCAGCACGGGGGGCAGTCCGCTGTCTCCGCGATGCGTGGCACTCCGCCCTGCGGCGCTGCCGCGGGTCCATCCCCGCCCGTGCTTCCGGTCATCTTATGAGTCATGGTGCAATAAACGTGCCAAAACGGGCGCGACGTCTTCCCCCCGCGGATATTTCTGAAAATAAAGCCCGAGGCCGGTGCCCCCGCCGAGACCGCGCCACGAGTCCGTAACCCCATGCGGCCCGCCGCGCGTTCCCCGGATGGACGCCGTATGCGCTCCTGCGGCGTCTTTCTGCGGTATAATCCCAGAGGCCGGCCATCGCGACAGGAAAATCCGTTCGCCGGCGGGCACACTTTTTTCCGTTTTGGCACACTTCTTGCTGGTTCATGCTGCATCAGCACTTCGGCACGGGGTCCATCCCCGGTGCCGGCTCTCCATCCTACCGCCCTGCACAGCACCACCCTCATGTCAACCTCAAAGAAGCCGAGCACACTCAAGACGCTCCGAAAATCGCTGGCGAACTCCCTACGCCGCCTGTCCAAAACGCCCCCGGCGTGGAAGACGCTTGGCCGCTCCCTGAGCCGCGGCCACAAAGGCAACCTCCGCAAAGCCGCGTCCGCGCGGCGCGGCTGGCAGGAGACGCTGAGGCGCGGGACCGCCGCCCTGCGCCCCGCCCCGAAGGGGGGCGCGTCCCCGGCACGACGCCGCGCGGCGCGGGTGACGCTGGGCCAGCGGGCCGGCAAGGGGGCGGCGGGCCTCCGGGCGTTCTCCCGGCAGCGCTTCGCGGGCCTGCTCGCCGTCCCCAAGGAAAAGCTGTGGCGGCGGACCGCCCTGCTGCTCGGGGCCGTCGCCGTCCTCTCCGTCGCCGGCAACCTCCTGATGTACTTCCGCTTCACGCCCGCCCGGCCCCTCGTGACCATCGGCCACCGGGTGATCCGCAACCGCGAGTACCTGGCGCAGCTCGACGGCGCGGCGGGCCGGCCCGTGCTGACCCGGCTGGTCTTCACCGAGCTGATCCACCAGGCCGCCGCCAAGGCGGGCGTGACGCCCACGGGGGAGGAGATCGACGCCCGTTTGGCGGAAATGAAACGCCGCGGGCAGGCCCCGGCGAACGGCCCGTCCTCCGAATACCGGGACGGGCTTGCGCTGGACCTGGCGCTGGAAAACCTGCGGGTGAGGGACGTCACGGCGAGCGACGCCGAGGTCGCCGCATTCTACAAGAAATACGCCGCCCAGTTCACGCAGCCGGCGCAGGTGGAGTCGATCCTGGTGCTGACCCGGAGCGACTACGGTGCCCAGACGGCGGCAGGCCTGCTGGCGAAGGGCAAGTCCGCCCCCGATATCGCCGCCCAGCCGGACATGCGGGTGGACGGCCAGGACGGATTCCACCTGGACCTGTCTCCGCTCCCGCCCGCGATGCACCAGGCCGTCGTCAAGACGGCCCTGGCGATGAGGCCGGGGCAGATCACGACGCTGCCGCTGGGGAACGCCTTCCTCACCATCAAGTGCCTGCACAGCCTGCCGGGGAACCTGCCGCCGCTGCCGCAGGTCCGCGACCTGGTCATGCGGCTGGTGAGGCTGCAAAAAGCGCCCTCAGCCAGTGCGGAGATGGCGCTGCTGTACAAGGCCAACAAGCCCGACTTCGACATCGACCGCTACGCCGCCTATTTCTCCGGCATCGACCGCGCGGACACCCCCGCGCCGCCCGCCGCCCGTAAAACCGCCAGCGTGCCGTAATATCGCCATGTCAACACTTTTGGAACGAAACGAGCAAGAGCGCGACGCCCCGCCCCCCGCGGCGGCGGGGCCGTCGGACGCTCTGCTGACCGGCCTGCTGGCCCTGGCGCTGGGCCTGCTGGTCGCCCTCTCCTGGCCGCTCCCGCCGCACCTCTGGCACGAGTACACGCTGTTCGAGTCGTACTACTCCTACGGGCCGGCCATTCCCTTCATCGCGGGCTTCCTGCTCTGGCACCGCCGCGAAGCCCTGCGCGCCGCACCTCGCGTACCCTGTCCGTCCGCGCTGGCCCTGCTGCTGCCCGCCGTCGGCCTGCTGGTCTGGTCGAGCGCGCAGGAGATGGCCCTGGTCATGTCCTTCAGCTTCCTGTTGAGCCTCTGGGCGAGCGTTTGGCTGGTGCTGGGGACGCGCTGGGTCCGCGCGGCGGCCTTCCCGCTGCTGTTTCTGGTGTGGATGGCCCCGCTGCCCGGCCCGCTGATGAACGACGCCACTTACGGCAGCCAGCACTTCTGCACGGTCGCCGCCGCCCGGCTGCTCGGGCTGCTGTCCTTCCACCCGGTCATCGTCGGCAGCGTCATCCAGATGGACCACTTCTACCTGTTCGTGGACGTGCCGTGCTCGGGCCTGAAGAACCTGCTGTCGCTGATGATGATCAGCGCGGCTTTCGCCTTCCTCGTGGACGGCCCGCCCGCCAAGCGGGTCGGCATGTTCCTGTTCAGCATCCCCCTCAGCATCGCCGTCAACGTCACCCGCCTGACGCTGCTGGGGATCGCCGGGGAGTGCCTCGGCTCGCACGTCGCCCACGTGTTCCACGACTGGGACGGGCTTCTGAGCCTGGTCCTGGGCGTGACCGCCCTGTTCTGGTACGCCCGGAGGATCGGATGCCGCACGTTCGCCGGATGGCCGTTGTTCTAGTGCTCGCCCTGGTCGGCGCGCTGCTGATCAAGGTGCGCTTCAAGCCCGCCCCCAGCGCCCTGGTCACGGTCGCGGCCGCCGACGTGCCGCTCGCCGTGGCCGGGTACACGTCGCCCCCCGACGACGCCGAGACCTGGAAACGGGAGGCGCAGGCGGAGGTCTATATTTCGCAGTCGCAGGTCATCAGCCGCACCTACCGCGCCGATGCGGACCCCCGCGGGTCGGACCGGATCGATTTCTTGTTGGTCAGCGGCAGCGGGAGGACCGCCCTGCACGACCCGCGCCTGTGCCTGACCGGGTCGGGCTGGCGGCTCTCCGACGCCCGGACCGAGTCGCTGCCCGGCACACCCATCGTCATGCAGCGCAACGAGGCCGCCACCGTTTCCGACGTCCCCGACACGTCGCTGACCTACTTCTACATCGTCAAGGGCAAGGCCATCAGCAGCCCGACCGAGATCCGCCTGGCCCTGCTGGGGAGCGCCCTGCTGGGCCGGGACAACGCCCCGATCTACTTCTTCCGCTTCATCCAGCCCGTCAGCCCCGACCCCGCCGTCGCCCGCCGCAACCACGCGCACCTCCAAGAGTTCGCCGCCCAGATGTGGCGCACCCTGCGCCCCCACCTGCGCGCCGCTTGAAAGAGCGCCCGCTAAGAGTCGCCCGCCCCGTCGCTCTCAGACGAACTTCAGGTCTTCGTAACGCTTGCCCAGCACGGCCTCGCTGTTGGTGCCCAGCCAGCGGTCCAGGACGGTGGCGTAGACCGCCCGGAAGTCGGTCGTGTACTTAAGGTCGCCCTGGTCCAGATCGGAGAGGCTCGGGTACGCGCCGTACAGGCCGCCCTTCACCGACTTGCCCAGCAGGAACATCTCCGAGGCCGTCCCATGATCCGTGCCGCCGTTGGCGTTCTCGTGGACACGGCGGCCGAACTCGGAAAAGGCCAGCGTCAGGACATTGTCCGACGCACCCATCCCGTCCAGGTCCGCCTGGAAGGCGGCCAGGCCGTCGGAAACGTCTTGCCAGAGCTGGTCGTGGCGGCGGATCTGCCCGGCGTGGGTGTCGAAGCTGCCGGTCGAGATGTAGAACACGCGCGTCCCCAGGTTGGCGGCGATGAGCTGGGCGATCTCCTGCATCCCCGCCCCGAACGCCCCGCGCGGGTACTGGACCTGGGAGCGGTAGTTTTTGATGCCCGCCGAGATGCGGTCGGCGCTGTCGTAGGTCTCCTGCGCGGTCTGCTGGAACAGGCGGCCATAGGGGGTGTTGGAGTCGCCGAGCTGGATGCGCTTCAGCGCGGCCGTCTTGGCGTCCCCGTCGGCCCCGTGGGGGAAGACGACGCCGAAGTTCGCCAGGCCCTGGATGCTCGGCACGGCGGCGTGGGCGCTGGTGAACGCTTCGGAGGTCTCGTTGCCGATGTTGATGCCGGTCAGCGGCGAGGTCCGCCCCGACCGCACGGCGTCCAGATACCGCCCGACCCAGCCTTCCGACCCGATCCGCTCCGGCTCCGCCGTCTGCCAGATCTCCATCGACCGGAAGTGGCTGCGGTTGGGGTTCGGGTAGCCGACGCCCTGGACGATGGCGAGCCGGCCCTTGTCGTACAGGCCCTTCATCCCGGTCATCACCGGGCTGAGGCCCACGTGGTCGGTCAGGTGCAGGACCTTGTCGTCGGCGTGGGCGAGCACGGGCCGTGCCCGGTGGTAGGCCATGTCGGCGTAGGGGACGACGGTGTTCAGGCCGTCGTTGCCGCCCGTGAGCTGGACCACGACCAGGCTGCGCTTGCCCGCCGCCCCGCTGGCACCGAGGGCGTTGTCGGCGACCGAGTCGGCCCAGACCATCTTGGCGAGCCAGGGCGGGACGGCCAGCCCGACGGCGACCGTGGTGGCACCCTTCTTCAGGAAATCGCGGCGTGAGTAGTGACGCGGATAGCGGTTGTCGGACATCGTGTTTGCCTTTCGCGGGGGGAGGCCTCCCGCGCATTCTCTAGCACACCTGGTATTCGGGGGTCGCCATCAGCAGGGGGATGACGCCGCGCAGGCGACCTTCCAATCCGCCCGGCGCACGCCCGGCCAGACGCCCGTTCAACTGGTTGTAGCGTCCAGTCTGGCCCCGGCGTCCCCGGCGGAACTGGCCGGGCGGCAGGCCGGGCGTGAACTGCGCGGGCTGGAAGGCTGGCGGCGCGGCGTCGGACGCATCGGGGGAATGGACGTAGTCCAGCAGCGCCTGCCGCGTGGCCGGCGTGAGCGGGAGCGGGCCGAGGCGCTGGGCCAGGGCATCCACCCACTGCTCGGGCGTGAGGTTCTGCCCCTGCGTGTAGTCCACGGCCCGGCCGAACTCGCCGCCGAACAACTGGCGCGAGAGCGAGACGAGGTTGGCGAAGGCCACGCGGCTCATCAGTGTGGACGTGTTGATCCAGGCCGCGCCGCCGTCCCAGCCCTTGACGCTCGGCGGGGCGAACAAGTCCTGCCCCATGGACCGCATCGCCAGGGGCAGCCCGGCCAGGATGCCGAGCTTGCGCCCCGCCGCCCGCCGCATGGCCTGATCGGCGGAGACGTTCGGAGCGGCAGGGGCCGGGACGGGCTGGCCGGCGGCGACCGTGGCCGCCATGTCGTTCGCGGGCGTGATCTCCGAAAGCGTCAGCGCGATGGTCTTGTCCAGGCCGAGCATCTTGACCGTGCCGACCACGTACTGGGCGGGGGACTTGATGACCGCGAACCGGGCGCGGTCCGAGTAAAAGGCGCGCGACCGGAACAGGCGGTCGAGCACGGCGCGGACGTCGTAGCCGCTGGCGTAGTAGGTCTGCGTCAGGGCCGTCACGACCGACGGCTCGGGGTCGGCGTAGCCGAAGAACGCGAAGAGCTGGGTGCAGAGCCGCCGGGCCGTCGCGGGGTGGGCGACCAGCATGTCCACGATGTCGTCGCCGTTCCAGTTGCCAATCTGGCCCAGGAATGTTTTGGGGTCGTCGTCGTGCTGGTTCGGGTTGAACTGGAACTCGCCCCGGCGCAGGTTCCAGCCGGAAAACGCGCGGGCGGCGGCCTTGACGTCGTCCTCGGTGTAATGGCCGATGCCGGTCGTGAACAGCTCCATCAGCTCGCGGGCGTAATTCTCGTTGGGGTGGGCCTTGTAGTTGGTGTTGCCGTTGAGGTAGCGCAGCATCTCCGGGTCGCGCGAGACGGCCAGGGCCAGCGTCCGAAAGCTGCCCAGGGCGTTGCGCCGGAACGTCTGGTTCTGGCGATACAGCATTTCTCCCTGTGCGTTCCCGTCTTTGCTGGTGAAGTGCCCGTGCCAGAACAGGGTCATCTTCTCGACCAGCGGGTTGGGGGAAGACACCATGCGATGCACCCACCACATGCGGACGGCCTGGGTCGGGGTCCCGCCATTTTTGGGGAGGGGCAGCAGCCCGGCCAGCTTGCCGAGCAGGGCGTCATCGTCCAGGCCGTCGGGTGTCCGCTCCGGGTGCAGCAGGGCGTTCGTGGTCGCAGACAGCCCCGCCCGCGCGGCGGCCTGGACGGTCTGGGGGTCCGCCCCGAAGCCCGCGCGCCTGAGCAGGTGCGCGGCGTCGGTGTAGGTTTGATCTGCGTGAGTCGTGTCTGCCATAGGTCTCACCCCGTGTCCCGGTCGGCTGGTCTCAAAGACGCAGGCGCGGGCAGAAGGTTCACCGCTTGGCAGGGCGTTGTGGGTATGATGCCTGTGACCGAGATCAAAGGAGACACATCTTTATGGCAGAACTGGACCTGGCCGCGCACCTGCGCGCGACGACCGAATGGGCCTACACCAACTTGGTCAACGACCTGAACGCGCTGGACGAGGACAAGGCGAGCGGCAGCGTGGACGAGGTGACGCGGCCCGCCATCAAGATGGTGGCCGAGTGCGGCTCGGTCAACGGCCTGTTGGCATCGCTGGTGGCGACCGGCGAGGCGTCCCAGCCCACGCCCGAGCAGCGGGAAGCGTTTTTTGACGCGATCAAGACGCGGGCGGACGCCCTGCGGACGCTGGAGGAGGCGACGCAGAAGCTCTACACGGCCATCGACGGGGCCGCGCCGGGCGGCTGGGGCGACATGGTCCAGACCCCGTTCGGCCCGTGGACGCGGGCGCGGGCGGCCAGCCTCGCCGCCCAGCACATGATGTACCACGACGGCCAAATCAACTCCCTGCACCTGCGCCACGGCGACTCGGAAATGCACTGGAAGTAGCCGCGCACACGGTTTTCGTCACCGCCCCGAGGTGCGCTAGTTGCGCTCGAAGATGCCCACGTCGATGTACTGGCCGCCGACCGTCTGGTGGCAGTGGACGGCCATCTCGTTGACGGCGTTGGACCGGATGCTCTGCCGGGCGGCCAGGCTCAGCGGGCGGTACTCGTAGGCGGTGATGAAGCCGCGCGCGGAGTAAGCGCGGACGCCGTTGATGTAGACGTCGATGTCCTCGTCGTGAAAGTCACGGAGCACGAGGCGGCTGATTTGCGTCGGCGTCAGGGGTCCGGGGTTGAACGGGCGGCGCAGCCAGATGTTGGCCTTGCTCCACTTGGTCCCCAGGAGGCCGCGGCCGGGCGGGTTGGTCCCAAACCCGCCGCGGCCCTGCTTCCAGGCCGCCTCGCTGAAGGACGGCTTGAACCAGTCCGCCGGGGGGGCTTTCAGCGTGTATTTCCAGGTTTGACTCGCCTTCTCCGAAGTCGGGACGACCTGCCGGTAGGTCGGCCCCGGCTTGGCGTGGGCGGCCTGCGCGCCGGTCAATGGCAGCAGCGACAGTGCGCCGGCCAGGAGCAGAGCATGTGCGGGTTTTCTTGGGCGCATAGATAAAACGATCCTTTCGTCCGCGTCCGCCGACGAGCGCGGTTTCAGAGTGTTCGCCACAAACGCTGGATTTCCTCCGTGCCCCTTCTTCCGTCCCCTCCTTCCGCCGCTCCCCTTGCCCCGCCCTTTCCCTTTGGGGTACACTGAGGCCGCTTTCAGAGAAACAACTCAGAGAAACAACTCAGAGGGACAATCACCCCCTACGGACACAGGAGAAACACCCCATCATGGCAGTGCGAGTCGGCATCAACGGCTTTGGCCGCATCGGACGCATCACCTACCGCGCCATTCAGGAGCGCTACCCGAACGGCGAGATCGACGTGGTCGCGCTCAACGACCTGACCGACGCCAAGACCAACGCGCACCTCCTCAAGTACGACAGCAACTACGGCCCCTACAAGGGCGGCGACGTCGTGGCCGAGGGCGACAACATCGTCGTCAACGGCAAAAAGCTGACCGTGTTCGCCGAGAAGAACCCCGCCGACATCCGCTGGGACGCCGAGGGCGTGGACATCGTCATTGAGAGCACGGGCTTCTTCACCGACGCCACCAAGGCCGTCGCCCACCGCGAGCACGGCGTCAAAAAAGTCGTCATCTCGGCCCCGGCCAAGAACGAAGACCTGACCATCGTGCTGGGCGTCAACGACACCATGTACGACCCCGCCAAGCACCACGTCATCTCCAACGCCTCGTGTACGACGAACGGCCTGGCCCCGGTCGCCAAGGTGATGAACGACAAGTTCGGTGTCGAAAAGGGCCTGCTCACGACGATCCACGCCTACACGAACTCGCAGCGGACCGTGGACACGGCGGCCAAGGACCTGCGCGACGCCCGTGCCGCCGCCCAGAACATCGTGCCGTCGTCCACGGGCGCGGCCAAGGCGGTGGGCCTGGTCATCCCCGAGCTGAAGGGCAAGTTCACCGGCATGTCCTTCCGCGTCCCGGTCCCCACGGTCTCGGTCGTGGACTTCACCGCCCTGCTGGGCCGCGACGCCTCCATCGAGGAGATCAACGCCGCGATGAAAGAATCCGCCGACGGCCCTATGAAGGGCATCTTGCAGTACAGCGACGAGCCGCTGGTCTCCACCGACCTCAAGGGCAACCCCCACTCCTCCATCTTCTCGTCGCTCGACACCATCGGCCTGGGCAGCTTTGTCAAGGTGGTGGCCTGGTACGACAACGAGTGGGGCTACTCCTGCCGCGTCGCCGACCTGATCAAGTTCCTCGGCGATAAGGGTCTCTAGGCCGTCTCTGCGGCGGCAAGAGGAAGGGGCGCGGCGAGAGCCGCGCCCCTTCCTCTTGACGGACGCCTGAGTGGTATACTGAGTCTGAGACTTAGCGATGCCTGTACGCTCCCTTGCACAATCTACGCCGGAGACGATCCAGGGCTTTGAAGCCGCATCGGAAGAGAAGTATGAAGACGGCTTCAACCTCATGGCGACCTCCTCCCCCGGCAACGGCATCTACCTGATGGGCTATGCGGCTGAGATGCTGCTGAAAGCGGATTATTTCCGGGTCATCGGCCTTGCTGCGACGGTGCCCATCACGCGGCAGCACTTAAGAAGCGCGCGGGCGGACGCGGCGATCCTGATCAAAAAGCGTAGTCAACAGGGGCGAGCGTTGTTCCCCGTCCTGGCGGATGGATTGGAGCAAAGCACAAAGCGGTTGTCACAGAACTGGTACGTCGAAATGCGCTACCGTTCCATCCAAGGTGTTTCCAAACAGGATGTGGAAGACGTCCTTGATGATGTCATTTGGATCAAGAGCAATCACGAGAACTTTTGGAGGTAGCCATGCCTATCGCGCGAAGAGTGGGTACGGTCGAACGAGTAAAAGCAGAACAATTGCTAAAGCGTTTACTTCAAGAATGGCGTGCCCAGCAGGCCGGTGAAGGTGAACCCCTGATCATAGAAGAAGCACCACGCAGCGGCGACCGTCCGAACCACCTGTACGTGGTCTGGAGCGAGTGGGACGACCTAACCCCGATCGAGCGCTCGCGGCTGATCATGCAGGCTTACGAAAAGTACCGAGGGCGTGATGTTGCCAACAGTGTCACGCTTGCGATGGGTCTGACGCCAGATGAGGCACGGGCGATGAGGATTGAGTTTTAGGCAGCTTCGTTAAGGCGGTGGCCTGGTACGACAACGAGTGGGGCTACTCCTGCCGCGTCGCCGACCTGCTCAAATTCCTCGGCGACACGGGCTTAGAAGACCATTCTCCGAGACGAGAAAAGGGCGCGGCCTCTGCCGCGCCCCTTTCTGCCGTTCTTGACCCATTGGTTTATATCGCCAGGCGCTCGCGGGCCGTATCCCCGCGCTTGCCGACCGGGGCGTGGGCCGTGGCCGAGGCCAGCCCGAAGCGGGGCATGTTGGCGTAGATCGCCTCGTACCGCCCGGCCGCGACCTCGTAAGTCTCGTGCCAGATGCCCACGCTGCCATCCTTGCCCACGGCCTTGTTGAACCGCCGCCACGCCTTCAGGTGCGGTTCCTGGGGCGAGCGGGCGAACCGCTCCAGGTCTGCTGTGGAGCGCCAGTATTGGAACAGGCCTATGCCGCCCGCATACAGGAACGGCTCACCGCCCAGGAAGCCGCTTTCCGGGTCCTTCTGGAGCGAACTCAACATCGGCCCCATCGCCAGGGCGGTCGGCAGCCACTTGTGCAGGGCCAGTGGCTTGTTGATCCGCATCCCGATCAGAAAAACGACGAACGGCTGCTCTGTGTCGGCGGTGAACCGTCCCGCAAAGATTTTCGCCATCGTGTCACTCCTCTTTCCTCAGATGCGCTTCCAGCCCTCTCAGGAAGGCCAGCGCGTCTTGCCGCTCTTCGCGGCTGAATCCCGCCAGTGTCTCACCGGCGAGGGCGATTGCCTGCGGCAGTGCCTCATCCAAGACGGCCCGCCCGGCCCCGGTCAAGACCAGCCGGAACGTGCGCCGGTTCTCGCCGGGCGTCCGGGCCAGCCGGCCCTGCCCCACCATCCGCGTCGTCAGGATCGAGACGGCCGCCCGCTCGACCAGCAGTTGATCGGCCAGGTCCGAGGGCGCGACGCCCGCCTCCCCCGCGTCACAGACCGCCAGCAGGACGCGGAACTGCGCCTGGGTCAGCCCGAACCGGCGGAACTTCTGGTCGAACCCGGTCGCCAGGCGCGTCCCGACCCGCATCAGGGCGGTGCAGAGGAGCGAAGGGAGAAGATCGTCGTCCATAGTTAACATTATAACTGTTAACCTAATAACTGTCAAGCCTCGGTGAAATATTCCCCGTGGCGGGTATACTGGGCGCGTACCGCTCCCCTTCAACTTCACCGCGAGGATAACGACATGAGCTTCAGCAAAAAGACCGTGGAAGACGTGGACGTGGCCGGCAAGCGCGTCCTGGTGCGCGTGGACTTCAACGTCCCCCAGGACGAGACCGGCGCGATCACCGACGACCGCCGCATCAAGGCCGCCCTGCCGACCATCAGCTATCTCACCGACAAGGGCGCGCACGTCATTCTGATGAGTCATTTGGGCCGACCCAAAGGGACTCCCAACCCCAAGTACACGCTCCAGCCCGTCGCCGAGCGGCTGGCGCAGCTCACCGGCCAGCCCGTCGAGCTGCGCGACATGGCCGATGCGGCCGGGGCGCTCGGGACGCCCGGCACACTGGTCCTGCTGGAGAACCTGCGCTATTCGCCCCGTGAGGAGGCCAATGACGCCGGGATGAGCGGCGAACTGGCCGCGCTGGCCGACGTCTACGTCAACGACGCCTTCGGGGCCGCCCACCGCGCCCACGCCTCGACCGAGGGCGTCGCGCGGGCGATGACGGCGGCGGGCAAGCCCGCCGTGGCCGGGTTTCTGCTGAAAAAAGAACTGGATTATCTGGGCGAGACCGTGGACAACCCCGCTCGGCCCTTCGTCGCGATTTTGGGCGGGGCTAAAGTCAAAGACAAAATCTCGGTCATCCAGAACCTGCTGCCGAAAGTAGACACGCTGGTCATCTGCGGCGGCATGGCCTACACGTTCTTCAAGGCCCAGGGCAAGGAGATCGGCCACTCGCTGCTCGACGGCGGCAGCCTGGAATTCGCCAAGCGTATCCAAGAAGAGGCCGGGGACAAGCTGCTGCTGCCCGTGGACGTCATGGTGGCCGACGGCAACCCGTTCGACGTGGACCCCGCGACGCTGCACACCAAAGTCGTGCCAGTCGGCGAGATTCCCGCCGATTGGGAGGGCGTGGACATCGGCCCGACGACCGTGAAGGCCATCGCCGCCGTGCTGGGCGGGGCCAAAACGGTGATCTGGAACGGCCCCGCCGGCATCTTCGAGTTCGACCAGTTCGCCGCCGGCACCAGGGGCATCGCGCAGGCTTTGGCCGATTCGCCGGCCACCACCATCGTCGGCGGCGGCGACTCGGCGGCGGCGGTGGAGAAGCTGGGCTTCGCCGACCGCATGACCCACATCTCCACCGGCGGCGGCGCGTCCCTGGAGTTCCTGGAAGGCAAAGAACTGCCGGGTGTGGCCGCCTTGCAGGACAAGTAGACCCGCGAAAGCCCGAGAAGCCCAGGCAGGAATTGCCTGCCCCTGCCCCGAACTACGCCCCTGGTGGGGAAAAGCAGGCAGGCAGGGGGGCGGCCAATGAGCGTACCGACGGCGATGCCGACGAGCGGCGGGGACACCCCGGCGACGGGCCGCGTGGACTTCGGCTGGCTGAAGCAAGGGTGGGCGTTGCTCAACGCGCGGGCTGGCCTTTGGGCCGGGACGACAGCGTTGTTCTTTCTGCTCTGCCTGGCGCTCTGGCTCCTGTGGCTTGTCCCGACCGGGGGGCTGAACACTCTGCGGCAAACGTGGATCGCGGTCATCAGTGCGAACCCCGGCTCGGTGCCTAAAAGCAACCCCATCCAGGACTTCGCCCTCAACCACGCTTTCGCCGTCCTAGCGGGCGGCGTCAGCGGCGTGTTTGTCGGTGGGCTGTACCGGACCGCTCTGCGCCAGATGCGTGGCGAGCCGGTCTCGCCTCTGGGCCTGTTCTCCGGGTTCCCCCAGGCTGGGCCGCTGCTGGCCGTCGGCGTCGTTGTCCCCACCTTCACGGGCCTGCTGGAGGGGCTGATCTTTTGGCTGCTGCACCTGGCGCACGTGCCGGCGGCCTTGTCTATCACCCCGTTCGCTGTGCTGGACTGGCTCGTGAGCCTGGTCCTCGAAGCGCTGATCATGTTTGCACCTCTGCGTGTCGTGGATAAAGGCGAGGGGGCGGCCAATGCGATCCTCGGCAGCATCCGCTTGCTGCGCGGGCAGTGGCTCTGGGGTGTCCTGTTCTACTTCGTCGCCACCCTCGTCAGCGGTTTGGGAGGCCTCGCCTGCGGCGTCGGGCTGCTGGCAACGTATCCGCTCTTCCTGCTGAGTGTCGCAGTCGGCTACTGGAATCTGACCCAGGCCCGCCCATCCGCCGTTGCCATGCCCCTTGCGCCTGACCCCAGTGTCTGGCCCCCGCCGCCCACGGCTTGAGTGCGCCTGGCGAGAAAGGATTCTGCACATGAGCGTCGCCTACGGAGGTCCTACAGACGGCTATGCCCCTCCCGGCAGAGTCAACTTCGGCTGGATCGGCGAGGCGTACCGCTTCGTCAACATGGCACCCTGGATCTGGGTGGGATCGCTCCTGCTCTATGGCATCGCGCAGATCGCGGTGTCGAGTGCAATCAGACATGCTTTCGCCAACCCCAACTACATCGCGCCCACCGCGCCGTTCGGCGGCACCGGCGGCCAGTTCGGCACTTTGTACGGCGCGAACAGCAACCTGACACCGGCAGGGCAGGCCCTGAGCCTGCTGTTCTCCTGGACTTTCGGCGCGTTCCAGAACGCCTCGCTGTACGGCATGGCGGTCAAGCAGGTGCGCGGCGGCCATCTCACCTTCGGGGACGCCTTCGGCGGCGGTTCCCGCTGGCCGCAGATGCTGCTGCTGAACCTGCTCTTGATCGTCGCCTATGTCGCTGGCGTCTTCGCCCTCTGCGTGGGCCTGCTGATTGCCGTCGCCCTGTTCTGGCCCTCCCAAGCCCTGGTCGCCGACGGACGCGGCGCGGTGGAGGCGATGTCCGCCAGCCTCGGCGGCATGAAACGGGATTGGCTGAACGCGGCCCTGCTGGTCCTTGTGTTCGGCTTGCTCCTCCTTGTCAGCCTCATTCCCTGTGGCCTGGGCGTGTTCATCACGATCCCCATGCTGCATTTTATGGGGGCGCTGGCCTATCGGGACATGGTCGGGATGCCGGGAGCGGGCCTGGGTGCGCCTGGTGCGCCTGCCTATGGCACCCCACAGCCGGGTGTCTGGCCGCCGCCGCCCGCTCCCGCTCCTCCGCCCCCCGCCTGGCCGCCTCCGCCTGCGGTCCAGACGCCCCCGCCGTCGTTTGGGCAGCCTCCCCCCCCGGCAGGTCAGCCGCCCGCACCCTCCTGGCAGACTCCGGCCCCGCGTCAGTCTCTTGGCGGAGAATCCCTGGAGGAAGGCGACAGCCGCCCGCCCGGTGCGGGGCCGACCACTTGAGCCGGCTGGGTCTGGTCTCGGGGGCCGTGCTGCTCATTGCGGCCCTGACGCTGGTGCACCTGAACGCGCTGGCGCTGACGGTCGGGCTGCTGGCGGGGCTGGCGTTCTTCCTGCGCGGCCTGGCGGCGGGGGGCGGCCTGGGCAACGCGCGCGGGTTCGGGCGGGGGCCGGCTGACGTCAGCGCGCGGATCGGCATCTGCCTGGCGGCGGCGGGGATCGCGTCCTCGTCGGTCGGCAGCAGCCACTTCCCCGTCCCGTTCCGGGTCTTCTACGGGCTGTGCCTGGGCCTGGCCTGCGTCATCGCGGTGTTTCTGGCCTGGCGCGGGCGGCGCTGACAGGCCGCTGATGGCGGCTTGCGTTTTCCGGTCGCAACGGTTATACTATTTCCACCTATGAATGTTTCCGCCGCCGCGAAGACCGACCTCGGACAGCGGCCCAACAATGAAGACCACTACGCTATTGTGGACACGCGCCGGCGGGGGATGCGCGCCGACGGCGCGCTGATCATCGCCGACGGCATGGGCGGACGCTCGTTCGGCGAGCAGGCCTCGCGCGAGGCCGTGGAGGCAGTGGAAGAGACCCTGGCGGAGATGCTGGACACCGCCCGTGAGGGCGAGGTGGTGGTCGGCGACGTCCTGGCCTCCGCCCTGCGCAAGGCCAACTCGCGCGTCTACGAGCTGGCCCGCGCCGACGACGACCGCAAGGGCATGGGAACGACCTGCGTGGTCGCCGTGGTCGAGGGCGACCGGCTGTACATCGCCCACGCGGGCGACAGCCGGGCCTATCTGCTCCAGGGCGGGGCGCTGCGCCAGCTCACGTCGGACCACTCTTATGTCGCCGAGCAGGTGCGGGCCGGGGCGATCTCCGAGGAGGGCGCGCGCCGCTCGCGCTTCCGCAACATCATCACCCGCGCGGTCGGCATCGAGCCGGCCATCGAGGCCGAGGTCTCGGAGGTCGAGGTACGTCCCGGCGATATGCTGCTGCTCTGCACGGACGGCCTGAGCAACATGGTGGACGAGGAGAGCCTGGCGCGGACGCTGGCGCAGTCCGCCTCGCCCCAGGCCGCCGCCGACCGCCTGGTCCAGCTCGCGGGCAAGAACGGCGGCAAAGACAACATCACCGCCGTCGTCGCCCGCTTGCAGGTCGGGACGCGGACTCTGCGGATGCAGGCGGCCGACCTGAAGCGTCCCGAGGCCGCCGCCCCTGAAGGAGAGGCGGACGCCGCCCCCGGACCGGCCCGTGTTGTTCCCGCCGCCGCCGTCCAGGCCCCCCGGCGCGGCTCGGCCCTGTGGCCCCTCCTGGCCGCCCTGCTCCTGGCGGGCGGTGCGGGCCTGTCCTACGCCCTGGCCCATCGGATGGTCCGCGACGGCTACCGGTTCCAGGCCGCCTCGCCGTTCGCCGTTCGCCCGGTTCCGCCCGCCCCGCCGCGCCCCCCGGACCCGGCCCACGTCTCCTATGACAGCCCGAAGGTCTTCTACTTCATGCCCGTGCGCGGCTCCTTCTTGCAGGTCGGCGCGCAGGACGGCGCGATCACGGCGGTGGCACTCTCCGGCGCGGTCGTCGTGCTCGGCCCGCAGGGCGGAGACCAGGTCCGGTACAAGTTCCGCCTGCCCGCCATCAAGCCCCAGGCCGCCGCGCCGCGCGGTGCGCTGGGGGCGGGGGGTGTGACGCTGCACACGGCGACCGACCCGCAAGGGAACCTGTACGTCTCCGATGCCGTGGCCCGGACGATCACCAAATACCAGGCCAACGGCATCCCGCTGGGCCTGGTCGCCCATCTGTCCCTGATTAACCCACAGGCCATCGGGGCCGGTCCCGACGGGACGGTGTATGTGGTGGACGCCGAGCGCCTGAAGGTGCTGCGCGCCCACCCGTCCACGACGCCGCTGCCGCCGATCCCCGTGCCCCGCCCGGTCGCCGCCCTGGTCAAGCCCGCCGCCGCGCCTGCCGCCCCGGTTGCCCCCGCCCCGCTTCCCCCCGTCCGCCGCTTCCGGCATTACGGCTACCGCCGTTCCAGTAGTGGCTACCGGCACTCCGGCGGCGCGACGCCTTAGCGGGGCGGAAAGAAAGTCAGCCGCCATGCCGCTGGAGATGCTGGGCAAGTACGAGCGCCTGGACGTGCTGGGGCACGGGGCGTCGGGCATCGTCTACCTCGCCAAAGATACGCTGCTGGGCAAGCAGGTCGCGCTCAAAGAGATCAGCGCACAGGGCGAGGAGCGGCACCGGTTCCTGGAAGAAGCCCGTGTGCTCGACCGACTGCGGCACCCCAACATCGTCCGCGTCAACGGCGTGGACGAGATCGGGGGCCGGGTCGTCATCGACATGGAATACGTCCGGGGCCGTAACCTCCAGGACATCCTGCGCGAGACCCCCCAGCTCCCCGTCGCGCAGGCCGTCGGCATCGCCGCCCAGGTCTGCGACGGGCTGGCCTACGCCCACGCGCAGCGCACGGTCCACCGCGACATCAAGCCCGCCAACATCCTGCTCACCCGCGAGGGCCAGGTCAAGCTGGTGGACTTTGGTCTGGCCGCCCAGCTAGGGACGCACTCGATGGCGGGCGGCGCGGGCACCTACGCCTACATGGCCCCCGAGGACTTCCACCCCGAGGAGCAGTCGGATCGGCAGTCCGACATCTGGGCCGTCGGCGTCATCCTCTACGAGATGCTGGCGGGACGCCGCCCCTTCCAGGTGCCCAAGTCCAAAGACCCCTTCGCCTGGAAACAGGCCGTCGAGAACGACCCCATTCCCCCGATTCGCGACCTGCGCCCCGACGTCCCGCCTGCGCTGGAAGCCGTTGCCCTGCGCGCCCTCGCCCGCGACAAGGCGGGCCGCTACCGCGAGGCGGGCGCGATGGCCGCCGACCTGCGGGCGGCGGGGGGGATGCCGGAAGTCCTGTCCCGGTTCGGCGGAGGCTCGCCGCCCTTCCCTCAGGGGGAAGGGGCTTCAGACCTGCAAAAACCTTCAGACCTGCAAGAGCTTCCGCCTACCTCCATAGCCCTTCCCTCCGAGGGAAGGGCGGCGAGCCTCCGCCGAACCGGGATAGGATCTCCAAACCTTCCCGGATTCCCCCCGGACATGGCCGACATAGACGCCTTCCTGACGCTGGCCCCGGACCACTGGGAGGCCGCCCGCGAGGCGCTGGAGGGCGGGGCGCTGGGCGGCTGGCTGCGCAGGATCGGGGAAGACCCGCTCGCCTCGGTGGCCGACCAGGTCGCGCGCGAGCCGGACCGGGACGGCGACGATAGGCTCCGCGACTTCCTCTACCGGGCCGGGCTGGATACGGCGGACGAGGCGCGCGGCGCTTTCGCCGAAGGCCAGCGCTTGCACGAGTCCGGGCGGGGCGCGCAGGCCCTGCCCCTGCTCCGGCGGGCGGCCCACCTGGACCCCAGCCGGCCCGAATACGCCCAGTACCTGGCCGCAGTCCTGCTCGCGCTCGGCGATGCCGGCGGGGCCGCGCGCGTCCTCGAAGGCGCATTGATTCATCATCCCGACCAGCGCAAACTGGTTCGGGAGCAGGCGGAGATGGCTAGAGCGCAGGTCACGCTGAGTGACACCCAGGTGAACTTCGGGGTGCTGCGGCGCGGCCAAAGCCGGAGCTGCCGGCTGACCCTGCACAACGCGGGCGGCGGGACTTTCGAGGGCCGCGTCAGCGCCGCCCCCGGCTGGGTGCGGGTCGAGCCGCCCGCCTTCTCGGCCCGCAGGCGTCAGACGCTGACGCTGACGGCCATCACCGAGGCGGTCTGGTCCACGCCCGCCTCTTTCGACGAGTCCGTCATCCTGGAAACGTCGGGCGGGCGTCAGGAGATCGGCGTCTCGGCCAGCATCCTGCCCGCGCGGCTCTCCTGGGCGCTGATCGGGGCGTGGTACGTGCCGCTGCTGCTCTGCGCCGGTGCGCCCGCCGTCGCCGCCCTGTGGAGTCAGCTTCACGGCGGGGCGGGGACCGCGCTGATCGGGCAGCCCGGCTTCATCACCAGCGGCCTGCTGTTTCTGGCCGTCTTCCTGCTGACGTTCGCTGCGGACGTGACCTGGCCGCCGCGCCTGCTCCCGCTGGGCCTGGTCGGGCTGAACGCCTGGGGCGTGTCCCAGACGCTGGACCGGCTGACCCGCGCCGACGAGGCCGCCCGGCTCGCCCTGGTGCAGTCGGTGACGCCCATTCTCGTCCTGCTGATCCTCCAGACCTGTGCCTTCGCGCTGGACTCGCCCGGCTGGGGCAACTGGAAAATCTGGCGCTGGATCATCGGCGCGACCGGTCTGCTGGTGGCCTATTCGCTGCTGCGGGTGGCGTGATCCGGCTTGACAGTCAATGCGCCTCATGTTATACTGGGGCTTGAACTTTTACATTCACGCCTAACTTTTTTGGCCGACACCCTCGATGCCGGCGGGAGCGATCATTCACCATGGCGGGCTGGAAACTACGCAAAGACAAGACGCAGGACGAGACCGTACCCGGTGCCGAGCCGTCCTCGCCCGCGGAGGAGACGGAGGAGGCCCCGGCATCGGCGGCAGTGCCGGGAGCTGCCGTCTACGAGTGGCTGGCACCCGCCTCCGCCTGGCAGTCGCCCGTCGAAGACGAACCCGTTACGCCGGCGGGGATTGACCCCGAGGAGGCAGGGGAAGCGCACTTCACCGCCGACGGCGACCTCCATTTCGACGAGGACGCCGACAACCTTGTGCTGGTCGATTACTCCGAGGACGTTCCTGCCCAAACCCCTTCGACGCCCGAGGCCGTTGCGCCCGCGTTCGAGGCCGCCCCGCTGCCGGCTCCGCCCGTGCCGGTGTTCGAGGCCGCCCCGCCGGTGTTCGAGGCCGCCCCGCCGGTGTTCGAGGCCGCCCCGCCGGTGTTCGAGGCCGCCCCGCCGGTGTTCGAGGCCGCCCCGCCGGCACCCGTGATCACCCCCGAGCCGGCAGAGCAGGCATCCGAAGTCGCTCTGCCGCCCACCACTGTCCCGCCGCCCGCCCCACCGCCGCCGCCTGCGGGGGGTGAGTTCACCTCGACCCTGCGCATGGACCGGGCCGATCTCGCCGGTGCCTTCGCGCCGCCCCCGCCCGGCGGCATCCCCGTCGTCGCCCCCTTCGTGGTGGACGTCCCACCCGCCGCGCCGCCGGAAGAGCAGCCGCACCGACTGATCCTGCGGGTCGGGCGGCTTTCGGCCACGTTTGAGCTGATCAAGGACTTGGTGACCATCGGCCGCCCCGACGCCCCCTCGCAGCACTATCCCGATGTCGAAATCGAGCTGGATGACGCGGTCTCCCGCCGCCACGCCGAAGTCGTGCGCCGGGACGACGGCTATTACCTCGTTGATGCGGGCAGTACCAACGGCACGATGCTGAACGGTGAGATGCTGCCGTCCCAGGCCGAGCGCAGGCTGGCCCACGGGGATCGCATCCGGGTCGGCGAGCGGACGGAAATCATCTTCGAGTGAATGCTCCCCCGGAAGTGCGCGCCGTCGCGCAGAACGTCGCCGCGCTGTACGCCGCGCCCGATACGGACACGGAGATGGTCTCGCAGGCCGTGTCCGGGGACCGCGTGACGGTGCTGGAAGAGCAGGGCGGCTTCTGCCGGGTCGCGACCGAAGACCGGTACGGCGGCTGGGCGGCGGGCGGCTCCCTTGTCCCCGCTGCCGACGATTCCGACTTCCTCCCGACCACCATCTCCACCCTCTTTGCCGACGTCTTCATGGTCCCAGACCCGCGCTCCGAGATGATCACCAAGCTGGTCGCCGGGACACGCGTCTCCATCGCGCGCCGGGCGGAGGTGGGCGACTGGGTGCCCCTGCTTCTCCCCGGTGGGCGCGTCGGCTATACCCACCGCGTCGGCCTGAGCCATACCTATGGGGACGCCGGGGGGACTCCGCAAGCCGCGCTGGAAGGCGGCGTCAGCCGTCAAGATTTAACCGCCGCCTTGGGGCGGCAGGCGGCGGAGACCGCCCGGCGGCTCATCGGGACGCCGTACCTGTGGGGCGGCACAACGCCGTTCGGGATCGACTGTTCAGGACTGACGCAGCTCGCCTTCAAGCTGAACGGGGTGCAGCTCTTGCGCGACGCGCACTTGCAGCGGGGGGACCGGCGCTTCGGCGGGGTGGAGGAGGGGCAGAGTCTGGACACGGCCCTGCTCGAAGACGGGGACTTGGTGTTCTTCAGCCGCCGCGAGGATGGTCGTCCGACCCACGTAGGGCTGGCGCTGGGGGACAGGCGGTTCGTCCACGCCCGCAGCGGCCTGGGTGTCCGCGTGGACGACTGCGACGCGCCGGAGTACGTGGGGACGTATGTGGGCGCGCGCCGCCTGTCAGCGGACGCCGATTTTGCGGTCGAGGGCGCGTAGGACGGGGTTGCCCTCGATGACGCGCGAGAGCGAGTGGCCTTCGCACCACCACTGAAACGCGGCCAGCAGGAGAACGAGGCCGGCCTGCCAGGCGGGACCGAGGAAGACCGCGCCCGCCACGCCTAACACTGCGCCGAAGGCGTTCGCGCCCGTATCGCCGAGCATGACCGCCCCCCCGGCGTCCAGCGGATAAAGGATCAGTGCGAAGGCAACGGCTGCCCACAGCAGCAGCCCCGTTCCCAGGGTGTGCTGAGAGAGCAGAACCAGAAAGAGCGCCGCCGCGCCGAGCAGGAAGCCGAACAAGCAGCGGCCGGGCCGCAGGTCCAGCAGGTTCAGCGTGTTGGCCGAGAGCGCGATGAGGGAAGCCGCCAGCAGCGCGAACGGCCAAGGGCGTGGGGCCGTTAGCAGGAACCCCGCCGCCAGCGCGACGACCCCGCCGCCTAATGCCTTCGCCGCCCCGGTCGTGAGCCGCCCCCGCGCCAGGGCGCGAAAATGCCCCCGGAACCCTGACTGGGACCGGTCCCCCGCCAGATCATCCAGCAGCCCCAGAGCGCCGAAGCCCAGCGTAGCCAGCAGGTACACGGCGGCGAGGCTCGTGTGCAGCCCCTGCGTCAGCCACTCACAGGCGTAAAAGAACTCGCCGCCCAGCACGAAGGCCAGGCCGGCGAGGGCGGGGATGCGGTCGCCACGGAAGTTGGGCCGCCGCAGGTCATAGCGCCCGACCAGCCAGGCCGTCCCGCCGAAGCCGAAGACCAGGGCGACGATGAGCAGGAGATACTCGGGCAGGCTCATTTGCTCATGGCAAGCGGGACGAACGTCCGGGCGTTGACGCTGACGGCCTGGGCGATGCGCTCGGCGACCTCGCGGAAGACGCGGGCGTAAGGCCCGTTCGGGCTGGCGACGACCGAGGGCGTGCCCTCGTCCGCCTCGGACCCGATCTCCAGGGCCAGCGGAATCGCGCCGAAGAACGGGACGTTCAGCGCCTCGGCGGCCTGCTCGCCGCCGCCGTTGGAGAAGACGTGGTGGCGGGAGTTACACGTCGGGCACAGGAAATAGGACATGTTCTCGATGATGCCCAAGATGGGCACGTCCAGGCGTTTGAACATCGACACGGCCTTGACGGCCACGGCGGCGGCTAGGTCCTGCGGCGTCATCACCACGACCGCACCGGCCAGCGGGATGGCCTGGGCCAGCGTGAGCTGCGCGTCGCCCGTGCCCGGCGGCAGGTCTACAATGAGATAGTCCAGCTCGCCCCAGTCCACGTCCCGCAAAAACTGCTGGACGGCCTTGGCGACCATGGGGCCGCGCCAGATGACGGCGGCCCCGCCCGGCTGCAAAAAGCCCATCGAGAAGACTTTGACGCCGTACTGCTCGATGGGCAGCATCAGCTCCTTCTTCTTGTCTACTTCGGGCTGCTTGTCCTCGACGCCCATGATGATGGGGATGGACGGCCCGTAGATGTCGGCGTCCATCAGGCCGACTTTGGCCCCCATCTGGGCCAGGGCGCAGGCGACGTTGGCCGAGACGGTGCTTTTGCCCACGCCGCCCTTGCCCGAGGCGATGGCGATGATGTTCTTCACACCCTTGATCGCCTGCTGCGTGGGGATGCCCTTGCCCGTGTTGGCGCGAACGTTGGCGGTCATCTCGATCTCGATTGTCTCGACGCCTTCGACCTTGCCGACTTCCTCGCGGCACATCCGCTCGATCTCTTCTTTGAGGGGGCAGGCGGGCGTGGTCAGTTCGACCGTGAAGGAGACGCGCGGGCCGTCCACTTTGACGTTCTTGATCATGCCCAGCGTAACCAGGTCTTTGCGGAAATCCGGGTCGATGACCCGGCGCAGGGCGTCAGTGACCTGCTCCGGGGTCGCCATCATTCGGGGAGAAATTACTGAAGGCATTAGGGGTACAATCCTCCCCGAGAGTGTACCCGTTCG